>Ga0214921_10000507_pt1 | contig 72511 bp, 91 predicted proteins | sample LL1505_MetaG_FD_177992 | JGI IMG/M metagenome (GOLD analysis project Ga0214921, IMG submission 177992) | Freshwater microbial communities from Lake Lanier, Atlanta, Georgia, United States - LL-1505 | ecosystem: Environmental > Aquatic > Freshwater > Lake | place: USA: Georgia | collected... | reverse complement strand
ACAAGGCAGCACAGGACCACAGGGCGCCACTGGCAGCACAGGCATACAAGGCAGCACAGGCATACAAGGCAGCACAGGACCACAGGGCGCCACTGGAGTACAAGGTGCCACTGGAGTACAAGGCGCCAGTGGCGCCACAGGCATACAAGGCAGCACAGGACCACAGGGTGCCACTGGCGCCACCGGCGTACAGGGTGCCACTGGCATACAAGGCAGCACTGGGCCACAGGGCGCCACTGGAATAGGTGCCACTGGTCCTGCTTCCACTGTTCCGGGCGCAACAGGAGCAACTGGTTTTGGCGCCACAGGAGTAACTGGAGCAACTGGCCCTGCTTCCACAGTTCCGGGGGCAACTGGAGCAACTGGCCCAACTGGCAATACAGGTGCTACCGGACCAGCTGGTTCTTCGGCCAATCTTTCCATAGTTGACACATCTGACAACAACGATTACTATGTTCCATTTGTGGCGCAATTTGTAGGTACCACAAGCACAGTCTATGTGGCCAATCCAGAATTTAAATTCAATCCCTCCACTAAAAACTTAACAGTGGGCGGGATAATAAACTCCAACCCTGACGGTGTTGGTAATATTGGAGCCCTGGGAGGATCATTTAATGTTGTGCATGCCAGAGCAACCAGCGCAGAATATGCTGACTTGGCAGAATATTATCTAGCTGATCAAGATTATCCACCGGGTACCGTGGTCAAATTTGGTGGTGAGGCTGAGCTTACTATTGCAGATCAGGATCTTGATCCAACAATTGCTGGAATAGTATCCACAACTCCGGCTTATGCCATGAACTCAGGACTAACTGGAGAACATGTCATTGCCATGGCATTGGCGGGACGTGCACCCTGTTTGGTCAAAGGTCCTGTACGCCGGGGACAAATGATGGTGTCAGCTGGCAATGGCTATGCTCGAGCTGAACCTAGCCCTGCTATGGGCACAGTAATAGGCAAAGCACTAGAAGATTTTGCAGGCGACTTTGGTACAATTGAAGTTGTTGTAGGTAGATTGTAACATGGCGCAACCCATTTGGATCACTAAGCCAGGTAGTTTGGGTGTGGTTCCTGAAAGAATATTCTATCAGCTCACTTTACAGGCCTATGATCCCGATGATGGTGATTTATACTATGTGATGATTGCCGGGTCTTTGCCTGACGGTGTGCAATGCACAGCCAATGGCTTGCTTGAAGGAATCCCCAAAGCCATTGCCAGCCTTCAAGGTGTCCCCACCGAAGTGAGTAGAGACGTAACTTCAACATTTACAATAAGAGCCTACACTGAAAAAATAGTCAATGGCAAAGAAGTCATTGATAGAATTGCTGATCGAACATTTAGCTTGACTGTGACCGGGCAAAATGTGCCTGAATTTGTCACGCCTGCTGGCCGCATTGGAACCTACTATGATGGCACAGAAGTCAGCATTCAAATCCAAACCAGCGACCCAGACCCCGATGATTCTGTGTCAATTAAATTGCTGAGTGGTGAATTGCCTCCAGGAGTTTTTGTATCTAAAACTGGATTAATTGCCGGACTCATAAAACCCTTGGTGGGTCCGCCAGGGACTGCTGAGCCTGGATTTGATTCAACTCCCAAAGACGAATATCCAAATGACTTTACTCTTCGCAGTGCCAGCAAAAACTATCAATTTTCTTTGGCTGTGACCGATGGAAAGGACAGCAATGTTCGCACCTATGAAATTTATGTCTACAGCAAAGATTCAATGAGTGCAGATACCACAGATTTTACAACAGACGATACGTTTATTACAGCCGATGTTGTTCCTACTCGAACCCCGGTGTTGATAACGCCGGCGGGTAGTCTTGGTAACATACGTGCCGACAACAACTATTATTTTCAATATCAATCTGTGGATTTTGATGGCGATGCTGTGGAATATCTTATCACTGACGGATTGTCAACTTCACCACCCCCAGGCATCAGTTTAGACTCTGATACTGGCTGGCTGTATGGTTACATACCAGATCAGGGAGCAACCGAAACAACATACAATTTTTCTGTTCAAGTTCGCAAAAAAGAACAGCCAATAATTATTTCAGAGCCAGTTAGTTTTTCTCTTACAGTTGTGGGCAATATCGAAACTGATGTGGTATGGTTAACTGATCCTGATTTAGGTACCATCGACAATGGTGCTGTCAGTTTGTTCACTATTCAAGCCATTAACACTGGAGGACGTGCCCTGGAATACAGATTAGTAAACGGCACCAACAGTAAATTACCACAGGGATTGACTTTGTTGCCCAGTGGCAATATTGTGGGAAGAGTAAGTTTCAACACCTTTGCACTTGATGGTGGTACCACAACATTTGATGTCAACTTAACTACACGATTAGAAGTAGATCCCACAACGTTTGATTTGACTTGTAGTTTTGACGTCAATGCTTATGCACCACAAACTGAACAACTTGGATTTGAAGTCTCGGGAATTGTTGTCACTGCTGGTGGTACAGGTTACACATCTCAACCAACTATAACAATATCAGCGCCACCACCAGGTGCCAATGCCATTCAGGCCACAGCAGGTGTGGCTACTATAGTAGGTGGTGTGATCACTGCTGTGGCAGTAAACAATCCAGGACGTGGTTATATAACGCCACCTACAATCACCATCACTGGTGGTGGTGGATCCAATGCACAAGCCAGCTCTCAATTAATACAGTCTACAATAATTAATTCTGTCAGCGCAGTAAGACGTTTTACTATATTAATAAATCGAGCATACAACACCCCATATGAAAGCCTGTACATTCAGTGCATGCCACCACGTGTTGATCGTGAGTTGATCAGCAACCTATTAGAAAATCAAGCAATCATTCCCAGAGAATATGTTTATAGACCCGATGACTCAAATTTTGGAGTCGCCCAGGATGTGGTGTATGTGCATGCATATGGATTAAAGCCAGCCACGCTTGATACATATTTCCAAAGTCTACAATTAAATCATTATTGGCGTAACTTGACTCTGGGGAAAATAAAAACAGCTCAGGCCCTGGATGCCGCAGGCAATATAATATACGAAGTTATTTACAGTCAAATCATTGATGATTTAGTAAACAACCAGGGTGTCAGCGTGGGCAAGGAAGTTGAATTGGCCTACCCCATTGTCACCGAAAATTCCAACGAAATAACCCAGGTGTATCCAAACAGCTTGCCCAACATGCGTAACCAAGTGATCAGTACTGTGGGACAAATCACACCCGGACTACCATTATGGATGACCAGCAAACAGAAGAATGGGCAGATTTTGGGCTTTACACCAGCTTGGGTAATTGCTTATATCAAGCCAGGGCAAAGCAGTCGTGTGGCCTACTACATTGATGAAAACATTGGAGAAAGCTTGAACACTGTGGATTTTGAAATAGATCGCTATGAACTAGATCGCAGTCAAACACACAACTGGGATCCAACCCTTGAACGCTGGATCCCAAGTCCGCCGGAAGCAACAACGTTTGATAATTCTACAACCTATTTTGATTATAGAAACACAACATTTATAGCACCGGCAGATCGTTGGACCAACACTGCCACCTTTGATAAATATCTAGCTTTCCCCAAGATCAATATTTTAGGATAAATTATGACCAGTGCAATAAACCCAAACAATATCAACGGTGCTTACCCAGTAGCCGGACAAGACAATGATAGTCAAGGCTTCCGTGATAATTTTACAAACATTAAAACCAACTTTACCTATGCCAGTGATGAACTCACTGACTTGCAAAGCAAAGTTGTTTTAAAATCCGCTCTCAACGGAACAACCCTCAACAACAACATGGCAGGGTCACCGCTGTCAAATGCTCAATTAATTGGGGTTACTACACCGGCCCAGGCCCTGGGCACTGTGTCTGGCGATCAAACTCTTAATTTTGCTGTTGGCTCTTACTACACATTGACCACAGCTGGCAGTGTGAGCATTGCTTTCAGTAACTGGCCGGCCGCTGGACAAGTGGGCACCATAAATCTACAAGTAACAGTCACCAATGTGGCTTATACATTGACACTGCCCAGTAGTGTCACAGTGGGCGTTGATAATCTTCAGGGATTTGCTAGCAATGTTATAACCTTTAATCAAGTGGGAACTTATGAATTCCAGTTTGTAAATTCTGAAGGACCAACATCAACAGCAATCAGTGTGTTTGACCTAAATCGAAATAGAGATCCAATATACTTGCCCAGTAGCGAGGATCTAATAGACGCTGGAGCCATTGACTTGGGAGTAACCACTAGTTATTTCACCACATCTGCCACAGAAACAGCTACCCTGGCAGCAGGGGCCAATGGCCAAATAAAAGTATTGGCCATGGCTGGCATTGTTGGCAACATGGTTATTACAGTCACAAATGCTGGATGGAAATCTTCTGGTACTGGCACAATCACATTTGCTGCCATTGGACGGGCCTGCACATTGCAGTACATCAATGGCAAATGGTTCTGCATTGGCAACAATGGATGTACGTTTGCCTAAACCTCTTGTTCTTTGTTGATGTTTCTGTTAGACTAGTATTATATGGAACACCCTTTAGTACAAATCGACTCAGAAACGTCAATTGACGATCTCACAGAAAAAGTCAACGAACTCACACGCAAATTGGGCATTGCCTACCGAAGTGGCAATCGCAATCTTGCCTCACAAATAAGCATGGCCTTGGAAACTTACAAAAATAAGTTGTCCGAAAAGCAAGAAGAATTATACAACAACCGCAACAAAAACTCACCTGACTTCAGCAACAAAATAAATGTATCATGAATGTTAAATTAAGAAAAGTATTTGACTTCGCCACCGGCATTGTTTATAATAGTGAGTTCCATGTAAATCATTACACAGCGTCAGTTTCGATGACCACTGTCAGTGATGATCCCGACGAACACAACATTGCTTATGAAAGAATGAAGTGGTGGATTGACTTTGTGTTAGGCGACAGCATCATCATCAATGAGAATGATCCACTGCTGGCACAATGGATGGCCACTGAACAGCGCATATTGGTCCTGCCTGACCAACCTGTGGATCAGCTTGTTGGAATCATGCTGTATTTAAAATTGACAGCAATAGTGGAAGGTAGAATCAACATTGACAGGGTTGACGTTGAAAGCACTGTAGGCGACAACATTGAGTACATGCACTATGCCAATGAAAATCTTGGGCCATTATCCACAGATGGTTGGTGGAAAGATGCAGGCCCCACCTGGGCTGGCACAAAGAAAAAACGCAGTCGAAACAACAATGTTATAAAATTAGACAGATCTACGGAGTGGGCTGAACTAGACTTGTCATTTGACAAAGACACTGATCCCGGCGACAAAGACACTGTTGTTTTTATTGATTTTGTAAAAAATGAAGAAAAATAAATTTGGTGAACTGATATTTGACAGCGATGACCTTTGTGATCTTATCATGCAAGGACACACAGTCACTGACTTAGATGGAGTTATTGTTGGACCAACAGTTGATTTAGAAAAGTTAATCTCTCACATAGAAGATCCCGGCAGCTTGCTGACTTGGACTCCGGCTTCAAAAGCAGACAATGTTCCTGTACCAGAATTTGATTTATCAAAACAATCAACTTGGTTCATGCCCAGTGATTACAAAAATTTAGACATTGCCCAGCACATTTTGTCTCTGTGTGCTACACAAGAAGAATTGCAACGTGTGGGTGAAGAACTGTTGTTGTTTCAAGAGCATAACTTGTTTGACCTTTTGCGTTTTTTAAAATATCTAGTAGATACCATGCAGAAAAATCATGTGATTTGGGGAGTAGGGCGTGGAAGTAGTGTGGCCAGCTATGTGTTGTATCTAATGGGGGTGCACAAAATCAACAGCTTGCACTATGATTTAGATCCGCGAGAATTCCTACGTTGACAAAGTATATTTTATCTTTGCCGTTGACACCGCAATAAGTACAGCATACAAGGAGAATTTAATGACTAGAAAAGTTTATCGAACCGCACAAGGGAAAATGGTTGACCTTGGAGCATTACAGTTGCAAAACGAAACAGTAAGGGCTGTGGGTAACATGAGTGTTAATGCCCGTGGAGACTTAGTTGACGCTGATAATAGACCTATTTCAACTAGAAACAAACAGGTGTCAAGTCAGTACAGCAAACAAACCACCAATGTGTCAGAAACACGACTGGATCACAAAAGAAAGTCCAATCGAACACAAAAAAATGTTGTGCCCGATATTCCAGCACCACCCGAAGATTTCAATGATGATTTTGTCAAAGAAGAAGTAGTGGTGTCTGCGCCTGCGCCTGCTGTGCCAGAATCTGGCGGCCTGGCAGCTGCCATTGCTCGAGCCAGAGAAGTAAAACAAGAACCATTACCACAACTGCGTACACAACGCCCCGGGACTCAAAGAATTTAAACATGAAACCTGCATTTTCTCCTTCACGTATCAAAAAACTCACAGCACTCAACAGCGATGTCATTGCCACAGACATGGTGTTTGATGTTCGAATCTTGTCCAGTGGTATTATTTTATTAGATGACAACGGAACCACTGCTGGCATTCGACCACGTTGGGGTCGTGTTTATGCCATTGGACCCAACCAACAAGACGTCAAAATTGGTGACTGGATCTGTGTGGCGCATGGACGCTGGAGTCGAGGTCTTGACATTGAAGACGATGAAGGCAAAAAAACCATACGTAAAATTGATCCCAAAGATATTTTACTGATCTCAGACGAAAGACCGTCTGATGACACCATGAGTGATGCTATTCAAGCACAGGCCAAAACACGATAATCGGTAACATGTCTTTTGCATGGCAGCATTTTTTATGTTATAATATAAAAAATTGTTACATTCTATCAAATGATATTCAACCATATTAAAAAACTCAAATCAGAAGGCAAACGTATTGGAATCACTTTCTCAACGTTTGACTTACTTCATGCTGGGCATATTGCCATGCTCAGCGAAGCCAAAAATCACTGTGACTATTTGATCTGCGGATTGCAAACTGATCCCACCATTGACCGGCCAGACACTAAAAACAAACCGGTGCAAAGCATTGTTGAGAGACAAATTCAGCTGAGTGCTTGTCGCTATGTTGACGAAGTAGTTGTGTATCAAACCGAACAAGACTTGGTTGACTTATTGTTGATCCTGCCCTTGGATGTGCGTATCCTGGGAGTAGAATATCAAGACAAGGATTTTACCGGCCGATATGAAGGAGCTGATCGTGGCATTGAGCTTGTGTTTAATGGGCGAGATCATTCATTCTCCAGTAGCAGTTTAAGAAAACGTGTAGTGCAAGTTGAAGTATTAAAGGATTTAACAAAATGAAAGATTTATGGACCGAAACGTACAGACCCAACAACATAGAGGACTATGTTTTTCGAGATAGTGATCAACGACAACAAGTTGAGAGCTGGGTCAAAAATGCTTCCATTCCACACTTGTTGTTTAGTGGCGCCCCGGGGGTGGGCAAAACAACTTTGGCCAAGATGTTGATTCATGAACTGGGTATCGATGAATATGATGTGTTAGAAATCAACGCCAGCCGTGAAAATTCAGTGGACACTATTCGTGACAAGATCACAGGATTTGTACAAACCATGCCGTTTGGTGCATTTAAAGTGGTGCTTCTTGATGAAGCTGACTACATCACACCCAATGGGCAAGCAGCCTTGCGTGGAGTCATGGAAATGTATCACACCAGTGCAAGATTTATTCTCACTTGCAACTATCCCAATCGCATCATTCCAGCATTGCATAGTCGGTGCCAAGGGTTCCACATTGATCGTATTGACGTCACTGAATTCACAGCCAGGATTGCCACTGTGTTGGTCACAGAAAGTGTTGAGTTTGATCTTGACACGCTTGACACTTATGTCAAGGCCACTTATCCTGATCTGCGCAAATGCCTAAACATGTGTCAAATGAACAGCACCGAAGGCAAGTTGAGTACACCACATGGTGATGAAGGTGGTGTGAGAGAATGGAAAGCGGATGTGGTACAATTGTTTAAAGATGGCAAAGTACGTGCGGCACGTACATTGATGTGCCAAAGTGCCAGGCCCGATGAAATGGAAGATGTGTTCCGCTGGATGTATGACAACTTGGATATCTGGAGCTCTGATTTGCATGCCCAAGATCAAGCCATTGTTATCATTCGTCAAGGCCTAGTGAATCACAGCTTTGTTGCTGACCCAGAAATAAATTTAAGCGCCACTCTCATTGAGCTATGTCAGCTCAGCTCTTAAAAAATCCTGCATTTTGTGTACTACCTTTTATCACAAGGTTTCAAGACACATCCGGCCACCAACATCTGTGTTGTTACAGCAGTGAAAACATAGACTACAGTGATTCGGCAGCCATGCAATCACTTAAATCCAAGTTGTTGGCTGGTGAAAAAATTTCTCACTGCAATGCATGTTATTCAGTGGAACAGCAGGGTGCAATAAGTCCGCGTTTGAGAGAAACTGCTAGATGGTTGCGTGACAACGAAGTCAAGAGTTATATACAGGCCTGGCATGACCAAAGCCCGGATCAAATTTGGTTTTATGATCTGCGGTATGACAACAAATGCAATCTAGCCTGTATTGGATGTGGACCCAGGCACAGCAGCCTTTGGGCCAAAGAACTAGAAGTCACTGTTGCAAAACACACTCCCCCATGGTCACTTAGTGACATACTAAAATCTAAGAAGATCTACATGGCCGGTGGTGAACCATTGATCATTGAGTCATTCATTGATGTGTTAAAGGCAGTTAGTGAATTGGAAACACAGCCTGAAGTTGTGATCAACACCAACTTGACTTCGGTCACCGACGAACTTGAACAAACGCTGGCAAAAATCAAAAAACTCACACTCACAGTCAGTGTTGACGCATATGGTGCTGTGAATGAATATCATCGCTGGCCGTTAAAATGGAATAAATTTATTCGTAATTTAGAGTGGGCCAAATCAATTAATTGCACCATCATGTTCAACACTGTGGTTGATGCAGTATCGATCATGGGCATACCTGAGTTAGTGAGTATAGAACATTATGCAGATCACTGGGACTTGGATATATTAGTAAATCCCCCGGAACTACAGGTGGAAAATTTGCCAACATCAGTGAAAAAACTAATGGAATCCAAATGGGACACATTGAAAAACAGCAAGTTCTACACCAAGGATGTAATTTTTAAATCACGAGTGGACACAGTATTGACATTGTTGGCCAAGACTGGACAGCCAGATATTCTGGCCAAATACATCAATGACATTGACCAGCGTAGAAATTTAAAACACAAAGATTTTTTAGGAATTGAATTAACATGAGATATTTTGTAATCACTTATGTGCGCAAACCAGATGGCAAAATGGATGAGCAAGTGACCTTGGAAAAAAGTTTAAAACCCAGACACTATCAAATGGCCAACGTCATTCTTGACTTTAAAACCCAATCTGTGCTACAATGTAGTTTGGCCGGTACTCAGGTACCAAAAGAATGGCAGCGAATTAGAGATTTTTACTACCAACACTATTCTAAAATCATTGACGGTATTGAATCTAAATTATCAATCATTGACAACTTGAAAAAAATAAATGAAGCAAAACAAAGTAATACTAACTGACATTGATGGTGTTTGCCTGGACTGGGAATATGCATTCAACGTCTATTTACAGCAACACGGCTTTAACAAAGTGCCCGGCGGTGAGCTCAAGTATGATATTGGTAAAAAATATGGTATTGACAGCAGCCAAGGCAAAAAACTAATTAAAATTTTCAATGAGTCAGCATCAATTGGCTTTTTACCGCCCTTGCGTGATGCCATGTACTACATTAAACGCTTGCACGAGGAACATGGGTATGTGTTTCATGCCATCACATCACTCAGCAAAGATGAAAATGCACAAGAACTGCGTAGAATGAATCTCAACAAATTGTTTGGCAAAACAGCATTTGATAAATTCATATTCCTGGACACTGGAGCAGACAAAGATGAGGCCTTGGCCCCTTACACCGACACTGGGCTTTGGTGGATTGAAGACAAGATTGCAAACTGTCAGTCTGGGTTAGCAGTGGGACTAAAACCATTGCTCATGGAGCATGGTCATAACATGGACTATGAAGACCCACAAGTTCCTCGTGTAAAAAACTGGCGAGAGATTTACGAAATCATTGTGGGTCAATCTTAGGTCATTGGCTGTATAGCTGAAGTACTGAACTTATAATTGGATGGCGCTGGACATCGCGCACTCCTAGCTCGCACACTTCTAGGCCAGCAAACTTTGAAGCCTTGAGTTTGGCGCAGAGATCTAGTAACCCATTGTTGCTGGTGTTTTTGTCCGTTTGTTCAACGTCACCAGTGACAATGATCTTGCTGTTTTCCCCAATGCGGGTCAACAACATCTTGACTTGGTTAGGCGTGGCATTCTGCATTTCATCTGCCACAATCCAGGCATTTTTAAATGTTCGACCACGCATGAATGCCAAGGGCGAAATCTCAATGACTTCATCTTCGATCATTTTCATGACATCTTTGGGATGGTAAAATTCCTTCATTATGTCAAGTAATGGACGAGTCCAAGGTTCCATTTTCTTGTTTAAGTCCCCGGGTAAAAATCCATGTTTTTCATCTTCCACACCCACTGCTGGACGTGTGAGAATTATTTTTTGGCATTCTCCTGATTTAAAGGCCTTCAAAGCTGCCAGCATTGCTAGATAACTTTTTCCGGTGCCCGCTGGACCCACAGCCACAGTTACATATGTGTTGGGGTCTGTTAGACTTAGTATTAGCTTTTCTTGTGCCAGCGATTTTGGTTTTAATTCAATACGCTTTGATTGTTGTTTTGAAGCTAGTTTGAAGTTGATTGTATTTTCGACTTCCATTTGTTGGTGTAACAAACGACGTTGTTGCGCCTTGGTTCCTCTTGCTCGACTCAAATCTATTTCTCCTTTAGTCATAGTGGCTACCTTTGCACAAGTATTTAGAGTGTTGTTGTGCCAGTTTTCGTGTGTGTTATATCTAATTAATATCGACTAAGTATTATTCTAACTCTGAAATCTTGTTATACAACAAAAGCCTACAGCAAGTATAAATACTTGCATGGACAAGGACATTTTCCGCAATCACACAGACTACTGGCTAGTAGCTGACAATATCAAAAAACTGTACATGAGCGATGGCAGTATTCTCAGCCTTTTGGACTTTGAGCGTGTGTTAGATGAATTGGATCTATATGCCTTTAAAAACTGGAGTCTTGGCGAGCTGGTGTCAGGACCAGTGATTGGCAGATACAAGGTCAGTTGTACGTTCATGTACCCAGCATCATTGATGCCTGACCCCCGCGGCGGTCGCAGATTATTGCCGTTTGACTGCGAAGTCAAGTTCAAAAAAACCGAAATAAGTATTCCAATCAAAGTCGAAGATCCTGATGATTATCTTCCGGGCACACACAAGGCAAGATTGATCAAGCGTCCAGTCTGGCTGGTGGAGATCACCATGCCCAAGAGCTTGATGACTGACATCAGGACCGGCAGTATTGATCTAGAAGACGAATCCATTGATCTTGAAGACTTGGATCAGGCCTACGAAAAAGACATAGATCAAGAAGAATTTAAAAATGCGCCAGCACAAGCACAACAGACTGAGCTGGCACCAGGACAACCAAATGCACAACCTCAACAACCAATCGCTCCATCTATTTGAAGCTCTTGAATACAAAGACATGGAGGGCATGTTAAAGCCCACTGTTCACATAGATGAGTTTGCCAGCAAAATGGGTGATGATGATGAAATCATTGTCATCAGTTTCTTTGTTCGTAGCAAACAGGCTGCTCGTGATCTGGCATCTTGGTTTGAAAAAGGCTATGATTTTGTCATGGATGCTGATCAAAGTCCCGGAGAAATCAAGCCCGGGCGTTATTTGGTGTACATTGAAATGCGTCGCAGAAGCAATGCCGGAGAATGGGTTGCACAGCTACTCGAAGATTTATCCACTCTAACTGAGTTTGAGCCCAAGGATTGGACCATGCATTACAATGACAAAGATTATCCCTTCAGTCGTGAAGAATTTGATCGTTTGGTTCCATTGAGTCCGCACCTATATCGTCAAGAAAAAGAACAAGGTCTCAATGAGATGCGAGTGGCTGCTGGTATACAACCAGTGCAGATTTTTGACCGCCAACCAGATATTCGACAACTACAGAACATCGCTGGTATATAATTTTTTTATATACTATGATTACACGAAGTTATGGATGTAGCTTTATCTTTGGCACAGATTTAGCTGACGAAGGCCGCAACGGCTCTTATACTCCCAGCAATTTTACATGGCCAGCATTGACGGCTGCAAAACTACAGCAACCCTATGTGTGTCGAGCCAAGGGCGGAGCTGGAAATCTACAAATTTTAGATTGCATACTCAGGGACGCTGCCAGCAACGAACAATCGTTGTTCTTGATTGGTTGGTCTTACAGTGCTCGATTCGACTATGGTGACCTGGATACCAGTAGCACCACCAAGGATTACACCACTATTTGTCCAATTACAGATTCCCCGGAAGCCAAGACATATTACAAAAATTTTCACAGCGAGTTTAGGGACAAGTTCACAACCTTGATCAACATCAAAGTGGCCATAGACATACTCAAAGAAAAGAAGTGTCCGTTTGTGATGACCTGCATGGATTCTTCACTGATATTTGATCAAAACTGGCATGTGCCATCAAGCATCATAGAACTGCAGAATCAAGTGCGTCCTTACATAACAGATTTTGATGGAAAGAACTTTTTGCACTGGAGCCAGGACAACAATTTTGACATCAGCAAAACATTGCATCCCTTGGAACATGCACACCAAGCGGCCAGTGAGTATCTTTGGCCGCACGTACAATCTGCACTTAACAATTACAACTTGGTGTAGACAAAATACAGTCTATCGTTGGCATCTTTTTTAAATGTGTCTAGGTGTAAATTGTAGGTTTCTGCAAAATCATTTACCACTTCAAACGTCCAAGGAAAGATTTCAACATAAGGACCTGTCTTGTGTGTGATACCAGGATTGGCTCGCAAATAGAATCGACCGCCCGGTTTCAGTAAATTCACACAGTGTGCAAAACGTGCTTCGATTTCCGCACGATCATTGAAGTTTATTGAACCCAAGGCCATGATGACATCGTGACTCTCAGGTTTGACTTTGTAGTCTAGGATATCTACTTCGTAGTCGGCACAGTTGTTATAGGGATCAATACCAATTAGGTTGTTGATACGCCCTTTAAACGGATGATACCCGCAGCCAACATCTAGCACCTTTTCAGGATTTAACTTGTTAATTTCTTCAGCCAACTCCCATCCGGTGTGTTCATAATCGCCGGTTCTGGGCTTCCAAATCTCACTAAAGAAACGCAGGATGTAGCGTTCAGATAGATCGTCTACAATGCCGCGTAATGTACCTACATAATCGCAAGGCAATTGCAATTCTGCTTCTACCGCATCTTTGAACTTGCGATAACGTGCTGGAGTCCAGGGCAACGTGTCCACAATTGTATGCGGTCCAATGTTGTCACAAATATTTTCATACTTGGGTAAATTAAACGCACGAAGCAAATTTTCGTGGATTAGATTAAAAATTTTGGTGTTCATATAAATTTTTTTAAAAAGGTAAATAATTTTACAAGAAATAGCAAAAAATTTTGCAGTCTCTTGTTTTTTGATTAAGTATATATCTAAGGAGACAACATGCTTACAGGAAAACAGTTTGTAGAAAAATTGGTTCAGGACAACCAAGCCCTTTTCAAAGCCAGCCAACACAATGTCAAGGCTTACTTTGATTCAAAACCTGCTCAAGAAGAATTGGTAGAGCACTTTATTGGTCGCATGGTCAACGAGCGTATGAACATGGTTGAAATCAGCCGTGCCATTGCTGACATGCCAGCTGATGCAGATCCAGTTGAATTGCAATTGTTAACGCAACAAGCACATGACGAAGCAATTCACTTCCGTTTAGTCAAAGAAGTCATTGAGCACATTCAAGGTAGCCCAGTTGATGTCAACGCTGCCATTGCCGCAGAAGCCGCCAAGCCCACTGCCAAAGGTGCTGGATTGCTGGCCAAGTACAGTGCTGAGACTGATCCTGCTGCCTTGGCTGCTTATCAGTTGGTCGCCGAAGGCCGTGCAGAAGCTGTGTGGGACGAAATGGCACGTTGCATTGATGATACATTCATCTCTGGTGCTTATGCTAAAATTGCCCGCGATGAAGGTTTTCACGCAAAGATCGGTGCTAGAGCATTAGAGAAGTTTGTAGGCACAGCCGAAGAGCAAGAGCGTATCGAAAGTTTGGTAAAAGCCATGCGTCGTGACTTGTATGAAATTTCATGCAAAAACACAGTTGCAGCCAATTCAGGCCGTGAACTAGTAGCTGACGCATACGGTTGGTAATTTGCACATAGGATTAAGTCAACGAATCCTATGGCATCAAGGAAGAGCGTATGATGCACTTGAACATGGATGGTATTCATATTTTAAACAACATACGCTCTGCCCTATAAGAAATGATCCTGGGCAGGATTTTAAAATAATTGCCAAATCTTTAGATGCGTTTGTTATCACCGGTGGTGATGATAGTTCTTTACGCAGAATAACAGAAATTAAACTTGCAAAACAAATGATGTTCCTGAACAAACCTGTGATTGGTGTATGTCACGGTGCATTTATGTTAACAGATTTATTGGGAGGTAGTGTGGTGGCTGCTGTTGGTGACCACTCTGAAACACTGCACCTGGTGATGTACTTTGGGGAAGAAGTAATGGTCAATAGCTTTCACAACCTGGCTATTCAACAATTGCACCCCACAGGTACTGTGCTGTGTACGGATCAAGATGGACATGTTGAGTCCTGGATTGATGGTACACTGGCAGGGGTGGTCTGGCATCCCGAACGCATGGATAGGCCATGGCTTCCAGACGAAATAGAAAACTTACTTTTTAAGGAAACAAAATGAAACGTTTATTAGCACTATTGCTTGTTACCGCAAGCACCTTAGTCCACGCCCAGTGGCAGCCCACAAAGCCAGTCACTGTGATTGTAGGCAACACGCCCGGAGCCGGCAACGAAATTGCATTTAGAAAATTAGCCGAGATTGTACAAAAAACAAGTCACCCCAAGTTTGTATACGTAGTTGAAAATCGTCCAGGTGCAGACAGCGTAATCGCACAAAATCATTTTAAAACTGAAGCACCCGACGGCCACACAATTAACTTGCCCAGCCACATGAGCACATATGTCACAAATGACATCTGGGAAAAGTCAGTAAAGAAATTTCGATATGATGATTTCATTGATGTGTTAACCATGGGCAAAAGCCCATTGGTATTGGTGGCACATCCCAGTAGTGCAGTTAACACACCGCAGGACTTTGTACGGTTAATTTCAACTACTACAAAGCCCATTAATATTGGAGTAGGTGGCGGTGCACATCGTACTGCATTTGAATTTTTAATGGAACGTGGTAATGGCAACAGAGATCAAGTCAAGCCCATTAAATTCAACGGCCCACAGCCCGCTGTGATGAGTGTGGCATCATTTGATCCCAAACTGGGAGGAACAGAATTTGGTGTCATGCCCATTGCTGTGGCACGCCCTCTAGTAGAAGCAGGCAAGGTCAAGGCCATTGGATTCACAGGCACACAACGTATGCCACAATTCCCCTCAGTACCTTTGTTGCGTGATGTAGCACCAGGTATAAATGTGTATGCTGCCTGGAGTATTCAATTGCCCAAAGGTACTGCACCCGAGATTGTGGACTGGTATCAAAAGACATTTAGTACTGCAATTAAAAGCAAAGAGTATGCAGAATGGCGTGACCTTAATGTGGTGTTTTATGTAGAAGATGAGTTAACTCCAGCTGGGCTTCGAAAGCAAATGGACAGCTTGAGAACCACCTTTTTACCCGTACTAGAGAAAATTGATTTAAGTAAAGAATGAAATATATCTTTGTAGCCGGTGCTCCAGGCAGTAAATGGAGCAGTGTAGTCAAAAACATCTACTATAGTCCCGACATTGATCGGTCAGACTATAGAGATGAATGGACCTATTATCATGACGCATCGGGAAAAATGGAACTCATGCACCTGGGTGCTTACTTTGACCCGGGCATGGCATCACCCTTGCCTGAAGATTTGACCACATTGAATCGGCAGCAACTAGAAGAAATATTTGCTGAGCCATTTCAATTTAAAGAATCCAAGGGTGTGCGTATTATCAAAAGTCATGTGTTCTCAAATCACATTGACTATTTGCGCGAACTATTCCCTGAAACACCCATTGTAATTGTGCATCGAAATGATGACGCATGCCTGGGCTGGTGGGTAAAATGTGGGCATTTTGATATAACGTATCCTGACTATCATGAGTACTTTCGAGACTTAAAGAACATGGCACAGATCATTCGCAGCCAGAATCGAGACATATTGGCCGCATGGTGGAAGTACAATGATCAGCCTGTAATGGACAACAATCTACGACTGGCTGCGGCCTTGGGCATAGATGCACCTCCCCCAGAGTACACACAAGAATACGCAGTAAACGACATAAGGGTAAAAGTAATATGATAACAGACGAATTTAAAAGCAGTTGGGATTTTACTAAAAGCACCAGCACATACCATTTTGATCCCAAGAAAAAAGATCGTTTTGAAGATGTGATTGCACATCTAGGACACATTGAACCCACTTGGTCGGCAGACATAGCAGACATTGTTGCCAATTCCAAGCCAGCAACCTGGGAAACACGTGGTTACAAAGGTGAGGGTGTGCTGCCTCCACGTGAAGATTTAGTGGCAGAAGAATATGATCTAGAGCGTGTGGGTGCTGACCCCAAAATGACAATCACTCATTTAAATTGGAACATGCCCGAATCATTAAAACGAGTCAGTGCACAATTTGGACTGGCAGACTGCATGGAACGCATTCATGTACAACGCCCGGGTGAAGTGTGGAATCTACACATGGACAAACTACAGAAATGGAATCCCGAAGATCCCAGTCGTGTAATGCGTATCTTTGTACAACTAACTGATTGGCAACCTGGACAGTTCTGGGAATACGGCAACCACCACTGGAATCAATGGCGTGCCGGAGATGTTTCAACATTTGACTGGGCCAACATGCCACACAGCACAGCCAATGCAGGCCACCATCCACGAGTGACGCTACAGCTCACAGGCGTCATAACTGATCGCACACAAAACTATTTGGCCAACATGCCCAGATGAACAAGTACCACGTTAGATTTAATACTAAGCACAACGGTAGCCCGCTGGTATGGCGCATTTTTGAAAATGGTGTAGAACATTTGGCAACAGATGTTCGCATCATTGGAGAAACTTACACAGAGTGCACACACGAGCATGGCGAAACAAAGTGGAACATTGCTTGTCGGGGCAGAATGGTCTGGGTTGAGCAAGTTGCTGTCATTGTCACAGATAAAGATTAACCATGACAAAAACTCTTTTAATATTAACTGGGCCTCAAGGGTCAGGTAATCATTTATGGAGCAAGATCTTTGCCTTACATCCCGATGTATATGCCTGGCATGCGCTGTTACACGAATACTGGATAGGGCATGATCAAGAACCTTTTGCAGCCTGTTGGGAAAATCCTGATCTTTTACAAGAGTTTGACTGGAGTCAGTGTGATCACTATGTTACCAGTATCAGCACTCCCTACATGCTCAACGGTGAGCGCACTGTGCCCAACATTGTGCGTTTTGCTGCCACTGCCATGGGGCTGGGCATACAGGTAAAGATTGCCATTATAGGTCGTGACCGTAACATATTAACCTATCAAGAACGTCGTGTGCGTGGTGAGCCCACATATGATATTGCATTAAAAGAATACAAGCGGTTACGTACTTGGGCACCAGTGTTTTTAAGTTATGAATTACTGCATCTTTATGGCAATCTTTATCTACAACAAATAGCACAACAGTTAGAATTCCCTGTGGATTACTCCAGCACCCAGCTGGCAAATATTTTGACAGATGATACTAACAGTAAATATTTCAAACCCGTAGATCATCATCCCACAGATGATCTAGCACGACACACTTCAAGGAGATGGAAATGACACAACGAATTTTAATCATGGGCCTGCCCGGAGCAGGCAAAACCTATCTAGCACAGCACATTGTAGATCACCTACAAGCTGACAAAAAACGTGTGGGTTGGCTCAATGCCGACGATGTGCGTAAGAAGTACAATGACTGGGACTTTAGCGAAGCTGGTCGGATCCGCCAAAGCCTGCGTATGCGTGAACTAGCAGATGCTATGACAGATTGTGATTATGTCATCTGTGACTTTGTTGCACCCTTGGTTGAGATGCGCAACAATTTCAAAGCAGATTGGACTGTGTGGGTTGATACCATTGACAAAGGTCGCTACGACGATACAAACAAAGCATTTATTGCACCCGAGGTCTACGATTTCCGCATCACAGAACAACAAGCAGAAAAGTGGGGCGAGTTTGTTGCCGCACATATTTTAGACAACAGACGCAGACCCGTATTTGATTGGCAAAAAGAAACTGTGCAGATGTTGGGTCGTTGGCAGCCATGGCATGCTGGACACCGTGCCTTGTTTGAACGTGCCATTGCCAAAACTGGTCAAGTTGTTATTCAAATTCGCGACTGTCAGGGTTGGCAAGGCAGCAACCCATTTGAAATTGACAAAGTAAAATCATTTATTCAACGTGACCTAGACATGCTGTATCAAGGACAATACGAAATTCAAGTTGTTCCCAACATTGTCAACATCACCTATGGTCGAGATGTGGGCTACAAAATTGAACAGGAAACATTTGATGATGCTATTCACAGTATTAGCGCAACAAAAATAAGAAAAGAACTTGGACTTAAATGATACTACCAAAATTTTATCTTAGGTCCAGGGCTAATCAAGCGTGGGACCAGACCGGTATTGATTCTTTAGAAGCTACCAAAGATGTAGATCATTTCAAAAACTATCCGCACAGTGTCAGCTATAATTACAATAGTCGAGGATTTAGAGACTCTGAATGGCCTGATTCAGGATTGCAAGATGCGGTTTGGTGCATTGGAGACAGTTTCACTGTGGGACTAGGTGCTCCTATAAACCATGCCTGGTCAAAAGTGCTAGAATCAAAAATCAACAGACGAACTATCAATGTCAGTATGGATGGTGCCAGCAACATGTGGATGGCAAGGAAAGCCATTGAATTAATACAAACAGTGGCCCCTAAAAATATTGTTATTCTTTGGAGTTATTTTCATCGCCGCGAAGAGAACCGCGAAGGGGCAGATGAGTATCCCGACGAAGTACGTAGATTTTTTAACGCCGAAGATGCCACAGATCAGGATGATTTTTTAAACTTTGTAGAGTGCGCAACCAACGTAATAGCCCAGGCCAACTCTACTAATGTGATTCACGGTATTATCCCACATGCGTCCGGATTAGCTGGGAATTATACCAAACAACGTAGTAGAGAAAGACATTTAAAAACTACCTGGGATAATATTAAAGGTGCAAATTGGCCCTCTGATCCCCCCATGACCATGGATCAACTACTATCTTTGGATGGTACCATCATTGATGAACTTAAAACTGTTTTTAAAATCTACGACGATATTGCATTTGATGTATTTTATCTTGAACAAATAAAAAAAATATCTACAAAAAACTATCTTGGTGAAATCAAGCAATTGGATTATGCCCGTGATGCGCATCATTTTGACTTAATAACAAGTCAAAGTTTTGTGAATCAGATTGTGCCGTTGTTGCGTCTTGACTAATTCTTGGTAGCCAGCGTGTTCGTTCTGCATTGGCAGCTTCCATGAGTTCTTCTCTGTTGACGAGATCACCCACACCGGGATTGTGCTTAATGAACATGTTGTAGGCATCTATGCACTCGTCGAGATTTTTAACAATATGCATTTTTTCTCTCAGTGTTTGTTTCTTGATGGGAATAGTGCTGACCATGATACCAAGTTCAACCATGCGATTCACACTCTGTTTGGCATCCACAAATGATTTGAGATTGTCTTTTAAAAATGTCTTGTGATCATTGGGCAATAGATCCAGAAAATTTCTGTTGACAACCTGCAAATCACGTGACTTTGATTCCGGCGCTGCCAACAACAAATTAAATCTTTCTTTGTGGTCCAGCGCCAACGACCCAACATCACTGCTTAGATAGTGGCAACGGTTCCAGTCATTAAATTCTATGCCAAAAGTTTTCTTCCAGGAAATTTTTTCTTTTTGTGCGGCAAACATCGGCAAATTTAAAATGTAGGATTCGATGTTTTCCATGTCATGGTCATATTCAAAATAAGATCCCACGCTGAAATAGTTGTTGGACCAATCAAGATAATCCTTGTATTCGTATATACTTTTAACCAAGGCCTCAGTATTGATTTCTATGGGTTGAGCATACATGTCAATAAACGTGTCTAATTTTTCTTCACCTGAGTACACATTTAATTTTTTTGTAATTTTGTTGAGAGACCAGCTCAGCACATGTTCAAACACATTTTTTCTTCGGCAGGCAATTACAAAAAAGTTTTCATTGAGATAATTGTAAAACGGGATCTGATCTGCCATGGAATCGTTTCTTCTTCGTATGTGATACTGAGCCAATCTAGATGTTTTGTAATGATCAACACTTTCCAGTAATTCAACAACTTCCTGAAGACTCTGATGATAGCCCCATTTGTCAGCTTTTTTCCCCAGGACTTCTCGATTGAAATCACTGCTGTAGTACTTGGACAATCCATTGGTTAGTTCATGTAAGTTAATTACAGGCTTGTCATATTGATGAAACTGCATGTAGACGGTGGTCAGTCTCTGTAAAAGAGTACTTCCCACTGCATCTGGAGTAAGTATTAGAACGTTCATATTAGATATTTATTGTGACGTAAATGGACACTAAAATGAATTCAATTACCCGTGATCAAGTCAAGACCTGGTCAACCACATCCTGGCTCTCTGATCACTAAATATAACAAAAGGGCCTACTATGAGTTTTGAATTTGAATTTACACAACAAAAATTAGCAGAGATGGTGCCAGGCAATCCCTACATTGATCACTGGTACGAAGCCATTGCTGAAATATTACCTGAATATGAAATAAACACACCGGCTAGAGTAGCCATGTTTATTGCACAGTGTGCGCACGAAAGTGGCGGATTTAGAGCCATCAAAGAAAATTTGAACTATCGTCCAGCCAGTCTGGTAGCGTTGTTTAAAAAGTACTTTGACTTGCCCACAGCCACACGCTATTGTGCCTTGCCAAACAAACAAGAAGCCATTGCCAATAGAATCTATGCCAATCGAATGGGCAATGGCCCCGAAGACAGTGGTGATGGTTATCGCTACTGCGGTCGCGGCTTGATCCAACTCACTGGCAAAAACAACTACACCCTGTTTGCTGGCAGCCTTGGCATACCAGTGGAAGAGTGTGCTGACTACCTGGCCACGTTTGAAGGTGCTGTGCAAAGTGCTTGCTGGTTTTGGGAAACCAATAATTTGAATCAGTGGGCCGACAAGGGCGATGTGCTAACTGCAACCAAACGCATCAATGGTGGTACCATTGGCCTAGAAGACCGCATCAAGCACTACAACCATGCATTGCATGTGCTAGGAGCATAATCTGGTGTGGATCTTACATTTCTTGCCAGCAGGTTTCTTAGAATTTGTGATCAACAGCATCTTGGTTGTGGGTTTAATAAGTACCATCGTCACACTATTTGTCATTAATAGATTGCTGATGTGGTTCCCGGCTCTAGCCGGTTACTATCGATTGTTACAGGCAGCCAGCGTGGCAGTATTTTTGCTGGGAGTCTACCTTAAAGGCGGCTACAGCACAGAAATGCAGTGGCGCGAACGTGTAGCCGAAGCCGAGGCCCGAGTTATTGCGGCTGAACAACGAAGCAAAGAAGAAAATGTCAAAATTGTTGAAAAAGTTGTCAAGCGAATAGAACTTGTACGCACACGTGGTGATGACATTATCAAATATGTTGACCGTGAAGTGGTCAAATATGATGTCAAGTTTGCACCTGGTGGCGTTTGTGAAATCCCCCAGGAATTTATAATTGCACACAATCGTGCGGCAGAGGCTCCCCCAAAATGAGAATCCCCACAATCATAACTTTTGTTCTTTTGCTCACTATAGCAGTGATTATCAGCGGCTGTGCCACTGCTGTGCCAGTGGCAATGAAGTTCCCTGAGCCGCCAGGCAAGGCAGCCATGACACGCTGTCCAAATTTAGAAAAACTGCCGGACAGTGTCAAACTCAGTGATGTAAGTCATGTGATTACAATAAACTATACCACGTACTACGAGTGCGCCATCAAAGCCGACGCTTGGCAGGAGTGGTATCAAGTTCAAAAAATTATTTTTGAAAAATCAGTAGAGTAATTACAGAGACAGCGGTAACCACAGCCAGATACCCTGGCTTAATAGCACAGCACCAAACGCACTCACAGCAATGCTCCATTTGAACATCTTTGTGCTCACTGCCAATATACTAGCACTTAATAGTACAATGGCAAACTGCAGGGCCATACCAGCAAAGGTAAGCCACGGAGAGTGAAGCTTGGCTTCATCACGTTCGGCTTCTAGTTCCCGGGCTCGGGCCAGTAATTCACGCTTGCCTTCACCTTTAACTGGATCGCTTTCGTATCTGGCAATTTTTGCTTCTAATTCTGCTCGGCGCTTGGGATCCTTGGCATCTTCCAACTGTCCTTCGGCAATGCTTTGTTTGATACTTTTGGCTTGATAGAAGCTGTAAGTGTCATTGGCCTTGATCAAGTTGGTCATTGCCTTGCTACTGAAATTGTTGCTGATATAGGTTGTGGCTGCTAACAAACAAGCAATCACTGTGATTACCCAGCCTGCTTTGTCTTTGATCTGTGCCTCACGCTCACTGCGTGACAAGGGTTTTTGTTCTGTTTTTTGTTCTGCCATAATGTGCTCCTTTGATTTATTTATTAACTGGTTGTTTGGGAAATAACTCTATTAAATCAAACAGATACATAGAAATTTTTTATAAATAGAATGGGTATTTACTACCCATATTATGGATTACATTCAATGAAAAAACTATTCACCTCTGTATTGCTATTGCTGGCGTCTGTTGCTTCGGCACAAATGCCAACATCAACAGTACCACTACCCACCGACATTGCCGCAATCAAGAAAGCCAACGTGCTTGTTGTAGCAATGACCAAAAAAGATAATCCTCCCTTCTTCAGTGGAGATGAGGATACAATACATGGTCTTGACGTTGAGATTGCTCGACGTATTGGAGTCATGCTCGGAGTTCCGGTGCAATTCAGGCGCGATGCCGAAAGTTTTGCCGAAGTTGTAGAACAAGTTAGAGACGGACGAGCAGACATAGCAGTTAGTAAACTATCCGTAACTGGTCCACGTTTACAAGTTGTTAGGTTCAGCGAACCTTATATTAAACTAAGACAGAGTTTAGTTATCAATAGACTATGGCTAAGTCAAAACAGCCAGGGTCGTGAAGTCTATCAAGTCATTAGAAATTTCAATGGCAAGATTAGTTTTATCAAGAACTCAAGTTATGATACATTTGCTCGTGTCAACTTCCCTAACGCCATATTCCAACCTGAAGAAAAATGGGATGTGATCATTGACAAAGTCACACGTGGCGACATTGCTGCCGCTTACCGTGATGAATTTGAAATTAAGAAAATTGCTTTTGAAAAGCCAGATGCGGCAATTACTACTAAGAGTATTACAATCAGTGACAGCGTAGATAACATTGCTATTGCTGTAAATCCAAAAGCAACGCAATTACTCAGCATTGTTAATTACGTTATTAAAAATGAATACAACAACATTGACACTCGAAAGTTAATGGACAGATACAAAGCTGAAAAGAAATAAGGACCTAGCATGACAACCACACATTTAAAAACATTTTTAACAAGCCCGTGGACCATACTTGGTTCAATCATTGTGGGTATTCTAGCCGGTGTGTATGCGCCAGACTTTAGTATAGGTCTTGACAGCATTGGTAGTATCTACATCAGCTTGCTCAAGGTAGTTGTGTTGCCATTCTTGTTGGCTACTATCCTGGTGGGCATCATTGGCTTGCTACAAAAAGAAGGTAGTCAAACATTGATTCGCAAAATTATCATTGGATTTGTGAGCAGCATGTTCCTGGCCTCTGTGATTGGTGTGGGCACTGTGCTTGTAACAGGTACAGAAATGACACCTGAGAAGAAAACACAGCTTGGCGTCCTGGTCAATGACAAGGACAGTGGCACTGACTTGAACATCACACTACACGAACCAATGCCAACTGCCGCCCCGGTTAATGCTGGTAAAATGGCAGAGAAGTTTATTCCAGAAAACATCTTCAATACCTTAAACAATGGTGAGAGTTTGAAGATTGTTATATTCTGTTTGATATTTGGTGTTGCACTTGGGCACTTGAAAACAGAAGGTCAACGTATGTTGGTTGAAGTTCTAAAAAGCATACAGCAAGCAAGTATTAGTATTTTTAAATTCCTAAACTACTTCTTGCCGATAGCATTGTTGGCCATGATCAGTAGTCAAGTGGGCAAAGTTGGTGTTGGCATTTTTATGACCATGTTTGACTTTGTGTTCCAGCAGTTTATTGGTGGATTATTAGTTGTAGCCGCAGGTACTGCTGTGATTTGGGCACGTAGCGGATTGAGTTTAATGACCGTGATTCGTGAAACTAAAGAAACGCTGATTGTAGCAGTTAGTTCACGTAGCAGTCTAGCATGTATCCCTTATGCACAAGAAGCCCTACACAAATTACACTTTGACAAGGGCGGAGTTGAACTAACTGTTCCACTGAGTTTCACAGTTAACCGCATTGGTAGTATTGTATATTATGCTATTGCCACAGTGTTTATTGCCAACATCTATGATGCTCCATTAGGCGTTACTGGATTGTTAGTTGTATTGTTTGGCAGTATATTAGCAGGCTTGGCAAGTGCAGGCACAACAGGTATCTTAACAGTTGCTACTGTAGCAGTTGTTTGTGACTTGTTGAAACTGCCAAGTGAAGCTGTGTTAGTATTGTTAATTGCAGTTGATCCATTAATGGATATGATTCGCACAGCAAGTCATGTACACGGTAACGTAGCGGTCACAGCATTTGTGTGTGACAAAGAGGTAGCTACTGGTGGAACAACTTAAAGCCACGTTATTAACACTATTGGAATGGATTGGGTCAAGTCCATTCCGCTTGTTTGCGGTTGTGTTACTTTGCATACTAGGGTTTGGCGGCTGGATTGTTTACACTGAAAAAGACGCCTTCCTGGCAACTTATCGTGCCCAACAAGCCTTGCCCAAGATGAATGGCAAGTACGAAGAAGCCGCAAACTTTCTGTTGAAGAATACCAACGCAGAAATGATTGCCATTCTAGAAGTAAACACATTAATTAATACTCGTCGAGTTGTTTATTTGATCACACGCGGCGCTGGGAGAGATAAGAATCACGATGGTCTGCAAGTTGGACTATTTTCCAAAGATTACAATAACAACAATGATGTGATTGGCCTAATGTCAGGCAAGATTCCCTGCAGTCCATACTTGAAACCTCAGAGTCTCATTGGATTTGTGTACCGAGACTATGGTGTGAACTACATGTGCCGTATCAGTGTACCTGCTGAACCTGGTGTGTTTATAGGACAGATTAGTGTGGGCTGGAAAGAACCGCCAGACAACGTAGAAGAGATGCAGACCGCAATGGGCATTGCTTCCAGTTTGTTATTCAATAAAAAATGAAAAAGCTGGGCATACTTGGCGGAATGGGCCCAGCGGCCAGTGCGGAGTTTGTGTCTAGATTAATTCAACAAACTCCGGCCACTTGCGATCAGGAACACATACCTTTTGTGTTGTGGAACGAACCAAGAATCCCAGACCGCAGTACCAGTATGCGTAACGGTGATAATCGACCATTGCTGTGGTTACTGCAAGGTATACAGGCATTAAAAACAGTAGGCTGCGACCATATTGTTATTCCCTGCAACTCTGCACACTTCTGGTATGATGACATGATCAAAATGGGCGTGCCTATCACTCACATAGTGGACAGCATTGCTGACGAATTACGTGCGTTGCAACTTGAGAATGCCACCATTGGCATCATGGGCACACAAGGCACAATTGAATATGGGATTTATCAATCCCGCCTGGAACGACAGGGCTGGAAATGTATAGTTCCAGACCGTGCAGAAATGGATTTTTTTGTGCAACCTGCAATTGACTTGATCAAAGCAGATAAGATTATGGAGTCTCAATTACTGTTGATGAAAGTGATTCACAGCCTAATAGATCGTGGTGCAAAGGCCATTGTGTTGGGTTGCACAGAACTACCCTTGGCTATTAGAATCACGCAAGAAGAAAACACACCCATTGTCAACAGCATAGACAGCCTGGTGCAAGCTGTTCTCAAACAATCACGCTCTTAGTTTAGCCAGTCTACACATTCTAAACACAGTCAGCCACATCCAGCCCGCATCAAACTCAAACCAACGACGGCTTAGTCGAGGGTTAGCAGGATCCAAATGATGGTTATTATGCAGGCATTCGCCACCAACAATGATATCCCAAGGAACAATGTTTCTGCTGTGATCTCGAGTTTCACCATTACGATACCCCCACCAATGTCCAACACCATTAATAATACCTGCGGCCCAGAATGGAATCCAAATCATTTGTATCCCCCAAATTAATAAACCGGGTAAGCCAAATATCAGCAGGTTTATTATCAACATAAGCACAATGCCCAGTCGGCTATATCTAGTGTATAAATTTTGTTCAATCCAATCATCAGGAGTACCAGCGCCATACTGTTGAACCATTTCTTGATCTTTACTGGCACTATGATACAATCCTGCACCCTTGAATAACACACGCCAAAGTCCGTAAATGTGTGGACTATGAGGGTCACCTTCAGATTCGGTGTGTCTGTGATGCTTGCGATGAATAGCCACCCATTGCCGAGTAACCATGCCGGTGGTAAGCCACAGCCAAGCCCGCATAAAGTGTGCAAGCACGGGATGAAATTCTATTCCACGATGTGCTTGTCCACGATGCAAGAATAACGTGACACATACTATAGTGATGTGTGTGACTATCAGGGTGTAAATTATTTCAGTCATTTGTTGGCCAATGGATTGTCAATGGCTTTTTGTATTTTACCATCAACTTCTTTCTTTAACACTTCAACTTCTCTAGATATTTCTCTGCGAGCATCGGCCATTTCTTTACGGATAGCATTGACCTCTGAGCGTGCTTTGTCTAAGTCGTCGCGCACATCTTTTCTTGCTTGGCGCATTTCACTTTCAGTTTCGCGCTGTGCAGTTTTGACGCTACGCTCAACTTGTTCAGTGACACTTTCGTTCCTACGTAGATCACTCTTTAGGTCATTTTTAATATCACGTGTGTATCCATTTGCCTCGGCAACAGAATCTTCGGCTTTTTTAATTTTTTGATCAAGTATAGATATTCGTTTATCAAACTCGGTTAAATCAGGCGCACTATATTCTGCAATCTTTTTCTTCATGCCCACGTAGTCTTTGTACACTTCAAATGTGCCATAAAGTCCACCTAAGATACTACTTACAATGGTAAATGCCACCATTAGTTTAGCGGGTGTAAATTCATAGCCACCAATACTGATAACAGTATCTTTACTGGCATACTTTTTTGCGGCTGCTTCAAGTTCATCAACTTTGGCATTTACGTTTTTAATTTCTTCTGTCATTTTTTTCTCCTAATTTTTCTTCCCAACCTGCTGGCCATTTTGGGTTTTTTATTTTTTGGTCAGCCAACATTCTAAACCATTCTTTACGTACAGCAAGGTCATGCCGCATGCGTTCTAACACAGCTTGTGAATTATCGCTGTAAAATATATAATAGAACGCCATTCCAATACCAAGCCCTAGCACAAAATAAGCAATGTAGTCCATGTTAATTTTTGATTCGGTATTGTTGATTCACCATCTCTTGGTGTAGTCTATCGCTACCTAGACCTCTTAACAATCTGATATTATCAACATTGACTTGATTTTTGTATATTTCTTTTGGTGCATAGAATGCTACGTCAGGCATCATTACTGAATATGCTTGATATCCTGTAGGTTGTGTCGCCATTGACGCAATATCTACTTTACCCGCCAATTCATTTGGTTGCACATTCTTGTTTACTGCGTCTGTTTTTTGTTCTTGTGTAGTTGTGTTTTGTAAAATAGTACGTTCTTCGATTGCATCATTTATTACAGAACGTGTTCCAATTTTAATACCTTCTAGCTGTGGAGTTTCTACTTCAACACTTGAATTAATTGTAGAACGCAATGCAAACAGTTCGTAGCGAGATGTTTCGCTTGTTGTATTAATACTCTGTAAACTTGTTATGTTCTCAATAGAAGGTTGAACATAACTATTATTAACCGTTGCCACTATAGTAGTTAATGTATTATCACTTGTGAGTGTTGACTGAGTTGCAGGCTTTAATACTTCAACAGTAAATGTAGCAACTGATGAAGCTATATCTGTTGATTGTGATGAGGTATTTGATTTTAGTACTTCAACCTTACCTACATTTGTTTGTGTAGCACTACTAAATGGACCACTAGAACTCTGTGATTGTGTTGAACTGGTTGTTGTGCTACTGGCTGTTGTAGTAGTTGTGGTACTTTGACTAACTGCCGAGGCAGCAACGGTCTCTGCTTGTTCTTGTGCTTGCAATGCATCTTTGGCAGCAGCCGATTCTGCGGCTTGAACCACAGACTTTGCTTCATTGCCAATTCTAGCTTGATTACTACTAATCATGCTTAATACTGATCCTAAACTAGGCCCAGCTTTACTATCACTTGCTGTTTTAGTTTCACCAGGCTTAGGTTGTTGCCCTCCTCCTCCTTGTGGTTGGCTACCTGGGGGAGGTGGACCATTTGGATTATTACCTGGACCGGGACCCGGTCCTGGTGGGGGCGGACTGCCTGGTGGAGGCTCTGAGCCAGGTGGCGGCGGAGGTGGTGAACCATCAGGTGGCGGCGGAGGTGCATCTTCTGCTGTAACTACTACAGGGTTTAGTTTTGCAAGTGCATCGTTGTATCCTCTACAGCTAGTAGAATATAATGGATTGTTAGCACAAGGATCAACACTGTATTTTAAATTAAAATTCACAGCAGTTATTTCTGGACCATATGGGCCTACCCAAAAGTTGTTATCCTTTCCAACAAAACCATACTGAGCATTACCTAAATCAGGTACAGTATATGGAGTCGTAAAGTCTTTGCCAAGATTAAAGTTTCTCCATCCATATGTATTATAAGATAGATTCCAATTATAACTCTCTAATACTTTTGAGTTTGTGTTATTATAAATGTTTACATAGGCACTAAGCGTGTCGGTCATTCCATTGTCCCAACCGTTACCGTTTTTAGCTTGGAAGCTAAAGTTAAATCCGTTAACTTGTAATCCTGTGCCACTATTAGGCAATGCGTTTTTAATATTGACTACTTGATTTAAGTCTGTTAGTCCATAAGAGAAGTTAATGACATTACTACCTGAACCCCAGGCTGCAACTCTAGGTAATGGACCACAATAACCTGGACCTCCGGCTTCCCAGCAAGTTAACTGCTGACCGATCGTACCGGCATTTTGCCAGGTAGAGGTAGTACCAGTAGCCTGATTAGTAAAGTTAGTCAGGTTACCGGTAGTAGATATATCTTGACTATTAGAATATTTTGTTGACAATAAGACCAAGAACAGCCCCAATGCCAACTTTCTTATAAGTGTCATCTATCTTTTCCTCATCCATCTTTGGAATACGATCTGGATTAGCTTCCCAACTTGCTTTAGCTTGCTCACCAATCTTGCCTTCGTATGGGCAAGGTGTGCCTGCGGCTATCATAGCATCAAACACACGACGGTCTTGACACATTGTAGCTACTGCGGCTACTTTCATACCCATATCATATAGCGTCTTAGATAACTTTAGTCGTTCACAATTCATATCACGGATAGTGCCACCTGAACTTACACCAAATACTTGTGTTTGAACACTGCCACTACTTCCGGTGCTACATAAATCGGCATTGCCACCACTCAACATAGCGGGTGCAACAGCAGTTGGAGGAGGTTGAATAATTCGTTGTGTTATTTCAGTTGTATTAATATTTTTGTTGGTCAATTCACCTTGCTGAATATTTGTATTAACTGAGTTATTTTGATTAACATTGTTATTAACTGAAGTACTTGCGCTTGTAGAAGTATTAATATTACGATTAGTCATATCTCCGGTATTAACATTATTATTAGTAGCAGTACTTGTATTAACATTGTTGTTATTGTTGGTAGCGGTACTTGCATTGACATTATTGTTATTATATGTCATTGTACCAGTATTAACATTGTTATTATTGTTAGTAGCAGTGCTTGTACTAGTATTGACATTGTTGTTATTGTATGTCATTGTACCAGTATTAATGTTGTTATTTGTGTTAACATTATTGCTAGTACTAGAACTGACATTGTTGTTATTGTATGTCATTGTGCCGGTATTAACATTGTTATTGTTATTTGTAGCGGTACTTGTGCTTGCATTATTGTTATTATAGGTCATTGTGCCACTGTTGACGTTATTGTTATTATACGTCATTGTTCCACTGTTGACATTGTTGTTATTGTTAGTGACAGTTCCACTTTGAATGTTATTGTTAGTATTCACACTGGTGCTGGTACTATTGTTGTTGTTGGTATTGTTGCTGGTACTGTTGATAGCACTAGTACTATTGCTGTTACTTGTGCTATTAGTATTGCTGTTTGAAGTAACTGTGCTGGTGCTGTTGCTGGTGCTGTTGGTGTCCACTAGGCTCTTGGAGTCATAGGTACCTTGATTAATTAATGTACTTGTACCTGTGGTTGTGCCACCGGACGAGCTTGATGTTGTTGTAGTTTGTGCTTGTACAGCCCCAGACAACAGTGTAACGTACACAATCGTAGATGCAATTATTTTTTTCATTTTTCTAGCTCCTTGATAGAATTTTTATTCTATTTCTTGTGTATATTTAGGTGGTTTTTGCCAAAAATAAACTGCAGAGTTTGCCAAAAGGTGTTTGATGTATAAAAGCTAAATATTTTGAAGCAACCTAGGAGTAAATTGTGACCGAAAAAACCTACAACAAGATGAGTGAAAGTGAAAAGAAAAAAGAAGACTGGATGAACAGTAAATGGCGACCCATGATGGGCTGGAGTTACATGTTAACCTGTATCGCAGACTTTGTGATATTTCCAGTGTTATGGAGCGTGTTACAAAGTGTGTCAAAGGGTCAAGTCAATGTACAGTGGCAACCTATTACTCTTCAAGGTGCGGGCCTGTACCACATTGCCATGGGTGCTGTGCTGGGTATTGCGGCTTATGGTCGTACACAAGAAAAACTAGGAGGGGCTAACAATGGCGGAATCAACTTACCATCAAATGTCGGTACAACATATCAACCGCCGGGCGCAGTACAACAGCCCGGAGCCGGTGCGTTTGGTGCACCAACAGCAACCACAGTTACTCAGTCCTGGGGCACAACACCAGTTGGCGGCGGATTTGGAAGCTCAGCACCCGGATTTGGAGCAGTACCACCGGCAACAGGCTTTGGTGGCAATTCAGGATTTGGAGCGTCAGCGTCTAATGGCTTTGGGCCAGCAACGGTAACAACTGGTTGGGGCGGCAAGAAGGTTGTGCCCCAACAAGACGATCCATTAATTTAAGGAAATTAAAATGAAAAACGTTATATTTGTAGCAGGACTATGTTTGACATTGGCACAGCCAGTGTTGGCTGAAGAGCCAAAAAAAGAAACTGTACGAGTCTGTATTGACGTACAAGGCAAGGATGGCAAGCCTGTCTTGGACGCCAAAACGGGTAAACCCAAACAGGACTGCAAAGAAATGAAAAAGCACAAAAAGCACGAAGGCACAGCTATTCCTGAAAAGAAATAACTTGACTTAACTCAACAAGTCCTGTATAATTGTTGTACAGGACTTTTTCATGACTGATAGATTTATTATTAACAATTTACCCAATGGAACATACAGTGTGACCTGGCCCGGGTTTGAACGCAATGTGGTCAACAATCCTGGCAAAGTACTAAAGTTGCTGGAGATCATGTTTGATGTTGTGGGTGTAGATGAAGCCATGATTGGTTTGTACGAACGGGGCAGAGACAATGACTGGCGCACCATGCACATTTCAAATATACTATGGCTAGAAGAGCACGGACGTGAACACATGGCCAAGCGGCTGGCAGAATATACCATACCCGGGGTAAGATTTACTGACATTTATCAGGCTGAAAAGTTCAAAGCACACATGGAAAAACTGTTAGTTTGGGCCAGACTCAGCAACGGAATGTCATGGTACCATGAGTGATTTAGAAAACAAAATAGCCCAGACTTTGGCTGACGAAATTGCCAAAAAAATAGACAAAGAGATACTGGACACAATTATGATTGATGTACTTAAAGATGAAGGTTGGACCGAAACTAAAATCAATCCTGCTTTTCCACCTAACGGAATGATGTCTGGCAGTTTCAATGACTGGTATAGTCAAACAGCAGAATGGGTACACTTAAACGCTCAAGGTGATTACAAGTTGTTAAAAGGGCAGTGGTTATTCAAAGACCCCCAAGACGCTACTGCGTTCTTATTGAGGTGGTCATAACTGACACATAATTACATGCAATGACAGATCACTATGCCACATTGGGAGTAACCCGCACAGCCACTGCCGACGAAATTAAACGTGCTTACCGCCGGCTGGCCAGTCAACATCATCCCGACAAAGGTGGCGATACACAAAAGTTTCAAGAAATACAAATAGCATATGACACACTGAGTGATCCGGGCAAACGACAGCAGTACGACAATCCAGGCATGAGAGTCAACATGGGCGGCGGCAACCCATTTAGCTTTGACAGCATATTTGACATGTTCAATGCCAGGCCCGGCATGGACCCAAATGCACAACATCGATCGGCTAGATTAAATTTGTGGATTCACATGGAAGATGTTGCGTCCGGTGGACCCAGACTGATTGCTGTGGGCACCCATCAAGGACAAATCAATGTTGAAATACAAATACCCCCTGGCATTGAAGATGGTGACACTGTTAGATATGCCAGGGTTGGCCCCAATGGCATGGACCTTGTGATAACTTTTAGGATACATCCAGATTTGACATGGCGTCGAGAAGGTGCCAACTCTATTAGAAAGTTTGATATCAGCATTTGGGCATTGATACTGGGACAAGAAATCACAGTTGATACTATTCACAAAAATCAAGTGGTGGTTAGTGTGCCTCCCAAAACACAACCTGGTGCCACTTTGCGTATTAGAGGGCATGGATTTCCTAGAAAAGGAACCAGCCAACGTGGCGACCTCATGGTAGAACTCAATGCCAAATTACCCACTGACCTAACACCTGAACAAATAGAACAAATTCGGCACTGGAATAGCCAATAAATATTGTGGCATTCAATTAATCATGTTACTATACATGACAAGCACAAGGAGCAAAATGCAAAACAATCCAGAAATTGAACAAATCATTGAGAACGCTATAAAGATTGCCAGAGAGCGATCACATGAATATGTGACCACTGAACATTTGTTGGCCAGTTTACTACTACACACTCCGTTTCAACGAGTGTTGATCAAATTTGGCATTGACATTGAACTGATGGGCAAGGAACTTGGTGCGTATCTTGACAGTCTGACCAGCATCGAAAACAAGGCAGCGGGCAGGAACACAAAGAAAACAAATGCGCTGGAAAGAGTTTTTAATCGAGCATTGACTCAGGTGTTGTTTACCGGACGCAGAACCATCACAACACTTGACTTGTATCTCAGCATCATGAGCGAAAGCAATAGTCATGCACATTATTTCTTGCTCAAATACGGTGTCAACAAACAAGAATTTGCAAAGTTTTGGGAACAAAACTACAATCACAATGATGCAAAAATCAACCATCAACAAGCCACAGAGATTCTTGAAGAGTACTGTGTCAACCTTACACAGTTGGCACGAGAAGATCGTCTTGAGCCAGTGATTGGTAGAGAAACTGATATTCAAGAAATGATCACTGCATTAGCTCGTCGCTTCAAGGCCAACGTGTTGTTGGTAGGCGACCCTGGCGTGGGCAAAACAGCCTTGATTGAAGGCCTTGCCAAGTCAATCACTGATGGCAAAGTACCAAACTTTCTCAAGGATCATGAAGTATGGAGCCTGGAGATTGGTTCATTGTTGGCAGGCAGCAAGTACCGCGGTGAGTTTGAAGAAAAATTAAAAATGGTTATTCAGGCTCTCGAAAGCAACAAGAAGTGTGTGTTATTCATCGACGAAGCACACACCATGAAAGGTGCTGGTAGCTCGGGGTCAAGTTCCTTGGACTTTGCCAACATGATCAAACCTGCCATCACCAAAGGCAACCTCAAAGTTGTGGCATCAACCACTTGGGAAGAATACTACGAAAGCTTTGAGAAGGATCGTGCCTTGATGCGCCGCTTTCATAGACTGGCAGTAGACGAGCCCGATGCAAATACCACAGAACAGATTCTTATTGGATTGAGTCCAAGACTTGAGCAATTCCACAATGTGCTCATTGACACTGATGCAATCACAGCGGCTGTGGAACTCAGTGCACGATATATTCATGACAAAAAGAATCCTGACAAGAGCATTGACTTGCTGGATGCTGCCTGTAGCCGGGAACGTGTCAAAGACCTGGGCAATGTCACTGTGAATCGCGGCATGATTTTACAGCAGTTGAGTCGAGTTGCCGGTGTGCCCATGGACAAACTAGAAAACAAAGATAGCACAAAAATCATAGAACTTGAAAGCAATATCAAGCAACGACTCTATGGACAAGACGAAGTGGTAAACAATGTGCTGGAACGTGTGTATGTCAACTATGCAGGCTTGGGCAACACACAAAAGCCAATGAGCAGTTTCTTGTTCCTGGGACCCACCGGAACTGGTAAAACTGAGTTGGCCAAACTGTTGGCAGAGAATCTAAGCATGCCATTGTTGCGCTATGACATGAGCGAGTATCAGGAAAAACACACAGTGAGTACTTTGATTGGTGCTCCTCCTGGCTACGTGGGATTTGAAGATGGCAATTTAAGTGGTGGTAAACTGATTTCAGATCTCAGCAAAAACCCCTATGCTATTTTATTATTTGATGAAATTGAAAAAGCTCACCCCGATGTTTCAAACATCTTGTTGCAGATGCTGGATGAAGGTAGGATCACATCCAGCAGTGGCAAAACTGTGGATTGTAAAAACACCATCATCATCCTGACATCAAATCTTGGTGCCAGAGACAACGAAAACAACAACATTGGTTTTTCACAGTCCCTGGAAAAAACCGGCAGTGAAGATGCCGCAGTCAAGGACTTTTTTAAACCAGAAATGCGCAATCGAATTGATTTGATTTGCAAATTTAAAAAGCTTGATCAGTTGGCAATTAAAAAGATTGTAATAAAATTTGTGGATGTGCTCAAGCAAAGTTTAGTGGACAAGAACATAAAACTAAACCTCACAGAGTCTGTGATTGAACATTTGGCCGACAAAGGATATGACAGCAAGATGGGTGCAAGACCCTTGAATAGAAAAATTGATGAACTGATTCGAGTTCCGCTGTCAAAGAAAATCTTGTTTGATAGACTGCAAGATTGCACAATCAATCTTGGATTAGACAATGACCAATTGGTGTTTGATATTGTGCCGGTGTTAGATCCTCAATTGCCCAAGGTTAATAAAGATGGCTACATTATTTTTGAAAAACTTGATCCCGATGCATAAGAAAAAATCAACAGATCGATTGTTTTTTAACAAATACAAATACAGTATTTCAATCAATGAACCTAGATGCAGTGTGTTGCGTGGGTTGTTCTCCAATGACGTTGATACTGCGCCTGACACTATTTCCAAACGCCTGGGCTGGCAGCCGGATATCAACTATGGTGGGTCTTGGGCGATTCCAAGACCTTATCAAAATGACGAACTCACTCTTGCTAATCGAGAACAAAGATTGTGCAGGTTGTATTCTTTGATCAAAAATCAAGCTGGAGATTTTAAATTTTCCACCACAAGAAACTGGTGTTATGTTTACACCAATGATATCACACAAGTCGACAAACTAACAGCTCAAGATTTCAATGTCAAGGTGGTACACGAAGCGTTAATTGACAGACCTTTTGATTCAGTGCGTGGTACTGGTGAATACACTCGGCGAACATACTTTAAAGAACGTTTGATTTCTCAAGAAGCCAAAAAGTCCTTGGCAGCGTACCTGACAAGTCAACAAGGGATCAATCTAGGTCCCAGTTTCAAATCCTGGCTCAGTAGTGCTGGTGTAAGGCACTATAATCTAGTGGCACGTCACTACTATTTTGATCACAACAATGATGCAATATCTCAAATGTTGGAATTAATTACCCCAGGATTAATTAGAAAAACAATTCAAGTCTTAACTAAATAATTTACTATGGCAAAAATACACGAAGAAATAGTTGTGATCAAACTATCAAAATTGGTCAAAGACAGTGATGCAGGTGGCGAGATTGCCACTGCTGATGTCATTGCGGCTCTGCAAAGCGTGGCCGAAGAGCTAGCAGGCGCAGGCGTTGTTGTTGAAGCGGACAAAGCCTGATGAAAACCACCACAGTACAACTGCTGCCAACCACCACTTATGGAACCCCTTCGGGCAACTATGATGGGTCTAGTCAAGACTTTAGTGGCGAAGATCAAAAGGCAGCAAACTACTATGGTGCCTACGGGGGACTGCAGACTATTGCATTTTTTCTACTGAGTTTTGAAGGTAGAATACGCATACAAGCCACTTTAGAAAGTACCCCGGCTGTGGAGGCAGATTGGTTTCAAGTCTATGATTTTGATAGCACTACAACTACCACCACTGACAATTTTAGCGCAAACGTCACAGGAAATTTTACATGGCTACGTGCCAGAGTTGAAGATTTCCAAACTGGCACAATTACCAAAGTCATGCTTTCATATTAATCAATGACCCAATCAGAGTTTACGTTCACTGTCAGGGCTTGTAGCCCTGATCTGCACTTTAAGTTTGTGTTTGATGGCAAGGAGATATTCTCCGATGCAGTCACTGCCGAACGCACTTTCAAGCACTGTTTTGATGATGAAAATGACCAAGATCACGTCGTGGAATTTTTCCTAAGTGGCAAAACATGTGAACACACTGTGGTTGATGATGCCGGGGTAATTGTCGAAGATCATGTCATTGAAATCTTTGATATTTTCCTTGAAGGTGTGGAATCAACTCAACTTTTTTACAAATTAAACACATATCATCACAGTTTCAACGATGAAAATGCAGACATCATAGAAGATAAATTATACGGTATCATGGGCTGTAATGGTAAAGTAGAGTTTAAATTCTCTAGCCCAGTTTATATTTGGTTCCTAGAAAACATCTAAACATAAATAATCAATATGAAAAAATTGGTTATAATTCCCGGTGGTTTTCACCCGTTCCATGCAGGACACAAGGCTTTGTATGACAAAGCAGTCGAAGCATTTCCTTCAGCTGATGTTTATATTGCAGCCACTGATGATCGCAGTGAACGACCGTTTCCTTTTGCTATCAAGAAAAAACTAGCACAACTGGCCGGTGTGCCACCACATAGATTCATACAAGTTAAGAGTCCGTTTAAACCCGACGAAATCACCAGCCACTATCCCGACAATGATACACAGTTAATATTTGTCAAGAGTCAAAAGAATGCCAAAAACGGACCCGATCCCGAAGGACCATTCCCGGCTGAAGTAGATCCCAAAACTGGGCAGTTGCCCTTGGTCACTCGCGGTGCTAGAAAAGGGCAACCTGTGAGTGATTGGTTGCAGTACTACAAGCGCAATGGCCTTGCCCCAATGAGTCAACACGGTTATTTGAAGTACCTGCCTGTGCATGAATTCAATGGCATGACATCAGGCAGTGAAATTCGTGCCAAGTGGGCCAACTATGATGATGCTACCAAAGCACAGTTGGTTAACATCATGTACCCAGCCACAGCCAATAATCCAAGACTCACAGACGTCACAGTCAAGCTCATGGACAACGGCATGGGCACTGACAGCAAACAAGCGCCAGCAGAAACTAAAAATCTCAACAAAAAGGCCATGGCCGACATTGTCAGGAAACAATCACCAGTTGATGAGGCTACACTAGTCAATGATCCTGATCAAGGCGAATTAATTCGTCCCACAGGCGGACTTGGCACTTGGACTGAAGATACATTGAAATCCAGTCTGGCCAAACAATTTGCAGAAATAATCGGGATGTTAAAATCTGGCAATTATCGCGGTGCTGAACATGTATTGTACAAGGCCGGCGCAATGCAGAGCAAATTGCAGGCCTTGGCTAGACTTGAAGATTTTAGACAAAAACAAGGGCGACGCCCAGTGGCCCGGGGCCGTGAGATTGACATTGGCGAGAACAACGATTACATCGATGAAACCAGCCAATAAACCTCAATCCACTACACGAGCGCCCAAGACTCAACAGCACGGGTCTCCACTCACAAAAATGACACCGCGCCCAGTGCGCCATGCTCCAATAATCGGACTTGGACTCAAAATACCCACATAAAAATCACCGCTGGTTGGCGACCTTGTTAAATATTTGCACAATTTTTTTACGAGGAAACAATGTCCGAACAACAGCAACAACAAATTCAAGTCAACGTCGACTACTTACGCACTACTCGCGTACACATCTGCATGCCCTGTTATGGTGGCATGTTAACTGAATCAACATTCATGAGCTACATCAAATGGGCCAACACATGCCGACAACTAGGCATTGACTGGACCATGGAAACCATGACCAATGAAAGTTTGATCAGTCGTGCACGTAATACCCTAGTGGCTAAGTTTTTGGCCAATCCTGATTCAACGCATTTGATGTTCATCGATGCTGACATTGGCTGGGAACCTTGGCATCTGCTGGTGATGTTGAATCGCCAAGTTGATGTGATTGGTGGATTGTATCCCATGAAGACCTTGCCAGTTAAGTGGGTAGTTAATGGGTTTGACGGCGCCGAAGAAGGCGAAGATGGCTTACAAGAAGTATCAAAGACTGGTACCGGCTTTATGTTGGTCAAGCGCGATGTGTTTGAAAAACTCAATGCCCACCCCGCAGTCAAGCCATTCAACAATGACATTGGCTTGCCCAAGGAACTGGACCAGCATTTGCGCACTTACTATGACACTGCTGTGCGTGAAAATCGCTACTACAGTGAAGACTGGACGTTCTGTGAAAACTGGCGTGACATCGGTGGCAAAATCTGGGTGGACAAACGTGTGTTGCTCAAGCACACCGGCAGCTATGTGTTTGACTTCCAGGCACAAGAACCCTTGTATCGTGCATTCCAAGCCATGGACGCCAATTTACAAAAGACACAAACGCCTGCAACACCAGTTCAAGAACCAGTGGTGTTGGCCAGCAATGAACCAGTGGTACTGGCTAGCGACGAACCAGCTAAAAAAGCCAAACCCAAGACATCTACTAAGAAAAAATAATTGCGGTAAATATAGTTCGTATGGACATCAACGAACTAGAATCATTTCGTCTCAGTGACGCAATTAAATTTAACCAAGAGTTAAACCCTCGACTATGGGGGTCTAACCAACATTTACGCCTGGATGTTCGAGATCATCTGCTGAAAATTGCAGATGATTTTCGAGAATTTCTGGGTGTAGATGACCTGGCACTCAAAGATATAACACTGAGCGGCAGCAATGCTGCCTACACATATACCCCACACAGCGACATTGACCTACACCTAGTTGTAGACATTCCCGATGATCCTGTATATCAAGAACTGTTCAATGCCAAGAAGTATCAATACAATGATGAGTACAATTTTAAAATTGGCCCTTATGACATTGAGTTGTATGTGCAAGACAGCAAACAGCCGCATGTCAGTCAAGGCATATATTCAATTCGCGACAACAAATGGTTGAGCGTACCCAAACGTAGTCAACCCAGCATCAATGACATCAGTGTCAAGAGCAAGTATGAAGATCTAGGACACCGAGTTGACTCGGCTATTGCAAGTGGCGACCTTGACAGCATGGATCAAGTTGCTGACAAAATCAAAGACATGCGCAAAGCTGGTTTGGCAGACACTGGTGAATTCAGTCCCGAGAATCTAGCATTCAAAGTGCTGAGAAACAACGGCACATTGGATCGATTAACAGCCGCACGCCAAGCAGCCAAAAGCCAAAGTCTAAGTCTCAAAGAACGCAAAAAACCCAAATTTGTGTATGGCAGCTTTGGTCCATTGAACATGCTTGACGGTGGTAGTGGCGATGACGGTGGTGTCAGCGAAAGCATAGCCGAAGCTCAACAACCCCGTGACATTAAAGAAATACTGCAACCATTCATAAACAGTTGTATGGAATATCTTGGTATTGAACAAGCCCCAAAAATTATAATAAAAAAAGATCCTGAGTGGACACGTAGACACGGCACGTTTGGTCAGTTTGACACTGACACATATTCAGTGACCCTGGCAGTAAGTAACCGACATCCTTTGGACATACTGCGTACTCTAGCACACGAACTCACGCATGCTCGTCAGGATGAACTGGCCACCATGCCTGTAGATGCAGGCGAAACAGGATCACCCCACGAAGATGAGGCCAATGCCATGGCAGGCCGTATCATGCGTCATTGGGTGGATCAGTACCCAGAATTTTTTAAAGATATTCCATTGGAAGAATCTGTCAAAGACCAACTAGCAGCCGTGGCCGCGGCAGCATGCATAGCTGGCACACCTGGTTGCGCCACCACCAGTGGTGTTGGACAAACAGTCAAGGACATACAAACCATAGGGCGTGCATCGCAGACCATCAAGCACATGGGTGCTGCCGGTGCTCGCGAAGAATTATTACAGCGCATGAAAGATGATCTGCGTCGTCGCCAAGGGCAAGCGGTGCCCGAATCAACCACTGACGAAGATAAACAAAGCATAGACGAAGCTCAGATCAGCAAAAACATTCAACCAATTCTTGTAAAAAAAGGCTACGCATTTTTGGGCAAAGGTCAGGACCAAGATGCCTATCTAGCACCCGACGGAACTGTTCTCAAAATATTCGGTTACGGTCCAGGCGGTAAGTTATCCCAAGGACAACAAAGTTTCAAAGACTTTGCCGATTACTGCATGGCAAAGCCTAACAATCCATTTTTGCCACAGTTTGGCGGCTGGGAACCTTTTGACTTTGAAGGTAAACGATATCTGCAGATCAACTGTGAAAGAATGTTTGATCTTAGCAAGTCTGGGTTGATACTGGTTGGTTCCAGGCTAGGGCAACTGGCAAGTTTGATACAGTCCAATGGTGCAGACCGTGGAGTTAATAAATTCCTAAGACGCCACGGAGATCAAGAAACAGGAAAACTAATGTCATTGGTTGGTGGGCGGCAACAATTTCTGTTGTTGGCCAACACCATTGAGCAACTGGATAAGCTTGCTGACCGAAAGGGATACAGACTTGATTTGCATGGCGGTAATTTTATGCTTGGCAGTGATGGCGAGATAGTCATTAATGATCCATTTTTTACTGGTAATTGGCGATTTGATGAATCTATAAATGAATCATTGGACCAACCCTATAAAATACTTCGGTGGGAAAAGGGTGACCACGGTGATGTAGACGCAATAGCACGATTAGATGACGGAACTTTTCTAAGCATTATGTTTAACAAGGGATTTAAACAAGAGACAAAAGAGGAAGCCTGGAGTGTTGAGTTCTTTAGAAACAACAGTCAAGAAAAGACAGGTGAGGGTGATCAACAGCGTGTATTTGCCACTGTGCTAAGTGCTGTTCAAACATTTATTTCTGACAGGGTGCCTGGTGCAAAAGGAAAATACAAGCCCAATAAAATATATTTCTCAGCCTCAAAAGAAGTTAAACCAGATGAGGATCAAAGGAAAGCAATGACCAGGGCAAGACTGTATGACAGTTTGGTTCAGCGTTATGCAAGGGCTTTGGGCTTCCGTGCGTTCCGTGCAGAAACCGGCAACAAAGTCATGTACGAATTGAGTAGAATAAAACCAATAGCGGAAGATATTGCAGATGAAGGTGTAATTGGATTTTTAACAAAGCCCAAGGCCCCCGGTGAAAGAAAATCCAAGACAAGTTCAGCAGAGATGCGAAAGTATTTTGACAAAGAAAAATCCAGTGAGCCGGCAAAATATAATAACGACAACAAACAACTGCCGCAAAAAGTGTATGTCAGATCAAACGAACAGCAAGAAGGCAAAATAACTCATGACGGGCATGACTATGCAAACACACCGCGAATTCGCAGTCTAGTTGCTCAAGCAAACAAAATTCAAAGTCAATTACCGGCAGTTGCATCAGGTCAGACTCGTCTTTGGAGGGGGAATCGCCCTGGTGAAGTGGGACAGAATCCAACGTTCACCAACTCCCTGGTGGGCATTGCTTTGCCATTCCAAGAAGCCTATGGTGGTGCATTGAGTTATATTGATTTGCCCACCGAAGTTCTCAATCAATGCGTCGACACAGTGTGTGTTGCTCCTGATTCAGAATTTACCTTGCCAGAAAAACTGGCGGCCCGTGCCAAAACAGTTCAGTTAAAAGAAGCCACCGGTTTTATTCCTGTTGACAGCAAACTGGCGCACGATCCACGTTATGTGTCAGGCCTAACAGTTGATATCAAGCCTGGCGAAACACAGCGACAAGCCAAGAAATTGGGTTGGGCAATTGATGATAATGGCAGCCCACCGTTATTGATGACCAAACTACAAAACCAACTGAAAGAGATCAAAGCAAAATGAGAGCTCACGATTTTATATTAAAAGAAACAACCCTGGGTGGATTTCCAGTCAAGGTATTGAACATTCAAGATCAAGGTGTTGAAGAAGCTGGCAACGCCAACAGTGGTCGTCGTGGACCAAATTCTCCGCCAGATAATTCCCCAGTTAACCTAGGGTCGGTGGAAAAAACTGCCACAGGTATAAGACATCATGCTGACCCAAGTCGTTACGGTGGCCATAGTCCCAAACCCGAAGACAATCATTTGCTGGGACCGCAACAAAGATGGCGATTAGATCGTGCTGTTCGTGGCATAGGCGAAGAAGCCAGCCCAATGATCAAGCCACCTACTAACAGATTTGACAACAAACAAGAAGCATTTGCTCATGCCAAACAACATGGCGGTAGAGTGTTCAAGAGCGTATACACAGATCCCAACACTGGAAACAAACAAATATCGTTTGTTGTTAAAAAAGAGCAAGGTGTGGCGGAAGCAATCAAACTCAACGCACCACAACGCACAATACCACGTGATGAATTGCAGGGCTATGCTAATCGTATCAAGACCGGTACAAAGACCAAGCGTGATAAGTTTGCCCCAATTATTCACGGCAGCAACATCAAAGCCATCACCAAAGACGATAACAACACCGAGTGGGACTTAGACGACTTAGCTAGTCAAATTACTACACGCCCACGAGCTATACTTGGTACCAATGCCAAAATGGAAAAGAGCAAGACTGAAGGTGAAATCATTTATGACTTGACATTGCCGGCGCTGAGTGGCATTGTTGTAGATGAAGACACCGGTGACTTTGTGGAAATTACTACATGTCCTGGTGCTGGTGCTTGCCAATTATTCTGCTATGCACGTAAGGGTGGCTATGTCATGTTCCCTGCTAGCTCTATGTCAGCGGCGCAAGCACTAAATTTCTTGGTGAATGATCCCGAAGGTTACAGTGCCAGAGTCAATCAAGAGATTAAAACAATTAAAGCCAAAGCAGACAAAGCTGGTATTCAACTAGTTGTGCGTTGGCACGATGCTGGTGACTTCTTCAGTAAGGAATACTTGGATCTTGCTTATGATGTTGCTAAATCCAATCCTGATGTACAATTCTATGCCTACACCAAGATGGGCGATGTTGCCACAGGTGCGTCACCTGCAAACTTTACAATGAACTTCTCATCAGGTAGTAAACGTGGCGAAGAAAAGAAAGTGGAATTCTATAAACAACAAAATCCTGGAGCCACAGTCAAGCAAGGTGTTACAGTTCCCAAGAACATGTTTTTTGATTTGATTGCACGTAACGGCAACAGTTTGATCAAAGACGCCAAGGGCCGCACACAGTTTGCCAGTCCTGAAGCACTTGACACATTTAAACAACGTCTTGCACAGCAATATCAGGTTGATCCCAAGTCAATTATCACCTACGATCAAATGCTGGCAACACCGGTGGGTCCTGCACCCAAGTGGAATGTTATTGTACAGCCCGGTGCCGGAGATCGTGCAGCCAATCGCAAGGATGTGATCGACAGTTACTTAATGTTCCACTAATATGAGAGCACAAGAGTTTTTACGCGAATACAAAGAAAAATTCAACCAGGATGTGATGCAACCGGGGTTTGAGTTCCGTCAGGAAATCAATGGCGTCATGTACGAAGTAACAAATGATCAAGGATTTGGCCCGGTGGTCACTGTGACTGACAAAAACAACGAAGTGATTGCTCAAGCAGGATTTTGGAAGCACAAAACTCGTCCGGGATTGGAAAGTCTAAGCACTCATGTAGAGCCAGAGTGGCAGGGACAAGGTATTGCCGCAAACATGTATGCTGTGATGCGTATGCTGGGTGCCAACATATCACCTTCTACCAATCAAACAGATGATGGCCAGGCCATGTGGAATAAGTGGGAAAAACAAGGCGATGCTACACACATAAAAACCCTAAATCCACGAATCAAAGAGCAAACAGTAACAGAAGGCAAGTTAAGTGTAGATGTACCCAACGAAGAATGGTTACAAGATAAAATAGACTATGCTCAAAGCAAAGGCCGCAACAGCTACGGTGTTCCTTATATGGGTAGCACTACTGCCGGTGTTGTTGGAACTCCACCTAGAGTGCGTGTAATGAGATTGGCTTCTCTTCCCGGCATGCGCAACGAACAAACCAATGTGCGTCGAGATGACTTAAAGTGGTTGATGGATTACATGGAACGCACAGGCAAGTTGCCGCCCATGGGCAGTAATCCCGATCAGGAATACCTGCCCTATATCATGGTGGCCTACAATGGTGAAGCATGGGTCAACGAAGGCAATCATCGTATCATGGCTGCCTACAGATTAAACTGGCAGGACATGCCCATTGAAATACGTTACTTTGATGGCGGTGAAAGAATCAAAGACGGACCAATGGCACCTGGCAAGATTGGACTAGCATGAGAGCACAAGAGTTTGTTACTGAAACAATAAACACAGATATTCTTAATCGAAGATTCAGACACACACAAAAGATTGGTGATTATACTTACAAAGCATCAGTTGAAATGTTTATGGGTGAGCCATTATTGTCAGTTAAGGCCTATGATAGCGATAGGGAAATAGGTCATATCCTGTTTGAAATAATTGTAAGATCTCCAGGAGGGAAGAGAGATCCATCCGCGGATTACTTAGAAAGCGGCGGCACTGAGGTTGACCCAGCATATAGAAACAAAGGTGTGGCATCCACAATGTATGCGTATGCCAAAATGTTAGGCAATGATATTCGACCCAGTTACAATCAAACAAGTCAAGGCCAAGCAATGTGGGCGGCCTGGAACAAGGCAGGCGATGCAAAGCATTTGATCGGTACTGCCGCGGAATCCACTGTGGCGGAAAACATGGACCACAGCAAAGATAATCAAGCTGTGGAAGAACTACGAGCGGCATTGACGGCTCGCAAACAACGATTACAGTCTGCCAGCAATGATCAAGTGTATGACACAATTGACAAGATAATGACACGTATTGCAAAAACTCACAGCATCAGTGGTCAGAAGTTGCATGACATGTGGGTAGACCGGTATAAACAAGTACCAGATACATGGATCATGAAAGAAAACTTTGCAGATGGCAAGGTCAAGGGCAAGAGTCGTCCTGGACGTGTGAAACGTGCAGGTGCCAGTTGTGATGGGTCAGTAACTGATCTACGTGCTCGTGCTAAAAACGCATCAGGCGAACGGGCTCGGATGTATCACTGGTGCGCCAATATGAAATCGGGCAAGAAAAAATGAAAGCACAAGATTTTTTAAATCCTAAAAAAACAGGCCTAAAAACCTTTGCTGTAAAAATAAAACTAAAACAGCCGGGATACACCAACATCATAGACACCACTGTGCAGGCCCGTAATGCTGAAATGGCTCGTCGAATTATCCGGGCACAATACAACGATCGCAATGTACTAGTAGGGCAACCCAAAGAAATTAAACTCCGCTAAATATCTAGTGGATAAAAAATTTGTTCTAGCTGTGTTTGATTTAGAATGTAACTGGGAGGGGATACCCCCAGTTTATCGTGTGTATCTCAACGGTGAATTATTCACCGAACGCAGTTGGCGCTGGGACTCCAATTATTATCTAAAACAAATATTACAAATAGAAGCAGTTCCTGGAAGATATCAACTTGAAGTTGAATCCATTGCTCCTTGTGCATCACAAATCACCATTGACTGCCATGCAGTTGAACATGGCGATGCACACTGGGAAGAAAACAATGTTTTGGTGATTGAATAATGCGAGCACGAGAATTTGTCAGAGAAAACACAGTCAGCGGTGGAATTGCCACAGTGTCCATGCCCATGGGCGAGGTAATTACGCGACCAGGATTACCCAATAAAACTAAATATAAAAATAGCTATGTAAATGCATGGCCTAAAGGAAAAAAGAATGCTCGCTGATGATTTAAAGACCCTACTTGCTACCCAATATGCCCTGAGTATCAAAGCACAAAACTTTCACTGGAATGTGGAAGGTCCAGACTTTGCTCAAATGCATGAATTCTTTGGGGATTTTTACAGTGAGGTGTATGGTGTTGTTGATAAAATTGCTGAATACATTCGCACATTAGACGAGTACAGTCCCGGCAGTTTTGAGCGTTTTTTAGAGTTATCAGTTATCCAAGGACAAACAAAGATTCCACGTGCTCGTTTGATGATCGAAGAGTTACTTGACAACAACAGCACCATGATTGATTTGTTAAATCAATGCTTTGCATCAGCTGAGCAAGAAAACAATCAAGGCATTGCCAACTTTGTGGCCGAGCGTCTTGATGCACATGGCAAGCATGGTTGGATGTTGCGTAGTTTCCTGAAAGATAATCGAGCATGAGTGACATTAGAAAAATTCTTTCTCGCATTGATGCCATTAATGAAGGTGATGTCACCCCCACCAATGTCAAGCATGGACTAAACAAACAACAAAAATCTGTGCCGCAGATGCCAGCATTGTTTAAACCAAATTCTATTTCTGTTTTAAAAGATAAAACAGACCCTGCACATCCTGCCAAGAAATATTTTGTAGGCGGTGAAAGTGTGGAAGAATCCATGGCCAGTGAAGATGTTGTGAGCAATGTCAAAAAACGCTTGGGCGACTATTTGCAGGATGTTGCCAGTGCAATCAATCATGACACTGGACTACAATCAAATAAACAAATGCAGGATGACATGCTTGGTTCTGCTGTGAAAACAATCACCACAGATGATGGCCACGAAATCAAGATTCACGGCAACGAAGATGATGGGTTCCGTGTATCTATTAAAAACCGACCACACTCAGCAAAATTTAAAAATTTAGAACATGCAGTCATGGCTTGTGAAATGTACTGTAATCGACGCAAAATGGCCGAAGGCAATGCGGACTACTTGGAAGAAAAATAATGAATCTCAATCAACTATTTGAAAACACAAACAGTGGCGGCAACTATGCCGAAGACCTGGCAAAACAAGTGTTTGATGCCAATCCCAACATCCATGATGAAAATCAAATACTAGATGCGGCCTGGCCCTTGGCAGTAACAGCACTGGGTAATAAAAGAGCCATGTCTGTGTTCAACTACGACGCAGACTTTCCCAGTGACCTAGTAAGTGTTTACGGATGGTTACAAAAAGATCAACAAGGTATAGCGGAAGAACAATTAAGTGAAATTGGAAACACTCCGGCAGGTAGAGCGGCACTGGGTGCAGTTCAAAACAGAGCATACGATAAGATGGATGCGTGGAGTGCAAACCCAACAAGTGGCTATTCCTCAACACCAAAAGATGTCAGCAAGGCCACAGGTGCAGGCGTTGCTGCCGGCAATAGATTACATGGGTTTGGTCCCGACAACTCGCGTGAAAACACAGTAATGGCTCGTGATGCATTGCGTCAGAAACAAGCATTGAGTCAGACACAAGGTATGGCAGAAGATACACCACGATTTGATCCACTTGTTGATAAAATAGCAGCCAAAATGAAAGGCCCAACAGAAAATGATGCTATAGCCGCATTAATAACTGTACTCGGCACTAGCGCATATAATGAACGCCCTGGTTTTTATAGGTTATGGCTTGGCCAAGCGATTGACAAGTATAGCCAGCAAGGTGTGGCAGAGGATGGTAATAAAGAACCTGCTCCTAATTCAGGCTTGGCATTATTAATGAAGAAAAGAGCTGAGCTGGCTGCTAAAAAAGAAAGCGTGGCAGAAGGCTCCAACCCAGAAAAGGTCGAGGTTCGCATTAGTGGTAGAGAGTATGCCGCTATGTCTCCAGAACAAAAAGCCGCAAAGCAACAAGAATGGCAACAATTAAAACAACAAGCAAAAATGCGTATGCAAAACTTTACGTTGATTGACACTGATAAAGAACAAGGTGTGGCAGAAGGTGAAGAACACAGTCCAGTGGCCGGTGCTATCACACGTCGCATCATGAGCCAACGAGTTGACTTATTGAGCAAGTACGGTCCTGAAAAAGTTTTAAATGCCATTGATGAAGTTGCCGACTTTGTGGGCGACGTAGAAGAAATTGGAAGCAGTGATGTCAGCGGGTGGGTACGCCAAGTTGAACAAACATTGGGACAAATGGAGCAAGGTCTAGGCGAAGCAGGCCAAAAATATCATGCCAATACCACAGGGTTTGCACGTGGCGCAAGAGATGATGAGCGACATGACTTAGATCGTGACACCCAGACTTGGTATATTCGTCTCAATGGCAAACTCATTAGAGACAAACAAGGCAATCCCTACTCGTACCGTGGCAAGGCTGCCGCAAACAAAGCCGCATTAACAATGCAGGCTAAACTGTTCAACAAAGGCAAAGAGTTTGTATTGACCACCAACCCCAACGATCCACAACAGGGCGTAGCCGAAAGCACAGAAAAACGCTGTATGCAATGTGGTATGAAAAACTGCAAATGTCCCGGAGATAGTTGCAAGTGCAAGCCCATTGCAGGTTGGGTACCAGGCAAGGGGTTTAAAAAGGCTGTAGAAGAAGCTGCCATTGCTAAAAAAAAAGAATTAAGTGAATTTGCACCACCTGGTGGTGATGACCGTGAGCCCGATGAAGAACATATTCTAAAGCAGTTGGCCTCACAATGGTGGTTGGGCACAGAGCAACAAATGGCCAAAGCACAACGAACATTGGCTTCAATGGGTTGGGAAATTGGTCAAGATGAATCTGGTGATGATGATGCAGGGGTATTTTTAATTCGTCCAGGCGATGTCAACGGTGACACATATATTGCCTTCCCGCACAGTGAATTAGAACTAAACGAAGCCTGGAGCCAAAAGTATAAAAATTCAATCAACTGCTCTCACCCTAAAGGGTTTAGCCAACGTGCTCACTGTGCAGGTAAGAAGAAACACAATGAAAGCACAGAGATGGAAATGGTGTGTGAAGACTGTGGCATGTGTCAAACACATGGCAATATCAATGAGATCAAAAAAGGTCAAAAAGACGCCAATGGTTACACACGTTGTTGGCCAGGCAAGCACGCCGAGGGCACTAAAAAAGGTAAGAATGGCGGACAAGTACGCAACTGTGTGCCCAATGAAAGCATCACTGAGAACCAATTGAAACCTTCAAATTTATTATTGTGGGAACAGGCACAGGTGGCAGCATCAAGTAGGTTTGATCAACATCTTGTTGAAGATGCCAATCGATGGGCTAAAATCTGGTACAAAAACAAAGGCGGCGTCTGGCAATAAAGCTTTAAAATAGCTTGACATTGGCTGTACAATGGTTGTATAATAAATTATAGTCTACTTGATAGTACACTAAAATTTTAAGGACACATTTTGCGAGTATTTTTGACCGGTGGTTCGAGTGGTATCGGACAAGCAATTAATAAAGATTTACAAAAAGACCATGATGTAGTTGCACTACCTCGCAGTGAACTAGATCTATCCAAACCTTTCTTGGCATTGTTAAATGACTTTGATGCACTTGTGTTGTGTGCCGGGGCTGACCGCAGTGGAAACCAACCATTTGTTGACATGCCCGACGATGACTGGCAATACAACATACAAGTGAATTTGATTGCCAACATGCACTTGGTAAAATTCTATCTTGCTCAACGGCCTCCCAACTGGGGCAAGATCGTTGTGATTGGTAGCACCTCCACCGACTATGTATGGCCGGGTAAAATTCCCTACACAGTGTCCAAAACTGGACTTGAAACTTTCTGCCAAGGCATACAGCGTGAACTACCTCCCGAGATTGGACTCACTTACATACAACCCGGTCTATGCAAAACCAATCTTAGATACAATCGACACAACGGCACAGTGCCGCACTCAGAGATTGATGCCTGGTATGCTGGACAAAATTACATGGTGCCCGAAGACTTGGTGGCACCAGTGAGAACTGCATTGGGTGATCAACAGCACTTGCTAAAACACATTAGATTAGAAAAATGAAATATCCCTGGCAGTTATATCATTGGCACTTTGAAGTAAGTGGTAAATGCACCCTGAAGTGCCCACGATGTCCTAGAAATGACGAAGAGCCTGTTTTTAAATTAAACAAAGAACTTGATTTGAATTTCTTTAAAAAGGTGCTGAGTCCAGATCTGTTGAAAAACGAAGTGCAACGCATTACTATGTGCGGTGACATTGGTGACCCCATCTATGCCAGTCAATATCTAGACATTGTTGATTACATCAAAACACACAATGATCGCATACACTTGTACACCATCACCAATGGCAGTTACAAAAAGGACTCTTGGTGGCACGACTTTGCAAAAATCAGCAACGAGTATGACACTGTGAATTTCAGTGTAGATGGCTATGATCAAGCCAGCAACAATTTATACAGAGTCAACAGCGACTGGGACAGCATCATGTCCGGCATGAATATCATGTGCCAACACAGCAAGGCCTTTGTTTACTGGGCCACAATTGTTTTTCAATTCAATCAAGATCATCTTGCCAACATTGAACAACAGGCTAGATCCATTGGATGTGATGGGTTGCAGTTGACATTGAGCACCAAGTTTGGCAGCAAGTATGGCGAGCGATACAATGGCGACCACGATGAGCTTGAACCTAGAGCAGAATGGATCAGCAAAAGTCATAGATACGAACGTCGGTTGATCAACTTGTCAGGACGGCAACAGTTGAATCAACAATTCATGGCTGAAACACAGCAGAGATTTGAGCAGGTCAAAAACAAACACAACACATTTATCACACCATTGTGTGAAATTGGAAATCGTGCCATCTATGTCAGTGCTGATGGGTTATTGCATCCCTGCAGTTGGACCAGCTACACTTATCGAGAGATGGGCAATGATCGCAAAACCATTCATTTCAAAGATAATTTTCAAAACAAATTCAAGGACAGTATAAATCTACACCATCGCAGTCTAGAGGATGTGTTAAATGATGATGCTTGGTCGCACTTATTCAACAGCTTCGATGATCAAAGCTGTGCTTGGGTAGAGTGTGAACAAAAGTGTCATAAAAGTCTTGTGGATCAAGACTATGCTGTGGACTACCTAACAAATTGATGGGTAAACTTAAACCAGGTGCTACTTACATCTACGAAAGTCCCGACGGTGGTGACACAGTATACGCTAGAGAACTTGGTAAGTCTGAACGCATAATGATTGGACAGAATACTCGGGCCAAAAGTCTTGTTGACCAGATTCGAGAAGATAAACTTTGGGGTGAAATTAGACGTGCGTCAGAATCTGACACCGTGCTCAAAGAAATGATAAATCAAATTAAAGTGTATTACACACTTAAAAAGAACACACCTTAGGACCGGTACTCGTTACCGAGTGTGTGGGCGGCTGCTGCCTAGACGAAAAAGACTCGCTACCTTTGTAGTCTGAAGTGAGCATTAACAACTATATTACAAACATGAATAATTTTAAAATTGCCGATATTGCCCTAGCCAGCTGGGGACACAAAGAAATTGCCATCGCTGAAACCGAAATGCCGGGACTGATTGCAGTTAGAGAACAGTTCCGTGATCAAAAGCCCTTGGCCGGCGCACGAATTGTGGGTAGTCTACACATGACTATTCAAACTGCTGTGTTGGTCAAAACATTGATAGATCTAGGTGCCGAAGTGCGCTGGTCAAGTTGCAATATTTTTAGCACACAAGATCATGCCGCTGCCGCATTGGCTGACTTGGGAGTTCCGGTGTTTGCCTGGAAAGGTGAGACTGAAGAAGAGTATTGGTGGTGCATTGATCAAACCTTGATTGGTTGGGAACCCAACATGGTGTTAGATGATGGACATGATTTAACTGATCGTATTCAAACACACTTTCCCGATCTTGTGCCGGGTATCCTAGGGGTCAGTGAAGAAACCACCACAGGTATCTATCGACTAAAAGAAAAACAACTGGCCAACAATTTGCCGTTCCGTGTGTTCAATGTCAACGACAGTGTGACCAAAAGCAAGTTTGACAACTTGTATGGTTGCCGTGAAAGTCTAGTAGATGGTATCAAACGTGCCACTGATGTAATGATTGCTGGCAAGATTGCTGTGGTGGCTGGCTATGGAGATGTAGGTAAGGGCAGTGCACAAGCATTACGTGCACTCAGCGCACAAGTCTGGGTTACAGAAATTGATCCTATTTGCGCACTACAGGCTGCTATGGAGGGATATCGAGTTGTCACCATGGACTATGCTGCCGACAAAGCTGACATATTTGTCACAGCCACCGGCAATGTGAATGTCATCAACTTTGATCACATGAGCCGTATGAAAAACAATGCCATTGTGTGCAACATCGGACACTTTGACAATGAGATTGATGTTGCAAGTTTAGGCGACTTAGTGTGGGAAGAAATCAAGCCCCAGGTGGACCACGTTGTGTTCCCCGACGGCAAGCGCATTATCATGTTGGCCAAAGGCCGCTTGGTGAATTTGGGTTGCGGCACAGGTCACCCCAGCTTTGTGATGAGCAACAGTTTTACCAACCAAGTGTTGGCACAGATTGAACTTTACACTAATACCAACAATTATGAAATTGGTGAGATTTATGTATTGCCCAAGCACTTAGACGAAATGGTAGCTAGACTGCACCTTGCAAGATGTCATGCCGAACTCACCGAGTTAACCGAAGAACAAGCAAACTATATCAGTGTCAATCAAGCCGGACCATACAAACCCGATGCTTATAGGTATTGACAAATAGAAAACTTGCTAGTATAATTGAATTTTACCGAGGACATATGGATACCAAAACTTTTAATGGTGAGCAAAAACTCAAACTCACACAAATCATCAATGAGGGTATGCAAGTCATGCACGAAGTTGAAACTCTCAATGCTGGCCTTAATGACACCATCAAGGCCATTGCCGAGGAGTTAGAGATCAAACCTGCTGTGCTTAAAAAAGCAATAAGGGTTGCACACAAAGCCGAGTTTGGTAAAGCCAAACTGGATCATGAGTTACTGGAAACAATTTTAGAAACAGTCGGCAAAACATTATAATACCATGCCAATGTTTTATCCAAATCTCTGGCATGGTCCAAAAGATCAGGTGCCAGACATTCCGGCATATAGCTGGCTCAAGCAAATTAAGTCTAGTGCAAAAATATATCTTGCACTGGGTCTTACTTGGCATCAAACGGTAAGTCTGCCAGATGGCTATGATTTTTATTTTGTGTCATACCACATAGAAGCAGTCAATCTTGATTGGCTATCGGAACAACTTAAACAAGTAACTGGAACTATAATTTGTTTATATGACGGCGAACCTATGCCGTCAGACCACGAAAGACTGATTTTTCTGCCGTTTTTTTATTGGCATGTACAGACAGACCTAATGCTTGAGTGGTTTGGCAATCCAGTATCTCATGAGAGAAATTATAAATTTAGCACAGTTTGTAATCGAGTCTCACAGAGTAAAGTTTGGATTACCACTAAGTTACTTGAAGTTGCCGCAGATGAGAGTTTGATAATTTTAGGAAACTGGATTGAAGATAAAAACGTACACAATTGGCAACTGACCGGAAATACTGTTTTAGATCAGCTTACAACAAAATTCCAAGAAAAATACCAGGGCAAAGAAATTCGCTTAGATGATTTTTCAAACGCACAGACCGAGCATACATCATCCGGTAATCCCTGGAAGCCCTGGTACACCGATACTGTAGTACATTTTTCTAACGAAAGCTTTCATTACAGTTATATGATAGTCGACGATAAAGAATTTATCTACCCAGGGCCATACATTACAGAAAAAACTCTCAAATGTTTGGTGGCCGGAACAGCATTAGTTCCAGTAGGACAATACCATACATACAAGATATTAGAAAATCTAGGATTTCAGTTTGACTACGGATTTAATCGACACTGGGACAATGATGCTGGGAATTTGTCAAGGTTCCAGCAAATTATTCAATTGATTGATGATCTCAAGGACATCAATTTAAAAGACCTTACCAGTTGTGTGCACAAATCGTCCTTACACAATCAAAATCATATATTATCTGGAAACTTTTACAAAGTGTGTGAGTCCGAGAATCAATCTTCATTACAATTTCTTAACAGTATTATTTGAGTATGCAAGCTTATATACCAATCACTAACCAAATAAAAATACTAAATGAGCTTGACAATGTCAAGCAAATTGTGTATAATTAACAACAAGAGCCGCTCACTTTACGAGCACACATCACGGCTTACCGGCCACAAACGGAGACTATGAGTTATATTGACGCACTTTTTGATCGTGAACACGATCGCATTCACATTGTGGAACGCCGCGATGGTGAAAGGCAATACCGAGAGTATCCTGCCAACTACATCTTTTACTATGACGATGCCAGAGGCAAGTTTCAAAGCATCTATGGCACACCTGTCAGTCGTTTCAGCACACGCAACAACAAAGAGTTCCGCAAGGAAGTCAAAATGCACTCCAGCAAGCGATTGTATGAGAGTGATATCAATCCTATCTTTCGGTGCCTAGAAGAAAACTACAAAGGTCAAGACGGACCAAAACTGCACACAGCATTTTTTGACATTGAAGTAGACTTTGATCCCGAGCGTGGTTTTAGCAGACCCGATGACCCATTCAACCCCATCACTGCCATATCAGTGTATTTGGATTGGTTAGATCAATTAGTAACAGTGGTGGTCCCGCCCCGGCACATGAGTCAAGAAACTGCTAGGGAAATTGCTGCCGAATTCCCCAACACCTTTGTGTATGAAACCGAGGCTGAACTCATTGACACATTTTTAAATCTCATTGAAGATGCAGATGTGGTCAGTGGCTGGAACAGTGAGGGCTATGATATTCCCTACACCATCAACAGATGTATTCGAGTCCTTAGCAAAGATGACACTCGTCGATTTTGTCTACTAAATCAACTGCCTAAGCCGCGCATGTTTGAACGATTTGGTTCTGAGCAACAAACATATGATTTAATTGGGCGTGTACATCTTGACTACATGCAACTGTATCGCAAGTACACATATGAAGAACGCCATAGTTATAGCTTAGATGCCATCCTTGAGTATGAGGACCTTGGCAGCAAAACCAAGTTTGAAGGCACACTTGATCAATTGTACAATCAAAATTTCAAAACATTTATCGAGTACAACCGGCAAGACGTAAATGGACTAGCTGCCATTGACAAGAAACTGCGTTTCTTGGACTTGGCCAATACCCTGGCACACGAAAACACAGTGCTGTTACAAACCACCATGGGTGCTGTGGCAGTTACTGAACAAGCAATTATCAATGAAGCCCACGAACGTGGTTTAGTAGTTCCCAACCGACAACAGAGACTCACAGATGATGATACGCAAGCCGCAGGTGCCTATGTTGCTTATCCCAAAAAAGGGATTCACGAATACATTGGCTCCATTGACATTAACTCGCTCTACCCGTCAGCAATCCGTGCTCTTAACATGGGGCCCGAAACAATTGTTGGACAACTCAGACCGGTCATGACCGACAAATACATTCATGACCGACAGTCACAAAACATGAGTTTTGCGGCTGCCTGGGAGGGTTTGTTTGGTAGCCTAGAATACACTGCTGTGATGGAACAACAACGTGGCACGGAAATCACCATTGACTGGCAAGACGGTGATGAAAGTGTGCACAGTGCCGCAGAGATTTGGAAAATAATTTTTGACAGTAATCATCCTTGGATACTGTCAGCCAACGGTACTATCTTCACCTATGACAAGGAAGGAATCATTCCAGGCTTGCTCAAACGTTGGTATGCAGAACGTAAAGAAATGCAGGCCAAACTCAAGGCTTGTGCAACTAAGGCCGAAGAAGAATACTGGGACAAACGTCAGTTGGTTAAGAAGATTAACTTGAACAGCCTGTATGGCGCTATTCTTAATCCTGGTTGCAGATTCTTTGACAAGCGTATTGGACAGAGTACCACACTCACAGGTCGTGCTATTGCCAAGCACATGGATGCCTATGTCAATGAATGTGTGACTGGCAAATATGATCACACTGGTGAAACCATAATTTATGGCGACACTGATAGTTGTTATTTCAGTGCCTGGGGTGTGCTCAAGTCTGAAGTCAACGAAGGTCGCATGGAGTGGTCAAAAGAAATTTGTATCCAATTGTATGATTCAATTGCTGAACAAGTTAATGCCAGTTTTCCGGGATTCATGGAGCAAGCATTTCATTGTCCTAGAGAAAATGGATCCATCATCAAAGGTGGTCGAGAGATTGTTGCCAGCAAAGGCCTGTTCATTACTAAAAAGCGTTATGCTGTGATGATCATTGACAAAGAAGGCAAGCGCCTGGATGTTGAAGGCAAGCCTGGCAAGGTCAAGGCCATGGGCTTGGATTTGAAGCGCAGTGACACGCCCAAGGTGATTCAAGAATTTCTCAGTGACATCCTCAATGATGTTCTGCAAGGGGTCGGCAAAGATGCAATCATTGAAAAGATCCGTGAATTCAAATATATCTTTAAAGAACGCCCAGGTTGGGAAAAAGGTTCACCCAAACGTGTCAACAATTTGACCAAGTATGGCGCGGAAGAAACTCGATTAGGCAAAGCCAACATGCCTGGACATGTTCGTGCCGCAATGAACTGGAATAATTTAAGGCGCATGAACAGCGATAACTACAGCATGCAGGTGGTTGATGGCATGAAAGTGATTGTTTGCAAGTTAAAATCAAACCCGTTGGGTTGGACATCAATTGCTTATCCCACTGATGAATTGCATTTGCCACAGTGGTTTAAAGATTTACCATTTGACGACAGTGAAATGGAAGCCACTGTGATCGATGGCAAGGTTGACAATTTATTGGGGGTGCTGGGTTGGGGTCTAGAGTCAGCTACCAATACCGATAACACCTTACAGTCTTTATTTGAATTTTCATGAAACTCAGTGCAATAGTAAGATATCTAAATCTAATTGATTCTATGTTGGAACATAATGCCCGTCAGGCTGTGTTTGGCGAACTAGAACCCCTGCATCATTTAATCACTACACACGATCTACAGTATCCTAACTTTACCAAGGCAGTTGATTTCAACCTGTCTCAGGTGCGTCAAGCCATTGAAAGATTTGATAACAGTATAGTAAATCTTAGATCCAATTTAATCAAAGAAGTTGGTACACTGCAACCAACATATTTGGAAGACAGTTATCGTATATACCTGGAAGGTAAGAGCCAGGACTCAGTTGAATACCTACTCAACCGGCGCCTGGTGTTGTCATCTAAGTCAGAAGAATTCCTCACAGGGAGACTAAAAAAATACAGCGATTGGAGGCACCCAGGAATGATTCTACGTCCAGGATTGGAGCCTTGGGTTGACATGCTAGTGGGGCTTGATCCGTTGTACCTTGTTGATCAAGACTTGGCATTGTTTCATCCAATCAAGGACAAATTTAATCAACATTACCTGGAAAGATTGAGAATGTACCAGGTTCAAGAAGTTGGCACACAAGAAACTGGCACACAAGCAATATTGCACCAACTTCCCGATCATCAATTTGGATTTGTGTTGGCCTATAACTATTTTAATTACAAACCTATTGAAGTAATGACTCAGTATCTAACTGAAATGTATCAAAAACTCAAACCCGGCGGCATATTTGCATTTACATTCAACAACTGTGAAAACGCTGCCGGAGTAGAACTAGTGGAACGAAGTTACATGTGTTACACACCTGCCCAGCAAGTCCATAAAGTTGTTAAATCATTGAATTACGAAGTTGAAATTGAACGGCATCTGGATGCCAGCAATACCTGGTTGGAGATTAAAAAACCCGGAACATTGAGTACATTGCGTGGCGGTCAGGCTTTGGCCAAGATCGTTGACAAGAGCTTGAAAATCAGTAATAATAGCAAATAATTTAGACTTAATCTAAATACACCATCAAATTTTTTGGAGAACACATGAGAGATAATCTATTAGACTTAGTTGAACACACACACGACCTCGGTTGTATTGGCCTTGTTAAAATCATTGGCACTGACACAGTGACAGAGATTGCTGGCTTGGCCACTGACAAATCTGTGGTATTGCAAGCAAGCTTCTTGCAACCAATATCAGACTTTGTGGGTACATTTGGTATGCCCAATTTGGATAAATTAAAAATTCTTTTAAACATTCAAGAGTATCGCGAAAATGCTGATATCACTGTGACTAAACAAAATCGCAATGATGTTGATGTTCCAGTGGGCTTGCATTTTACTAATGCTGGCGGGGACTTTCAAAATGATTATAGATTCATGAGCAGTGAGATTGTGTCTGACCAATTAAAAACTGCCAAGATGCGACCAGTTAACTGGAACATAGAATTTGAACCCAAGCTCAGTGGTATCACAAAATTAAAAATGCAGGCTCAGGCCAACAGTGAGCAACCAAACTTTAAAGTACGGGTTGACAACAACAATTTAAAGTTTGCGTTTGGTGATCACAGCACCCATGCCGGTGACTTTGTATTTGAATCCGGCATAACTGGCTCTATGAAACACTCTTGGGGCTGGCCAGTCAAACAAGTAATTAGTATCCTGGACCTGGATGGCGACAAGATTATGAAAATCAGCGATGAGGGTGCCATGCAGATTATTGTGAATTCTGGTGTTGCTGTGTACACCTACACATTGCCAGCACAGAGCAAGTAATGGAAACTAAAAAACGAACAGTTGTAAGGATGTTGACATACCGTGTGACAGCATGGTTGTTTACTATCTTATGGACATATTTGTTTACAGGAGATATCAGTAGTGCTACAGGTTTTGCCACAGCACTGCATATTCTCCTAAGTGTAGATTACTATATTCATGAACGAATATGGCTTAAAATTAAGTGGGGTAAAATAGAATGACACTAGAACAAATTGTATGGGCCACTACTGCGTCACTAATATTAGTAGCATTCACTTATCATCAAACAGGCTGGGATAAAATTCGAGAATGTTATAACATGTGGTTCACTAAAGAATACTGGGACCACTTTTATAACAAAGTTGAGGCGGCTAGTTGGACTGCTAAAGCATTAATTATCATTCCAGGCTTAATTTTTGGTGTTTCGTTATGGCAGTTTTATTGGCTTACATTATTAACAAGCCTTACACTGATCTGGGCAAGCAACAAAAAACTACTGCCAACCTTGGTTGCATTTAACACAATGTGGGCATGGCTGAGCTGTATGGTATTAGCACAACACTTAATTAAATGACTGAACAAGACAACTTAACCGCCAAACAATTAGACTACGCTTTGTTTTTACCAGCAGTGTCGGGTTTCTATGCAACCTACATAGGCAAACAGCGATCTAATGAATACATCCCCAAGTCTCGAATGCCGGCAGGTATAACAGACATGGAACAATTGAACTGGTTGAATTCTCAAAAAGCTTTGTTTCCCTACAAGTGGAGTCTTTACAGTGCCGGTCATGCTGACTTGGACCTTACCAAACATGTTCCCAAAGAAGACATGCTCAGGAATCGAGAGCCAGGCACAACATTGCTGTGTGACTCGGGTGGTTTCCAAATTGCCAAAGGTGTTTGGCCCGGACAATGGGCAGATCCCAAAGACAAGGCCGCAGAGAAAAAACGCCGAGCTGTGTTGGAATGGCAGTGTGGTATTGCCACCCATGGGCTCACCATGGACATTCCAACTTGGACATACCTCAACAAAGAAGCTGCCGCAGCCTGTGGCATTCACAGCTATGATGATGCAGTGAATGCCAGTAAGTTCAACAACGAATACTGGATCAACAATCGTCATGGCGATGTCAAGATTCTCAATGTGTTGCAAGGATCAAATCACGGTGAAGCTGATCATTGGTACGGTCTAATGAAAGACTACTGCGACCCCGCCAAACACCAAAGGCCCTTTGATGGGTGGGGCATGGGCGGGCAGAACATGTGTGATGTGCACCTTGTGCTAAAGAGAATTGTAAACCTCATGCATGATGGTTTGCTGGAAAAAGGTCTGCATGATTGGATGCACTTCTTGGGCACCAGTAAATTAGAGTGGGCAGTGTTGCTCACAGACATTCAACGTGCTGTGCGATATCATCACAATGCCAATTTTACCATCAGCTTTGATTGCGCAAGTCCATTCTTGGCCACAGCAAATGGACAACTCTATCATTCAATTGTTACTGAGAATCGTGACAAGTGGAGTTATAGAATGAGTGCCACTGCGGATGACAAAAAGTATTCACTTGATTCAAGACTGTTTGGAGATGCTGTGCGCCAAGATGGAATCCATGACAAGTTTGAAGATAGTCCCATAAGCAGTAGATTAAAGATATCCGATATCTGCATTTACAAGCCTGGTGATCTAAATAAGATTGGCAAGGAAGGTAAAACATCATGGGACAGTTTCTCTTATGCCTTGCTCATGGGACACAATGCTTGGATGCACCTTGAAGCAGTACAACGTGCAAATCGAGTGTATGATTCTGGGCAAGGACCAGATATGCTGTTGCACCCAACTGATCGTTGGTATGATTTCCGTAGTGTAATTAATCGTGTGTTTGCAGCCAAGGATCGCCAGAAGAGCTTGCAAATTATTGATGATCATGCTAATATATGGGAACGAGTGATTGGTACTCGTGGCTATACTGGTAAGCGAGCAGTGAATGCCAATACCATGTTTAACAACCTGTTTGACGTTGACAATCCTTTGGATTCCGAAGATGATTTAAACCCAGAACTACTGACAGCATTAGAGGATAGTGTATAATGAATCGAGAAGGTCATGACAATGTTGATTTTTTTACCGGGGTCGAAGTAGAGCGTACTCCAGCATTTGGTAAAACTACTTTGTTTGTGGTTGGCATACAACCAGTTGACAAAATTGCATACCATTTTAGCAAAAATCCAGATGGCATCGAACATATCTTCTTTGGTGCCAATCACAGCTTTCACCCTGATAGCGCACTTGAATGGCAACGTTGGGAAAGTATGATCCAGCCTTTTTTAAGCAAGGGCTATTTGTGTAGTTTGGATATCCCAATCACCCATGTGGAAGAATTTCATGATGGTGGTTTGTGCGAGCATCGCAACTTTATTCCACAGATTCGAGTAAGCATACCATATACAAAGCTATGGAATTATAATACAATGTTAAAAATAGATGACAAAGACTTTGACGCCACCAATCCCGGCGTTTGGTGCCATAGTCTACACAGCTTGATGAGCCGTGACACTTTTACTTCTTGGGATGACTACAAGGGAGATTCAAAATTATGAATCAAGAACAAAGAGAACAAATTGAAAGATGCAAGCAATATGCAGATAGAAAAATCTGGGTCACCTTCCGCAAAGAAGGAATCCACAAGTACCCTGCCGCTGCCACTGATCCACTATTGGCGACCGGTGATGAATATGATGTGTCTTTCCTTGGGGTGCCTCATAGACACATCTTTCATTTCCGAGTTTGGATCGATGTTTTTCATAATGATCGCGATATTGAATTCATCCAGTTTAAACGTTGGCTGGAGAATCTCTATGCCGGTGGAATACTGGAACTCAACTATAAAAGTTGTGAGATGATCAGTGATGACCTATATATACAAATAGCAAGTCGATATCCAGATCGTAGTGTCTGGATTGAAGTCGCCGAAGATGGTGAGAACGGTGCCATAATTCAGTACAACACTCACCGCCCTACTCAATCAATTAAAATTTAATCAAGGTAATAAAAATGGGAAAAATTACATTTACTACTAATCCCCGTGTGACTCAGATCTTTGAAGATCTTGAAAACTTCTTAGAGTTCTGTCAACGATTTGGATATCGGTACAACGAAGCCGAGTTGTACAACTGGAAAAGTTATGCGTTCCAACAATTTAATAAGTACACCCAAGGAAAAAATGTCAAAGACATGTGGGACCAGGACGCTCGACCTACTTTCCGTCCAAGAGTACAACAATGAAAAAGCTCTACTACATGGGCTTGGAAAGCTACGAAGCCCGCTACACACTACAACTAACAGAGTGGAACCGACGTGTGTTTGACCGTAGAGGTCTTGACGTTGTGTATGTTCCTGGAACTACCATTGACAATAGTCAAGCTATCTCAGTAGGTCAAGTGTTGGATGCACATGGGCGCAGTTACTTTGGCATGAGTCAGATGATGAACTTGGTTCAAATGATGAAGAACGGAGAGGTCACCAGTGAAGATGTTATCTACTTTGAAGACATGTTTCAACCCGGCATTGAGAGTTTACCCTACATCCTTGATCAGGTTCCTGCTGATCAACGTCCTCGCGTGTATGTGCGCTGTCTTGCTCAGTCCATTGATCCTGATGACTTCGTACATGTATGGGGTATGGCAAAATGGATGGGACTCTACGAACAAATGGTTAATGAGTTCGTGGATGGAGTTCTCGCCACAAACGAAGAGATGGTTGCTCATATGCGCATTGCTGGATGGCGTGCTCCTATATACAATATTAGTGGCCTAGCATTTGGCAAGGAAGAAGTGTTAGAACGCATTGGTGGTGCAGAGAACATCAAGGCATTTGATCAGCGTCCACGTCGTGTGGGATTTGCCGCAAGATTTGATCAAGAGAAGCAGCCTGGCTTCTTTATGGACTTGATTGAAATGTATGGCGAACTTACCAGCGAGCCTTGTGAATTTGCAATATACAGTGGTGGTCCTTTGCGAAGCAACAATCCAGAGTATGTTGAACGTGCTCGGCGCATGGAGGCAGAAGGCAAACTCAAAATATTTGACAACATAACCAAGAACGAATACTATGCTCACCTTAACAATACTCGTGTGTTGTTTAATTGTGCTCTCCAAGATTGGGTATCAAACACTGTCAGTGAAGCAGACACGCTTGGAGCCAACGTTCTATATCCTGCTTATCGCAGTTTCCCTGAAACTTTTGCAAATGACCCCAATAGGCTCTACGTTCCCTGGAGCATAGATGATGCTTATCACAAGATGCAAAATTTGTTGCGTGATCCGCATCACAACATGGGATTGATTTCAGACTGGAATAATGGCACCATTGATCGTGTAATTGACATTATGACAGGACGAGGCGAAGAATGGAATCGCGCAGGCAATCGCTATCGCGACCATGCCGCACATGAAAAATATCAAGTCAACAAAATTATACAGTGACTACTATTATAATACCATTTCCTCCGGCTGCCGGAGGTAATCATTTAAAAAATATACTTGTTAGTGATATTTCTAAATTGCAGTATACCAACCCAACTGTGCATCAAACTCCAGGAAGAAATTTACAAGCAAGCCAAATCGAAACAGCATTGGCTGATCCAGAAAATACACACGTATTGCATGGACACTTTGGTGAAATTATGTCTTATCAAAATCAAATACGAGATATAAAAAATAAAAAATTTATCATAATCTGTAACGACAATTCACAAGATCACCAATTACTATCCAAAAGAAGAAAACAATTAGGATATGTTTATTTTAAAAACGGCGATTATTTTGAAGGCGAGCAAGTATTTTTATATGAACCTTTTATGTACCAGCACTATTTTAATGAATCACTAGACAATATTATGAATATTTCTATTTCAGAATGGTTTGTTGAAGACATAACTTCTGTTATTAATAGAATTAATTATTTTTTAAAAATTAATCTTAACGTTGATGCCGTAAATAAATTACACAAAGTATGGTATAGTAAAAATTTCAAATGATTAAAGTTGTACCAAATTTATTGGTAGTGAAATCTTGTTAAAAATGTTAGGTGGTAAAAATTGAATCGTAATATTATTATAGTGACCGGAGTAAGCGGTTACATTGGTGGACAGACTGCAATACAGTTGCACTCACAAGGGTACAGAGTAGTGGGCATTGACTTACTACCATTGCCTGAGCATCTACAAACATATGTTGGACAGTTTGTACAAACTGATTTTGCCAGCAATAGATCGTTGGAGATGTTGGCTTCGGAGGAAGTGCTAGCAGTGGTACATTGTGCTGGCACAAGCTTGGTGGGACCAAGTCATGATAATCCCAGAGAATATTTCCACAACAACACAGCCAAAACTTTGGCAATGCTGGATGCATTGTTGTTCCTTGAAAATCGTCCCAGAGTTATCTACAGCAGTAGTGCCGCAGTATATGGTGATCCTGTAATGACTCCTTGTTTTGAAGTCGACCCTACTGCACCGATAAGTCCATATGGGCAAAGTAAATTAATGACTGAATGGTTTTTACAAAGCTATGCACAAGCTTATGGCTTGGACTTTGTGACGTTTAGGTACTTCAATGCTGCCGGCGCAGACCCCGAAGCAAGACATGGACAAGGAACTGGTGCCTCACACATTATTGCAAAATTGCTTGAAAGCGTTAGAGACAACACCGAGTTCACTTGCTATGGTAAAGATTATAACACTGCTGATGGAACTTGTTTAAGAGACTATGTGCATGTGGCAGATATTGCTCGGGCACATGTGGCTGCCATTGATCCATCTGTACCATGTGGCATTTACAATCTTGGTGTGAATAAAATGCACAGTAACCAAGAAGTAATTGATACTGTATCAAAGATTACTGGAAAAAATGTCAACGTAGTGTACGGTGACCGTCGGACTGGAGACCCAGAAAAGTTGTGTGCTGACAGCTCGCTGTTTGCCAAAGTGGGCAATTGGCAACCAGAATACACATTAGCTGACATGATCACTCATGCCTGGGCCTGGTATAATAAAAAACTTGCATAATCTCTTAGATACTGCTATAATTTACTAAATATCTTTTGCTACACAAAGGTAGCAAACTTTTCAAATTAATCCGCGTAAGGAAGGAAAACAAAATGAGTTATAATAAAACTAAATGTGACCCCGATCTGGGTCAACGTGTACACCAACACTTGGTCAAGTGTGGAGTAGAAACTCCCACATTTCAACATGCTGTTGATCGCAAAGACAAGATTGACTTGATTGAGCGTGATTTTAAACACATCATGGAAGTGTTGGGCCTGGACTTGAGCGATGACAGCTTGATGGACACGCCCAAGCGTGTGGCCAAGATGTATGTGAATGAAATCTTTTGGGGACTAGACTACGAAGCATTTCCCAAATGTACCACAGTTGACAACAAGATGAAGTACGATGAGATGGTGGTTGAGCGCAACGTCAACGTGCAAAGCAACTGCGAGCACCACTTTGTTGTCATTGATGGAGTGGCCACAGTGGGCTACATTCCCAAACAAAAAGTACTAGGCTTGTCAAAGATCAATCGAGTGGTTGAGTACTTTAGCAAGAGACCTCAGATTCAAGAACGCCTGACCGAACAAGTGTACTATGCTCTACAGTATATTCTAGAAACCGACGATATTGCAGTTGTGGTAGATGCACAACACTATTGTGTCAAGAGCCGCGGAGTCGAAGATGTAGGTAGTTCAACAGTTACCAGCAAGCTTGGTGGTGTTTTTAAGAATGATCCATCAGTGCGTGTGGAGTTCATGAACATTGTCAACAACTGCAAGAGAAACTGACATGATAGTGGATCTAGAAACTGCACAACAGCAAGGTGTGGCTCCGTGGGATCAAAAAGTTTGGGAAGATTTCCACATTGTTGTATACAGCGATCGTTATCCAGTGACCAAGGGCCATCTTTTGTTTGTACCCAAATACAACACGCCTAGCGTGATTCGAGAAGCCCTGGCGTCAGCGTTGTTTGAAGGTCAACGAATGGTGGATGCTGGTGAATGTGATGCCTTTAATGTGGGCATCAACTCGGGTGAAGCCGCTGGTCAAACAGTGATGTATCCACATGTGCATCTTATCCCAAGACGCATCGGTGATTGTGCAGACCCAGTCGGTGGGGTTCGGGGCGTGATAGTTGGGCAGGCCAACTACAAGAAAACTAGTTATCGAATCCCAGCATAATTAACAATATGCAGAAAAAAATTATATACAAAAAGAACTACCTTACAGTAGATTTTGTTGATCAATTTAGATCATACTATAATAAAATAAATGATTCTTTGTTGGCATCCAGTGGACCATATACCTGGGAAAAATCAAAAATTGGATATCAAGGATGTTGGGATCGAATTTTACACTACGAAAAATTAGACAGTCCAATTCATCAAATAGTTTCTAAATTAAAAGAAGACTTTGGAGACTTTACCATTTATGATTCTAGTATAAGATATCTTTCAGCGCCAATTGGACCTCACTCAGATGTCAGGAACACAAGTTGGTTAACTGAACATCGCAATAATGGCCATCGCGGTGGTTTTATTTTCTTGATACCACTATGGTGGAAGAAAGGCTACGCCCCGGGTACTGCTTTTTTTAACAGTCCGCCTAATCTAGACGAACCACTTTACTCAGATATGCTGGATATTTTGCCTAACTATTCAGAATCTTTTAAAGAAGAATCAGCAAACTTTAGTGTTCGAGAAACTATAAAATGGGAATCCCCGGGAGATTTAATTGCTTGGGAAAATTTTCAATGGCATTGCTCTTGTCAGTACAGTGATATCGAGTACAACAAGCAAACATGGGTCAAAGAGTTTATATCAATTGAGACTTGGAAAACCTTGTAATTATTAGCGGTCTTTTGGCATCACTCCCGCTTTACAAATTCTGCTGCCTATGCTATAATCTAACATAGGAGAAAACATGGCAAATAAAAAGTTCTTTTCAACAAAGACATACAGACAAACAGGTCCTGTGGCATACCGTCAATGGCGTGCCGACAGTCATTGTAATTTGATTCATGGCTATGCCATGAGTTTTCACTTTGAGTTTGAAGCTGATACATTAGATGCCCGTAACTGGGTAACTGACTTCGGTGGCTTACGCCCACTCAAAGATAAATTAGAAGAATGGTTTGACCATACTCTATTAGTTGCACAAGATGATCCCATGCGTGAACACCTACTGGAACTAGGCCGTTTAAAGCTGGCAAAGATCACAGAAGTTGAGCGTACAGGATGTGAAGGTCTTGCTGATTTCTTATATGAATATATCAACACAATCTTTTTACCCAACTGCGGTAGTGAAGAAGCCAAACGTGTATGGTGCTGTAGAGTAGAGGTGCGTGAGACTGATAGTAACATGGCAGGCCGTAGTGGTCATAGAGAAGATGGCGAGTTTGATATCTAACATATATTAAAATGAATATTTCTGTACTATTACCCACTCGTGGCAGGACTGCTTCGTTAGAAGCCAGTGTCAAAAGTTTAATTGACACAGCCAATGACATAACAAAAGTGCAATTACTGCTGGCGTTTGACAACGATGACACTGACAGCATTGAGTACTTTTCAACCAATATTCAACCTGTGATTGAGCAACACAGCATGCCATTCACAGCACTGATCTATGAACCAGTTGGGTATGAAAGACTAAATGAATATGTAAATTCATTGGCCAAACATGCCACTGGAGATTGGATTATGTTTTGGAATGATGATGCAATTATTCACACCAAAGATTGGGATTTAAAAATCACCGAACACACTGGCAAATTCCGAACATTGCGTATACCCACACACAATTGCCACCCCTATGCTGTTTTTCCAATTGTCCCACGCAAATGGTTTGAACTGTTTGGATATTTGAGTGCTCACCAGTTATCCGACGCTTGGATTAGTCAAATTAGTTACATGGTTGACATTGTTGTCAACCTTGATGTTGATGTAACACATGATAGATTTGATTTGACTGGCAACAACAACGATGAGACTTTTAACAATCGGCCCATGCTAGAAGGTAATCCAGGTCATCCCAAGGATTTTAATTTCATATCTTGGCGCACTCATCGGCTTGGTGATTGCCGAAAAATAGCAGAATATCTTAAAAGCCAAGGCGAAGACATTTCTTGGTTTACAAATATTTTAAATGGCACACAAGATCCCTGGGAAAAAATGGTCAGCCCCGAATATGACCCCAATCAACAGATTAAACGGATAAACAAAGAAAACTTTTTATGACAACATTAGATCAAAACATAGTTGACTACTGGAATCGACAACCTTGCAACATCAACCACAGCAACGAGCCTGTGGGTACTGAATTGTATTTTCAACAAGTCACAGAAAAAAGATATCGTGCTGAACCCCATGTGCTGGATTTTGCCAAGTTCCATTTGTGGAGGGGCAAACGTGTGTTGGAGATTGGATGTGGCATTGGCACTGATGCTGAGCAATTTGCTCGCCATGGCGCACATTACACTGGTATAGACATAAGTTCCCAGAGCATTCAAATCTGTCGAGATCGATTCGAGTTGTTGGATCTTGCTGGAGAATTTCACGAAGGCAGTGTCACTGACAAAGATCTGTTATCACACATAGGAAAATTTGATCTTGTATACAGTTATGGTGTGTTGCATCATTTCCCGGGCATGCGAGAGCATATTAAGAATTTGCATGAAGTCTTGGACGTTGACGGCGAATTTAGATTCATGGTATATGCAAGGAACAGTTGGAAGTATGCCATGATACAAAAAGGTCTAGACCAATTTGAAGCACAAGCCGAATGTCCATATGCCGACGCCTACACCAAAGAAGACATAGTTGGACTCTTAGATGGGTTGTTCAACGTTGAACGAGTGAGACAGGATCATTGTTTTATGTACAATGTGCCTGAATACAAACAAGGACATTTTGAATTAGAACCCTGGTTTGCTGCCATGCCAGAAGTCATGAGGGAAGCTGTTAGAGAGTATCTAGGATGGCACCTTTTGGTAAAAGCAAGAAAAATTTAACTAGCATAAATCTTATTTTTATAGTATAATACAACATGGAAAAAATTACCTATACAGAAATCTTTTATAGTTTGCAAGGTGAAGGACGTTGGGCCGGAGTACCCAGCGTTTTCTTTCGTACCTTTGGCTGTAACTTTCGTTGCAAGAAATTTGGACGAGACCGCGACGAAGTCATCAACGGTCCCAATCCTGAAGTCGTTGAGATCATTCGTAACATTGACAAGTACAATAAGTTTGAAGAATTGCCATTGGTGACTTCGGGCTGTGACACTTATGCAAGTATCTATCCAGAATTTAAAAAGTTCAATGAGCAGGGCACAGTTGAAGAAATTGTGAACAAGATGCATGACATGATCCCGGGACAACAATGGAGTGGGGTCAATGGACTTGATGATGTACACTTGGTGATCACAGGTGGTGAACCGTTTTTGGCGTATCAACAACTGTACCCAGAAATGATTCAACAGTGTCGAGATCGTGGACTGCGAAATCTAACATTTGAAACCAATGGTACTCAACCCTTGTATGACAATGTTCGTGAGTACTTGTTTGAGGAATTTACTCGTCATGGTAGAGATTATGACCGGTTGACATTCAGTGTCAGTCCCAAGCTTCCGTGTTCCGGCGAGTCGTGGGACAAGGCCATCAATCCCAATATCATCAAAGAGTATGAAAGCGTGGGCATGACTTACTTGAAGTTTGTTGTGGGTAATGAGCAGGACTTGCGTGATGTGGATCGTGCTGTGGAAGAGTTTCGCAGTGCCGGGTTTGGCGGACCTGTGTATTTAATGCCCATTGGCGGAGTGCCAGGTGTGTACAATCTCAATACACAACAGGTGGCCACACTGGCCATGCGTCGTGGTTATCGCTACAGTCCAAGATTACAAGTTGACATCTGGCGCAATGCCTGGGGCACTTGATGAACCAAAATATTCAAGTAGGTGCCGATCTCCACTCAGGCGACGGTGGCTACAGTGTGGGCACACAAGAAAAATACGAGGAATTTATCAAGATGCGCAATCGACCAACTTCCATAATAATCACACGTAAGCAGTTTGAACGACTGCAAGAAGTTTTTGAAATGTATGACAGCGTGGATCAAATAGTGTGGAGTGAAGTAAGCACCAATGGTATTGGTCCCACAGTCACCATTGAGTTTGATCCCAAGCAATCAATTAAGATGGACATCACCGACGTTGAGTGTTGGTAAAAGGAAATTAATGAGTTATTTGTTTACTAGTGAAAGTGTCAGTGAAGGACATCCTGATAAAGTTGCTGATGCCATCAGTGATGCTGTTTTAGATTTGTTTATGGCGCAAAAGAATCCAGCATTGAGGTGTGCGTGTGAAACATTGGTTACTACTAATCGTGTAGTTATTGCTGGTGAGTTTAAGGGACTGGTTCCCGATGAGGCAATCAACAGTGCTGTTCGCAGAGTTATTAGAGATGTTGGGTATGAACAATCCGGCTTTGATTGGCGTACTGTAGAGATTACTAACCTACTACACGGACAAAGTGCCGATATTGCACTAGGTACTGACACATTTGGTGCTGGCGACCAAGGTTTGATGTTTGGTTATGCTTGCAATGAAACTCCTTCATATATGCCAAGTGCAATTTATTGGAGCCATCGTATTGTAGAAGAACTTGCTAAAATTCGCAAAGCAGGTACAGTAGTCTGGTTAGAACCTGATGCCAAGAGTCAAGTCACATTTGAATACAATGATGATGGCACACCACGACGTATTGCCAAAGTGGTGTGTTCAACTCAACACGCAGAAAGCGCCAGCATTGAACAAGTTCGAATGGTAGTAGAAAATATTATTCGTGGAGTATTACCAGAGAAATACGTAGACAATGAAACTGAATTCTTTATTAACCCCACTGGTAGATTTGTTATTGGTGGTCCTGATGGCGATACTGGGCTTACTGGCCGTAAGATTATTGTTGATACTTACGGTGGCTATAGTGCTCATGGTGGCGGAGCCTTCAGTGGCAAAGATCCTACTAAAGTGGATCGTAGTGCCGCCTATATGATGCGTTACCTTGCCAAGAATATTGTAGCCAGTGGCCAAGCACCTTGGGCAAACGTACAGATTAGTTATGCAATCGGTATGGCACAACCAATGAGTTTCTATGTTGAAACTGCCGATGCCGCACAAGGACGTAGATTGACTAAATGGATTCAAGACAATGTTGATCTAACTCCTCGAGGTATCATCGAAAGATTTAACTTGTTCCGCCCTATCTACAGCTCAACAACCAACTATGGTCACTTTGGCAAGGAAAACTTGCCGTGGGAACAAGTAGATTTATTTTAAATTTAAAGGAAATTAAAATGGCGACAGCAAAATCAGTAACCAAGTTCAGCGACAAGCTGACAAAGATCAATGAAAATTTTACCATCAATCGTTACGATAACGGTTTTATGGTAGAAGCAGGTGGTCGCAACAAAAAAGGCGAATACGTCAACGCCAAGATTCTTTGTAATACATTAGAAGAAGTGCTGGCTCTAGTCAAAGAAGCCGGCGAAATGGACCTAGACGTCTAAAGGAATTACAATGTCCAATGTGTTTCGTGATCAAGAAAAATTTATGCGGGCCTGTGACCAAACAGTTGACCAATTCAACCAAGATCAATTTGATTTGTACACCAAATTGATACAGGAAGAAGTTGATGAATTGTGGGTTGCTAATTCTGCCTCAGACAAAGTTGAATGTCTTGATGCCTTAATTGATATCCTAGTTGTCACTGTTGGTGCTATACACAGCATGGGTGCAGATGGCGAAAGCGCATGGAAAGAGGTCATGAGTACCAACTTTGCCAAAATTGATAAACTAACCGGCAAAGTTCGTAAACGTGAAGATGGCAAAGTGTTAAAGCCCATGGGATGGAACCCGCCAAAATTGGCGCCATTTGTTAGCAAGGGGATAAAATAATGTTTGAAAAATTCTTTAAAAGAAAAAAAGAAAAACCGCAAAAAGCACAGCCTGAACCAA
>Ga0214921_10000506_pt1 | contig 72541 bp, 60 predicted proteins | sample LL1505_MetaG_FD_177992 | JGI IMG/M metagenome (GOLD analysis project Ga0214921, IMG submission 177992) | Freshwater microbial communities from Lake Lanier, Atlanta, Georgia, United States - LL-1505 | ecosystem: Environmental > Aquatic > Freshwater > Lake | place: USA: Georgia | collected... | reverse complement strand
TGATAGTCCTTCTATCCCTCTTGATCTATTCCAAGGCGAAGGTGAAGGTCTAGTCTCCGTTTGGAGTCAAAATGTAGCAGGTGGTCTTCCAACTTCAACAGTTGAAGGTCTATCTGAATTGAAAGTTTCTACCTATCGTCTAGATAGCGCAGTTTCTTTCCTAAAACGTTATGCCCGTCGTGGTCGTCTTGATGTTGCTTCAAAAGCAATCGAGAGAATGACCAATGAAGTTCTTATCAAACAAGAACGTAACGCTTGGGCAGTAGTACTAAAAGCTTTGGCTGATAGTGGCAACACTGTAGCTCAAGGTGGAAGTACAGAATCTTTCACACTTTCTAAACTTAATACTTTAGTAAAGAATGTTAAAAGATTAAATAGATCTTATGCTGGTGGCACAACTAATAGTTCCTATGGTCTAACCGATATCTTCGTTAGTCCAGAAACTATGAGTGACATCCGTGCATTCGCTTATAATCCAGTTGGTGGTGGTTATGCTAATAGCAGCGTACCATCTGCAACAACCGTTGCTCCAATCAACGATCTTCCAGCTGGTGTTCGTGAAGAGATCTATCGTGGTGGTGGAACTCAAGAGATTTATGGAATCAGTATCCATGAACTAGTTGAACTTGGCTCAAACCAAAAGTACAACAAACTCTTTAATGAGTTCTATAGCGGAACTTTTGCTGACGGAGATGATGTCATCGTAGGTCTTGACCTAACTAAAGATGCATTTGTTCGTCCAATTGCCCGTAACGCTGATTCTGGCAGTACCTTCACTGCAATGCCTGACGATCAATTCGTTGCCCGTTCTGAGAAAATCGGATTCTACGGTTCTCTCGAAGAAGGCCGCGTTTGTATCGATTCTCGTGCAGTTGCTGGTATCTCCATCAAGCGCACCTAATTAATCTTTAGATTAATATTAAGAGGCCCACAGGATAATCCCTGTGGGCTTCTTTTTTTATTAGACATTTCAAGTTTTAATATATAGAATATAGTATAGGAGAAAATATGCCAAAGAAAAGTAAATTAGATTCATTAACACAAACTCACGGACAAGTAGAAAGCCCAAGAACACTAGACCAAATTTGGGGAGATTCTGGTCAATCTAAATATGGAACACTAGTGCTTGCAGAGTATCAAAAATATTTAAAAGAATTAACTAAAAGCGATCTTCAAGCTCACGCAGTTAAAGTAGGTCTTATTCCAGTAGACAATAGAGAGACTCTAGTAAAAAGATTAGAAAAAGAATTCAACAAACACGTTTCTCTTTATCAACCAGCACCAAAAACAAAAAATAATATTAAATTAAGTAAAACTGCAAGAGATATTCTAGCAGAAGGCCGATAATTTTGTGTAATATTGGTTGTTAGTCTGCCCTAAAAAAGCAGCAATTTAGCGTAAGCTAATAACAACAAATATATGGCACAAAGATTTAAAGCTAAGACATTACTATCAAATAGTGGTCGTTTTAATAACGAAGTAATTGCTCCCAATCTAGTTTATAATACTGGTACTCAAATTATATCTGGGACTAAAATTTTTTCAACTGGTGCAATTTATCTTGATACTTCTATTATAACTGCAGGAAGTGGAACTAGTGCTAATGCTGGAATTGGCGGAGTAGGTGGAAATATTTATTTAGATGGAGGAAGTTCTTCTTCAATTTATGGGGCAAGAGGTGGTGATGGTGGATTTATTGATTTAAGAGGAGGAGGATTAAACCCAGAAGAGCCAGAACCAGAATACCAAATAGGTAATGGCGGTAATGGAGGATTTATTCAATTAAGAGGAGGAGGTATAACTCAGGATGCAAATGCTGGAGCTGGTGGATCTATTCAAGCAAATGGAGGTTATAGATCTAATGCAGGTTATATACAATTAAATGCTGGAGGAGAAGATTCACATGGCGGATATATACAACTAAATGGTGGAGGCCAAGCAGCAGTTGGTGGATACATAGAAGCAAATGCATATGGCAGTAATGGTCAATATCTCAATGGCGGTTTTATAAATTTAAATTCTACAGAATCAGGTAGTGGAGGATACATAAATCTTTCATCTAATGGAGGAGTATTAGATCTTTCTAAAGCAGGAGGAGATATTATATCTAATGGTCAATTTGATCAATATAATAATATTACTGCAACTGGTGGATCAATAAATCTTTCAAATAATGGTGGTAATATATCTAGCATAGGTTCCATAAATGATGACAATTTTTCATATGGCGGTTCTATAAATTTAAATGCTGGCAATCCTGAAAATGCTCCTGGTGGAAGTATTAATTTAGCTGGAGGACAAAATGAACAAACTCCAGGCGGAAGTATAAATCTTTCAAATGGTGGTGGAAGCATTAACCTTTCACATGGCGGAGGCTCAATAGTATCTAGTGGAGTTTCAGATGGAGGAGGATTTATAGTTGGAGGCTCTATAAATTTATCATCTGCTTTTGAGAGTAATGGTGGAAGTATAAATTTATCAGCAGGACAAAGACAGGATGCAGTAGGAGGAACTGGGGGAAGCATAGATCTTTCAAGTAATGACAATGCAGGACTTTATATAAAATATAATAATCCTTCTGCTGGCGTTGGAACAATTTTTAGTAAAATAAATGATGGACTATATATTAAAAAATATAATAGGTGGGATAAAGTATTAACATCAACTCCTACAAATTATCCAACTGGACTTTGGTTTTATTCAGATATTTTTACTCAAGTTTTTAAAATAGGTACAATAAATACCTTTTATAATAATGACCCTGATGAAGTAGAAGTAACTGAGGAAGTTAATTATTTTGGTAATTTACATTGTTTTTTAAGTGGAGATTATAATAGTCCATATGATCAATATGCATTAGGAGGAAAAAAAATATATAGAGAATGGCCTAGTTCAGTATTTAGATATCTTCTTAGTTTTTATAGTGACCGTTATGGTGGTAATGATTATTATTATGAACTTGCTCATCAATATAGTTTAAAAGTTAATAATTTTAATTCTGTAAATAATATTTTAGGAGTACCTTCTGAAGCTTCTTTAACTCTTTTTTCAGATACTCAAAATCCAACTACTAAAGGAAATGCTTATTTTTCGCAAATTTATATTGAATATACTGGAATAGGACAAGATACCGCTTTTAGTACATTAAATTATCTTTATAAATTACCTTCAAATTATTGGATTTTAAGTGGAGTTTGTGAGGGAACAACTGCTTATACATTACAATCAACTAATACAGGAAATTCTTTATCTACAATAACTTGGCCAGGAAATTCAATATCATTAACAAATAATTCTAAAACATGGATTTTAAAATATATATATGGAGATAACGAAAATTCAGCAGAACGAGCAGAAAACTATCCTACGGTCATAAGTCAAAATACCAATTCAAATTGGGAAAGTAATATAACATATGATTGGTTTACTGAAAGTAATGGTGAGTGGTCTTTTAGATCAACAAGTCCATATAATTTACCAGCAATTCCTTTAACAAATAGTGGATCAAATGGATCAACAGATATTTATTCTAAAATAGATCATACTCATCCAATCCCTAAAAATCTTGTTTATAATACTGGAAATCAAATCATAAGTGGAATTAAAAATTTTACTAATAATTTAGTAATTCAAGATAATCTTTTACAAATTTCAAAACCAAGTGGATATCTTACTGGAATAGGATATTCTGGAAATTATGATGGAGGATATTTTTTAGGAACAACAAAACTTTCTCAAAATACTAGTAGATTAGTTGATAGTAATTTTGGAAGCATTTGGACTGCTAAACAAAGTAATCGCGCTTGGTATGGCATCTCAATCAGTAGCGATGGTAAATATCAAACTGCTATAGTTAATGCTGGACAAATTTACGTTTCTACAGATTATGGTAATACTTGGGCAGCAAAAGACATTAATAGACTCTGGTGGAGCGTATCAATCAGTAGCGATGGCAAGTATCAAACAGCGGTTGTAACAGGTGGCTTTATATATATATCTTCTGATTATGGTAATACTTGGACTTTTACTGGTACTCAATCTGGAGCTTGGAATTCAGTTTCAATTAGTAGTGATGGAAAATATCAATCTGCAACTATAAGTGGAGGTGGTATTTATATTTCCAATAATTACGGCAATACTTGGACTCGTAAAAATACTAATACTTTAAGTTGGAATTCAATTTCAATAAGCAACGATGGAAAATATCAATCTGCAACTGCTCAAAATGGAAATATTTATATATCTAATGATTATGGTGATACTTGGGCAGCAAAAGCAACTTCCAAAATGTGGCAAAATATTTCAATTAGTAGTGATGGAAAGTATCAAACAGCAGTTGGAAATGGATTTGAAATTTATATTTCTGCAGATTATGGTAATACTTGGGTAATAAAAGATAGCAGTAGAAATTGGAGTTCAATTTCAATAAGTAGCAATGGTAAATATCAAACCGCGCTTGCTGGTAATGATGGAGTTTATGTTTCTATAGATTATGGTAATACTTGGACCTTGAAAAGAAATGGAATTGGAATTTGTTATGAGGTTTCAATTAGTAGTGATGGAAAGTATCAATCTTTAGTTTCTTATAATGGACAAATTTATATTTCTAAAACAGATGAATTAATAGATGGAAATCTTTATGCAGATAACTTAGTTTATAATACTAGCAATCAAACAATAAGTGGAGTTAAAGCTTTTATTGATAGACCAACTGTAAATGGCACTGGAATATTATTAAGCGGAGAAGCTGGTCAAATTTCAAATACAGTTGTACAAACTAGTGGAACTCAAACTATAAGTGGAAGTAAAACATTTACAACAGGAGTAGTAATGTCTGGTAATCTTCAAGTTTCTGGCACTGGATATTTCAATGCTCTTGATTTAAGTAACATGGATACTTTAAATCTTTCTGGAGTAGATATAACTATAACAAGCGGAGTTGTTACTTCTACAAATTCAATTAGCGCAATTAATCTTGTTTATAATACTGGCAATCAAACCATTAGTGGAGTAAAAACTTTTGCAACTGGAGTAGTCATTCCTAATGTTGTTTATAATACTGGTACTCAAACTGTCAGCGGTATTAAAACGTTTGCAACTGGTATAGTTGCTCCTAACGTAGTTTATAATACTGGCATTCAAAGTATAAGTGGAGTAAAAACATTTGCAAGTCCAGTATTTATGAGCAATATTTCTGGAGTTTCTGGAAGTGGCATTAATATTATAACTAATTTTGCATCTTTTAATGGAGATTCTGGAGATAGTATAACTATTTCTAGTGCATCTGGAGCTACAAGCGGAGGTAATTTAAATTTATATGCTGGAAATGCTGTATCTACTCCTGGTAATTTAAATCTATCTGTTGGAAGAAACAATGCTAGTACATCTAAAGGAACAATTTATTTAGATGGCAATATACAAGTAAATCCATTTTTTGGTGCACCAGGAAGTAATCAACACAATAGTTCAATTACTATTTATAAAACAGGAACGTATGGAAGTGCATCAGATATATTAACAATTGATCAGTCTAACGCAATAATGGAATTAAAAAACGGACTAATTGTTTCTGGTTTAATTTCTGGAAATACTTTAACTGGAGTTTTTGATAAAGTTTATACTACTAATTTAGTTTACAATACTGGACAAATTTTAAATACCACATATTCAAACTTAACAGGACTAATAGCAAGTAATGGTTTATTTAGCGGCCAATTATATAGAATTTCAGATTTTATTCTTAAATGGAACAATCAATCAATCAATGATCAAACAGTAAAATCAGGAACTGTTATAGAACCCCTTATTGTTACTGCGCTTTCTAAAAATAAAATATACCACATAGCTCAATCAGAAACTTATCCTCAAGATACAATTTATTATAATATAGATGCAAGTGGTTCCTACTCTTGGGGACAGATAAATAATAATGCAGCTATACCAAACTTTAAAGGTTGGATTTACAGAAGAATAGATAATATTCTTAATATTGATATTCCTTACGACTGGAGAAATATAACAGTTAATTGCTGTAAACCAGATGTTAGTTCTGTTCCTAATTATTCTGGAAATTATCAATATACTAGATTAAATTTTGTTAAAGAAACTGGAAATAATTCTAATCGTGGCAAACTTTATTATTCATTAGTTACAGGTAATAGTGGAAATGCTTTAACTAATACTAATTTTTGGACACCTGTATCAGATTTTGTTGAAAGTGGAACTTATTTTCCTACAGAAGAAGGTCTTGCGTTTGTGGGTTTATATGATGAATATAATGTAGGTGATTTTATAATACAATTACCAGCCATTCCTAGTTCAAGAATTCAACAACCAACTTTTACTTCTACTTTTACTGGATTAGGAACTTTTTTATTAAATAATACTTATAATATAAAAATAAAAGGTGGACATAACAATGTAATGTTTGGTTCTAATACAAACAATAACACTATTGGGAATAATTGTTTTTTTAATCTTATCGCAGAATATTTTTATGCTAATACTATTGGAGACTTTTTTTATTCTAATATGATTGGACGTGGTTTCAACAATAATACTATTGGGATTAATTTTAGTTATAATAATATTGGAGATAATTTCTTTTTTAATGCTTTAGAAAGTAGTAATTTTGGTAATACTATTTCAAGCCAATTTGCTTACAATAAAATCGGAAACGTTTTCAATACTAATTTTATTGGAAGTTATTTCAATATCAATACTATAGGAAATTATTTTTATCAAAATTTTGTTGGAAATAGTTTTGCCACCAATAACATAGGAAACAGTTGCTATACTAATATGATTGGAGCTGGTGCTGAAGGTAACATTATAGGAAACAATTTTCACGGCAATACTACAAAAGATAATTTTTACGACAACACTATAGGAAACTATTTTGCGGCTAATACTATAGGGTTTAGTTTTGGAGTTAACACCATAGGAAACTATTTTAACAGTAACACCATAGGAAACTATTTTAACAATAACACCATAGGAAACAATTTTCAGTATAACACAATAGGAAGCGGTTTTATATTTAACACTAGTGAAGATGATATTAACAATATAGTTTTTACATCATCAACTCATGTATATTCTGGATATAACACAACACTATTTAAAAATGCATCACTAATTCAGAGATTAAGATATTTCAACTCAAGTGATCAGTTAATAGTAACTAACCCAGAATCATAATTAATATTAGATTTTATAAATATATATTATTATAATATAGTGTAATATATTATGAAAACTATGCTATCTAAAATATTTGGCCCAAATTGGAGATCTAGCTCATCTGGAATAGTTACAGTTGTAGCAGTTTGCACAGCAATAGCAATTCACTCTGATCCTTCATTAGTAACATTTCTTCCAGATCAAGCAGAAATTTATATTCTTGGAATTTCAAAATTAGTTGCAGTTGTATCAGGTATCGTCTTTGCATTAACAGTAAAAGATGCAGCAGTTACTGGTGGAACAGTAGCTCAAACAACTGAAGCAAAAGATAGAACAAATGGAGAAAACATATGAATAAATTACAATTAGTCGCAGTTGCTCTTTTGAGCGTATTTCTTGGTGCTTGTGCTACAACTCCAACTGGTCAAGTTGATCCAGCAACAAGTGTTTCAAATGCACTACCTTATGTTAAACCAGCAGTTGTGCTTGCTTGCACAGTTGTTCTTGATCAAGCCGTTTCTGGTAGTGATAGAATTGAAAAAGCTAAAATGATTAATCATGTTGCAGCAATCGTTGAAGGATTAACAGTTGGAACTGCTCCAACTCCAGATCAACTTCAAAAAGCTCTTGTTGATTATCTTCCAGAAGAAAAAACTCATTGGGTAAATTATGTTAGTGTTATCAAAGATATTTACGCTCAACAATTTGCAAGATTAGATGGTAATACCGCACTTGCTATTAAGGTACTTAATGCTATTGCATCTGGATGTAAAGATGCTACAGCAAGTTACGTAGAGTAATCATGCCAACTGGAATATTAACAGCACTACTTTCAGCAGTATCTGGAATATTCGCAGCAATTAATAATGTATTCGGTGCTAAGAATACAAAAGAAATGAAAGAGCGCCAAGAAGCTCAAAAAGAAGTTAGTCATCAAAGTGAAATAGAAAAAGAAGTACAGGAGAAAAATCTTGAAGAAATTCGTAAGCGTATTAGTTCTTAATGTTATTCTAATTGGTTGCGCTACTGTAACTCCAAATAAAATAGAAGATGATAAATCTTCATATGACGCAACTACTCCTAAGCAATATCAAAAAGACAATGGAGGATTAATTTCTTTTGTTGGTGATGATGCGCTTATTACTCGTCAGGCGCGCGAACGATATAATAATCTAATTAAAATGTACAGAATCAAATTTAAAAAAGAAAAAGCAATTGATCTAAACGAAGACTCTGGAATAACTCCTTATAAAGACAATTTTCGTAATGAATTGTTTTTAATTGATAGTGAACATCTTGTTTATTTTGGAGTTCTTAATAGTTGGTTAAAAGAAAAAGTTCCTCAAGATAATATACTAGACAAGACCATAGATAAAATTAATAATTAAATAAAATGGGCAGATTAATAATACCTAAAACTAGAGATTATCTATATAAAGCTTTTGGAACAGGGCTATCGCCTAATATTAATGGTTTGAGATTTTATGATAGTGGTTTAATTTATAATGGTAAAAAATCTTTTTATAGTGAAAATGGTCAATATGCTATCTGGTATAACACTATTGGAGTTGAGGCTTGGTATATAGGACCTATAGCTAATATTGGAACTTTCACTACAAATAGTTGGACGAAAATAGGAGCAACAGATATTACAACTGGATCATATCCAGCCACATTTGTTTCTACAACTGGAACTGTTACAATATCTGAATATAAAAATAAAATTTCTATTAAAAAAGAAAATCTTGGTGGTGGAAAAATAAATCTTGGAAACAGGGTATATGTATATAAAGCAACAGGTATAAGCGCAGTTCCAAATATAGATAATTTGAGATTTTATGATAGTGGTTTGAAAAATGCGGTTGGCATTCCACGACCAATTTATTATGATGAGACAAATACTTATAAAGTATATTATAGTGGAGCAAATTGGGTAATTACATTAATTGCTGAGATTGATAAAGGATATGTGGCTCCAATCGGAATAGGTAATTTAATAGGAACTTATACATCTTATGGTGGATGGAGCGGAACAGTTACAATATCTGCAATTTAATTATGTTGAATAAAAAATCCTTAGATCTTATTCTCGAATTTGAAGTTGGCGGTGGCGAAAACTATTATAATAAATTTTTAAAAAGTCCAGCATGGCCAGGAGAGCAAAGCGGAGTTACAATTGGTGTTGGTTATGATTTGGGATATGTGAATAAAACAGAATTCACAAATGACTGGAAAGAATTGCCTCAAAAAGATTTTGATAGATTATATAAAATTGTTGGCATAAAAGGCATAGCCGCAAAAGATCTTATTAGAGGATTAAAAGATATAACTATTCCTTGGGATCTTGCTCTTAAAGTATTTAATAATAAAACAGTAACTAAATTCTATAATTTAACGCGCCAAACTTTTCCTAATTTTGATAATCTTCCAGAAGATGCAAAAGGTGGATTAGTTAGTCTTGTATTTAATAGAGGAGCAGCTTTAGAAGGTGATCGTCGCCGCGAAATGAAATTAATAAGAGATGGCATGAAATTAGTATCTAATTATGATCAAAAAGCATTAACTTTTATAGCTAATCAAATAAGAAGCATGAAAAGAATATGGATTGGTGGAAGCATAGAAAAGGGCATGAGTCGCAGGCGAGATGCAGAAGCTAAATTAATAGAAGATTCCTTAAAAGTGTAATAGTCTTTATGAAAAAGTTAGTGTTAATATTACCTTTATTATTGATTTTAAATGGTTGTTCAGAACAAAGCTATGAAAGCAGAGAATTACCTACTAAATATCCAGAAACCCCAACTATGGGTTCTGCAGACGACGTAACAAAAGAATTATACAAAAAATAATATCAATTAAAGTGTAATATTTAACATGGCAACATTTTACAATATTACTGGGTATCAAGGCGACTATATACAATTAACGTTAAATTTAAAAGATAGCAACGGAACAGCACTAAATTTAAGTGGCTATCAGGTAAGAGGTCAAGTTCGCACTAATTATGGTGCTACAGGAGTTTTATTAGATTTAAATCCTACTATTACTAATAGTACATCTGGTACGATTGCAATTAATATTAATTCTTATATTTCACAAGATCTTCCAGTTAGCGATCATATTTATGATATTGAAAGATATCCATCTGGAATACCTACTGGAAATACTATTAAATTAATGCGAGGAAAGTTTTCAATTTTACCAGAAGTAACGAGATAAATTTATGGCAGACATTACAGTAGATGTTAATTTGCCTAGTACAATTAGTGTTGATGTAACATCACCAACGCAAGTTTTAGCTACTAACATTTCTATTCCTGGACCTCAAGGACCAAGAGGCGAAAAAGGCAATCCTACATCAATAAATTCACTAACTGCAGAAAACATTATTATAACTGGAGCAGATGGAAATATAGTTTATAATAGTGGTCTTAATACAATTTTTATTTCTGGTAATAGTGGATATTTTCAATCAGCAGTAAACTCATTAACAACTAATTTAAATAATACTGGCGCCAATTTAAATACTTCAATAAATAATTTAAGTGGATTGTTTACTGGATATACTGGAACTTTAGACGCAACTTATGCAACAGATTCTCAATTAAATTCAACTGGTAATACATTAAATATTAAAATAGATAATCTAAGTGGTTATGTAAATTCTCAAGATTCAAGTATATCAAATAACTTAGCATCTACTGGATCTTCTCTTCAAAGCAATATAAATATACTTTCATCTAATTTAAGTTTAACAGGTTTGAATTTAGAAAATAAAATTAATTCTCTTAGCGGAACTTTAACTGGAAATTATCTTACAACAAATGTTGCATCTAATACTTATGCTACAATAAGTAATTTAAATTCAACTGGAACTACTTTAAACTCTAGTATATCTTCTTTGAGTGGAGCTCTAACTTCTAACTATGCTACAATAATTAATCTCGCGTCCACAGGTTCAAATCTACAAAATCAGATTAATAATCTTGATAACGTTTATGCAACAGACGCTAGCGTTACAGCAGTAGCAAATAATCTTGCAAGTACTGGCAGTACATTAGAAACTAAGATTGGTTCATTAAGTGGGACTTTGACAAGTAATTATGCAACAACAACTAATTTAGCTAACACAGGAAGTACTTTAGTTAATAGTATTAATAGTTTAAGTGGTACTCTTACTGGTAATTATTTAACTTCATCTACTGCATCTAGTACATACGCAACTATTACTAATCTTTCATCTACTGGATCTAATTTAAATAATAATATTATTTCTTTAAGCGGATTGTTCACAGGATATACTGGAACTTTAGATGCTACATTTGCAAGTGATACTCAACTTGCAAATACTGGTGCTACTTTAATTAATACTATCAACTCACTAAGCGGAACTTTAACAGGAAATTATCTTACATCATCTTCTGCATCAAATACTTATGCTACTATTACAAATCTTGCCTCTACTGGTTCTACTTTGGTTTCTAGTATAAATTCTCTTAATTCTGTTTTCACTGGATTTACTGGAAATCTTGATGCAACATATGCAACTGATAGTCAATTACAAAATACAGGATCTACACTCTCTCAAAACATTAATAGTTTAAGCGGTACATTAACAGGAAATTACTATCTCAAATCTAATCCTAGTGGTTTTATAACTGGAGTAGATCTTAGTTCTTATCTAACTTCTTCTACAGCGAGTTCAACTTATGCCACAATAACAAATTTAAATTCTACAGGTAATACATTAAATTCTAGTATAAATTCTTTGAGTGGAACTCTTACTGGAAATTACGTTACAAAATCTAATGGACAATTTATCAATCGTCCTACTGTAAATGGTACTGGTGTTCTTTTAAGTGGTGAAGAAGCTAGGTTACCAAATACAATTCTTTATACAACTGGAAATCAAATTAAAAGTGGTCGTTTGATAATCGGTGATACTATAGTAGATCCAAATTCTCCATATACATTAAGTCTCCAAACGAATTATCAAGATACATTTTTAGAAATTTTAAATAGCGGTGGATCTGGTGAAGGAGCGTTTATTGGAATAAATCGTAATGATTTTGAACAATATAATTGGCAAGGTGGAGATATATTATTTTTTACGTCACCAAATCATAGTGCTGGAGATGAAAGGTTGAGAATTACAAATAGTGGCAGCGTAGGTATAGGCACAAGTTCTCCATCTGAAAAATTACAAGTAAATGGAAATATTATAGCAAATAATTTAATTTATACCACTGGCAATCAAATCAAAACTGGTCATTTAGTAATTGGTGATGCTATATTAGATCGAAGTTCTCCATATACATTAAGTCTCCAATCTAATAATGCATTAACACTTTTAGAAATTTTAAATAATGGTGGATCAGGTCAGGGCGCACAAGTCTGTATGAATGGCAATGAATTTGAATTATATAATAATCAAGGTGGAGATATAGTATTTTATACAGCGGAAAATCCAAACAGTGGTATTGAGAGATTATATATAAAAAATAATGGTAATATAGGAATTGGAACAAATATACCTTCTGAAAAATTACAAGTAGTTGGAAATATATTAGCTAATAATTTAGTTTATAATACTGGCAATCAAACCATAAGCGGAAATAAAACTTTTACAGAAGATTTAGTTGTTCAAAAAAGCGGTTTCTTTTGGAATGGAATTAAAATTGGTTTAAATTCAATAATAATTACAGAAGAATCAATAAAAATTAGTGGTGATCCAGTTATAGTACGATCTACTTTTACTGGTTATACTGGAGATGTAGTAAATACTTATTCTACAATAACAAATTTAGCATCAACTGGTTCTACTTTAAATAATAGTATCAGCTCTTTGAGCGGAACTCTTACTAGTACTTATGCAACAATTAATAATCTAGCAAGCACTGGTTCTACACTACAAAGTAACATAAGCTCAACAGGCAACTCATTAGACAATAAGATTGGATCATTGAGTGGAACGCTAACATCTACTTATGCTACCATCATTAATCTTGCTAGTACTGGTTCTACATTAAATACAAAAATCAATGACTTAAGCGGATATGTTAATACTCAAGATAATTCTATATCTAATAATTTAAGTTCAACAGGTAATACTTTACAAAATAGTATAAATTCACTAAGTGGCAGTTCAGTTTTACTTTATGGAAATCAAAGCGTTGGCGGAATTAAAACTTTTAGAGATAATGTTTATATTAATAATCTTTTTGTTACTGGAACTGAAACTATTATTAGTACTAATAATTTTAATGTTCAAAGTCCTTATGTTCTTTTGAATCTTACTGGTGGCGCAGTAGATGGTGGAATATTCTTTGTTACTGGAAGTGGTTTAACGGGAGTAAATGATACTGGTCCAATTATTGGTTTTGATCATAGCAATAAATTTAAATTTGGAGTTAGTACCAGAAATAGCGACCTTTCAACTTTACCTGATATCGCATCAGTTCAAGATATAACCGCTTATAGCGGTTTTGTTGATGGCAAGTACGCTACTATTTCGAATATTGGTTTGACTGGTTCGACGTTTCAAACGAATATCAATACGTTAACAACGAATGTTGGTTTGACTGGAAGTACGTTAGCAGGAAATATTGCAAGCACTGGCTCAACCTTGCAAACGAATATCAATAACTTAAGCAACACTTACGCTACCATTTCGAATGTTGCTTTGACTGGAAGTACGTTAGCAACAAACATCGCAAGCACTGGTTCTACTTTAAACTCTAATATTAGTTCATTAAGTGGTACTTTAACCTCAACTTACGCCACAATCACTAATCTTGCATCAACAGGCTCTACTTTAGTTAGCAGTATAAATTCTTTAAGCGGAACTCTAACATCTAATTATGCGACTATCTCAAATCTTGCTTCTACTGGTTCAAGTTTAAATAGCAATATCAATTCTCTAAGTGGAACTTTAACATCTACTTATGCAACGATCACAAATTTAGCTTCAACTGGGTCTAATTTAAATACTCAAATTGAAAATACAAAAAAATTAGCATTAGCATATGCTATAGCCCTATAATATAAAAGGTGTAATCTATTTAAACATATATGAAAAAACTTATAACAGGATACCAATTCTTAGCAAGTAGCAAAATTGTTAATTTTCCAACATCTCTTTACGGACCTCAAAATCCAGTAAATCTTGAGAGTCTACTATTAATTACTAATGTAAGTAGCGGACAAATAATATACAATTTCGCAGATTCAGCAACTACAGGAGCTGTTAATTCAACTAGCGGATTTTTATTGGGTTATAATACAACCTCAATGGCCAATACTGATAAATTGCAAATATTTTATGATGTGCCAAGTGAAGAGTATGATTTTTGTTCTGGTTATTTAACTGGATATATAACTGGATCTGGAACTAGTACTGGATTATATTCATCAGGAGTTCCAATTGAATTTGGAGCAGTTGGAGGACGAGCAGTTGATGTAGCTTCTGGATTTTTTCCTCAATACGGTAGAAATGCAAATGCAGTATTAAATATTGACTCTCAAGGTGGTGGCGCACTAACTCTTCAAGCAGATCTTGATAAAGATATTGATAGTGTCACAGCATTTCCTCCAGTTGGTGGTTATGCTAGCAATTATTCCATACAAACTGGAGTTGGTACAATACTAAGTGGCAATAATAGTAGACTTGCTTGGGGTATTACTAATTATGGCACAGGAAATATTTATCTTAAATTTGGTGCAGGAGCAACGGTAACAACTGGCGTTAGCTTTGGAGTAACTGGCGCTGTTATAACTGGTAGTAGTTTTAATCTTATATTAAAAGGTGGAGCTAGTGAATTTGATAATAATGGCGGAAACTTCCTTGATTTCACCCCAAAATATAATGGCCCAGTTAGCGTAGCAGCTTATCCAAGCACAAATATTAAATATATTTCTTGGGAACTAGTTTAATGTATAAAAGATACTATGATATTGATGTTGATGCAAAAGCTTACGCAAACAGAATCGTAAAAGCTGGCGGAAGAATTCCGTCTGATATAGTTAATGTTAGTGATTTTATAAAAAAATTAAAGATTAATAATCTTTGGATTGATATTTTAGATGTTTGGTTAATGAGAAAAGACCATAATATTGGAACTGGAACAACTGTATATGCTCTTAAAAATGATAGATATAATGCTACAATGTCTTCTGCTTCTATGGTATGGGATAATACTGGAATTATAAGGACTGTATCTACGCAATATATGACTGCTATATTAGAGTCAAATGGAGGCAGAGTTAACAGAACTTTAATTGCAGTATCCAAAAGAAGTTCTGCAGAAGCTCCAGCTATTTCTTATGGTAATTTAAATACAGTCAGATTTGCTTTAAAAACGCTAATTAGTCCAGATAGATTAAGTTTAGATGCTTATAATGGATCTGGAAATGATAATTTTGGAGTTACAACTGCAGTTGGAATATTCAATCAATTAGCCGCAAGTTATGATACTAACACTTTGCTTTTTAAAGCTAATAATTCAACAGCAACAACATCAAATATATCAATGAGTTTTGCGCCTTCATCTTTAATAACTTTTGGAGATTGGCTTCCAAGAGGAGGCCCATTATCATTAGGTACAACATCTTTTGGATTAGTTTCAGACAGAGCTTTTTCATCAGCACAGATTGATACTTTTTATTCTATTGTTAAATCAACTATAGGAAAAGGACTTGGATTACCATGAGATTTTATGATCTTGATATTGATGTTAAAAATTATGCAAAGCGCATAGTAGATGCTGGATATAAATGTCCAGCTGATATTAATAGTGTTAGTGATTTTGTAAAAGGATTGAAACTTTTAAATATTTGGAATAGCGTAGAAGAGATTTGGCTATTAAGACAACAGCAAAATTCTGGATCAGGGAGTACAGTTTATGCATTAAAAAATAGTTTATATAATGGAACTATTACTAGCGCGGTTTGGACTTTTAATGGTTTATTTTTCGGGATCGATAATTCGAATATTATTATAAGAGGATATAAATTTAAAAATAGTCCGTTCAGTACTCATGTAATAGATAATACAAATTTTGGTGGATATACAAGTAGTATAGCTTTTGGTCATCTTAGCGCTTCAAGAGATAGGTATTTCTTTTTTCCAGGAGGTAATAGAGAATATTTAGGATATCGAAACGATGGTGGTCAACAATTCAATCTTGGATCTCAAATAACTTCAAATAATTTTAAAAGCACATTATTTTCTTTAAAATCAGCAACTTCTTTTGAAGGTTATTTTGGCACAACATATAAATCTGGTGGAACAAATGCAAGTTTTAATTGGGATATAGATGGAACAACAAATGGTGATTTTTATTATAGGCTTACAGCTGGCTCAAACCCAAATCCAACAACTTCTTCTGTTGTCATCTTTAATGATAATATTAATCCTTTATATTTAAATTATTATTCTTTATATAAATCTACAATAGGCAAAGGACTTGGACTAGCATGAAATATTATAAACTAGACAGAGATACAAAAGCCTATCTTAAAAGAATGGCTGTTGATGGAATTAAAACTCCAGCTGATATTTATTCTGTTAATGATTTTGTTGTTGCATTAAAAGATTTAAATTTATGGGGAAATATAGCATTTTGGCCATTAAGATCAAATCAAAATGCTGGATCTGGTAATATAGTTTATTCACTCGGCGGATTAAATATGCAAACCGCAACACATGATGGAATTTGGGCAAGCAACGGTATATCTCTTTCCAGTACACAACAAATCAGTGCAAGTTTAATTGATCTTGGTCAAGATGTTACAGTTTTATTTTGTGGCGCAGGAAATGGAACTACTTATGGTTCTTATCCAATGATATTTGGTGTTCAGTCTTCTTCTACTTTTTATTCTAACGAGATACGTTTTGCATCAAATGGTGGAGCTGGAGACGCTCAAGGATTTCACAGAAATTCAAGTGGAGATTTTCTTACTAGTACCGCAATTTTAAATGGAATGTCTGCTTCTACTAATTTTGTTTTTCATTCTATTTCATCTTCAGTTGGTGGAACTATAAGGATTAGAAATCTTCGAAATGGAACATCAGCAAGCGGAGCATCTCCAACATCTGGAACTGCAACATTAAATAGGCTTCAAATAAATGGCAGATGGAACGCTGGCTCTTTAGATCTTGCAAATCCAATGACTGCTTCGTTTTGTGCAATTTTTTTACCAAGTAATATAAATTCAATTGATTTAATTTATTCACTTTATAAATCTACTCTTGGGAAAGGACTTGGACTACCATGAGATTTTATCAATTAGACAACGATACAAAAAAATATATAAAACGCCTTAATTATAATGGTATTCAAACTCCAACTGATATAATTTCAATAGATCAATTCATAAGAGGCTTAAAAGATCTTGGTATATACAATAATATGATAGAAGCTTGGTTTTTTAGAAAAAATCATAACGTAGGAAGTGGTAATATTCTTTACTCTTTTAGAGATAGTTTTAATAATGGTATAATCAATAATATTTCAACTGCAAGTTGGAATGATAGAGGATTAGTATGCATAGCAAATGCCACAACTTCTCTTTCTAATTATGTAACTTGTAATCTAAGACCCAATTTGCTTGAAACATGTAGTTTATTTTCTATATTTATGAGTACTCCTGCTGGTATGGAAAATTTCACAAATGGTTATCCTTATGTTAGTAGTCTTAGTACGAATAATTATTATAACAATGGTATTTCAATTCTTGGAATAAGTAGTAGTGGAACTAGTTGGGGCGCAGAATCAAAAAGCAACTCCACAAGCAATATTTCAGGAAATACTCTTTTTAAAATAGTAAAAGGATCTTTTAACTCTTCTACAATATTAGCGGAAAGCAGAAATTCTTCTTCGACTCTTACATCAGCTTCTACATCTAATACTAACATTCCAAGAACAATATCTTATGATCGTATTATATTTGGTGGTAGATGGAGCTCTGGATCTATTCAATCATCTAATGGAAGTTTTGGAACAGGCTTTCATGGTACTCATATTTTTCATTGTTTTTTTGATATTGATATTAATTTTGTAAGTTTTGAAAGTTTATTTAAAAGTACAATTGGCAAAGGAATAACTCTACCATGATAACCAATAAAACATACGGAATGGATAATGATGTATTAGCTTATAACGCTAGAATAATAGCTGGCGGTAATCAAAGTTTAAGCATGCAAAGTTTAAGGCAATTAAATCAATTTGTTATTGAAATAAAAAAAATAGGAATTTGGGACGATATGGTTTGTTGGCCAATGCGTCAGCCTCATAATGCAGGTTCTGGCACCACAGTTTATAGCCTTGGAGGATTCGCAAAATCAGCATTTAATGGATCAATAACTAATAACGGAATTTGGACTCCTAATGGAATTTTATTAGATCCTAATCTTTCTTCAACTATAGATGTATCTAATTTTATTATAAATGATTTAATTCAAGGGCCAAATTTTATAGCATTTTTTACTCCTATAGGCACAGCAACAAATGTAAGTTCAGAATTTTTCGCTATGAGATATTCTTCAACAGATTCTACAGTTTATGGTCATAGAAGCACGGGAGGGACAGGACAAGTTGCATTTAATTATTTTAGAAGTGATGCAATTAGAAATTATGCAAATGGCGCCGCAACTGCGTCAATGTTAAATATTCCTAATTGCATAGCTTATTCAAGGGCGAACGTTTCAATTACTACTATATTAGATACTACTCGTTTTGGTGCAACAACTCCAATCTCTGCTAGTCTTACTAGAACTTCTCCGAGTACATTAAGTATCCTAACTAGAAACAACAGCACAAGCACAACTTTGTTTGATTTTGTGGCTATTTTTAATAGTTATAATACTTTTTCTAACAGAGAGTTATTAAAAAGTATATTTAAAAAGACTCTTGGACAAAATGTAAATTATATATGATTTATATAAAACTACCTTAGTCATTGGGCTAAGATGGAATTATTTAAATTAAATTAAAATAACCCTCAGAATTTGATTATAATATATATTATATAGTGTAATATCTATTATATGACCAATAAAATTGTAGATATATCAGACGAAATTTATCGCGAATTAGGCGAGCCAAGTGATCTTAGCTTAGCTAGTATAGCTTTTTGGCTAAGAACCAATATTGGCGATCTTAACATTCTTATTAATAAAAAATATTATATTACAGAAGATACTCTTGAAATTGGTGTACTAGAAGATAGTGGAGATGAGTTTAAAGATATAGAAAAAAGTATATTTAAAATGATCTATAGTATGCACTATTACGAGAGGCTTTTTAGAAATGCTCTTGGTGCAGCTAGCACAGATAGCACAATTGAAATAGATCAAAATGGATTCAGAGCAAAAAGAGTAAATAAAAACGAATTAGCAAAAACTTATGCAGAATTAAGAAAACAAATTAATGACGAATTACAAATTCTTACTAAGAATTACAATCTTAATGAAGCAAAACCTCTTCAAGTTGCTGGAGATGATACAATCGAAGCTCCAGGCAGATCTTATAGCTACAGTAGAAATATAGAAAGTTTATAAACTTATGGCAAGCTTTATATCAGCAAATGATGAAGCTTGGTTTTCTGAATCAGCAACCCAATGGTTTGATACTTTTAAAAGACTAATCACAGTCCATAAAGAGCCAATTAAAAAAATTAAAAATAATATAGATACTCAACTATTTGGTTATGGTCAAAATGGACAAGCAACTTCTCAGCAAGTAGAATACATTCCACGAAGTCAAGATTTTTATGCTGTTGTAAAATATAACAACAATCAAGATTTAAATTTAATAGCAGATATCAACGCTTATGTTGCAAGTCAAAATTATGTAACGATGATTGTAGATTCTGCTGCTAAAGATTACATAGCAAAAGAAAAAACAGAAAAAATTGTATTTGATGGAAAATCTTTTAATGTTATATCTAGCGGAACAGTAAAATATTATTTTACAAAACAATATTATGAATTTATCATCAAGGAGATAACATAATGTCTGTGACTATAAACAAATCAGTTTTATTAAAAGAATTAAAATCTTTTGATCTTTCCTCGTTAAAAGAGCAAGCGCTAAAGCAAGCTCAAAAAGAAATTAGTAAAATAAAACAAGAACTTTTAGAAGATTATAATGATCATCCTGTTACTAAAGAATTAGAAGCTGGCGCTGATTCAGAAAATATTTCACAAACTTTAAATGGAGTTGGAAATTTAACAACTTATATAGGATTTCAAGAAGGATCTAATCCAACAGAAGTGGTAAGAGATAAATTAAATACTGTAACTTTAAATCCTAAAGTAAAAGCTTCTAATAATGATCTTAATTTATCTTTTGAATTTGATGTTGTCGCTCCTTCAATTGAAGAAATTGAATCAGTTGGATCTTTGCCATTTGAACAAGGAAACAGTTGGATTAAAGGAATAGAAAACGGCATCTCTGGATTTGGAGCATATATTTACGGCAGAATGTTTAAAAATAGTAGATCTGGAAAAGGCTTACAAGGAAGAAGATCATTTAGACAAGGAGACTTTAGACCTATATCATATATGAGCGAGATAATGAATAAATTTTATACCAAAATCAAAAGATGAAACCTCAAGTTGATAATATAGTAATGTCAAATATGCTGCTTTGGTTGGATAATCAAATATTATCTAAAGGTGAAGCTTTTACTAATTATTCTGGTAATTTTTATCCTGTTGATAGTTTGGTTAATGGATTTTATACTTATAGTTTACCATTTAAACAAGTAGTAGCAGACTCATCTATTACTGGTGCTAATTTAATGTCTGGCATATATTTGAATGGTGCATATATAAATCCAGGAACTAGTGGATTTTCTGGTATTAATCCAAATGTAGGATATGCATTCTTTTCTTCTGATCCAGCTGGTAGCGGAATAAGTGGTAATTACGCTGTTAAAGATTTTAATATATATTTAACTAGTTTAGCTGAAGAACAATTAATATTTGAAACAAAATTTGAAATTAACCCTAAAGTAACACAAAATCCTACTGGAATATCTACTTCGGCATTAACTTATCCAGCTATATTTTTAAAAAACAATGGTGGTCAAAATAAACCATTCGCTTTAGGTGGTCAAGATGAGACTTTATTACAAGTAAGAGCAATAGTAATGGCAGATAATTTGTTCTCTTTGGACGCAGTTTGCTCCATTTTAAGAGATACAGCCAGAAAAAATATGCCTTTAATATCACAAAGCAATATGCCTTTTGATAATTATGGTATAACCAAGAATAATAATTTTAATTATATTAATCTTGTTTCTGGTATAGTTAATCCAAATTTAATCTATGTTAAAACTGTCAATGTTAGCAAAATCATACCATATAGGTATGAATATCAAAATAACGTTAATCCAGAAATATTCAGTGCTTTTGTGGATTTTGAACTATCAGATTTCAGATATCCACATGCATAATTATTTCTCTTTGCTTTAAAAACAATGTAATAAACAGTATAACTTAAGGAGAATTTTTATATGTCAAGAAAAAGAGTAATTTATCAATCAGAAGCAGTTTTTGTAGGACCAAGCGGAGGAGCTGGTAGCGTAAACGCAGCTTATGGTGAATCAAAACAATTGAACCGCGTACAAAGCGCAAACTATAGTTTTAATATCGCTAGACAAAATGTAAATCAATTTGGTCAAATCGGCGCACTTGATCAAGTTATTCTCGAAGCTCCAACAGTTAGTTTAGATTTTTCTTACTATGCAAATTCTGGCGAAAACGAAGCAAATCTAGGATTGGCTTTGGGAACAGATGGCAATGCTACAGTGCCAGCTCTTAGAAATATTTTAAGTGGCGGAGCAAACGCCGAAGATGTTAAAAATTATTATATCGTAGTTGCTCCAGAAGGAACAGACGCTAATTTAAATGAAACAGACGTAATGACAAATGGAAAAGTTATTGGAATTGGAAACGCAGGATTAACTTCTTATAGTATTAATGCTGCAGTAGGAGGTTTCCCAACAGTTTCAGTTTCAGCCGAAGGTTTGAACATGAGATTTTATGATTCTACTACTGGAAATGTACCAGCAATTAATCCTGCAGACGGCAGTGAAGCTACTGGAAAATTCGGTATTTCTGGTTTAACAACTGGAGCTGGATTTTCAGCTTTAAGACCAGGTGATATCACAGTAACATTCTCTGGTGCAAAAGGCGTAGTAGAGGAAGATCTAAAAATTCAAGATTTTACAATTAGCTTTGATCTTGGAAGAGATCCAATCCAAAAGCTAGGAAATAGATTTGCTTTCTCAAGAGAAATCACATTCCCAGTAACAGTTACTGCATCAATTAACGCAGTACTCGGAGAACTAGAAGCAGAAAATCTTGCTTCAGTAATTGCTTCGGATTGTGCAGATGCAGATCTAGTAATCAATATGTTATCTCCAAAAACTTGCGAAGGTGGCGAGCAAGCTAGGGCATTAAAATATACTCTAAAAGGAGCAAAACTAACATCTCAATCATTCACAAGTTCAATCGGAGCAAATAAATCAATCTCACTACAATACTCAGCATTCTTGGGCGGACCAAGTGAAACTACTAAGGGATTGTTTATTGATGCTCCAGCACCGTAATATAATTAATAATTAATTGTTAATATTAAAAGCCCCGCTTCGGCGGGGTTTTTAGTGTAAACATATGTAGGTAAAAGGTCGGTCAAAAGGTATAAGTTATGCAAAACGATAATAAAGTTAAAGATTACGTATCTTTTCAAATACATAAAAGTTTAGTTAATTTATATAAAAGATATCTTAATTTAATAGAAGATATTCAAGAAGATCATAAATCCATGCTAGAAAAGCTTAATAATAAAATTGATTCAAATACATTAAAAAATATAGATTATTTTGATGATAATAGATATAATTACTTAAGAAAGAAAATACTTGATATAGGAAATGAATCTATAAGAGAGATAGAGAAAAATTTTGAATTTATTAAAATGGAATTTAAAGATGAAAATGAGAAATAAATACATTAGCTTCCCTATTGATGCAATTATCCAAGCTAATTTGGAAATGCAAACAATACAAAGAGAATTAAACAAACTAGGAATTAAAAATCCCTCTTTGATTACATTTAGAAATCCAAATTTTTTAAATCAATATAATTCTTGGAATGAAGAAAAGCAGAATAACTTTATAAAATTAATTGGTGGAAATGCTAATTACAAAAAGACTAAAGGCTTTATTGAATCTTTAAAAGTAGGAGTATAAAATATGAACAAAAAAATATATGAATTTATAGTAAAAAAAGAAGAAGAAATAGATAAGATTGAATCTAAGATGGAGGATGGAAAAGAAATTAAAATTACATCTAAAGCTAAAGAAACTATACAACGTAATTTCTTTATTAGAAAACCTACTAGGGGATTATTTGAAGAAGCAGAATTATTCTACGCAGTAAAACTATCAGAAGGAATCAAAGCTGGACTTTTAACCAGATCTCTTTTGTCTAAAAGATATTCTAATGATGGTGGAGCATTAAGCGATAAAGATAAGGAGAAATACGCAGATTTTTATATTAAACTTTTTGAAAAGCAAAATGAATTTCAAAAATTATCGATTAAAGATAAGAGCGAAAGAACTCCAGAAGAGCAAGAGATTTTTGAAAAATTAACAGGAGAAATTATTAATCTAAGAACTGAAATTCAAGATTTTGAAATTGCACAAGCTAGTTTATTTGATCAAACTGCCGAAAATAGAGCCAGAAATAAAACCATTTTATGGTGGATTTTACATTTATCTTATATGATAGATAAAGATGGAAAAGAAGTTGCTATTTTTGGAGATGGATCATATGATGAGAGATTAAGTATTTATGATGGAATTGAAGATAATCAAGATGAATGGTTAAAAACTGTTGTTAAAAAGTTTGCTTTTTATGTTAGCTTTTGGTATATGGGAAGAGCTAGCACACAAGAAGAATTCGAAAAATTGGTAACTTTTGAAAATGTATAATCTTGAACCAAGAGGAATATAAATTACTTTATCATGATATATTAAACGGTTATTCGTTTTATACCGACGATACATCATCATTTTATATAAAACACTTTGGTTTGCAAGATTTAAATGTAATAAACACCAAAAAACTAGCCATAGAGCATAAAGCTAGGAAAATGGGCCTTCTTGATGAAGAGACTCAAATAAAGAATTTAATAGAAAAAGATAATTGGTCTATCGCAAAAGAAGAGGAAATCAAGAAGATTAGCCAATTTATAAAAGACTTAAATTATACAAAATCAAAATTAATATTAATTAGGGATATAGATCAGATCAATAGTCAAATTAAAGAAAATAATAAAATATTAAATGATATATTAACTGAAAAACAAGAATTATTAGGAACAACATTAGAGACATATACAAATAAAAAACTTAACGAATATTATGTCTATTGCTCTCTTTACAAAGATACAGATTTAAAGCAAAAACTATTAACAGAACAAGAATTTGAGCAATTAGAATATAAAGAACTATATGAATTATATACAAAATATAGTATTGGCTTGGTTCAATTAAATGATAAAAATATAAAGAAAATTGCATTATCTAACTTCTTTTTAAATTCATTTTATTTATGCGAAGATGATCCATATATATTTTTCGGTAAACCTATTGTGAATCTAACATTTGTACAAACTGAATTATTTTCGTGTGCTAAATTCTTTAAAAATATTATTAGTAACAGTACAACAAAACCACCAGAAAATGTGCTTAGTGATCCAGAAGCATTGATTGATTGGTATGAAGGATCCAGAAATGCAAATAAAACAGTAGCTAATACTAAAAAAGAAGATGTACTGGGTTCATCTGTAGTTGGTGCTTCTGATAAGGATCTAAAAAGAATGGGTATAGAAAATAAAGACGGAATAAGCTTAGTAAAAGAAGCAGAAAAGAAAGGCGGATCATTATCATTCCAAGACCTCATAAAATTACATAATGCTTAATATTTAGTGTAATTTATCACAGGAAAGAGGTATAAGGATGGCAAATGTAGTAGGCTCAATTCCAATTGGTGCAGATACAAGACCCCTTGAAAGGGATATATCTAATGCGCTTAATAAAAATTACCAATTAAAGGGATTAAACGAAAAAGCCTTTTCTCAACCTCTTGGGAGAATTACTGGTGCAGTAGATGAATTTAAAAAATCATTAGACGCATCTAATGCTCGTGTTCTTGCATTCGGTGCTTCTGCTGGCGCTATTTTTGCAATTCAAAAAGGTTTTGAAAATTTAATAAGAACAACAATTAATGTACAAAAAAATCTAACAGATATTAATAGTATATTAGGTTTAAGTTCTAAAAATCTTACAAGTTTTGGAGATCAATTATTTAAAGTAGCAGGACAAACTGGACAAAGTTTTGAAGCTGTATCTCAAGCTGCCGTTGAATTCTCTCGTCAAGGTCTTGGAGTAGAAGAAACTTTAAAAAGAACAAGAGATGCACTAATTTTAACTAGATTAAGTGGATTGGATGTTGTATCTAGTACAGAAGCCCTTACTGCGACAATTAATAGTTTTAATAAAGCTGCTTTAGATTCAACTGAAATTGTTAATAAATTAGCAACAGTTGACGCAGCTTTTGCTGTTAGTAGTGGAGATCTTGCTCAAGCAATTCAACGAGTAGGATCATCTGCCGAAAGTGTGGGAGTTAATTTTGATCAATTGATTGCATTAATCACTAGCGTACAGCAAACTACCGCTAGAGGTGGAGCTGTAATTGGAAACTCTTTAAAAACAATTTTTACAAGACTAGAAAGAACAGAAGTTTTAGATCAATTAGAACAATTAGGTTTACAAGTTAGAAATTTAGATGGTAGTTTTCGTCCAGCGATAGATACTTTAACTCAATTGTCTCAAAGATTTGATGGATTATCTGATTCACAAAGAGCAAATGTAGCTGAATTAGTTGGTGGAGTTTTTCAAATCAATATTTTAAAAGCCGCATTAGGAGATTTAAGTAAGGAATATTCTACTTATAATAGTGCATTAAATACAAGCAGTGGAGCTACAGATGCAGCAGTAAAAAGAAATGAACAATTAAATCAAACTTTATCTGCTTTAATAAATAAAACATTAGCAAATTTTACAAAATTAGGTGCTGAAGTTGGCGGCTTGACTTTAGCTCCTGCGATTGAAAATGTTCTTGGAAATATTAACACAGCATTAGAATCATTTAGTTTATCTGATGCAAAAGGACCAGGAGAAAAAATTGCTAAAGGATTTTTAGAAGGTTTAGGAAATTATATAAGTGGACCAGGATTAGCGTTGATTGGAGCAGTCGTAGGAAAATTATTTATTAATTTAGCTAAATTTAGTACACAAGCAGTAGGTCAAATTTTAGAATTAAACAAAGGATCTCAACAACAAGCACAAATTCAAGAAAGAATTAATTCAATTCTTGCTCAAAATCCAAATCTTATTCAAGGAATTTTAAGTAAAGAATTAAGTTTATTAGAAGTAGAAAATCAAATTTTATCAGTAATAAGAGCGCAAACTACAGCTAGACAGCAATCCGCAGCAATTTCAGCAACTTTAACAACAAATTTAATTGGCAGAGGAGTAACTTCTACTGGAGGAAAAATCACAGCAAAAAGTAGTGGATTTATTCCTAATTTTTCTTCTTCAGAACAAGCAGAAGTTTACGGCGCTTATCTTGGCGGCTATAAACCTGGTTCAGTATCAAAAATGAATATTCCTGGAGAAGGTCAGATTGTTTATAATAAAGCAGAACAAGTTAAACAATTTGCTGGAATGTCTCAACCAGCAATTATGCCTCCTGAAGGTAGTAGCGCTGGAAGAAATTACGCAGAAGCTTTTGAAAAAAAATTAGGATTTAATCCATATGCAGCAATGGGATATATACCAAATTTTGCTACGGCTTCAAATGAAGTAATAAGAGCGAATGAAAATAATTTACAAAGAATTGGTAATACTAAAAAATTTGCAATAGGAGAAACTGGATTAACCGCAAGTCAATCCGAAATTAAAAAAGCATTAGCAGCAAAAGTTAAAACAACATCTGTATTAGATGCAAATGGTATAGCTACAATGTTAGTTCCTCATGGAGGATTGACTTCTCCAGTTGGATCATATACTTTTGATAATGGACTTACTGTAAAATGGCCAGTTCGTACTTATGGTTCAAGATCTGAAACTGGAATCAGAGATGTTTATCAAGAAATTGAAAAAGGTGTTGCAACTGGCACAATAAAATACGCTTCTTCAATTAAACCACCAGCCTCCGTACCTAATGGACCAAGCGTTATATCTGCAATTAAAAGAACTCCTGGTGCTGCTGGAGCTTTAGGTGCTGCAGCTGGAGCAGCATTTGAAGTTGGAATGGGGCTTGCACTTGGAGCAGAAAGTGCAGCTGTAGAGGGAGTAAATTTTGACGTTTTATCCTCTAATCCAGAACTTAAAAAATTGTTTGGTTACAATACTCCATTAGCAGATTTTAAAATTAATGATAGTAGTGCTGGTAATAGAAAAAGTATGGCAGAAAAAATTATATCTGCATCTGGAGTTTTAGGAAAAGAAATATTTAGTGGAAATGAAAAGGATTTAGCTAATCGTCAAGCTTCAGTTAAACAATTTGTTAAAAGTAATAATGTAAATAAATCTTCTGGCTTTATACCAAATTATTCTCCATTAATGCAATCAATTGCAAGAGAAATTTCTGCTGGAGTATCACCAGGTTCCGTAAGAGTTGGTCAAGATTCAAGATTATCTAATTCACAAAATCCAATGGGATTAGGAATTTATAATACAAAAGATGAACCAGCTGGTTTAAGTCAAGGCATTGCTAGATTTAAAGATCTAAATTCAGCAAGAATATCTGGAGCAGCAAAAGGATATATACCTAATTACGCATTCAAAGATCGACTACAAAGTAGTGCGTTAGCTGCATCTATAGGTATACCAATAGCTGGTGGAGTCGCGCAACAATTTATTCCAGAAGAAAATGTGCGAACACGAGCAGCAATTTCTGGGCTTTCTAATGCAGCTAGTTTTACGGCTACTGGAGCAGCTGTTGGAGGATTGCCTGGAGCGATTATTGGCGGATTAGTAGGATTAATTACTACTTTAAATGATTTAGATAAAGCAGCGAATCAAGAAGGAATTGATAAATTTAAAAAACGTTTAGAGCAATCTCAAGAAGATCTTAATAAATTAAACGATTCATTTTCTCAATTTAATGCCATAACAGACAAATTAAGAAATAGTGCTGGATTAAGTGCAAATGATATAGGAAAATTACAACAAAAATTAGGATCAACATTAGCTAGTATACCAGAAAATTTAAGACAAGATTTAATAGGTGCATATGGTAAAGGTGATACGTTGAAAATTCAATCAATACAAACCGAAGCCTTAGAAGTAAGACAACAAGAACAAAAACAATTAGAATATCAAACTGCATATGCTACATATAAAGCGCCAGAAACTTTACAAGAAGCTATGGCTAGGACAATTGGACTTCAAGGAGCAGAAGGAAGAGTAAAACCAGGAGCTTTAAATGCAACTACAGGAACTGTAGCAGTAGGAAAATTTAGTGGACAATTAACAACGATATCAGATTTAGTTTCCAAACAATTTGATGAATTTTATATTGCAGATCAAAAAGCTGGCGAAACAATAGATCAATATTCTGAAAGATATAAAAATTTAGTAGAAGAATTCATAAAAGATCCTAAAAAATTACAAGCTATTGCAGAATCGACCGCAAGACAAATAGAAGAGGCTGGATTAAAATCTGGAAATTATGGAGCAGCATTAGAACAAGCTAATCAATTAAGAAAAAATCCAGAATTAATTATACAATCAATAAAGGGTAGATCTGCTGGTTTGAGTACAACTGCAGCAGCTTTAAAAAACGAAAACGAAGCTCAAGCTTTTACAAATGTTATAGATGGGTATTTAAATAACATAACTAAATCAATAACCGAAACAAATCTTAATTTTACAAATGCAGAAACCGAAGTGCAAATTAATCTTAAAAAATTACAAAGCGGAAAAAATAGTTTGCTAGAAAATGCTAAATTATTTTTTGGTGAATTTAGTAATATTAATATAGAATCACAATTAAACGAAGCAGAAGCTAATTTAAAATATCAAGCAGATTTATTACAAGAAAATAGAAGCATAAGAGAAAAATTAGGTCCAAATCTTTTTGGAGAAACATTATCTGGATTAGCTGGTAAAAATGATGCTGGAACAAAAGCTTTTGCTGGAGTTGTAAAAAATGCATCAGATCAAATACAAAATATTCCTTTAGATCAAGTAAATGAATATTTGAATGGATTAATTGGTCAATTAAAAGAATATGCAGATGGATCAGCAAAATATGGAAAAGAAACAGTTCAGGCTGCTCAGTCATTAATAAATTCACTTACAAGAACTCAATATAAAGAATTGCCAGAATCTCAAGCTAGATTAAAACAACTACAAGATATTTTTAGTGCTGAAAAAGAAATTAGATTAAAAGAAATCCAACAAAGAATACAATTCACAAAAGATTTACAAACTATATCCTTTGGTGGTGGTTTGGAATCATTAAGAAGAAATGATATTAATGCTAGATCTAGTCAATTTGGAACAAATAGATATTTATATGGCTCTCAAAATCCAACCACTCGTGGCCGTGGTGCATTAGGAATGTATGATGAATTAAAACAATTTGGTGTTGGACCACAAACTGTAAATCCAGAATTAAGAAAAGCTATTATAGAGGGTCAAAGCCAAAATCTTTTACAATTATCAAAAACATTTGGAATTAATATTAATCAAAAAGATGCGACAGATATAGCTACAAAACAATTTGAATCTCTTAATAAAACAGAAATCAATATAGAAACAATTAAAACTAAAATTGAAGATATTACGACAAATGGTATAGAATTAGGAAATAATACCTTAAATACTATTGCTCCAAATGGGAAACCAGGAGGACAGGGCGGAGGATCTACTAGTCTTTTACAACAATTAACTGGCAGCACTAAACCTTTGAGTCAAGAAGCTCAAGCAAGTTTGGATCAAACAATTAAACAAGTTGTAGCTGAACAAGAAGGCAATAGAATTAATCAAAATATACAAAGTCAATTAAATGGTGGTACAAATATAGATGCTGGTGAAGCTAAAATGAAAGCGCAAGACTTAGTATCACTTGCAAAACAACAAGTTGAACAAATAAAACAAAAATACGCTGGAGAAGAAGCTAATTCAGAACTTGCTAAAGAATATGTTCAACAATACGACGCAATAGTTAGAAATGTACAAAATTATAATGCAGGATTATCAATTAGTAATGAATACCAAAAGAATTTAGAAAGTACTTTATCTAGATTAGAATCTGGTGAAATTAATATACTGCAAGCTAGAATAGAATTAAATAGAGCTTTAGAAGAATCAAATACTCAAAGCGAAAGAGCAAATGAATTAGAAAAAATTAGAGTCGAACATGCTAAAGATTTAAAAGATCTTGCTGATGGTTATTTGAGTTCTACAGAATATGCAAATAAAGAATTAGAAAGACAACAAGGTTTAGCTCGTAGACCAGGATATAATTCTGTTGAAGGTATAACAACTAATTTTGTTAATTCAATGAGTTACAATGGAACTCAACTTTTTCAAGATTTAAATCAATCAGCAACAGATGTAGCAAGAAATATACAAGATTCATTTTCTAATGCATTAATGGGTTTTGCAAATAGCACGCAAAGCGCTGGGGATGCTTTCAATGACTTTGCTGTTCAAGTATTACAACAAGTCCAACAAATTTCTACTCAAATAGCAACTAAATTACTTTTTGGTGGAATTTTTAATCAATTCCAAGGGCTTTTAGGAGGGGGCGGAGGAGGTGGATTGGGAAGTTTATTTGGATTTTCAAGAGGTGGATTAGTAAAAGGTTATGCTTCTGGTGGATATGTAAAAGATGGATCTGGAATGGTTGATGATGTTCCAGCGATGCTTTCTAAAGGAGAATATGTTTTAAATAAAAGAGCCGTTAGAAGCGTACAACAAGCTTATGGAATGGGATTTTTAGAATCTTTAAATGTAGGATCAACTAAAGGTATGGCTGATGGCGGTGGAATTAGCAAAAATTTTGATAATAAATATGTAGTTACTGGTTATGAAAATACAGCTGGATTAAATACAAAAGATTTAGCTGGTGGCATACGAGCAGAAGAAGATTATTTAAATCAATTGAAGGGGCAAAGCGTTACTGATCCAAATCTTTCTAATTATGCATTATCTGATCCAACAAGTCGTAAAAATGAAGAAAGAATGCAAACAGAACAAGATTTCTATGATTATGTTTCTTATATACAAGATAATTTAATGCAAAATAAAATGTCTTATGTTCAAGCTAGATCAGCTTATGAAGAAGCGTTAAATGCCTATAACCAAAGAAAAAGTAATCTTATAACAAGTGGATATATAAATGCTGCAATGGCAATTGGTGGAGGACTGTTGGGAAGTATGGGTGGGGGTGGATTAGGAAGTTTATTTGGAGGAGGTGGCGGTGGATTAAGTAGTCTATTTGGTGGTGGTGGAGGAGCAAGCGCTTATGCACTTCCAGGTGGTATGGGTGGAACAACAAGCGCACTTGGAAGTAATTATGGAGCAATAACTAGTTTATATGGTGGGGCTGGCGGAACAAGTGGTGGCGGATTAGGTAGTCTACTCTCTTCTAAAAATTTACCAACTTTAGGTTTATTGGCAGCTGGAGGAATTGGCTCACCATTTTTACAAAATGCTTTACAAAGTTCAAATCGACCAGCTTATAATACAGTATCAAATACAAGAAGTAATGGATTAGAAGTAAGCAATCGATTTAGATTTGCAGATGGTGGACAAGCTGGTGATGATATTCCAGCATTATTAATGAATGGAGAATACGTAGTCAATAAAGAAGCAGTTAAAAAGTACGGCTCAGGATTCTTTGAAAAATTAAATAAAGGATCAGTAAATAAATTTGCAAAAGGTGGACAAGTTGGATCAACTCAAATTTCAACAGTTAACGAAGATCCTTCTAATTATTTAATTGAAGCAATAAATAATTTAACTACTGTTATTCAAACCACAAATACAAATAATCAATTAAATAAAAATCCAGAAAATGTAAATTCAACTCAAATAACTAATATAGAAGCAAGCAAAGTTAATGAAGAAAATATTACCACTTTAAATGGTATTTTAAATAAGCTAAATGAGATGACGCCAACTAAGGATAAAAACTCTAATACAATTTTTAATGAAAAAAATATAGAATACACAAAAATTAATCAAGAAGAAAATAATACACTACCAAGTTTAATTAGCGCTTTAACAGATTTAAATACTAATTTAAGTGAGAAAAAATCAAGCGAAGGAATGGTTAATAATATAAATATATCTGTAAATGTAGAAGCTGATAATAAAGTAGCACAAAATCAAAATTCTTCATCATCTGGATCAGGAGACGATGACTCAAATGATTCAACAGGTAATAGAGAGTCATCACAAAAATATAAAGCTTTAACTGAATTAATTAAAACAAATGTTATTACTACTATAATTGAACAAAAACGTCCTGGCGGATTATTAAATAAAAATTCACCAATTTAAAAAATATGAGATTAAATTACCACTCAGGATTAAAAATTGAATCTTATACTAAAGATTGTTGTGATAATGAATTTCTAAATTTTCCAAAATTATCTGGATATTTGTATAGTGGTTATCCCTTAAATGATGATTTAAAATTAATATATAATGAATATACTCCTTATTCAAATCCTTTGGTTAGTTATAACTATATAAAATATGGATTAATTGATAATTTAAATAATTTTACAGAATACAAAAATACAGACTCATCTATAAATAAAATAACCATAAAAGATTCTGAATATTCTGCTATAAATGGAACTTATACTGGAACAAATATTCCAAATTATAATAATAAATTTAGATATAGAAAAATCAACGGAAATGAACAAATCTATTGGAGCGGAAGTTTATGGGTTATAACAGATGGAATAGAAATATTTTATCAATCATCAAGTCAAACAGAGTACCCATGGCAATCTATAAGATGGTACTCTCCAGATACATCTGGATGTTGTTGCTCTCATGATCAAATAGATCCAAGTCTTTTATTTAGCGGTGATATAGCATTATCTCCAAATAAATTTTTAAATTTACAAATAGATAGTGGAAATGGTTTTTATAATGTTAAAATACCTCCAACTGGAATTACTACTGGTATTTTTATAAGTGGACAATTAAAAACTTTAGATCCAATTTTTAGTCCATGCATAAATAATAAAATACCATTAATTATTAATTATTCTGGATTAGCTGGCGCTGGATGGTTTTTTACTGGATTAACCCCATCACCACAACTTTATACTGATAATTGCCCATTAGGACCAGACAATAATTTAGTGAAGCAAGCATTAAATGAAAATACAAATTATAATTTTATTTTTAGTGGGATAATAAATTTACAAAATGGAATTAATTTTACAATTTCAAATCCAGGAATAATTCCTATAGATTTATTAACTGGAAATTCAGATGCAAGTTTAACATATATCTCAAATAGACCACAAGGATGTTTAATAAGTGGACAAGTATATGGCACTGGCGAAAGTTATACTAATAAAGCTAAAGCGCTTTGTATAGCAACATCAGATGCAGAAGAAAAAAGAAACACAGTATTTAATGCTATAAAATGTGATGATTTGCTTCAATATGGAGTGTTTATGACTTTACCATGTCCAGCAAATTCAGTAAATCATTTAGGTTTAGAAGGACTTTCTTATGTTACTGATCCAATTATTTATCAAACTGGTTATACAACTGGAGTAACTTTTGCTAGCGTCTATAGAAAATCTATATTAGAATTATCCAATAACTCTTGTAATAATTGTTATTATTTAATGACTGGAGAATTTTACACTGGTGATCAAAGATTAAATATGTACGATCAATTATATGAATATTGTAATGTAACTGGGCATGCAGTTTATAGATATGGCGAAGATCAATTAGGAGTAGAAACATTAAAAAAGAATTTATTAAATAATGTTATTAATAAATCTAATTTAGTTAAATGTTTAGAAGACGATCCTGGATGTTGTAAAGAAGTTGGTTGCGAATATTCTTATGTTGGTTTTGGAGCATCAACAAAATATAACGCTAATACAAACAAAATACTAGCATTTAGTTTTAAAAATCCATACAATATTATTAGTTATAACAGAGATTTTCATCATGGAGGTTTGAATTTACTAAATAATGCATATATTGAAACAGATGAAAATGCTGAATTTAATTCTATAGTATTAACAGATTCTATATTAAATCAAAATGGTAATTTTTATTTTGATCAACCTATTAAATTTAAAAATTGCACAAGCAAAGTACCAAAATTTAATGTTTATTTTGAATTTCAAAGTTATGGAGGAGATGGATTAACATTTATTATTCAATCTGAATCTATTAATGCGTCTGGATCTGCTGGAGGCATGGGTTACGAAGGAATAAATCGTAGTATAGGAATTGGTTTTGATAATTATCAAAATATTTATGAACCTAATGGAAGTCATATTGAATTAAATATGGACGGGGATATTAAAATACCAAGAAGATTTGCAAGCTATTCAAATATAAAAGATGGACAAATAAAATATGTTTGGATTGATTATGAAGATGAATTATTAAAAGTATATATAAATACAACAAAAAGTAAACCAGTTTCACCAATTTTACAAAGAAATGGAATGGGTTTATGTAATATATTAAGTTGTTCTGATTATACTCCCACAATTGCGGTTCCTACTACAACTACTACTACAACTACCACCACCACAACTACCACTACCACTCCATCACCAGGAACCACTACAACTACCACCACGACCACTACCACCACTACCACCACAACTACAACAACTACAACAACTCTTGCTCCAACTACTACCACAACAACTACCACTCATCAACCAACTACTACTACTACAACAACTTTATGTCCAAATGCTACAACTACAACAACCCTTGCTCCAGTTACTACCACAACTAGCACAACAACTCCTCCTCCAACAACTACTACCACAACTACTACAACCACTACTACAACTACTAGCACAACAACTCCTCCTCCAACCACTACTACTACTACTACTACTACTACTACTACTACTACAACCACTACTACTCCATTTAATCCTTGTGGTGATTGTGAAACATCTCCTCTTAGTGATGCAGAGTATTGCGCTTTATGTCTCGGAGGAGAATATCCAGTATGCTGCTCTGGATGCGCAGGTACATGTATACCAACAGAAACCCCAAACCAGCCCTGTGATGCCCGACGAGAATGTTATACTTGTGATTGTATAGAATAAAATATAATTTTTTAACATATGATAACTATTCCTTCTAAACCCATTAATCAAATCATTCATGCTTTATTAGTAATTGTTGAGATAAGTGTAATTTTAATATAACATTATGAGTATAAATAGATGCAACGATTTAGAATCAACTATAGGAGATTGTGGTTGCTCATCCTACTCTGGAACATATCATTCACCATTAGTAAAAACTGCACAAGATTGTATTAATCAAGGTAAATATCCAGTTCCATTTCCAGTAGGAGATAATAATTATAATTATACACAAGATTGTTATAATAATATTAAAACTTGTTATGAATGTTATGAAGTAGTAGATTGTTTAGATTATAGCAATTTTCCAAGTGGATACTGTTTTACTCCAAGCACAACTACAACTACAACAACAACAACTACCACAACTCCATTAACTCAAGTAAATTGTTTAGATTTATCAAGTGAATTTTGTTGTTTTCCAGAAGTAAATTATTTAAGTCCAAGTGGTTTATCTGGTCTTATTCCTTCTGGAATAATTGTACAATCACCTATTGGTGGGCCAGCATACGAGTGTTGTATCTCAGTAGGAACGACAACCACAACTACAACTACAACTCGTCGTCCACCTGTGACTACTACTACAACAACATTACCTCCTATTCCACCAACAACTACAACTACAACTACAACTACAATTGCTCCTTGTCCTTGTTTGATAGATATTTGGACTATTCAAATTTGTAATGAAAATGCTTCAAAAGATGATAATTTTAATGTTTATTTAAATAATAGTTATATTGGTGCATTAAACTTGAATCAAAATGCTCAAGTAGGTTCATTATTTATAGCTAGTACAAATACTAGCATTAATATATCAGGAGCAGGAGCAGGATTTTCATGTCCTATTGATTTAATGAATGTTTATTATTTCAATCCAAGTTTAATAAAGAAATTATCAACAAATACTCTTGAAATGAGAAACACACAAGTAAATAATAATAACAACGAAGGTATTATTAAATTTATTGGATATAAAAAAGTTGGTAATGCATTAACAAGTTCTTGTGTTCTTGATTCTAGAATATATAATGGATCAAATGGACAAAGCTTTACTTTTACATTTAATTATAATAATTGTTGTGATACAGCTTGCACAACTACCACCACAACTACTACAACTCCTTGTCCTACAACTACAACAACTACAACAACGACTGGCGCGCCTCCACCACCCCCGCCACCGCCACCAGGACCACCACCACCTCCGCCACCTCCGCCACCTCCACCACCTCCACCACCACCGCCGCCACCTCCACCACCACCGCCGCCACCTCCACCAGGTTGTACTACAGCTACGGCACTTAAATTCACAGTTAGCGCTTAATTTTATGAGTGTAATTTTAAGGTAAAGATTTATGCCAGCAGGAGATATAACAAATATAGAAATTTTAAATGTAGCTTCTACAAAGTCTAACCCTTTTTGGATCGTAGATTCTCCTCCGTTTTCTGGAGATTATATAAAATTAAAAAATTTTACAAGTTTAAATAATAATAAAACTTTTGATAGAACTGTATTAGGATATTGGACACCAACAAGACCAAAAGCTATATTTTCTTTTCCATATAAAAATATATTTGAATTAATTTTACATTCTGGTACTCAAGTTGGAGATATGGGTCAAACCGTATTTGCTTCTAGTGGAGATTTAGTAGATGAAGGTATTCCCGCGAATTTAGCTGGAAAATATGGATATAAATATACTGTAACTGGTGCAGCAGTTGGGTATAATGAAGTTTATATATCTGGAGGTGGGTCTTTAGGAGATTTAATTGGTCAAGAAGTAAATTGCATAATGATATCTAGATTTAGTGATAGTGGAGTAATTCAAACTGAAGATGATTTTAAAATTAAAAAACAAAAAGTTTCACCAGGAACTTTAAGGTATCAATTCTTTTTATCTACTGGAGATTTTTCCACTAATCCTGGAACTAATTCTAAAACAGCTTATTTAAGTGTGGGTACAGAGGTTAATGCAGAAAATTATTTTAATTTAAATGATGAAAATAATCAAAATCATAGATTTTTTCATAGTGGAATTATTGGAGAAAAAATATTTGGAACTTTTAACGTCAGCAATACTGGAAATTATAATTTTAAATATAATGTAAAATCTTTAAGTCCTAGAATAAATATTGAATCTCCTTTCGTAAGTGGAAGATCAACTGGAATCTTAGTAAGAGCAGGATCAATATATAGAAAACCTCACAGAAAAAGATTTTTTAATAAAAAAAGCATAAGTTATACTATAAATACAGATGGATTACAAGTAAACAAAGAATATACTGGATATATAAATATAAGTGGAATTTATCAACCTGATGTCAGCTTCAATATTACTGGATTAAATTTACCAATTGTTTATACAGTAAATAATTATAATCCAAAATCAGCTTTTGATAATTTTTATTTTAAATATACTGGATCTCATTTAGAAAATATAAATGGATTTAAAACATATAATATTGGTTCACATATACCAGTATATACTGGAGCAAGTGGTTTGTATCCAAAAATAACTTTAGGATTAAGTGTTTATAATATTGGCAGCGGAGTTTCTGGAACTAAAAGTCTAAATAAAATTTCTTCTGGATTTTTTAAACCATGTATTGAATCAAGTATGTATTGGGAGGCTTATTCCTCTAATGAAAATATAAAAATTTTAAATAAATCTGGATCTGTATATTTTGAAACGGGCATTTCTGGATCATTACCAAATTATCATAACATTATATGTAGTGGCCAATCTGGAAGTTTTCAAAATGATATATATTTTTCAATAAAAAATACTGGGCAAATACCATCTGGACAATTATTTGTTTCATTTTTAAATGTTAAAACTTCCGACAAAGAAACAGTGTTTCCAATAACTATAGATTATAAATTATAAATTTATTTAAGTTTAAAATATACTTTATATAAAAAACAAGCAAAAAGATGCGTCGATAATCCACAAAATGGAAAAGAAAAAATTCCAAGAATATTATAAAGTGGATTATAGAATAAACTAGTAAAAATTCCCATCCAAAAACTAGAACATTCTGGACATAATAAAGGTCGCCTAATATATGGAATTTTAGCTATAAAATTTCTTACTGGCGCAAATATATCAGAAAAACTCCAAACAAAACTAACTCCTAAACTTAATATAATATAAGTAAGAAGTTCAAAAAATATCATAAAAAGAATACGTTAACGTATTCATTATCTATATTCGCAACAGAGAATGCTCTATACACTGCTTTTTCGTTTACAATCTTATCTCTAAATGCTGGCCATTCTGATATTTTGACTTTTTCTACTTTACCAGAATAATTAACGACTTTATATTTATTTTCAATATCTTTTAGATCTATAGTCAAATTGTTGTTATTTATAAAATTATTAATAAAATTAACAGATATTTCTCTATTATTATTAATATAAGCTTCTACTTTAGCCCTACAAGAGCAGTTTGGATTTGTGCTATAACTTTGTATATCTGCATAAATTTCTGGCGCAAATGCTTGAAGTTCATTCTTAAATTGAGGATTTTTTTGTATAAGATCTAAAGCTAATTTAGATAAATATTCATAATTTAATGGTATATTCATGTATATCTAATTATATATATCTTTTTAAGAAAATTCAAAAAAATGATTAAGTGTGTAATTTAAAATATGGATTGTATTAATGGCCCAGATAATAGAATATACTTACCACCAGGAGTAGTAGATATTTATGGCAATGATTATTTAAGCTGTTGCGGTCCAATTCCAACCACAACTACTACTACAACTACCATTGGACCTAATACAACTACAACCACCACAACCACAACCACAACTCCAAATCCATGTTTATCTAATTTAAATATTGAAATAAGACATGATCATGCAAATGGGCCATGTCCAGCATACAGATATTCTGATGGTTCTGATTTTTATATTTATATTAATAATATAAATTTAGGAAAAGTAAGTTTAAATAATATAGACCTTAGTGGTGGAGATCTTTATGATTATTTGCTTTTAAATCCATTACAAATTAATCAAATTTCTTCTAGTTCTGTAGATGGTCAATTAATATTTGAATTAAGATGTGCATTACAAAATAATGAAGATGCTGGTTTTGGTTTGGGACAATGTGATCCTGCATTGAATTGGATAACAATTTATGATATAATTACAGATCGAAAAATATTTAATCAATGTGTTGCTGCGAATACTCCTACAACTATAGATCCTTGTAATGCAATAACATCGACTACAACTACCACAACTACTACAACTACTACGACAACAACCACTACCACAAGTACGACCCCTTATCCATCTGGAGTACCAATAGATGCTGTTTTTGGAAAAAATGGGACAACTGATACTTGGATAGTTTTAGGAAATAACAATAAAGTTTATATCACAGAAAATAAAATTGATTGGACTAGTGCTAGTTTACCAACTCTACCAGATCAATGTAAAGTTAAAAGAATTTGTTATGGTAATGGAAAATTTTTAATACTTTGTGGAGATAGTAATATTAATTTATATGGAAATTGTAATTTTGCATTGTATTCATCAAATGGAAGAGATTGGTCTTTTACTAATTCAATGCCATCTTTAAATTGGTCTGCTGCGGCTTATAATAATACATTAAATCTTTGGGTAGCGGTTTCGTATAGTGGAGAAAGTTTTGCTTATGGAGTAAATTACGCCACTTCTACAGATGGAATAAATTGGACAAAACGATCATTACCTTTTGTTGGATATTGGGTTGGAGTGGCTACGAAAGATAGTCGTTTTATTGTGATAGATTCTTTGGGTAGAACAGCTTGGTCAGAAGATGGAATAAATTGGGTTCAAACTAGTGAATCTCCAATTGTTAGTAATGGTTATCAAATTAGTAAAGGCATATACAATACTATAAATGAATTTACAAATTTAAATATTACGTCTGCAAGTGAATCTTACTATATAAGTGATTATGGCGATTCTTGGGAAAAGAAAACCAGCTCAACTTTTAGTCCATATATTTTATCGGATTTAAAAACTATTAATTATAATAGAAATACATCATGGCAAGATGGCATAGTTAGAGTTATATCCATTAACAAACCAGCATTAGTTTTACCTGATACAAATAAAATATTAGTAAGCAGAAATGATGAACCATTTCAAGAGGTAACAATTTCTTCACAAAATGATAATTGGATTGCAATTGCATCAGACGATGTTGCATATTTTATGATTGTAGGAAAAAGTCATCCTAAATTTTATACTTATATTATAACTACTACGACAACGACCACAACTACTACTACCACTAGCACGACTCCTCCTCCTACGACAACAACTACAACTACCACAACTACAACAACGACTCCAAGACATCCATTCGCGCCTTATTGTACTTTTGGAACATGTAATACAACATATTATACATCAGATGAAATATGGAATTATGGAAAAACATTACCTGGAAGATGTTATGGTGCTAGAGAAGTAAATGTTGGAAGTCAAAATGGAATATTAACTTTTAATTGGTACAGCACTTCTAATTTAACATTTTATATTTATAATTTAAATGTAACTAATAGCGTATTACTTATTAAAGTTGATATTGTGGATGGAACCTCTTATGTTAGTTCTAATAATGGAACATCAATAATTTCAAATAATAATGGTTCATATTCTTTTATTAAAAATGATGCGTATGATAAAGTTATTGTAGCTATTGATGGTCCAGAAGACGGATTTTGTGATGAATATAATTATGAATATAGTATAAATTGTTCTAGAACAACAACCACAACCACAACAACAACGACTACAACAACAACAACTCTTGCTCCAATAGAATTAAATGGATCTTGTGGAATTACTTATACTGATTCAGATGATACTAATTTTGTAGATTATTATTGTAATCATAGAAGATTACTAAATTTAGGAACTACTTCTACTGGAAATATAATTTTTACATACTCTTCTGATAATGGATATGAATTATTGTTTGAATTGTATTATAATAGCGTAAAAATATTATCAAGAACAACAAATTCTTCTGGAACATTCTCATTTGCAAAATTAGCAGGAATAAATAATTTAACTGTTAATGTTAAAATTTTAAATACAGAAGATTGTAGTTATGGAGTATATTATAGCTATAGCGCTTCTTGTCCTGGGGTAACAACTAGCACTACAACTACAGTTGGACCAACTACTACAACTACAACTACAACAACTACTCCTGGTCCTGCCAACACTACTTTTTATTATTCAAATGGAAGTGTTTCTACACATTCGAATTCCACAATTACATTTAGTGACTATGGTGTTACTTTTGGTAAAGATTTAACTGGAGTTGATATTGGAAGGGAAGTGAATACTATTCAAGATTATGCTTTTGCGTCTAATCCTTATGTAAAAATTAAAAATATTACAATTCCAAATACTGTTACTAGTATTGAGTCTAACGCTTTTTATTATTGCACAGGATTAACTGGTGTTATAATTGGAAACGGCATAACTACAATTAATGAAGACGTATTTGCTTATTGCTCTAACTTAAGTGGCGTTGTTCTTTCAAATACTCTAAATAATATTAAAACCCGTGCATTTGATTCTTGTGAAAAATTAAAATCTTTAACTATACCTGATACTTGCACTGGTATTGGAATGTATGCGTTTAGGTCATGTATAGAATTAGAAAATATAAATCTTGGAAATGGAGTATCTAATATAGGACTCGGCGCATTTCGTTCTTGTCAAAAATTAAAATCTTTAACTATACCTAATAGCGTAATAAACTTGGAAACAGTTGCATTTGCCGATTGTCCTGAATTAACAGGAGTAAATACTATTGGAAATAATCTCATAGATATTCAAGATATGGCATTTGCTAATTGTGGTAAATTAAAATATGCGAACATGGGAAATGGTATTCAATATATTAGAGTAGCCGCATTTGTTAATTGTTCCGAATTAACTGGTATAAATTTGGGTAATAATTTATTAGTTATAGCAACCAATGCATTTACTAATTGTACAGGATTAACTAATATTACTATTCCATCTACAATAATAAGTATCCAAGATTATGCTTTTGCTCATATACCACCTGGGCCTGTAAACGTATACTTCCTTGGAAATGCACCTAGCGTTGGCTATTTCCCAATGCCTTATAATGCTAATATTTATTATTGTCCAAGCAAAAATGGTTATCCATTTTCAACCTCACCTTGGCCCGCTAATTTTATATCATTACCCTCTCTTTGTTAAATTTATTAAAATAAATAACCAATAATTGGTGTAAATACTAATGAATTGGCCCTATCGGGTGAATTCGGTGGAAACCCTAAAAATAAAAAATAGTTCTTTGACATATTTAGGACAATACCGAGCCAAGCTTATATCGCGGATATAAAGATATAAGAAGGTGTAGAGACTAATTCTTGAGTTACCGCAACAATAAAAGAGACACGAGCGCCCGAATTTATAGCAATATAAATAAGATATAGTCCAATCTTATTGGTAACAATAAGTAAATTTTCATTTAAAATTGAAAATATTAATAAATTGATTTAAAAAACCTATCAGACTGAATATTTTAACTGTTTTCGGGAGAAACTTTACAAAATAACAGGACATTGCGTAAGCAACGACAGAATAATATGGCTAATTTTATATTCTTAATAAACACTTTAAAGTGTAATTTTAACTAATGAGTGACGTTTATTCTTTTAAATATACACCAGTTAGATTGTTATGTAATGGAGTTACTGGGGGAATACCAGCAACAAATATAACATTCTCTACAACCAATAATATAACACAAGTTAAATCACTTGGAAAGAGACAAGCATTTTATTCTCAAGTACCTAATGATGTAGTTACTCATAATATTTCTTTTCAATACAATATTCAAAATGATGATCTTGTAAAAAGCTTCATAGATAATATGAAAAATAATTTTACAGATGTTCCGCCAAGTGGAGATATAGATATTGCTGGTTTAAGATTCACTGGATGTTATTTAGATAGTTTTTCTTTTACAGTAGAGCCTGATAAAATTGTAAATGCACAAGCATCGTTCTTTACTTTTTTTCCTCCAACTGGACAGATTGGAACGTACACAACTCAACAATCTTTAAATTCTAATTTTTTACATGGATCAAGAGCCGCAATTAATGCCACTCCAAATAGTTTTCTTGGGCAAACGGAAGATTATACTAATCTATTTAATTTATCTTATAGTTTTAAAGCAGAATATCTACCAGTTAAAGTTTTAAATACTCAAATACCAAGAACCGTAAAATTCAATGGTGCATCGGAAGAGTTCGAGATGAGTGAAGCTTTGTATAGAAGAGTAGTTTATACTGGAGATTCGAGAGTTATAACTTTTGCAATTGAGCCATTGTGTTGCCCTGGATCAAGTTATTCGATGCTAATAAGTGGTGCACAGAGCACGACCATAGAAGGAAGTAGCGCTGTAGATGGAATTACTACAACTAGAAGAAGATTTACAAAATATTATTAATGTTTTATTCATATAAAAATCTTCCAATACAGATAGATCGTTTTACTACAAGTGGTTCTTCCGAAACTAATTACTATTCATATGATTGCGTAGCAGATAATTTAGTTATAGATGTAAATCCAAATGCAGATTTTTCATTTCAAATAGAAAGAAAAACTCCATACAGAGGAGTTAATAGTAATGGTGCAACTTCTGTAATATCTATTAATTTTATAAGTCAAATACCAAATGATTATATTTTTTTAAATAATATTTTATTACAATCTGGTCAAAAAAATAATTTTTCAATAAAATGTGGAAATAGTACTTTTACATCTGGATATTTAAGATCTTTTGGTATGTCAATTGATCCTCATTCTTTAGTTAAAAATCAAGCAGAATTTGTATTTTTTAATTTTGGAAGTAATAGTTTTACTGGATCTTTACCAATAAGTTATACTGGAGTTACTGGAGTAAATACAAATTCATATGCACATGGATCATTGGCTAATATATATTTTAATGATAATTTTAATGAATTTAGTAATCATGACGTTAAAAAATTAGATTTTACATACAAAGCAGATATAACCCCCATTTATAATATCAATGAAACTTATCCACATAGAGTAGTATTTAGCAAAGAGCAGATTGATTTATCAGCGGAATTAGACGTATATAATTTAAACATAAGAAATATAAATAACATAATAGAAGATACTAATATTATATTATCTGGATTATCTGGTATACAAACCAATCCAACTGGAATTAATTTCCAATTAAAATCTGGATTTTTAATGAGCAAAAATTACAATGTTAAGGTTAATGATGTTATAAACTCTAGAATATCTTTAAAATATTTCATATAATATATAAATGGAAAGATATACAGCTTCAGTAATTAAAGATGGAATATTGATTCATGGGTCAATGTCTAGTATACCTATTAGAAAAGGTATGTTTATAGTATTTGATACAGATTTTTCATCTGCAAGAATTGACGATTTTGATAATTATAAAATAGAAAAAAAATTCAAAAGCCTAGAGGGACAAAATAAGATACATATTTTTGAAAATACTTTAGATTTTATTGAGAATGATTATGTTGATATATATTATGATGAATATGAATTTTTTGGGTATTCTAAAGTAATAGAAAAAAGTGGTAATTTTTTCAGAGGGCAAAAATTTCTTTTAGAAAAGAGACTTAATCTTGAAGATAAAGATACAATTCTTGAGGTATCAGAAATCAATGAAGACGGATCAATAGATCTAGAGGTATTACAAAAAGGCGGATATCCAGATATTCCAGAAGAAAATTTATATTTTATAAGTGATGATGGTTCAAAAATTTTAATAGATTATTTTTATAGAAAAGTTAGTAACAAAAATTTTCAATCAAATTTAATAAAAAATATAGTTCATGGAGATAACTTTATAGTAATTACATTGTTAAATGATTTACCAAATGATCTTAAAAGTGGAACTATTATAACTAATAAATATTTATTAAAAACAACAAGCGATTTATCGCAAATTAAAAAACACAAAGAATTTTTTTATATAATAAACAACAAGCTTCCATATTTAAATTTACCATATCCAGATATTGAAGATGAGGTTGCAGCAAAAATGCTAGAAGATATTTTCTTTAAAATAGATAATAAACTTGCTTCATTAGAACAAGAAATTAAAAAATTATCTAATAAATAATAGTTTGCTACAAAGGAGTAGTAGTTGTAGTGGTGGTTAAGCAAGGAAATGGAGATTCTAAACTTTGTGATTGTATCATAAGAGAAGGTGAAGCTGGTTTACTTGATGAATTACTTATGTAAACACTTAATATACCTAAATTATCGCCTCCAGAATAATCTATCCAAACATATTTTATTTGTCCATCTGCTAAATCCATTACATTTGAGTTTAAATTAACTTGACTAATGCTTGATGTCACATTCCCATTAATATCAAATTCAATGTTATTGTTTTGATTGTTATCCATGCTACCATTGTTAAAAGTATCAAAAGCTACTCCAATACTTTGTGTGATTCCCATATATCCAATTCCTCCTCCAGTACCACCTGCTGATACAGATTGACTTTGAATTATAAAAGTTATACCATCTGCTCTTCCAATTCCAGGATTAGGTCCAACAGTCATTTTCATCGTAAAAAATACAGAAAATGGTAAAACATTCGCATCTTTTGTTAATTTAAAACGTAATGGATTTTTTAAATAAAAATTTCCAGCAGAATCATATTCATCTTCAGTTAAAATAAAAGAATTTGAATAACGTGCACCTCCTACAAAATTTACATCAGATGAACTAATATTTGTAATTGTATGAAAAGCGTTAGAAAAAGAAAAAGATAAAATTTCATGTTTTTCTCTTCCAGATCCAGTACTTCCACCAAATCCAACATAAGCAGTAGTACAACCAACTGGTCCAATTGTTGTCGTGGTAGTTGTAGTGGTCGTAGTGGTCGTAGTAGTCGTAGTAGTAGTCGTAGTAGTAGGAGGTGATGAAGGCGGAGGTGGTACAGTCGCTCCATCAAAACCTTGATTAGGTAAAGCTGGAGGCGGGGGCGGAGTTGTTGTTAATGGAACTGGAGGTCTTACAATTGGTATAACAAGAGGTGGCGCGCCTTGTGCTCCACCCATTGCAGGAGGATGAGTCATTGTTCTTTCGTTATAAATTAAACCTTGATATTTTATTATAATATTTGCAGATGAATCTACCGAGCCTTGAAATGTTTCTCCCATGAATATAGCTTGATTGAAAGTAAAATTAAATAACTCACTAGAAGGATCTTTGAATTTATTAAATTTTATACTAAATGAATCTACTTTGTATTTGCATATTAAATCTCTTGTATTCTTAAAATTATAATCATCTGCTTTGACTGTAAATTGTAAATCGACTACAATTGGAGGAATAATTTTTATTTCTTTTGGATAAGAGCTTCCTAGAGCGTAGATTATATTTTTTTCAGAATTTATATTTATATCAATTGCTTGTAGTCTATTAAATTTAAAATCATCCAAGTCTATCTCTATATCAGCGTAGTCAGTTATATCAATGTGTGGTTTTATTAATGAATCTTTATTTGGTTTATTTACTCCACTGCCAAAATCTCCTAAAGCATTCAAAGTTACGCTTAATCTTGGAATTTCATTTACAGAACAGTTAAGTCTATAATTATTCAATATACCAGAATTAAATGCAAAATATTTGTCTTTATATTCAACGTGACCACCAAATACTTGATCATAATCAACAAAGTTAATAAAAGGATCATTATCTATCAATAACTTATTAATTGAAATTTCAGCTAATATATTATTATTGTTATAGTAAGATACTGCTTCCATTCCTAAACTTTTGACGATTTCTATTGGGGTATTATAATCAGCATTAAATTCTTGAATGCCAACAATTTCATTATTGTTTATATATACTTTTTGATCTTGTCTTACTGTTCTGGATAGCATTATAATTAATTACACCTTGCATAACTAAGTGTAATAATTAATACCACAAGGTAAAAGGATTAATATGGCTGATTCATCATTATATAATGTGCCTCAATATAGTGCTAGTAGCACTTATTATAAAAATTATATAGTTTTATACAATTCAATATATTATTATAGTTTAGTAGATAACAATAGAAATAATACCCCAAGCTCATCATCTGCTTTTTGGGGAGGTTATAAAACGTATGGAACTTTAACTAAACCAGATTTTTGTTGGAAAGCTAGTTATAATAATTCAGATCTAAAATTAAAGCCAACAGTTAGTGTTATTAAATTTGGAGATGGATACGAACAAAGAGTTGCAGATGGAATAAATAATAATTCTTTAAGATTCAGTTTAACATTTGAAGGAAGAGACAAAAACGAAACAAAAGCAATTGCTCATTTTTTGCATAAAAGAAGATCTGCTGAAGGTTTCTTTTTTGATCCACCATTTCCATATAATTTTGATAGTTCGCAAACTTATCCTAAAAGATTTGTGTGTGAAGAGTGGACGTTAAATTATAATTTTTTCAACAACTATACAGTAAATACTACATTTGTTGAAACCGCAAATCTATGAGCGTAAATCAATCAGTCTCCGCTGGATCAAAGAAAATATTTTCAGAATCTTCAAAATTTGCGCCTTCTTTACTTATTAGCTTCTATGAATTAGATTTTAGTAAATTTGGTTTAGATAGAAATAATACAAGTTTAGCGGAAATAAGTTTTGCTGGCAGTATACCACCTCCTTATGGTGGTAGTTCGGTTGATACTCCTGGAGTTTTAAGATTTCATAATGTAAATATCATGATGGAAAATACAAGTGTTAATCTTACTTCTCCAGATTTATTTGGACAATTAATTTGGAAGGGTAAAAGATATATACCGTTTCCAATAATAATAGAAGGTTTTGAAACTGTAAGTAGAGGAACATTACCAAAACCAAAAATGACTTTTTCAAACCGTGCGCAAAATGCATATTACAATACTTTTTTTACTCAAATTAAAAGTCAAATAAGAAACATAGGAGATATCATTGGTTTAAAAATCTTAAGAAGAAGAACTTTTTTAAAATATTTAGATGCAGTTAATTTTAAAAGTAATGGTGGTATAATTAATGATGATGATTTCCAAATTGATCCAGATAATAATGCTGAGTTAGCTGCAGATATTTATTATATTGATAGAAAATTAAAAGAAAATAAAAATGTTTTAGAGTATGAATTAAGTTCAATTTTAGATTTAGAAAATATCAGACTTCCATTGAGGACTTTATATAGTACTTCTTGCTCTTTTGATTATAGAGGAGAAGGTTGTGAATATTCTGAAACTAATAATCCTTATTCAACAAGATTAAATCAAGGAAAGCCAATTGCAAATGAAAAAGATGAGTTAATTACTAATTTAATTGGTTTGGGATCTTTAACTAATAGGGGAGAATGGAATAAAAATACTTCATATAATAAAGGTGAATATGTTTTTATTATTGCAAATGAAATTAAAAATTATTTTGTTTCTAAAATTTCTTCAAATACAAAATCTCCTTATGATACAAATTATTGGATTGCGGATCAATGCTCTAAAAAATTAAGAGGTTGCAGAAAAAGATATGCAACTAATCTTCCATTTGGTGGATTCCCAGCAACAAATAAGGAATTATAATTATGGTAAAAGTAGAATTACATGGAATTTTAGCAGAAAAATTAAATAAAGCAAATTGGAATTTAGCAATTAATAGCGTAAGTGAAGCTATTCGAGCTATCGAAGCGAATACTGGAATTCTATATAAAAATCTTTACGAATTAGATAAACAAAATATTAAATATAGAATATTAATAAACAAAAAAGATTTTAAAGTTTTTAAACCAGAAGAAGAGATTAAAAATGATTTTGATAAAGTAATCAATTCAAATTTATTAACTTCTTTTGAAGAGCAAGTTTTAGAATCTATAGATATTATACCTATTTTAGAGGGATCTGGTGGTGGTGGTGGATTTTTCCAAATTATTCCAGTAATTTTAGGAATAGCTTTGATTTTTACTGGAGTTGGTATTGCTGCTTCAGCTGGAGTATTCGGTTTATTAGCGGCATCTTTAGTAGTAGCTGGAATAGGTTTAGCTGCAGTTGGATTTTTAGCTTTATTATCTTCGCCTCCTCCATTTGTAGCTCCAGAATTTAATGCTCCAAATGTTGCTGGAAGTAAAAGTGGAGGTGGAAAATCTTATCTTTTTGATGGGCCAACAAATACAGCTGGAGAAGGCGGACCAATTCCAATAGGGTATGGCAGACTTTTAATTGGATCAAAGACAATAAGTGCAACTTATGCAACTTCATATATAGAAAATGCCTCTAATACTACAACTAGAACGACTTAACTATGGAAAAATTAGAGCAAAATAATAGAAAAAAAATATATCCTAAAATTATTAGAGGAGCAGGATGTTTTGTAGCTGGAACAAAAATATATACTCCTTTTGGATATAAAAATATTGAAGATATTAAAATTGGAGATTTAGTATTTTGTTTCGATAAAGACTTATCTATAAAAATTAGTAAAGTTGAAAATACATTTATACATGAAAATGAAAAAGTTATAGATATATTTTTCAAAGATAAGAAAATTCGGACTACTCCAAATCATCCATTTTTAAATCAAAATAATGAATTTATTGAAATTAAAAATTTTATTCAAACTGATTTAATCATAAGTAGATTTAACGAAAAATTAAAAATTGATAAAATAGAAATTATTGATAAAGAATATACTGTTTATAATTTTACAGTAGAGAAATATCATACTTATATTGCAGAAGATATTTTTGTACATAATAAAGGAGGACCACCACCATGTTATCCAAGCCCTCCTCCAGATCCGCATACTCCAAAAGAAGAAACAGAAGGTATTAAAGATAAACCTGGTATTTCAAGAGCGATATCAAGAACCGAAACAGAAGTAACAGATTTAATTTGTGAAGGACCTATAGAAGGTTTGGTGAGTGGAAAATATAATTATGCAGGTAGAGTTGGAAATATTGGCTGGGATTCTGCTAATTTTACTCCTTATATAGGTGGATATTTACAATCTGTTTTTTGGAGAAATGTTCCAGTAGTAGATGAAAATGGTCAATATAATTATTCTTCTATAAATTTTAGATATGATTATGGAAATCAAATAGCGCCAAGCTCTTTACAGAGTAATTTACAAGGAAATAAATCTTTATCTAATGCAACTAGAACATTATCTATAGGAGATATTTTAAAATATGGACCAGGATTTAAAAAATCTTATGATTTCAAAAGTACAGATGTTAGTAATTTTATAGTTGCAATAAAAATTGATAATTTATTTGATCAACAAAATGATCCAAATATTGATCGACAAGATTTTAATTTAGGTTGTGGACAAACAGTCAAAATTTCGCAAACTTTAGGAGACATAAGAGATCGAGATATAACATACAATATAAAAATAATTAAATTAACTACAAGTGGTCCATCTATTGTTATAAGCGAAAATAAACAATCAAAAGGTAAAATAAGTAGTGGATTTATAGATACTTTTACTTTTGATTTAAGTCCTTATTTTAAAGCAGATGAGAAAAGTCATCTTGGGTGGAGAGTTCAAATTGAAAGAACTAAACAAGATAGTACAGTATTAAATTTGAGAGATTCGTGTAGCGTGCATGCTATAACTGAAGTTTTTTCTGAACAATATATATATCCAAAAGTTGCTATTTTTAAAAATTTATTTACTACTGATTATTTTCAAGATGTACCAAGTAGATCATATGATGTTAATTTATTAAAAGTCAAAGTGCCATCTAATTATGATACAATTAAAAAAACTTATACTGGAGATTGGGATGGTACTTTTAGTGCTGAATTAAAATGGACAGATAATCCTGTATGGTGTTATTATGATCTTTTAACAAACACTAGATATGGATTAGGTAAATACATAGAAAGTTATAATGTAGATAAATGGAATTTATATAAAATTTCAAGATATTGCGATACTTTAGTTTCTGATGGTTATGGTGGTGTAGAACCAAGATTTACTTGTAATGCAATTATAAATGATTTTTCTGATGCTTTTAATTTATTAAATGATTTTGCTAGTATATTTAGAGGAATGTCTTACTATGCGAATGGATCAATTTATGCAATTGCTGATATACCTCAAGATCCATTTGTTTTATTTACTAATGCTAATGTAGAAAATGGAGACTTTAACTATTCTAGTAGTAGCAAAAAGGTAAGAAATAGTATTGCGGTAGTAAGATATAATGATATGACTAATTTTGCTAAACCAGTAGTTGAATATGTAGAAGATCCAGATGCAGTTAGAAAATATGGAATTAGAAAATTAGAACTTACAGCTTTTGGTTGTACTAGTCGAGGTCAAGCTTATAGACTTGGAAGATGGGCTTTAGCTAGCGAACAATTAGAAACAGAAACTGTTGATTTTACCGCAGGATTAGACGCTCTGTATTTAAAACCTGGAGATTTAATAAAAATTCAAGATTCAAACAGAGTTTTAAATAGATTGGGTGGAAGAGTGTTGGGTATATCTCTTGAAAATGGAACTCATAGTTTTATATTAGATGGCGAATATAATAAAATAAATTCATATATATCATCTAGGGGCGCTAATCAATTTAATTTTGAAATTTTAACCCCAACTTATAGAGTTGCTGGAACAAATTATTCAGATTTTGTTTCAAGTTATCAAAGACCAGAAATACAATCTGGAACATTTAATCTAAGCAATATGGTCGGAGCCGTAGGTTATGATCCAGAAAAAACTTTAGTTAAATTAAATACGAATAAAGTATTTGATTCAACAAATTATATTTTACAAACTGGAGCTATATGGACAATAAATGTAGCAGTAAATGCAACTAACAATCAAGATTTAGAAACTGAACTTTACAGAGTCATTGGATTAACTGAATTGGAAGGAAATAAATATAATATAAATGCAATTGAACATAACCCAAGTAAATACTTATTTGTAGAATCTGGAATTAGTTTAACAGATGCTCCGCCACTAGAACAAGGAACAAGTCAATTAGAAGCAAGTTATCCAAGTTCATTGGCTTTTCAATTGATTACCGATTTATACTTACAATATACAATTGGTGTGCCAGTTTCTACAATTAATTTTGATACAAGCTTTTGGAAAGTTTACGCGAAAGCTGGAAGTGATTTTACGAGTGCAGATCTTGGTAGACAGCTAGTTAATTTGAAAGGTGTTAGTGTTCTTGTGCCAAACCAATCATTTTTAATTGAGACTGCAAATTTAGCTACTACAGTAAATCCAATTACAGGACGATTTATTCCAAGTCAAAATAATACACGTTATTATTTTAGAATTTATGGTTTAAGTACAGATGGTTATTATTCTAGATCTTATACAGCTGGAAATTTTCTATATGTATCTGAAACTTTAAAAGATTTAACTAACATACTAGTATTTAATAATTTTAATTATAATAATGGAGGTAGTCCATCTAGTGTTATTTTAAATGCCGCAAATCTTTTTGCTGGATCAAATTTCAATTTCAATTGGAGTTTACAAAATTTAGCTCCAACTGTAAAAGATTTTAACAATTTAGATTTAACTTATAGATTAACTTTTGGGACTGGAACATTTAGTTCTGCTGTTGCCCAGCAAAATACTATAAGACAATATAATTTAAATATAGATGATATTGATAGTTTGTCAGCGTTCACTGGAATTAATTCAGATGAAATGGCTTTAATATTAAAAGATTATACTATGAGTGGATTTTGGTTAGCCATAGATGCAAAAGAAAGAACTGGCGTTAAATACACTTCTCAAGCATCAGTATCTTCTGCGCCATATACTCAAGTTAATGGATATGTACAAGGATATTTTTACAATAACCCAATTGTTCCTAGAATGAATTTCACAAACTCTGTGCTCAATATTACTGCTAGTAATAATATTTATATCTCAGCGCAAACACCTCAAGATGTAGGAAATGGCTATGTATTTTTCACAGACCAAGAATCAAAAACTGGACTTTTAACTACAGCAAGTATAAATTCATATTTAACTAAAGCTACAAAACAATCAAATTATGATGTAATACTTGATTTATATAATAATGGTATACAAGTAAGAAAAGCTAATTCAACTTCAAATGGTAGTTTTTCAACTAGTGTACCAGTTATTAATTCAAAAACTCCAGGTGCTGTTGTCAAAAGTGGATGGGCTGCTTTTAGATTTGCTTCGAATTTTGAAGAAAATTTAATAAATAGATATACGCAAAGATTTGAGGAAACTGGAGTATATAAAACTGGACTTGGCACGGCATCAATAGCAGTAAATTATGGATCTCTTCCAAATGGCATTTCTCAAGTATATAAATGGAATAACTCTAGTGATAATAGAAATGTGTTTAATAATTTAATGTTTTTAGGAAGTTATAGTGATTCGGCTACTGCATTGCAAAATGATCTAGATAATACAGTTAGCGCAAGCGATCTTAGTGGATGTTTAAGAAGAGATATTTATAATACAGGAAATTGGTATATAACTAACTCTTCTTATCCTACTAGTGCGGGTGGTACTCGAGGTAATTTAGAGCTTATTAGATCAGATATGCAATTAAGTGCATCTAATATAGTACTATATGGAGGATCTAATATATCAATGGGATCGGTGTCGACGAATCTTTATTCTCAATTAAATGCATATAGATTTACTATGCAAGATGACTATGGTCAAAATAATTTTAATTTTAATAAAGGTTTTAAGAGTTTTATATTTAAGTATAATAATTATGCAAGTGGTGGATATTATGATAACGGGACCCAATCAGATCCTAATATTGAAATAAGTAGTGGAGTTTTAGAAATGAATAGTGGATTAATAGGAATAGATGATATTAGTATACTTTTTTACAAAAGGAGTGGGGTTTATCATAATTACCCAGTGCTACCAGCAAATAATCCTGCTGGTAAAATTTACGCAAGAATACTTGCTTCACCTACAAGTGGTTTATATATTTCTGGCAAAACAAATATAACTGATATAAGTATAACTGGAATTACTGGAACGACAGTTGGCACAGCTGGAGGAGCTGCAGCGTTGCCAGCTACACCAAGAGGTTATTTAGCGACAACCATAAATAATATTGCGGTCAGAATACCGTATTATAATATACCGTTTATTAATTAATTTTTAATCTTTTTAATTCTTTCTATTAGTTCGAATATTTTAGATTTTGGAATATCTTGAGTACAATTCAAACTCTCTGCGTTTTCAAACTTTTCTTTTAATAACCGTTCTTTTAAAGTTTCAAATGTTATTTTTTTTTCTTTCATAACTTTCTCCAATAAAACTTGTGGAGAAGTTGGACTTTCATTTGAAGACACTGCTTCTTCAAGAATTTTAGCATCACCTAATTCTTCTTGAGAAACAATATTAATTTTTAAGAAATTACGAACACACCTTACAAAGGCTCTATTCTCTGCAATTGCCGCTAAAAAGTATCTAGCAAAACTCTTAGTATTATTTAAAGTAGCATCAGCAAGAGCTTCGAATTCAATAACCTTGCCATTTGTTTCGTAATTAGGAATCCAAGTAATCTTACAAGAAGTAGCAAAATAGCTTTCGCTGGCAGCTACTACTTTGTATGAAACACTAGTATAACCTCTGATCTGAGCAAGTTCTTTGATTCCTCCAAGAAGAATAAGAAGATCTTTGTCTTCTAATTTGGATACATCTGTTTCTTGTGTTTTTTGTCTATTAGGAACTAGATATTCATGCTTAACCATTTTACGCCAATTAATAGTACCATCATCATTATATGTATAATTGGTATTTTTATCTTCAATTAAACCATATTTGTTTCTTGTGATAAGTTTTGGAGGAACTACTTCTAGTACTGGTTCATTTAATTCTGGCGCAATATTGATATTAGTATCGAAAAGTGCGGAGCTTCCCATCGAAGCAGTTTGATCTTGTTGTTTAATTTTTGGGCTCATTATTAGTATGATAGTCTATTTATATAAACTAGTCAACTAAAAAAGCATAATTATCTGCATTATCCCAAAACAATTCAGTATCAATCACTTCTTGAATATTATTATTAAAATCTTTAATTGGTAAATCTTTTTGCACTGCAGCTTCGCTCATATATAATTTGTTATTACTCAAGATAAATCTATTACTCTTATAGTATTTTACATTAGGGTAATTATTTTTATTTGCATTATTAATTTTTGAGATTAAACCTAGATCCATATAATTTATCTTAATTCTATCTATTTCTGATTGAGGTAAATGAGATACTAGAGCATAACTTATATTTTGATTTTTAAGAAATTGCACGAATTTATGGTCGTTATCTTCTTCAATTTTATATATAATTTGAAGAATATTTTGCTTGTATTTTTTAATTATATCCTCGGATATAGTTTTATTTGTTAATAAGATACATTTCATTGTTGATAATTGCATTTCTAAAAATTGTTCATTATGCTCCAAATCCATCCTTATTATAATGTTGGGGGTAGAAATTTTAGTCGGATCAATGATCATATTTGGAAGCATTTCAATAGTTTTATTATTATAATTATTTCCAATATTCAAAAATTTATATTGAAATTTATGTTTAATGTTTAATAAATCTAAAATTGACTTTGAGACCACATCTGGTTTTAAATTATTTATAACCTTGGGATTTTCTTGAGGCATATAAGATGGTTTTGAATTAGATTCAAATGCTTCAATTAATTTAACTTCATCTGGATTGCTCCAATATGGTTTATTCTGAGAAGCGTACATATTTGAATATAGCCCTATAATTTTCTTATTATAATGAGATGCTATTTGTAAACCAAATGAATTAGAGCCTATATAACAAATTGAATTTTTTATTAAATAAGCCTTTTGATTATAAGTAAGAGCAGTAACACTATAAGTATTTATTAACTTTGGATCATTTTGATTGCAAAATTGTAATACATTAATATCATTTTCTTTTAAATATGGCAAAATTAAATTAATAACTTCTTGCCAATAATCATAGTTTTTAGATTGATACTTTACATCATTAGTTTCTATGACTATATATTTATTTAAATAGATTGGGTAATACTTTTCATAAATGTAGGGTTTTGATATTTTTAATCCACAAGATGATGCAAATGCTTCTATGGTATGCATATTGATATTAAAAGTTTTTTATATCAAATTCAAGTTTATCTTTACCATTATGAAGGTAATTTAATATTTTTTGTGTACCAATATATGGTAAAAATGCAATTTCAAAATATCCTTCATGATCTTTATTTCCTTCGCACCATATTTGGTTTTCCATTTGTGGTACAAAGGGAATTACTTTATATATGTTTGGATTGCCTTCTAAAATTTCAAAATATTCATTTTTAGTTGCAACATATAAATTATGATCTGGATACATTTTTTTAATAGAAGGAAATATACTAGTACTCATAAATACGTCAGATTCATCTTCTGGTATAATATATAGAATCCTTTTGCCTTTATCATTTTTATCAAGAAGATCATTGAAATCTATTTGTTTATTTTTTTGATTTTCTTGCCAAGCTACTTGTCTGAAATAGTTTTCGATATCTTGTCTTTTCATACCCTTAGCTATTTCCTGCATCCAATATCTATGGCCATCATCACTCTCGTCTACATCTGGTCTTTTAAGAATATTAGCATATAAAAATTTTAACCATTCTGAATCATTTTTAATTTCTGGTATTTTAATTAATGGATCTTGAGATTCTGGGCTTATAGAAATACTGTTATAATCTGCAAAATCTGCTGAATCTATAAATTCCTCAAATTTTTTACCAATTATTTCTGAAGAATAGTTATCAACTGTCCATTCTCTAGCTAACTTACCCATTTCTAATCTTTTGTTAAGTGGCATTTTCCAAGCTTTATGAAGTTGTTTTGCTATTGAGCTTGGCAAAGTTGATGCTTTTCTAAACTCTGTTCCATGTTCTCTATATTCTGCCCATTCTAAGGGAAATGAATTAGCTTCGTCATAACACATTTCTTCTCCACAAGAATAATTTGTTACTAATGTTATTAATTCTGTAAGTTTAGCTTCTTGTATGGGTATTTCTTGTCCACCGCTAGTAAATGGATGACAATAAACATCCATCAAGTTATAAACTTCATTAAGTTGTTCTTCTGTTACTCCATAGCCAACGCTAGTTGTAATCTGAGATTTTTGAGTTCCACAGAATTTACAATCTATATTTTGTCCAACGAAATTTTTAATTTCATAATTTCCACAATTCCTACATACATAAGTAGTTAATATTTCATTTTTAGGCACATTATATTCGTCTGCCAATTTGTATATATTCCATCCTTCAGACCAATGAGTGTGCAATAAAAGAAAAGTATTTTTGACTTCTGGATTTCTAGCTTTCCAAAGAGCGTATCCCTCCAAAAGATTAGGAACGCTTTTTCTTAATTGATTTCTAAATACAAATCCAATGATAAAAGCATTAAGAGGAATGTTGAATTTATTTCTTAAATTTGCTCTTTGTTCGTTTGATAGTCTATGAAAATTATGAACATCTATAGGGCCGTGAACTGTTTCTACTTGTTTATGATTTAAATCATGTAAAGCTTTCGTGGCAAAATCACTCCAAATCCAATAATTTTTTAATTTAGGAGCACAACTTACCGCACTTGGAAGTATGGGTAAAGAATCTAAAGTAGTCCAAATAGAAGATTTAATTTTATTAAACCAAGGTTTTGGTATACTATAATCAACTCCCCAAATATCTTGGGCAGCAACATAAGCATCTGGCTTTTCTTCTTCTATAACTTTATCAATTAGATAAGCTCCATAACTCGCCATTCTGCCTTGATTTGGATCTCTATTTAATTGTTCCAATTCTTGTTGAGAATTTGGTAGCGATCCTATAGATTTCCAAGGAGTCTTTAATAGATCTGGATTTCCTTGCTGCATACCACAGCAATAATGAACAATATCATACTTACCAGTTTTATATAAATAAGTTAATAAAGCTTTTGATACTCTACCAAATCCAGTTTTGGCTAGAGCAAAATCAGAATGATATAAAAATTTCTTTTTTCTAGACATTACCAAAGGTCGCCATCGTTATCAGCTTTGGCATCATTTTGATCTTCGTCATTATCTTTTTTAGAATTTTTAAGTTTTTTAATTGTTTCTATTCTTTGAGATTCAAATACTGAATCTAATGCATAAGATAAAAATTGCTTTAATAGTCGAGCTTCGTTAAAATAAAAACCAATTAGATATGATTGTTTATTTTCGCTATTTTGTTTATCTGTTTTTGATACCATATAAGAATATCCAACTTGCTTATCATCTCTCATATACGGAGATAATTTAATTTGTGTGGATTGCTTTTCTGATGTATGATATGCAGAAAATTCGCTATTTCTTTCTAGAGCATCCAAAAGGCCAGCTGCTTCTGTTAAAGAGAATTTAATTTTAACACTTTTATTTGGATTATTTTGATTTTCAGAAAATGAGCCAATTTTCTTAGCTTCGTTCCAAGAGGATTGCTTAATTAATGAGCTCCAAATTGAAGCGTCTTTTGAATTTACTGTAAAGCTGCAAGCTGTTCCAGTATTTTTACTATTAGGTTTGTAGAATGATATCATATAGTGATGATATATTATCTTTAATAAAATGTCAAATCTTTTTAATTTCACTCAATTTCATATATATTTGATGATCTTGAACAGCTACCAAATCCGCAAATATACAATCTTCTTTTTTAATACCTTTAACTATAACAATATTCTTTTCTTCTGGATTCTTATTCCCATTAAGTGTTTTACAATTTTCTATCTTATCATTAAATAATAATACAGTAATATCGCCAGATTCGTCTGATATTTTAAGTCTTAGATATTTAGTCTTCTTTTCATTTTTTGATGTTCCAGAATATACATCTGTAACCTCTCCAACTAGTGCTACTTTTTGATTTACTGGCAAATCCATAATTTCATCAATAAACAATAGATCTTCTCTTTTTTCATTAAAGATATCTTTCAATGTTCTTTCGTAAGTATAGCCCAAGAGTCTTTTTTCATAATACCAATTAGCAAAACTTTCGCTCTTGCTATTTTGATTATATATTTTAAGATAAGGTTCATATTTAGATTTAATAGTATCTAATCTAGAACTCTTGATTATGACTTTATTCTTTTCATCAGTAAATGTATTTAAATGCTTAATAATTTTAATAAGATCATAATCAAATTGTTCAGCGAATGAAATTGCGTATTTCTTTTCTTTTGCTGTTAATATATTCCAAAGTTGAGCCTCTAATACTATTTTGCTTCTAGATTGTTTAAATCCAGTTAAAGCTCCAGCTTGAATCAACGAACATAATACTCCGATATTAAGATCTGCTTCTTCTGCTGCTTGAAAAATTTCGAACTTATTAGAATACTTGTTTCTAAATCCGTTTAACTTTTCAATTGATTTATCTGAAATACCTTTAATTGATAATAGCCCAAATCTAATATCTGAACCTTCAATAGAGAAATCCATCTGAGATTTAATAATATGTGGCTTTAATAATTTAATATCGAAATGACCCATTTCTTTTTGAATTTTAGATATTTCACCAATTGGATCTGGTTCATTTCTAGTCATCTTTAATAAAGACAAAAAGAATTGTTGAGGATAATTGAACTTCAAATAAATAGTAATCGCGGCTAAAGCTGCATAGGCGATTGAATGTGATTTATTAAATGAATAGTTTGCTGAATCCTCTAAGATTTTCCATAAGATTTCTCCTACTTCTTTTGGAAGTTTATTTTCTTTAATTTTATCTTCAATCTTCTTTTTCCAAGCTTTGATTTCTTCGGTTTTCTTTTTACCTACAATTCTTCTCAAAATTTCTGCTTCATCTAGAGTGAAGCCAATTTTATGAGCCATCTTCATTAATTGCTCTTGGTATAAAGCTACTCCACCAGTATCTTTTAATATGTCATCGAAGAATGGATGGATACTTTCTGATTGTTGAAAATTAGTATGAGCAGCATATTTATCAGCAAATTGCAAAGCTCCAGGTCTAGCTAAAGCTAAAACTCCGCTTAATTCTTCTAGATTTTTAGGCTTAACTTTTTGACAAACTTTAAAATTAGTTTCTGCTTCAATTTGAAATAACCCATGAGGATTTCTTAAGTCTTGTAAGTTCCTATATATAGATTCATCATTTAAATCAATATCAGTTATTTTTTTACCAATACTCTTACAAACGTCATCTACTACAGAAACGCTTCTTAAACCTAGAATATCAAGTTTAATATTAAATAATGAAACCCAACTCATATCAAAACTCGATACCGCTTCTTTATCTCCAGATAATTCAGTGGGACAAGATTTTTCTAAATCATTATAAGATAGTAAAACTCCAGATGGATGAACTCCTTTATTTTTAATTAAGTTTCTTAGTTTAAGGGCTACGCCATAAATATCTTTATTAGATTCGCACCATTCTTTAAATTTAGGCACTTCATCAAAAGCTGTTGTGATGTCTTTGACTTGTCCGAAAATCTTTGGAATCATAGACGATACTTCTGTCATCTCTTGCTCTGATTTTTCACCAACAATTTTTCCGCACTCTTTAATTAAGAGTTTTCCGCTTAATGTATTTAATGTCAAAATTTTACTAGTCTTACCTTTGAATTGTTCTTCTAGATATTGGAGAACTTTATGTCTATTATAATAACAAATATCTAAATCTACGTCACACATCAAACTGCCATCCAAATAGGTTACTCCATCAACAACTTGCTTTTTAGCTCTAATCTTAGATATAAATCTTTCGAAATAAAGGTCATATTTAACTGGATCAATTTGAGTAACCCCAATTAGATATAATATAAGAGAACCCGCTGCTGAACCTCGGCCTAATCCAACTGGAATATTATTCTTATTACAAAAATCAATAACACTCCAAACTAAAATAATATAATCAATAAACTCCAATTCTTTAAGGGTTTCTAATTCGTGCTTTGCTCTTTCAATATATTTTTTATATAAATCCGAATCTTTCTTAAGATTCAATTTCTTAAATCCTTTTAAAGATAATGCTCTTAAAAATTCATAATTGGATACATCTTCACTTACTTCTAAATCGTGTTTATACTGATTATCAATTTTAAATTCTGGAAGCCTAACTCCGTAAAGAGGTAGATCCACTTGATCAAATAAACTATTAAAATCCTTATTCGTCATCTTTTTCCTCTTGTTCTTTTCTTATTTTATCTATTTCTTTATCAAAAGCGGCTAATCCAGTAGCTAAAATTTTCATAGAAGCTTTATCTTTTAAATGAAAAAATACATCTGCTTTGCCTTGTTTTTTTCCTTTTTGAACAGTTATCAGAAGATATTCTATATTACTATCTTCTAATTTTTGGGTCAAATCATATACATCATCTAGAGATCCCATATTATAACTCAATTTGCCACTTTAGCTTATTCCAAACTTTCAAGTTAAGATCAAGATCGTTAATCGCATCGTGCAGTTTATCATAGTCATGATCTATACTATTCTCTTTACCAAGGAATGTCAAGCTGCTTTTTACATCTTTTCGTTTTGTATGATAGATTTTATATTGGTATTCTAATAAATCAGTATTAGGTTTATATGGAGTTCCATATTTTATGCCTCTTGCGATACAATTAGTATCAATTATCTTATTCATTAAATGATCCCAATGGCAACCCATTGATTCATACAGTTCTTTAATTAAGAAAATATCAAAACCAAGAATATTATGTCCAACAATATAATCTGCATGATCTAGCCAATCTTTGATTGTAGGAAATGCTTCTTTGATATCAAGACCTTCTTTTTGAACTTTCTTATGATCGTATCTTGTGATTCTCGCTGCATCATCGCTAATCTTCAAATCAGTATTCCATTTAATATAGAAATTTTTGCTATCAGTTTTAAAATCACCTTTAGCTTTTATCATTCCAATTTGCCAAGGTAAGTTATGACAAAAATTCAAACAAAGATTAAATGTTTCTAAATCAATAAAAACAAAAGTCTTAGTCTTATCGTATCTTAATAAATGTTCGTCCATATTATATTAAATCCGCAAAAGGATCTTCCTTTATTTCTGGTTTTTGTTTTAACTGTTCTATCGGTCTTTCCATATTTCTAATTTTATAATGCCAATCTATATATTGATTTTCATTTAAAATTTTCCATCCATCTCTTTTTTTCATATCATACATAATAAATTTGGTCATACTTTGAAGATAAGCTACAATAAAAACTGGAACATTTAATCTATTTGCTAATTTAACAGCTTTTCTTCCTTGCGTATCGCGAATAAACATTCTATCTACTATATCTTGAAAATATGAATCTGGTGGAACTCGATAACCATCTATCCTAGTAACTTCTAAAATCGCAACTGGAACATCTTCTCCATTTTCACTACCCCACTCTACTTGATCTATATCTGTTGTCCATAAAGATTTTTGTTTATATTTCCAGTTTCTATAATCTATAAGACGATCTTCTGTATCCTCTCTTTGTCGGCATTTTGTGCCATGTTCATTAACTTTTTTATTCATTTGATCTTTAGGCTTTCAAAAGAAAAACGGTTACTAGTCATATGAGACAATTCTGGCTTGTTTAAAGTAGTTCGATTATTAATGCATCTGAAGGTTAAATATGCTTTAAAATCTTTGCTATTTTTATAGTAAATGCTTTTAGTGTTTAGAGTTTCTAGTTTATTAGCTTTGGCATAAGCTAAGACTTTATCCTTAATGATATGATCAAATGGAAGACTATTATTTTCAATGAATAATATTGGTTTGGTAAACTCTAAATCTGGCACACAAACTGTTCCTCTTAATGTGTTATTAAAAATGAAAGAATCATAAAATGGAATACATAATATTAAATTCTTATCACTCCATAATGATTTTAAAGTTTTGAAATCTATTCTTGGTTCATAATAAAAACCATCTTTTGCAGCAGTTGAAAATATTTTAATTAAATCTTTATAGCCTTGTTCGTTTTTAAAAAATATAACTACTTTAGAGGTTTTTTGGCGAGACTCTTCTGACCTTTCGTTCATATCATCGTTTATAGAAATCCTTAATCCATATCTTAAGTTAATATTATATTTCTTGGTATTGGTATAGGCTTGCAGAAAGGAAGTCATATTATCTTCGACTAGATTAACTTCTTTTAAATTATTATCTTTGGCAATATCTATAATAGAGTCTGGTTGATTTTCTTCTTTCTCTTCGTCTTCAAGAGTAAGAATAGATCTTCCAATGCTAAAATGAGATTTAAATAATGGCAGTACTTCCATTTTGGTATTATAATTAATATATATTCTAGTGTCAATAGCTAATTTAAATCAGCAAAATCATCGCTACTTTTCGTCACTTGGCTTTGTGGCCATTTTGGACAACCTTCATATTTTCTAGTTTCTACTTTAAATCCTTTAATATCTTTAAAATTATTTTCTAAGCTAGTTTCAACTACGTTGCCTTCGTCATTTAATTTGACATAATATTCATAAGGGTCTTTATATGGGCATGTCCATCCTCCTACTTTGCACATCCATTTATTTTTTTGATTATCTACTGCAAAATTTGCTTGAGCTGAATTTTCATCAAATTTATCAACATAATCATTAATATGCTCCAAATAATATTCGAATCCTTTAATTTGTTCGTCTGTAAAAATTAACTCTTGTATTGGCTGTTTAGGGAATCGAAGAAATAAGAATTTAACAATTGGCTTTAATTTAGGCCATAATTTCTTACTTGCTAGACTATACATCATGGCTTGAATATTTGCCTCAAGGTCATCACCCCTAAATTTATATTTAGAGCTCTTGTAGTCGATTATATGCATTTCTTTTTTGGTTTTAATAGGCTTGTCTATAAAACCTCGAATATGGTATTTTGGCTCTTGATTTTCAATATCAAAAGAATACTCTGGTTTAACTATGTCTCCATGTTCTCCAAAGAAATCATGTTTTAATCCTACTAAAATCATATCATTTAATAGTTTATAATTACTATCATCTAGTTTAACTTTTTTAGCTAATTTCTTAACTAATGTATCAACTCCTTTATCTCCATTAATTGCGTTCTTTTTGATTATCCTCTTGTAATTTTTAAGATGCTTTTTATTTAAAAGTAATTCAAAAATCGTATGACAAATAGTTCCTCTCAAAGCCCCATCATTTTGAGATTGAGGAACTTTAGTGTGATAATTATTCCAGTAAACCCAAGAACAAGTTTCAAGGGTTTTTATTCTAGAGGCTGAAAGAACTTTTAAATTTTTGGTTTCTTCTGCCATTGTAGTATTTCTTCGGCGTTCATTTCGCCAAAATCTTTCTTGGATGGTAATTTAATCTCTAATTGTCTCGAATCAAAATATCTTAATAATTTATTATAAGCTTTTTCTGCTGCGACATTACCTGCACTATTTTTTTCTTGATCATTATTGAATGATATGTAAATTTTAGTGGGATCTACTTTGAGTAAAACATTTAAAATTGATACGCTGACTTCTAATCCAAAGGTAACTATTGTATTTTTAATTCCAGCATCCCATAAAGATAAACAATCCCCAATACTTTCTATTAAGAATACTTCCTTGGATTTTTGAATATCATCAATATTTAAAAATAAAGGATAACACCAATTAATTTTTTCTCCTAAATGTTTCCATTTGATTTTGGTTTGGGAATTTAAATCTCTTCCAGAAAATCCTACGATATCTTTTTTACTATTAAGAATTGGAAATACGTATCTATTTTTCATCTTGCCATTATCTGCTACTCCACCCAAAAACAAGTTTAGAGTTTCTTGGGAGACTCCTCTGTTTATCCAATAAGAGTGATCTTTTTTTAATTTTAAAAGTAAATCTTTATCAAAAGTTTTTGCAGATTTAATCTTTGGTTTTTCGTCTTTAAGCACAGTACTTCCAACAAAGTTTTTTTCTTTTAACCATGTTTTCGCTTGATCTTGAGTTTCCAGTTTTAAACTCAGTTTAATTAAAGTAGCAAAATCCCCACTTATATTTTCTTTGAAATCAACCCAGTTTCCAGAATCTTTATAAATTCTTAAAACAGAATCATTATCGCTATCTCTGTAGATTGGTCTTGTTCTATATTCTTTTCCGCAATCTTTAAGTGAGTAACCTATGTTGGTTAACACTTCGTGAATATTTACTCCGCTTTCCATTGTAATGCCTCACTTATAGTTGGAAAATTTTTAACAAAAATATTTTTACATTCATCTGCAATTAATCTGTGTTCTTTTTGAGTATTATTCTCTGTTCTTAAATCAATATAATGGACCCAGCTTCTTAACGATCCTTTCATATACATTGTTGTTTCTGTTGTTAGAGGAAGAATCATTCGCGCTACTTCTTTTGCTATTCCACCTTGAATCATTTTATTATAAGCAATAGTTGATGCTTCTATAGCTTCTTGGACAGAAGTGTATAAATCCGCGTATCTTAAATCTGTTGGGTCTAATAAGTTCTCTCCTACTTGGCGATTTTTATCTCCTTGCAATCTAAATTCAATATCTTCAAAATCCGTTGCAATACTATACCTTTGGCTAAATTCTTGAAAGCTAAATGATCTATGTCTTAATATTTGCGCTGCAATTGCTCTACTAGTTTTAATTTCAACTGTCATATCAACCATTTCAAACGGACTCCAATGTTTATGCTTAATCAAGAAGCCAAGCAATTTAGGCGCACTTTCGGAATTCATTTGATTGGATGGATTACTTACTCTAGCGCAGTAAGCGACTAAATCTTCTGCATTTTGTAATCCTTCAATATCTGGTTTAGTTATAGATATCAATTTTACGTTCATAATAATTCTCCATCATTTGCGCTTTGATCATTTAATTGGTATTGTTCTCTTTGTCTTGTTGCGATATCATGTAAAGATCCTCGTTCTTCAATCTTAAAATTTTGCACATTATAATTTAAATAATTTTGCGCCCAAGTCTCTTTACCAGTAGCATCTAATCTTCTAACTAAATCTTGATGCCCCGCTGCTTCTCTACCTTGGAATCTGGTTTTAGTTGGAATAAGTTTATGCGTTCCAAATTGTTGACCATCTAAAGCTAATTCGTCTAAGGTTTTTCTTCTGAAAATTGCTACGAACGAAGCGAACCATTGCAATCTATCTGATAATGAAATAGCCGAACTATCATCAACAACGGCTGAAGCATTTCTATTAAAATTTTCTCCAGTTCTATTAAGTTGCATTGCTGTTACGATTGGGCAATTAATTTCTTCTGAAATTCTTTTTAGCTTATCAATCTTGTCTCCAATCGCTTGATGCTCCGCCCAATTCTGTCCAACTTTTTCTCCAGTTAATTTAATATAATCATAAGCAATCAGAGCTTGATTTCCTCTTCCTACTTTCGACAAATACCATCTGCGAATCATTGAACAGATTTGATCAATGTTTTTACTACCAACATGATAGTGATAATGTTCGTAATTTTTAACATGCACCCAAGCTGCTCTAACTTTTTTAGTCATCTCTTCATTTTTGCGCCAATTACCAGTTTCGAGATACCACATTGGTACATCAGATATAGAAGACACCATTCTCAATTGAATGTCGAAGGTCTGCATTTCTGTATCTAGAATTAATGTTTTTACTTTATTCTTTGGGTTCTTTGCTACATTAAAGCATATATCATTTATCCAAGTAGATTTTCCTTGACCTGGACGACTTACGATTGCATAAATGTTTCCATTTTTTAAACCACCGTAAAGTCTGTTAAACTCTGGATAGCCAGTAATTAAACCAGAGTCTTCTTTGGGATTATTTCCTAATTCCTCAATTATGTCCTCGACTCCTTCAAATAAATTGATTGGCTCATCCTTTGAGATATAAGATGAAATTTTGTTATTATAAATAGAATCCGCTTCTGCAATGATTTTATCGATTGCATCATCACCATTTTTTGTTATAAAAGATTTTAATTTATCTGCTGTCTGAATTATCTCTCTACGTATTCTTAATTTCATTAATTCTTTGCAAGCGTTCATTGTCGCTTCTTCTGTAATCTGAGAGAATGCTAAGTTTTCAATATAGTCAAATATATTAATATCATCTTTAAAAGATATTCCGAGATTTTTAATCTTTTCCGCTAAAAGTACTTTGTCTACTTTTTCGCCTTTATGAGCTATGCTTTTGTAGACGGAATATATAGTTGAATGAACTTCATTAAAGAAGTCCGTATCATTTAAGAAAATATCTACTTCTGCGAATAAATTTTGATATTTAATTAAACCACTTAATACATGTCGTTCTACTTGAATAGAATAAATCATCAACAATTATGATACTATGTTAAAAATTAAAAGTCAAGTTAATCTTCGTCTTCTTCGTTATCTTCGTCATTTTTTCTAGCAATTAAATCTGTTGTAGCTTCAAGATTAAGTTGGTCAACGCTTTGGCTCCATGTATTTAAATAATATAAAAGTGCCATAGCATTTATTTGATTATCAAACTTTGTGAATACTTGAGGCTCGCCTTTATTTGAGAAATTAAAAAGAACATATCCACCGAAACTGCATTCATCAATTTGCTTTAAAAGCGCATCTGGAAAATTGAATTTTTTCTTATTAGTCACCAACTAATTTTACACTTAAATAATTAAAATTCCACACTTTTCTTCTATATATTGTGGTGATAAAGTCTTTAAATCCGATTCATATACTTGAAGAAATTTAAATTCATTTATCTCTAGCCATTTTTCTTTCTTAACATCTCTTTTGATGCTTTGAAGGTATTTTAATCTAGAATTATCGTGGAAAAATTTATTAAACGATTCATGTTGTTCGCCCTGTATCTCTACTGCTATCTTTTTTGTTGCATTTAATAAATCAACTTTAAGCATACTTCCGTAAACTGGAAACTCCTCGTAAACAATATGATTTTTCCAGTAAGGATAAAAGAACTGTTTGAATTTGTATTGAAGTTTACTTCTACTTTTGCCTTCCCAATTTACTAAATATTTTCTTACATTTTTGTTAACGAGCGTTCCGTTAACATTTAATAATCTCATGATGCAAGAGTTTGAATAAATTTATTATAAAAATAATCAACAATTGGTTTATTCTCCTCTAGATAAGATCTTAAATTATCTATACCCTGATGTTGCTTCTTTAATTCTAAATTTTGTTCTTTAAGTTCGGCAATAATTTCGTCCGAGAAAGTTACCCATGCTCCTTTGGCTGTTGCAAATTCCCAAGAAAGAATTTGATCAATTACTTCATACTCTCTCCAAACCGATGAGCCTTCTTTACGACCATATTTAATTGGATATTGAACTTTTGAATTTGTAGATTCATTAGTGGATTTCTTAATTGCAATCTTAACATTATGTCCAATAATTTTATTCTTTAGTGCATCGTATTTCTCATTTGGTTTTTCAAGGATAAGATCTTTATTAAACTTTGGTTCAAACTCTAAAATCCAATTAGCAAAATGCAATAATGCATTTCCACCAGTGGCTGTAGTTTGGCGAATATCTTTGTTCGCAGCGTAAGGATCAAGTTTAATATCTGATCGAACTTGACTGATAAAAATAGCCATATGACCACGCTTGGAAAGAGCAAGGGAAATTTTCTTCATCAACATCGATGAGATAACTGCTCCTCCTGCAACCTTGGTCGCTTCAGTCATACTTTTTTGAGAATCGCCTTTTGTCATCAAGCCATCAACCGAATCAAGAATAAACATGTATCTTTTATTTTCGTCATTTGATTGAATAAGATCTTTCATTAGTTCTGAAACGGTTTCAAAAATATTGCATTCAAATACGAAACAAGTTCCATCAACCCACTCTTTGGGGTCAGTTACGAACTTAATTCCAGAACGCTCTTTAATTTCCTTGCTTAATCTTCCTTCTGCTTTAAAAAGTAACGCTCTTGAATTTTCTATTGATTTAAGAAAGTTTTTAGCTACTTCAAGTGCTTCTGAGGTTTTACCACCTTCATTCATTCCAATGAATCTATGTAATCCTGGACACAAGCCACCACCTGTAGCGATATCTAGGTTTAAGCTACCAGTAGATACTTTATAATAAACTTCGTCCTCAAAATTATAATGATCTTCTTTGTTATCTTTTAAAAATGACAACAATCTATCTGAAGCGCTAGGTCCAGATGATTCAACGATTTCTTCTTTAGGTTTTCTTCCCATATGTAATAAATTCTAACAGACTTTTAGGCTTTTGGCAAACTTTTTTATCTTCACCTATTTTATTTTCTTGTAGTTGGTATTTTATAGGCTTTTCAATAACCACCTTTTGTTTTATGGATTCGGTAGCCATAAAAACCTTGCCCTCGTCAGTTAAAAACCAAGCTAGACTAGGTAATTTTAATTCTTTTAAATTATTCCAATAGGAATAACCTTTATATATTTTGGTAAGCTTTTGAGCTATCTTAATCTCTCTTGGCCAATTAAATTTTTCTTTGATGTATTTTTTAATTATAAATTGGCAAAGCTTATGGTTTGTAATTTTCAACGTCCCATTCTACCATTCTTTTTACTAGATTGTCAAATGAAATTTTAGGTTCCCAATTTAACTCTTTTCTAGCTAAAGAAGAATCCCCTAGCAACAGATCAACTTCTGCTGGCCTATAAAATTTAGGATTAACTTTAACTAATAGGATGTGATTATTATTATTGTCTTTTAAATAGTATCCTTCATCTTCTGGTCTGCCATCGTTTATATAAATCCAATGACCATCAATACCAATATTTTTAAATGATTTTTCCACAAACTCTCTGATACTATGTGTTTCATTTGAAGAAAGAATATATTCTTTTGGAGATTCTTGATTAAGCATTTCCCATATTCCTTCAACGAAATCTTTAGCGTGACTCCAATCTCTTTTTGAATCTAAATTTCCTAATTCAATTGGTTCAAATGGCAATTTATTTTTTAAAGCGTAATTAATTCTTGCTACGCCTTTTGTTATTTTTCTAGTTACAAATTCTTCTCCTCGTCTTTCGCTTTCGTGATTATATAAAATACAATGAATTGCATATAAATCATAAGACTCTCTATAAACTTTAGTTATATGTCTGGCAGCTGCTTTTGCTGCTCCATATGGAGATCTTGGTTTCAATGGATGCTTAAGGTCTTGAGGACTGTACTCAACATTCCCCATTTCTTCGCTAGATCCAGCGCTATAGAATTTACATTTTGGAGAATTTTTTCTAATAGCTTCTAGGCATCTTAAAACGCCCATAGCAGTAATATCAAATGTTTGCTCTGGCATTACCCAACTTGCCCCTACATAAGATTGGGCTGCAAAATTAATAAAATAATCTGGTTCTATTTCTTTTATTGCATTTTCAATAGATGAAAAATCAGATAAGTCTGCGTAAACAAATTTAAAATTAGGATTATTAATTACATTAATCAAATTGCTATAATTCGGATTAGAGGATCTTCTTACTATTCCATAAACCTTATGTCCCAAAGCTAAACAATGTTCTGCCATATAAGAACCATCTTGACCGCTAACGCCAGTTATAATAATTTTCTTCATATTAGATATTATTGAGATATTTTAACAGTTTATCTAAAATATTTTTATTTACTTTACTGTGGAGGCCAACATAAAAAGCATATTGATCTAAAAATTCGCTATTTTTATACTTTTTATAATCTCCATATTTTTGAAAACATGTTTGTTTTAGTAAATTGCCAGAAATTATAGGTCTTGTTTCAATATGATTATATCTGCAAAACTCTAAAGCCTTATCTCTTTCCTCTTTATTTTTACAAATAATTGGTATAGAAAATGGAACATGCAATCTATCATCGAAATATTTAGGTAATAAATCTGCGTGTTGATATTTGCTTTCGTAGTATTTATATACTCGAATTCTTTCTTCTATATAAAATGATATTCTTTCAAAATCTAGAAGCCCAATAAATGCATGAATATTGGTATTTCTAAAATTATTACCTAATAAATGAAAATCAAATCTTGAATCTACATTTTTGTTTAGAAAAGGTTTTGGGTCTGGCACGCTCCTTGTCAAACCATGATTTCTTGCCATTAAAAAATATTCATATTCATCCTTGCAATTCGTAAAAACAAAACCACCTTCAACGCTTTGTAGTTGATGCCCAAAGTAAGTGCTAGTTGTAGAAGTGAAAAAAGAACTAATATTTCTATTTTCAAATTCGCCAAAAGTATTTTCACAATTATCCATCATTACTTTAACTTTATATTTTTCTGATAATTCTTTAATTTTATTAATATTTGGAGTATATCCAAGAAGACTTGTAATAAAAATACAAGCTACATTTTCCGCTTTTGATTTTAAAAATTCCTCTAAATTATTCAAGTCCATTGACCAATCATCCAAACTAATATCAATAAATTCTGGCGCAAAACCTTCTCTTATGAATGGTGAAACGGATGTAACCCAAGTTGTGGATGGAAATACTATTATATTTTTATTTGGTTTATATACTTTATCCTTTAGATACATCGCTATTAAAGTATTAGCAACTGAGCCATTCGCTACAAATACGGCATATTTCGAACTAGCAAATTTTGCCATTTTGCGTTCAAATATTTTAACTTGATCCCCCATAGTCCACATATCTTTCTTTTGAAAGAAAAATTTAGCTATTTTATATTTATCTTTAAGAGTAAAGTTAGACTCGTTTAGCTTCCACATAGTGATTATATGTATTTTTTATCCCATTCTCTAAAGAAGTAAATTTAAAATCTTTAAAAATATTTAATAGTTTATCTGAAGAT
>Ga0214921_10000505_pt1 | contig 72611 bp, 78 predicted proteins | sample LL1505_MetaG_FD_177992 | JGI IMG/M metagenome (GOLD analysis project Ga0214921, IMG submission 177992) | Freshwater microbial communities from Lake Lanier, Atlanta, Georgia, United States - LL-1505 | ecosystem: Environmental > Aquatic > Freshwater > Lake | place: USA: Georgia | collected... | reverse complement strand
TTTGGTAAGGGCTTGGTGCAATCGGTTAGGGGCCTATCCGATGGCTCCGGGATGACCGTAACTATTGCAAAATACCTCACACCTAGCGGCAGAGATATCCATAAATATGGCATTCAGCCAGATATCACAGCCAAACTCAGCGAAGAGGATGCAAGAAACCTTAAATTTGAGCAGCTGGGAACCAGGAGCGATCCGCAATACAATGTTGCTGAAACCACTTTGAGCAAGCAACTAAATGCTGCCTCCACTGGTGTTATCAAAGCAAAAATTTATAACCCAGCTAGCTCTAATCTCCCCGCAGCTCTAGGGGCTGGAGAAGAATAGTTGGTTAGGAACTAGTTTTTAAGCCGCCTCTCCCACAGGTTGCATGATCCCGCCACCTGGGTTTGAGTCGTCGTCGTCGTTGCTGCCATCTTGTTGAAGCAGGGCGAACACGCCGAGGCCGGCACAGGCGAGCAAAGAAACCAAAAAACCAAAGCCGGATGCAGTGCCACCAAGGTCTAACACTGCGCCAAGGCCATCACTGAGGTCAACAATCGCAGCCATTACTTTTTTCCGTTGATCGTATTGTAACGAACTTTTGCGAAACTGAGGCGATTAGTTACCAGGGATTTGGGCGGCCATCAGCTCCAGCCAGTTTTTGAGCTCCTCCAATTGCTTATCGGCAGGCAGCACCCCTAAACCACGGGCTAACACCTTGGCGGTGGAGCCACTGCCGGCTTGATACACAAGCCGGCCATGCAAATGGGTTGGTAAACCCTGGCGCAAACGCCGGAATGCAGGTTCCTCCATGGGGGTTTCGAGGGAAATATTTGGTTTTTCTGGCTTGATGCGTGCAAAACCACAGCGTTTGGCCAGTAGTTTCAACTCCATCACCTGAAGTAGTGATTGCACCGCTGCCGGCAGGGCGCCGTAGCGATCAATCCAATCACTGGCTAGCTGCAGCAATGCTTCACGGCTGATGCAATCAGCGGCTGCCCGGTAGGCCGCTAGTTTTTCATCTGCCTCCGTAATCCAATCAGCAGGGATAAACGCGGTAATTGTTAAATCAATCTGGGTTTCATCTACCGCTGGGATGTCTTGGCCGCGAATCTCAGCCATTTCCTCCTGCAGCATTTCCATATAGAGATCGAAGCCGATCGTTTCCATCTGGCCGCTTTGCTCCACGCCAAGCAAATTGCCCACACCACGGATTTCCATGTCTCGCATGGCTAATTGATAACCACTGCCAAGTTGGGCAAATTCCTGAATTGCCCGCAGCCGTTGACGGGCCGCTTCTGTGAGGGAAGCATCGCCTGGATAAAACAACCAGGCATGGGCCTGGATACCGCTTCTACCCACCCTGCCCCGAAGTTGATAGAGCTGGGCTAAACCAAATTTCTGGGCATCTTCCACCAGGATTGTGTTCACCCGTGGAATATCAAGCCCGCTTTCAATAATTGTGGTGCAAAGCATTAAATCCGCTTCGCCTGCATTAAATGCAACCATGGCGCTTTCTAATTCGCCCTCCTGCATCTGGCCATGGGCCACCAATAAACGCAAACCGGGCAACATTTGCCTCAACTGCCCTGCAACTTCTTCGATACCTTCCACCCTGGGTACCACATAAAAAACCTGGCCGCCGCGATCCAGTTCTTGGCGAATTGCACTGCGAACCGCCTCTTCATCCAAGGAGGCGAGGTGGGTTTTAATCGGCCTGCGCAGGGGAGGCGGCGTAGTTATCAGGCTCATCTCCCGCACCCCCGATAAACTCATATACAGGGTGCGGGGTATGGGAGTTGCCGACAGGGTTAAAACATCCACATCCTTACGTAAAACCTTAATCTTCTCTTTTTGGGTAACACCAAAACGTTGTTCTTCATCTACCACAAGTAAACCCAATTGCTTAAATTGTGTGCCTTTGGCTAATAATTGATGGGTGCCAACAACTATATCGATAGCGCCTTCCTGCAGGCCAGCCAGGATCTCCTTACGCTCAGCTGTTGTGCGAAAGCGATTTAACAATGCAACTTTTAATGGGTAGGGGGCATAACGTTCACTAAGGGTGCGCCAGTGCTGTTGGGCTAGCACGGTGGTGGGCGCCAATAGGGCGCATTGTTTACCGGCGGTTACCGCCTTAAAAATTGCGCGAATAGCCACTTCTGTTTTACCAAATCCCACATCACCACACACCAAGCGATCCATCGGCTTTGCTATTTCCATATCGCGCTTCACATCAGCAATTGCTTTTACTTGATCAGGGGTTGGTTCATAGGGAAATGAATCCTCTAATTCCAGCTGCCATGGGCCATCAACAGGGAAGGCAAAACCTGGAGATTCAAGCCGTTCGGCGTATAACTTCACTAAATCAAGGGCCACCTTGCGCACGGCCTTACGGGCCCGCTCCTTTGCCCTAGCCCAGGCGATACCGCCCATGCGATTAAGTTCTGGCGGTGCATCTGTGCTTGCTCTAAAACGGCCAAGGCTTCCTAATTGATCAGCTGCTACCCGTAATAAACCGTCGGCATATTGCACTACTAGGTAATCGCGAGCATCCCCAGCAATAGCAAGTTTTTCTAATTTTAAAAATCTGCCAATGCCATGGTTGCGATGCACCACAAAATCGCCGGGTTGCATCCGATTTGGATCAACAGTTCGGCTGGCTGCCCTACGCCGGCGCCGCACATAACCACTGGCTGTGAGATTATGTTGGCCAAAAAATTCCCGATCAGTTATTAATACCAAACGCCAGGCGGGAAGCTGTAAGCCCTCCAACTCAACATTGGCTTTAGTTTTTAAGGCAATTGGCGTATTCTGCTCGATTAAACGCTCAATAGCTGGAAAATCATGGGGGTTTGGAATAAACCTACTAATGCAATTATGCTCCTCTAACAAGGCAACAGCCCGCGAGGGTTGAGCCGAGAGCAACCAAACCCGCGCCTTATCTTGTTGAAAACCCTTAATCAATCCAGCTAATTTACCGAACTGATTTGGATAGGCGGTAACCGATCTGCTCGCTAGTTCAAAACTATTTGGATGGTTGTCTGTTTCTGCTAATTCAGCGAGGTCAAAACCAGCGAATGCTTCCAGTTGAGCAAGGGCAGCAGCAATTGGTTTGTGTAAACAATTAGGCAGTAGTGATGCAGCCAGCTCCGCTGATTCATCTTGATAATGTTGTTCAACATGGTTGAACCACTGTTGGCCATGGGCTAATAGTTGCCGCCGTTCATCTACGGCCACCAGGGTGTGTTCAGGCAGGTAATCAAGCAATGAACTGGGTTCATTCCAGGCCAAACCCATCAGGCGCCGCATACCCTCAGGGGTACCCCCTGCCAATAACTGCTCCATTGCCTCTGGCTGGAGCAACTGCTCAAGGCCATCTGGCAATTGCTCCCGCAGGGCTTGCGCCACCAGGGGGCCATAGCTGGTGGGGGTGAGCCGCACCAGTTCCACCCCATCGAGGGAGCGTTGGGTGCCGGGATCAAATTCCCGCAACTTATCTAGATCATCCCCAAAAAATTCAAGCCGCACCGGCAATTCAGCACTCACCGGAAATAGATCAACAATGTCGCCGCGGCGACTCCAGGTGCCTTCCTGTTCAATCGTTGCTACCCGTTCATAGCCAAGCCGCGCCAGGGTTTCGCCCAATTGCTCCAGGTTTACGCAATCACCTTTACGCAAGCTCAGGCATTGTTCGGCTAACACCGCAGGCGGTGGCAGGTGGGGTTGTAAAGCCCTTTCACTTGCAACAATTGCCCCGCGCCAACTGCGCTTGCCGGCGCCATCAATGGCTAGCAATTCACTTAAAACCTGCAGTTGCCCCCAGGTGATTTCACTGGTGGGATCAAAACCCTCGTAGGGGGAACCCTCACTGGTGGGATATAGCTGGGTGGTGGGCCAACCCATTAACTCCAATAGGGCCGCCCAACGGCCCGCCTCCTCAAGGGTGGGCACCACCACCAATAAAGGGGCGCCTTCACAGCAGGCCAGCGCTGAAGTGGTTAGGGCCCTAGCGGCTCGGCTTGCACCCTGCAACCGCAAGCGATCTGGCCTGCGGATGCGCTCCAACACCTCTGCCGTAAGCGGCACCTGCTCCAGCTGGCGCACCAGGGCGGTTAGAGGCATTGAAAATTGCACTGCACAGCTGCAGATCTTCGCAACTGATCAAGCCGTTTGGGGGGATGGGGCATTAAGCAGCAGTTGCTGCAGGGATTGGTTGAACTCCTGCAACTGGGCATCACTGAGTTGCTGTCTGCTGGTTTGGCTGAAATGTTCAACCAAAAAAGCACGCCCCTCCTCTGCTCCCCATGCCAATTGGCCCAGCAATTCATCACTGGTTTTAAGCAGTGCTGGGCGCAGCAGGGGCAGGGCTGCTGCGGTGGGCTCCAAGGGTGGCTCCAGAATTCGCAATGCTTTTAGGTAGGCCACTAAATCGCCATAACGCACTAAACGACTGCGACTGCTGTGGCCAAAGGCCCGTTGCAGGTATTGCCCCTCCTTGCTGCGATCCCAATTGAGCCGTTGCAATTCCATTTCAACGGCGGTGAGCTCCTCACTCCAATCCTCAGGTTCTGGCGTTGGTTCTGAAGCAGGTTCGGGGGCTGGTTCAACTGCCACTGACGCTGCCACTGGCGATGGTGCTGGCGCTGGGGCAGTGGGTTTAGCAAGCCGTTGCTGCAAACGAGCTAAGGCGCGGTCCTCCGCCTGCTCTGCCCCTGGGGCCTCACCAAGGGCAGAAATCAGCACCCCGCCACTGCTGCAACTCACTCGCACCACCACCCTCTGGCCATCGGCATGGAGCAAATCCACCTGGGTGGCTAAATCAGCACGCATATTTCTGATCCCCTTTTCTGCTTGGAGCGGCACCCATGCTTTCTAAGCTGCAGCGATGGAAGCTTCAAGCCTTGATTCCCTAACGCCCCTAATTACCGCAGCAGACCAATGGCATGAGGTGCTGCTGCTGCTGCCGGTGTTGGTGGGATTGGAGGTGGTGCTATCAGCCGACAACGCCATTGCCCTGGCTGCAATCGCCAAGGGCTTAAAAAGCCAAAACCAACAAAAACAAGCGCTCAATCTGGGCTTAGTTTTTGCCTTGTTTTTTCGAATTAGCTTGATCCTGGTATCCCGCTGGGTTCTAGGATTTAAACCATTAATGGCCGCAGGTGCTGCATATCTACTCTGGCTTTGTGCTGATCATTTTATCAATAATTCATCGGAAGTAGAATTGCCAGAATCTGAATTATCAACCCCTGAATTATTAAGCTCTGAATTAACAAGCTCTAACTTATTAGATTCTAAATCACTTGAGAATAAATCATTAAATAACTCCGCCAAAATCATATCCGCCGATAATTTATTTGGATTTGATCGCAAACTAGCTGGCACCGCAATCAGCATTGCCCTCACCGACCTTGCCTTTTCCCTTGATAGTGTAGCCGCGGCAGTTGCCGTTAGCGATAAGTTGTGGCTTGTTATAACCGGCGGCATAATTGGTGTGGTGGCACTTAGGTTAAGTTCTAACTTATTTATTGAACTACTAAATAATTACCCGAGGCTGGAAGCAGCAGGCTATATCGCCGTTGGCTTGGTTGGCATTCAATTATTAGTGCGTGTGTTTTGGCCTTTTATCGAATTGCCGCAATGGTTACTATTAAGTCTGGTGGGTCTTTTATTCCTATGGGGATTCACCAACCGCCGCAAACTATGCTGAAGCGGTTGGAGAGGTAGTTCATGGGTCCATTGCACTGCCCCATCTGCATTGGCCTAGGCGTTGTGAGTATTGCCCGCTGTTTGGCTTGGAGCCGATTGATCTGGGCCTGATCAGCTGAGTTGCTGCAATAAATTTGAACCACTGGCTGGGGTTTTACCCTCCAATTGAGCAGTGCGCACCAAAAGGGGGCAACCGCCTGTGGCAATCACCATGCCAAGGCCATTTATGGCCTTTAGCGCTGTTCCAGGGGTTTCTTTTGGCCACTGCTGTTTTGTTAATTCAGCCGCCTCTGGGCTCAACTGCTCAGCTAAGCGCTGCACCAGTGGTTCAGTAGCGAGCAATTTCAAGCGTTTGCCGCGCCAATCGCAATGCACACCAGGATAAAAAGCCATCACCTGGCGATGTAATTGCAGGGCCGGCTGCTGCCAATCAATTTGATAATCAGCCTTGGTAATCAGGCGGGCATGGCTTATGCCCTCAGCGGCTTGGGGCTTAAGGCTGAAATTGGCACTGCTAATCAACGGCAATGCTTCAACCATTAATTCAGCTGTGAGGCGGCTGAGGCGCTCCCCCAGTTGGCTGGCATTTTCCAATAAACCAATGCCAAGGGATCGCTCTAGAAGCACTGGCCCTGTATCTAAACCCTCCTCCATCGCCATGATCCCCACGCCGGTTTCGCCGTCGCCTGCCATCAAGCTCCATTGAATCGGCGCCGCCCCGCGCCAACGGGGCAGCAAGGAACCATGGCCATTCCAAGAGCCATAGCTGGGCGCAGCCAACACCTCCGGAGGCAACAACTGGCCAAAGGCCACCACGATGTTTATGTCTGCCCCAAGGGCAGCAAGGGCAGCCTGGGTGTGGGGTTCCTTGCGAATCCGTTCCGGGCTAAAGATAGGAATTGGCTCAGTTGTTTGCAGTTGCAAAGCCCGCGTTTTTACCGCTGATGACTGCAATGCCCCACCCCTGCCGCGGCGGCGATCGGGTTGGGTAACCACACCAACAATTTGATGGCCGCCATCAAATAGGGCCTCAAGGGTTGGTATGGCGTAGGCGGGGGTGCCCCAAAACAACACCTTCACGGCAATAGAGGCAACATCAAGTTGCTTAAAAAATCAGGCTTCACCAGTTATCGATAAACCTTCAACCCACACATGGGGACAGATTCCACCCGGAGTAACTAATGGTTCCCCCTCTAGGGCAAGGATTGAATTCAAAACGGTGCGAATATCACCGGCCACTGTTGCTGCTTCAATCGAATGGCGCTCGCCATTTTTAACAAGCCAACCATCAAAGGGCAGTGAAAAGGAACCCTGGCTTGCCTTCACGCCCGCATGGAGGGCAGATAGGGAATCGATCCACACCACCCCATCTGCTTTATGGCGATTTAAATGGCTATCACCAACGCCAGCACCAGGGGTGGGGGCAACCACAAACCAATCTGGGCCAACAGACACCTTGGCGCCCATGCCCGCATGGCCCGTGGGGGCCTCACCAAACTGCCTGGCGGTGCCTTCGCTGTGCAGAAAATGGGCCAAATTACCAGCTTCAATAAGAGTTAATGGTGCCGTTGGTGTGCCCTCGCCATCAAAATTGGAAGCACCAAGATTTGCGCTGTGGAGCGGATCATCCCAAAGGTTTAGAAATGGCACCGCCAATGGCTTACCAAGGGAATCACGGTTAGACAAACTCAAGCCATCAAGTACGGCCCTTGCATTAAAAATATTGCTAAATGCACCGATCAAATCAAGGAATGCCTCTGGGCTAAATATGCAGGTGTAATGGCCTGTATCAATGGCGGAGTAATCGAGATGGCTAATGGTTAATTCAGCTGCTTCTTTAATACATGCCTGCACATCAAGGCCTTCAGATCCATAGGCCAAACGCACAGCACCGGCGCTGCGGGGTTTACGGCCATCCTGCTCTGCTCTGGCGTATAGGTAGCAGGCGGAGGAGCTGCTGATTTGATGGCGTTGGGCACCAAGACTATTTAGATAAACACTTTCGCCATTGCGCTCGGAAAGGCCGTTGTAGGGAACGGTGTTAATCGCAGGATGGAAATCCAACAACTCCTTTTCAGCCTGCAGCAATGTTTGCAACAGGGTTTGGATCGGCCTAAGGGGCAAAACAGGACGCTCTAGGGGCGTTAATGGCTCAAGGGAACGGCAGGAAAGCCCAGGGGGCTCCTCCAAATCACCAAAGGCACTGGCTTCCTTTGCACCCTTAAGGGCTTGAGCAAGACCTTCCTCAGATAAATCAGTGCTGCTTGTGATCCCCACCCTTCCATCACTGGTCCAGGCCCTAACGGTTACGGCACTGCGTTGGGCACCCTTGAGTTGTTTTGGCTCGCCTCGATCTACCTGAACCGACACATCGGTGCCGCTGGCAGCACCCATATCCCACTGCTGAATACCTTCTTGCTTAGCAAGGGCACTTAATTGGTCATGTAATTGCTGGGGATTAAGCATCTCAACGCCCTCCAACAGTGATGGAATCAACCTTGATATGGGGTTGGCCCACAGTTACATAAACACTGCCGCTAACGGAACCACAAAAGCCAGCGGCCAGATCAAGATCATTGCCGCACATTGAGATGCGTGGCATCACTGTTTCAGCATCACCGATCAAAGTTGCCCCCTTAACTGGTTTACCAAGCTGGCCATTTTCGATCAAATACCCCTCCTCCACCGAGAAGTTGAATTGACCTGTGGGGCCCACACTGCCGCCGCCCATCACCTTGCAATAAAGACCTTTATCAATGGAACTAATCAATTCAGCAGGGGTGTGGGCACCAGCGGCAATAAATGTGTTGCGCATGCGGCTTGCAGCAGCAAAGGAATAACCTTGGCGACGCCCACTACCGGTGCGGGCATGGCCGGTGCGCATTTCGCCAGCCCGATCTGAGAGAAAGGCCTTGAGGATGCCATTTTCAATCAAGGTGGTGCGCTGGGGTTCAAGGCCCTCATCGTCCATGGCAAGGCTGCCAAAGGATTGGGGCGAAAGGCCTTCATCAACAGCAGTAACAGAGCTGTGGGCAATTGCTTCACCGATCTTGTAGGCAAATGGGGTGGTGCCCCTCTCCACTTGGGTGGTTTCCAACAAATGGCCGCAGGCCTCATGGAAGATCACACCACCAAAACGATTTGCCAGCACCACCGGGTAGGAACCGGCTTCGATGTAATCGGCATAAAGCATGGTGGCACTGCTGGCGCTGATGTCGCGGGCGGCTGCATCGGCATCCCATTCAATTAAATCGCTTGGGTTATCGGAGCTGCCAAATCGACGGGCAACACTGGAGCGATGGTCCCCATCGGCCGCCAGCACACTTAGGCCCAAGGTTTGATGCAAACGTAGGTCGCGGCTGAAGGTGCCATCGCTGGCAGCCACCAACACCTCTTGCCAATCGCGGGAATAGCTACCCCGGCGTGCCTGCAAACATCGGCCGTGCTTGTCAAGCATGGCCGTGCCTTCAAGCAAACGATCGGCGCTCACCTGCACCCCAGGGCATTGGACCAACCAATCCTGCTTGCCATAGCCGTAATTCCTTAGGGGGGCAAGGCCAGCAAAACTAGGGCCGCTTTGGCCACCACGCTCTAAACCGAGCATGCCAAGGGCTTGATCGAGGGCTTGGAATAAACCGGCTTCGCTTAGGTCGGTGGTGCTAACAAAACCATCCCTGAAACCATTGGCTTCGCCGTGGAATACGCGGATGCCTGCGCCACAACCCAAAGAGGGGCTCACACTGGTAACCCTTTCCTGCTCAGCCAAAACGCTGAGGCGATCAAAGCGCTCAAGAAAAATTTCAACCAGCTCAGCGCCAGCATTGCGGCCAGCGGCCAGCAGGAGCTCAAGGCGCCCCTGCCATTGGGAATCAAGAAAACTCACGGGTGCTCAACGAATGGCGGGTTGAAAACGATTGCTGGGGATCGGTGCCGCAAAGAAAAGACGGCCCATCTCCCATACATTGCCAAGCCAATGGGGCAGCTTGCGGGCAAATTTCAAAGGCAGCAGGGCATTGGCCTGATCTGCTGCATCTAAGGCGTGGTTGTGTTGAACAATGCGCTCTAAACGTTCGTAGAAACGCGGGTGCTCCACATTGAGCACCACAGGGAACACCCGAGCTGAGGTTTCATTGGTTTTAGCGATTACATATTTGTCGTATTCCCTTGCATCTAAACCAAGGGCTTCATAGAAATCTTTGCGGGCCACATCCCGCACATACATGGTGGCAAAAACGGCCAGCAGAAAGAAACGACACCAAAGTTTTGCCTGAAAACCCCGCACAGTTGCAGGTTGGGCTTTCATCAGGGCATCAAAGAAATCACCATGGCGATTTTCATCCTGGCACCAATTTTCAAAGAAATTAAAGATTGGAAATATCTTACTATCTGGATTTTGCTCAAGGTGGCGATAGATTGCTATGTAACGCCAGTAACCAATTTTTTCAGATAAATAAGTGGCATAAAAAATAAATTTAGGTTGGAAATATGTGTAGGCCTTACTTGCTGTTAAGAAACCTAGATCCAGCTGTAAACCAAAATCCCCCATCGCCTTATTTAAAAAGCCTGCATGGCGGGCTTCATCCCTTGCCATGTGGGCAAAGCATTCAGCCAGCAAAGGATTGCGATTTTTAATCCTTCGGCTCAATTCTTTGTAGAGCAAAAAGCCAGAAAATTCTGAGGTGCAGCTTTGCTCCAAGAATTCAACAAAAACCTTGCGGGTATTTGGATCAAGCTTTTCCGCTGCCCCTTCAAAAGACTGATCGCGAACAAAATGATGGCGGTTGTAATCCTTGCGAAACTCTTCGCAGATCGCCTCTAGCTCTGCCCCATTGGGCTGCAGATCCATGGCGGCCATCGCCTCAAAATCCGTGGTGTAGAACCTGGGCGTGAGGATTGTTTCCCTAGCTGGCTCTTTTGCAGCGGGCTGGGGAGATTCAGCTAGGGCAGCGCTAGGTGGAACCATCCGATTAAAACCTTCTTGTTTTTAATAGTAGGAGGGGAGAGAGCTCAGTTGGGCCCGAGCCATTTCTGTCCGTTTAGCCTTTGAACCGTGCGGCTCACCAGCAGGGCCAGGGTGGTTTTCTTTTCATCGATCAAGAAAGACTCCAGCAAACTGGGATCAGCGCCAGCTTCGGCAAGGGCAATGGTTTTAGCGGCTTGAATGTTGTTGCTCAAAAAACAAAGCCAAAACCTCCTTCCGCCGGGCAATTCACCCGCAACCTGCCAGCACATTTCACCCACCACAGGCATGGGGGCCTGCTCAAGGCGCAATTCAATGGCGGGCCCGCCATAGGCCTGAATCTCCTTAGCCAAAGCGGGCAGGAATAGCTCCGGAATAAAGCTTTCGAAGGCCTGATCCTCAGGTTTGGGAGCAGGTGCTGCTTTTTTGGCCGCTGAATCAGTCACCTGTGGGGCCTGATGGGTTTTTCCAAGTTAGGGCAGCGCTCAGCATTACCAGTCGGCATCGTTGGCTTGATCCCAATCGGGCTGCTGTTCAGCCTTTGAATTAACCACCCGAAACGGCACAGAAACCGTTGGTGCTGGCTCCTGGGGATCCCGCTCAGGCCACTGCTGGCTAGGGGCTGCCTTAGGCGCTGGTGCTTGCCAAGTTTCAGCTTTTGGCTTGGGCTTGCGTTTTGCAGGCAAACCCGCAGTGGCACTCAGCGCTGCACTTAAAGCAGCGCCACCACCGGCACCGAGCATCACCCAGCTGCCAAGCGATAGGGGCGGGGAAGACCAAAGCAAAAACTTCAAACGGCTGGGCGTTGTGAGATTTAGCAATCCCACCACCAGGGCTAGCCCCAGGGGCATTAGCAACGGCAGCACCAGCAGTTCTTTCATGGCTGTTGGATTGGTCCCTGCCAGCGGCGCAATTCGCCCAAGCTGTACCCAAAGAGATCAAGGGTGCGCAGCACGAGAAAATCCACCATGTCGCTAAGGCTTTCGGGCTGGTGATACCAAGCTGGAATCGGTGGTGCAATGCGGGCGCCCGCTTCCGCGAGGCTGGTGAGATTGCGCAAATGGATCAGATTCCATGGCATTTCCCTGGGGCAGATCACCAGCGGTCGCGCCTCCTTGAGATGCACATCAGCGCAGCGTTCAATCAAGTCGGTGGCGATACCAGCTGCCACCCTGCCAACGGTGCCCATGGTGGCCGGCAGGATCAACATGCCGCGGCTGCGGTAGCTGCCACTGGCCATCGGTGCTGCTTGGTCGTTCCAGCGATAACAGCGCAGTTCACCCTTGCTTGTGCCGCAATGCTGGCGCAACACCTGCTCCTGTTCATTTGGTGCCACAGGCAACACCAGGCCCATCTCGGCCCGCCAAACCTCAAAGGCACCCCTGCTTAAAACCAAATCAACGCAGTTATCGCCCTCAAGCAACAATTGCAAAGCCCTTAGGGCAAGCACTTGCGCTGAAGCACCGCACACAGCAAGTAGCAGGGGCGCTTCTGGAAAGGCAACCTCAGGATTCCTCATCCTCTCCATCATCATCGGAAAGCTGGGCATCCGGCTCAATTTCCGGCTGTAAAACAGCTAGATCAATTTGATGGCGCAACACATCCACCTTCAGCACCTCCACCTCCACGGGATCACCCAGCTTGTAGGTGCGGCGGTTTTTACGGCCAACTAAACGATGTTGACGGGAGCGGTATTCATACCAATCGTCTTTTAAGGAACTCACATGCACCAATCCCTCCACCTGGGTTGGAGGTAGTTCAACAAAGAAGCCGTAGCTCTGAATGCCACTGATCACACCAGGCAAGGTTTGACCCAGCAATGATTCCGCCTGCCTTGCCCTAAATAAAGCCAAGCCATCAGCCTCCACCTCATCGGCAAAACGGCTGCGGCCATTCAAACGATTCACCAAACCATTGGCGATCGTTTCTTGGAAAGGAGCCAACTGACTGGCGGTTAACAGGGCCCATTCGATCTGGCCATGGCAACTATCAGCGCTTAGATCCAGGCGGCTTTTATGACGAACACTGGGGCGATCCTTTGCCTCGGTGAGCAGGGTTACGAGCAGTAATTGGTTCCAAATCGCGCTGTAGTGCAGCGAAGGGAAACACCAAGGGGCATAGGCCAATGGTTCAGCCGCCAAGGCATTTGCCTCCGGCAATGCACTTAATTGCACAGGTTTAGTGGCCTCACGCAATTGCTGTTGCAGCACCCTGGCCCGTTTGCTGCCAAGAAATGCCTCGGCCAAGGCAGCAGCAGCAGGGGCATTGCCATCAGCCCCTAATTCCAAGGGCACATCAAGCCCCACAGCAAGTTTCACCAAATCATTTAAATCAGCTGGATCCGGCGCTGCCTGGCCAAGGAACAGAGCTGGCAGCTCCAGGGCAGCCAAATGGCGGCCAAGGGCTTGTTCGGCAGGGCGAACCAACTCCCGCAGCCAGCCCATGGGGTTGTTGGGGGCAGCGGTGGCAAACCAACCACTACGCCTTTGATCAGGCAATTCCAGGCCCTGATGGGCCATGGCTTCAAGGGCGGGCACCGCTAGATCCAGATCCAAGCTGCCCGCCCCTAAACGCTGCTGGCGTAGTAATTGCACCAGGGCCTGCAACTGCTCCAAAAGCGGCAAATACTCCTTTAGGGCCTTAAGCGCAACAGGAGTGGTGCGGGCCTTTGGCTTGCGATTTAGCAAGGCCTCAAGGCTGTTGGCATCCAATTCAGCATCAATCCGCACCGTGGAGCGACAAAAGCGGTAGTGGAGCAGCTCCCCCTCTGGGCTTAGCTCAAGGGCCACCGATAGGGCGCTGTTGTTTTGGGCAATGCTTAATGCGGCCGCCTCCTGCAAGGGGGCAGGCAGCAGTGGTATCCAACTGTTGCCAACACCTATGGCTTCAGCTTGATCACGCAACCAGCGATCAAGGGGGCCATCGAGGGATAAACGCTCGCCAATATCAGGGATATGCAACCATAAACGGTTGCCGCCTTCCAGCGACACCGCCACTGAAGCCGCTGAATTATCAGCGGCCCTGCCCCGCAACAAAATGCTGGGCAACTCGCTGAGATCTTCCCTGCCAGCAGCCGCTGGCGTTTTTAAATTGATCCGGCCGCTAAAGCCAGCGCCATCAAGGCGATGGCGTGCAAGTAGCAGCTCTAGGTCGGCATTGCCCTCACCTTTTGTTGAAAGGGAGCGGCGCACATGGCCTTGGGCGGGGAATTGACCAATGGGGAAACGATCCATTGCCACTTCCACCAGGGCTTCCCCAGCCCGCTCGATGTGATCGGCATCGATTTCCTGCAATTGAATCGAGGCATGCAGGCGATCATCAAGGGGTACTGCAAGCAACTTCTCCTCCTGGCGTTCCACCTGGGCCAGCACCGTGGTGTTGGAGCGCTCGAGAATGCATTGCACCCCCCCTTCCGGTGAACGGCGGCGCCCTCCCTCCCGCGTTACTTTCACGAGCACACGATCACCATTCCAGGCATGGTTCAACTGGTGGTCGCGGATATAAACGTCGTCGCCGCCATCTTCCCGCAGGGCGAAGCAAAACCCTTTGCTGGAACATCTCAAGCGAGCTTCAATTAAAGCCTCGTTATTAGTGCGGCTGATCCCCTCTTCAGCCTGGTTTAGTAAACCAATCCGTTCCAACGCCTGCAGTGCTAGCTCTAAATAGTGCTTTTCTTTTACGGTTTTAAGGGCCAGTTTTTTTTCTAATTCCTGCACCGAAACAGCTGATTCCGCCTGCAATTGATCCAGCAGATTGGCAACGGAAAACTTCATGCGGGGGCAATGCTGCGATTAATGCTGAACAACAAGCTTAGGGAGCCGCTGGAAAGTGGCTCAGCTCTGCTCCTGTTTAGTGGCTAAAGCGTTGATCACCAAGCGGCCGCCAATCACTAAAAAGCCGATGGCAGCTGCCAGTTGCAACAGTTGCGCTGGCACAACTTCCGCCAAGCCACCCCCCAGCAGGGCTCCTAAAAAGCTTGCCAAAACCAAGGCCGAGGCACTGCCAAGGAAAACATATAAGGGCCGATTGCTGGTGCCACTAATGGCAACGGTGGCAAGTTGGGTTTTATCACCTAACTCAGCAAGAAAAACTGTGCTGAAGGTGGAAGCCAGCAGGAGAAGATCAGGTGAAATAGTCATCTATAAGAAAAGCTCAGTTAGCCAAGGCCCTATTGCTTGCAGGCCCAGCAGGCTGCCCAACAGCAGCATCAACGAACCAGCCAACAGTTCCAAGCGTTGCGGTGATATCCAGCCAGCCAGCCAACGCCCCAGCAATACCCCCACCAAACTTGAGGCCACTAAAGCAAGCGCCGAACCAATAAACACTAATAAAGGCCTACCCGACTGGGCCGATAGCAGCAGGGTGGCCAATTGGGTTTTATCGCCAAGCTCCGCCAGAAATACCGTTGCAAAGGTGCCCATAAAAATGGCACCGGCGGTGGGGGCGTTAGTGGTTGGTTCTGATTGCCCGTTCAAAGCGCTTGCGCTCCTGGCTGCGGCCACCGTATTCGACCCGGATCTGATCACGGCAACAGGCAATTGCAAAATCGCTTTGTTCTGCGGGCTCCACATCAAAAAGTTCGGCTAATTGAGCCACCCGGCAGAAATCAGGCCGGCTTGCATAGATGCGGCAGCGCCTACTGCCGGTGTCGAAATGAATGCACCAACCATCACTACCCACCATTTCTAAGTAGATCTGTTTTTGTTCAGTGCTGAGGGCTTCTAGGGCCTCTGGGCGCTGGGCTGGATCTAAGCGGCAACAGGCGCCGCAATTACTAACGCAGCTCCAGCTGTAACAGGCGGTCACGGCATTAACCCCAATGGCCAAATAAGGGCAACTAAGGCCCGTAAAGTATGCGAATTAATAGCTGGGCAAGCTTCCATGGGCATCGATTTCCACCTGATCGCTAATTTCGGTGCCCTAGCGCTGATCACCTTGGCTGGTCCCGCTGTGATTTTCATCCTCTTCTACCGCCGCGGCGCCCTCTAAGCGGGCGGCAAATAAGGCCGTGAGGCCGTGGTACACAGGCTGGGGTTGCAGGCTGCGGCTCAACATCGCCGCCACCACACAGGCGAGCAACAAACCTGGCAGCAATTGCTGATCACCGCAAAGCCGCAGGGCAAAAAGGGTGGAAAACAAAGGCAATTGGGTGGCACCAGCCAAGCCAGCGCCCATGCCAATTGCAATGCCAAGCAACGGTTCCGGCTGGCCTAAAAATGGCATCAAGATGCTGCCAGCAAGGCCACCAATGGCCAAGGCTGGATCAATTAACCCCCCAGGGATCCCCACACCAAGGGCTAACACGGGCCCCAGCAGTCGGCTGATCAAGGCACTAAATGCCTGCAGCGGTTCAAGGCTGCCGCCCCTTCCAATCAAATCCACTAAAACGGCAGATCCATCGCCATAGGCCCTGCCACCACTAACGGCGCCAAGAAGCACCAACAGCCCCCCCAACAGCAAGCCCACCCCTAGGGGTTTACCTAGGGCAAGGGGCTGAACTTGCCTGGTGGCCCAAAGCACCAAGGCGCTGAATAGGGCCCCTAACAAGCCCCCGATTAAACCCAAAGGCAGGCCAAGGCCAATTTGCTGCCATTGATCTGGGCTAGCGGGAATGATGCCGTAGGCAAACATCGGCTCGCCAGCCAAAGCCGCCACCAATGAGGCCGGTAACACCATGGCAAGGGCTGCCCAAATCAAGGGCACATTCCAGCGCTGCAGTAGATCCTCAGCCGCAAACACCACACCCACTAAGGCGCTGTTGAAACCAGCGGCTAGGCCGGCTCCGCCAGCGGCGGCATAAAGCACTGGGGCGCTAAGCGAGGCAAGCGGTGTAGCCAAGTAGCGCCGCAATTGCCACACCAGGGCGGCGCCAATAAAAACAACGGGGCCTTCCCTGCCGAGGGGTAATAAACAAATGCTGGCAATGCTCCAAAGGCCGCAACGCATCAGCAACGGCGCCAATTTTAAAAATTCCGCGGCCCGCTGGGGTTGCTCAATGCAAAGCACCACCTGGGGGATGCCTGAACCCATGCCATGGCGCCACACACCTTTTTGTAATACGCAAAGCAAAGGCATCGCTAGCAAAGGCAGCCAACTAATCGAGCTAAAACCAGTTTTAAAAGCTTCCCCAAGCAAGCCATCTACCCATTGATCGATCCAATTCAGGGGCAGGCAAGCAAGGCCAAGCAAAAAGCCAAGCGCTAGCAAAGGAAACAGCAAAGGCCACCAGTGGCGTGGCGTAGTAGGCATCAATGGGTTGTTCATTAGGTCACTAACCCAAGGGCTTGGGCTGCCTGTTGCACCAGGGCAAGGGTATGGGGGTGCAGAGTTTGACCATTGGCGGCTCGATCCTGATCCAACCAGGCCACCCGCAATTCCTCCCCTTCAGGGTTGCGGATTAAAAGGTTGCTGCCCTGTTTTTCGCACTGGTATTCACGCTTGCCACGCATTAAAACAATCGCTTCGGTTTCACTTGGGCGCAGGGCCTCCAATTCAAGTTGCAAGCGAAGCTGGCCCTGCCAATAGCTTTGTCGCAGGCGAAAGGCTAAATCAAGCAAGCGGGTGCTGGGTTCAGGGCCATTCCAACGCCAAGCGATCGCGGTAATGCTGCCGCTACCTGCAGCGAGTTCTAGGGAAAGGTGGCCCCCCCGCAGCAATTTGCTGCGCTTCACTTGGCAATGGCGGGCCCAAAACAAGGGGGTGGGATTACCCACTCCAAATGGTTCAAGCCGCTGCATTTGATGCAAGAAATCAGCATCGATGCGCCCTAGGGGCAGCAGTGCTTCAGGGGCCACCACTAGGGCACTAGATCTGCCTTGCAGCCACTGGGCCGCCAGGGCTGAGAGTTGTTCATGCAGGGCTGCCACTTGATCGGCCCTTACGGTGAAACCACCTGCGGCGGGATGGCCGCCATAACGCTCGAGCAGATGGCCGCAGGCATGGAGGGCTTGATCAACGGCAAACCCTTGGGGTGCCCGCACCGAAGCGCGCATTTTGCCATTGCCTTCAGCGGCAAGGATTGCCACCGGCAAGCCCCAGCGCTCCACAAGCCTTGCGGCCACAATGCCAATCACACCGTGGTGCCAATGGTTTTGCGCTAACAACAGAAATGGCGGTCGCTGGGGCCCATCGGCTTCCACAAGGGCTTGGGCCTCTGCTTCGATGCCATCGCAAAGGTCTCGCCGTTGGCGATTGAGCGCTTCACATTGATCAGCTAATTCAAGGGCTCGATTTTGATCACTGGTGGTGAGTAATTCCACGGCTAGGGCCGGATCAGCCAAGCGACCAACCGCATTCAGCCTGGGGGCCAACAAAAAACCAACGGCCTGGCTATCGATGCTGCGATCTTCCAATCCAGCAAGCTGGGCAAGGGCGCGTAAACCTGGCAACTGGGAGCGATGCAAGTTGCTGAGGCCCTCCATCAACCAAAGCCGATTTACGCCAACTAATGGCGCCATGTCGGCAATGGTGCCAATGCAAAACAGATCAAGGGCCGCTTGCAGGGCATCAGCCCGCTTCAACTTCTGGGCAAGGGCGCGGGCTAACACATAGGCAAGGCCCACCCCCGCCAAGCCCCGATAGGGGGACCCATCTGGAGTGGTTGCTGGATGCAGAAGGGCCAGCAGGGGCGGCATTTCGGCCGGGATGCTGTGGTGATCGGTAACTATTACCTCCACCCCCAGGGCTTGGGCCCTATCGAGGGCCTCCCGGGCGCTGATGCCGTTATCCACGGTTACCAACAGGCGGCAACCATTTGCGGCCAACCTTTCCACCATGGCGGAATTAAGGCCGTAGCCATCCTCCTGGCGGCTTGGGATAGCAGCGATCGGTTTGGCTCCCAGCCGTTGCAGCACCCCAACTAGCAGGGCAGTGCTCGTCATGCCATCGGCGTCGTAATCGCCGCAAATCGCCAGCAATTCCCCCCGCCGGCAGGAGATTTCTAAACGCTCAAGTGCAATCGCCAGGTGGGGAAAATGTTTAAGGGCCGGTGGTGCTGTTGCTGGCTTGAGCAGGGCTTCCACCTGATTTATTTCAGTTAGACCGCGGCGTTGCAACACCGCCAGCAGCTCCACTGGCAGATCACAACAGGAATCAAAATCAGCTCCATCAAGGGGCAGAGGCAACTGCCAAACACGATCAAGGGCGGAGGGTGGATGCACCAGGGGGTTCCTAAGATCGAATCAGCACCAGCGCATGATGCCCCGCCTGCAAGCCTTGCTTTGGGATGTTGATGGAACTTTGGCGGATACCGAACAAAACGGCCATCGGCTTGCCTTTAATGCCGCGTTTGCAGAGGCCCAACTGGCTTGGCACTGGAATAATTCCACCTACAGCGATTTGTTAGCGGTAACAGGGGGAATCGAGCGGATGCGGGCCTGGGCTAAGCAGCAGCAAATCAAATCAGATCAAAATAAATCAAAAACTCAAATAGATCCATTGGCGGAAAGTCAATTAGATGAGTTGTTAATCCGCCTGCAGGCAAGCAAACAAAAGCACTACCGCCGCATCCTCAAGGAGCAGTTATTCCCATTGCGGCCTGGGGTTGAAAGACTGCTGCTGGAGGCGAGGGCCGCAGGTTTATGCCAAGTGCTTGTTACAAGCAGCGGCCGCAATTCGGTGGAAGCCCTACTGCAGCATCATCCGCAACTGAATAATTGCTGGAAACACTGGATTTGCGCTGAGGATGTGCAAACAAAAAAACCACACCCTGAGGCCTATGTGCTGGCCCTAAAAAAACTAGGGCTGCCAGCGGCGGCAGCTATGGCGATCGAGGATTCAGCCCAGGGATTAGCTGCCGCCAGGGGAGCAGGCCTCAAGGTATTAATCACGGCCAAAGCAAAACCTGGGCTTGAAGGAGCTGCAGCGATAGTGGATGATCTGGACGCAGGAGCGATCAACCTCGCCAAACTGCAGCAGTTTGTGGATTAAACAAATGTCCCAATCCACCCGTTTTAATAAGGTTCAAGAGGCATTAACAAAACAGTTATTGGGCTGGATAAGCAGCAGCTGGTATAAAAAAAGCCTGGGCCTATTGTCCCTATTAGCCGGTTATTATTTGGCGGCTAATTTAACCAGCGTTTACCTAAATTTCACAAAACTGCAAAGTTTTGGCGCCCTAGGCCTGTTGCTGCTGGTGGAGCTTCAGGTGCGCCTGCGCACTCGATTTAACACATCAAAAAACTCGATATTTTGGCTTATGTCTGATAATTTGCGTGTTGGCGCCGTTTACGCTGTGGTATTAGAAGCTTTCAAACTAGGCAGTTAACTTTACAGTTGTTAATAGAGTTATTTTACAGTGTTATTTCGCGCCGTAAGCTATATCTTTCAAGCTTTCCATAATTGAAACTGCCTAGATCACTCTTCAGTTTCTGCTTCTTCAGGCATTGGGTACACAAATCCTTGGGCCCTGCCGCTCAAAACGGCCTTACCCAGAGACATGGCTTTTTGAGCCGCCACGCGCGCCTTAGCCTTCCAGGTGGCATGGCGCTGATTGCGCTTACCCTTTGACGTTTTCTTCTTAGGAACAGCCATCCGGGCTCGCTCAATACCAAACAATAATCATCTAATGCCGGGTAACCATCCGTCAATCGCTAAGCTTTATGGAGATAATTGGACCTGGTTCCCAAACGGATTTGAGCGAAACCCCAAGCTATAGCGGCCTGCTCAAAGCGATCCGCGCTGGCCAGGTGAAGGAATTAAAACTGCTACCCCGCACCGATCAGGTGTTAGTGCAGTTCAAAGATGGTTCTGAAAGCCGGGTGGCGGTTTTCAGCAACGATCAACAAATCCTGCGCAGCGCCGAAGCAGCCATGGTGCCCTTGAGCGTAAGCAATACAAACGATGCCAGCTCCTCTGGGCTGTTGGTGAATTTATTTTTAGGCATTTTGCTGATCAGCCTGTTGGTGCTGCTGTTAAAGCGTTCAGCATCCGTAGCCCAAAAAGCACTGGGCTTTGGCCGCAGCCAGGCCCGCCTTCAACCGGAGGGGAGCATCAATGTTCGTTTTGAGGATGTAGCTGGCATTGATGAAGCAAAAGCTGAACTACAGGAGGTGGTTACTTTTTTAAAGGAACCCGAACGCTTCACTGCCGTTGGTGCCCGCATTCCTCGGGGGGTGTTGTTGGTGGGGCCCCCTGGCACCGGTAAAACCCTGTTGGCTAGGGCAATCGCCGGGGAAGCTGATGTGCCCTTCTTCTCCATTTCCGCCTCTGAATTTGTGGAGATGTTTGTGGGCGTTGGTGCCAGCCGCGTGAGGGATCTATTTCGGCAGGCAAAAGCAAAAGCACCCTGCATCATTTTCATCGATGAAATCGATGCCGTTGGTCGCCAACGGGGGGCAGGCATCGGTGGCGGCAACGATGAAAGGGAGCAAACCCTCAATCAATTGCTCACTGAAATGGATGGCTTTGAAGACAATTCAGGTGTGATCCTGCTGGCGGCCACCAACCGCTCAGATGTGCTCGATTCAGCCCTCCTCAGGCCGGGGCGTTTTGATCGCCAAATAATGGTGGAACTGCCGGATCGCCGCGGTCGCGAGGCAATTTTGGGGGTTCATGCCCGCACCAGGCCCCTGGGGGACGACGTTTCGCTACCGCTTTGGGCCAGGCGCACGCCGGGGTTTTCCGGGGCAGATCTGGCCAATTTGATCAATGAAGCGGCGATTCTCACGGCGAGAAGGGAAAGACTGTTTATTGATGAACAGGCGATGAATGATGCCCTTGAGCGGGTAACGATGGGCCTAGGGGCTAAACCCCTGCAAGACAGCGCCAAGAAACGCCTAATCGCCTATCACGAAGTGGGCCATGCCTTACTCACAACCCTGCTGCCCACTGCAGACAACCTCGACAAAGTAACGCTGCTGCCAAGGGCAGGTGGAATTGGCGGCTTTGCCCGCACCACCCCCGATGAGGAAATTCTTGACAGTGGCTTGATTAGCAAGGCCTACCTACGGGCGAGGTTGGTGGTGGCCATGGGGGGAAGGGCAGCTGAAATCGTGGTGTTTGGAGATGCGGAGGTAACCCAAGGGGCTAGCGGTGATTTGCAAATGGTTAGCCAAATTGCCCGGGAAATGGTTACCCGTTATGGCTTTTCAATGCTGGGCCCCATGGCCCTTGAGCAGGAGGGGGGTGAGGTATTCCTCGGCCGCGATTGGACGCGGCCAGAGCACAGCTATTCAAATAACACGGCAACCCAAATAGATGCCGTTGTACAACAAATTGCCAGGGATGCGCTCAAGCAAGCAATTGATTTATTAACACCGAGGCGGCCTTTAATGGATGCCTTAGTTGAGGCGCTAATTGAGCAAGAAACCCTGGATGAAATCAGCTTTAATAAAATTGTGCAAGCACACGAAAAGGATTTCAGCCCCCAGCAACCGCTGGCACAATGCTCACCTCATCCCCAGCGCTAAGGGCAGTGGTTTGATTATCAAGGAAACGAATATCCTCACTGTTCACATAAAAATTAAGAAAGCGGCGTAACTTTCCCTGCTCATCACAAAGGCGATTACCCAAACCTGGAAAAGCAGTATCTAGGGCTTCAATCAATTCCTGCACGGAACTGGCTTCCAATTCAACCGTTGCTTGATCAGCGGTGAATTTCTGCAGGGGGGTGGGAATTAAAACTTGAACGGCCATGGAATTAAATGCAAAGTTGAATAATAGAAGTAGCTAATAATTAAACGCCAACGCTTTCCCAGGTGGCGCGCTGGAGCGACTGGGCCCTTTCCCAGGCGGCATTAAAGCTGGCCAGCTGCGGTTCGATGGTGTGGGGCTCACCCACCACAGCACTAACGGCTTCGGTGGTTTTTAAGCCATTGCCAGTGATGTAAGCAACTGTGGTTTCAGATGGATCGATTTTGCCCTGTTCCACCAGTTTCTTAAGCACTGCAATTGTTGTGCCACCTGCGGTTTCAGTGAAAACACCTTCGGTTTCAGCCAACAGCTGGATGCCAGCGATGATTTCGTCGTCTGTTACGGCGGCAATGGAGCCACCGGTGCGGTTTGCCAGATCGATGGCATAGGGACCATCGGCTGGATTACCAATGGCGATTGATTTTGCGATGGTGTTTGGTTTTACCGGCGTAATGAAATCCCTACCCTCTGCAAATGCTTGGGCTATGGGTGAGCAACCCTCAGCTTGGGCGCCACTAAAACGAACCTTCTTTTCATCAACTAAACCAACTTTAATGAATTCATCAAAACCCTTGCTGATTTTAGTAAATAGGGAACCAGAAGCCAATGGGGCAACGATGTGGTCGGGCAATTGCCAGCCAAGTTGTTCAATAACTTCATAGCCAAGGGTTTTCGAACCCTCTGAGTAGTAGGGCCGCAAATTAATATTAACAAAGCCCCAACCATAGGTATTTGCCACTTCACAGCAAAGCCTATTCACCTGGTCGTAATTACCTTTAACCGCCATCAAGGTGGGGTTATAAATCAAGGTGCCAAGGATCTTGCCCGCCTCGAGATCAGCGGGAATAAATACACAGCAATCCATGCCGGCATGGGCGGCAATCGCTGCGGTGGAATTAGCTAAATTACCTGTGGAAGCACAGCTAACCGTAGAAAAACCAAGCTCCCGAGCCCTTGTTAGGGCAACGCTAACCACCCGATCTTTAAAAGAAAGGGTGGGCATATTTACGCCATCATTTTTGATATAGAGATTCTTGATACCGAGGCGCCTTGCCAGGCGATTTGCCTTAAGCAGGGGTGTAAAACCGGTGCCCACATCGATGGGATCCCCCTCGATGGGCAAGAAATCGCGGTAGCGCCAAATCGATACGGGGCCAGCTTCGATCGAGGCGCGGGTGGTGCGAGCCCGAATGGCGTCGTAGTCGTAAACAACCTCGAGGGGGCCAAAGCACACGTCTTCGCAAACGTGGCGAGCGCCAGCTCCGTATTCATGGCCGCATTCCTTGCAGCGCAAGCCTTTGAAAGTAACCGAGGCGAGGGTAGACGTCACGGCTGAAAGTCGTATTGCACCAAGTTAGCAGCGCCATTAGGGTGAACGATTAAATCCCAACCGTGGTGGTTGGGTATTAGCAGCGATATTGATTGGATAGGGTTTAGGAATGGGTGCCCCAGCTTTTTCGAGATCACAATCAGCGGCCTTGGCGAGCTTTTTGGCAGCGGCACTGCTGCTGATCTTGCTGCTGCCAAGGCTATGGGTGGAACTTGCTTGGTTTGAACAATTTCAGCTCGAGCAACTGCTGCTGCGCCGCTGGGCGGTGCAGGGGGCTGCCTTTATTGCGGTGCTGGGCCTTGGCATCCCACTGCAACTACAGCAACTGCAGCGCTGCTGGAGCCTGCGCAGCCAAAACCAAATCCAAAGGGGCAACCTGCCACCCCTAAGGGGCTGGGGGCTCAGTTTTGTGTTGGCCTTGCTTTTGGGCTCGCTGCTGCTGGGCCTTACCTATTTATTGGTGCAGGCCCGGGGCTTGATAAATGCCCCCTTCAACAACGAAGCGCCCAGCGGCCTACCGATGCTGGCGGGTATACCTGTGGGCTTGCTGCTGGCGCTGGCGCTGGCTTTATTGCTGCCGCTTTTGCGCTGGCCCTTAACAACGCTGCGGATTGCCCTCTCGGCAGCTCTGGTGGCATCGGCCACCGCCCTGGCGCGGGGTTGGAGCCTTTGGCTGCCAGCCCTATTGGCGGCACCATTTGGCCAGGGGGACCCCTTTACCGGGCTTGATCTGAGCTTCACGGTGTTGCAACTACCAGCGCTGCAGCTGGTGTTGAGCGTTGTTATGGGCCAATTACTGGTGGGGTTGGCCGCCTGCCTGTGGCTGAGCGTTAGCCAGGGAAACAGTTTTAGCGAGTGGTATTTCAGTGGCCTAAGCAAACCGCAACAACGGGTATTGCAACCTCAACTGGCGGCACTCGCCCTAGTTGGGGCCCTAATTACGGCCCTAAGCCCATTTGAACTAATGGTGGATGGCCATGGGGTGGCAGCGGGCGCTGGCTTCGTTGATGTGTATGTGCGTTTACCGCTGCGGTTGCTTTTAGCCGGTTTGCTACTACTCACGGCCGGCGGCCTGATGACCCCCCTGCCCAGCGGCTGGTTGCGGCGAGGGCTGCTGCTGCCATTGGCCTGCACCGGCCTCTTGATTCCACTGGCGGAATTGCTAATTGCACCAGTAGTGCAGCGGTTCATGGTGCAACCGCGGGAACTACAGCTGGAGCGCACCTATCTAGAGCGCACGATCAAAGCCACCCGCGCTGCCTTTGGCTTGGATCAAGTGCAACAGGAAACCTTGGAACCACGCCAAGGGCTTGATGCAGCCGATTTAAAACAAGGCCCGGGCACGATTGAAAACCTGCGGCTATGGGATAACCAACCCCTGCTTGCCACAAACCGGCAATTGCAACAGCTGCGCCTTTACTACAGCTTTCCCTCTGCAGCCGTAGATCGCTACAGCCTCAGCAGCGATCAAAACCGGGGCGCCCAACAGGTGCTGATTGCACCAAGGGAACTGGATGCCAATGCATTACCTGGGGCATCTCGCACCTGGCAAAACCTGCACATGGTGTTTACCCATGGCTATGGCTTCACCGTTTCACCGGTGAATGCCTTTGGCCCCGATGGCCTGCCGATATTTTTTGTTAAAGATCTAGGCCGCAGCGGCCAGGTGCAAGGTTTTGCTGAATTGGATGTAACAAGCGCTGAAGTGCGCCGCCAATTACCGGTGGGGGAACCGAGGATTTATTTCGGCTTCAATGCCACCCCCTATGCAATCGCACCATCGCGGGTAAAAGAATTCGACTACCCAGAGGGAGATCTGAATATTTATTCCCACTACAAAGGAACGCTTGGTGTTCCTTTAAGCCATAGCTGGCAGAAAATATTTGCTGCCAATTACCTAAGGGAACCAAGGCTGCTGTTTACGGGCGCCCTTGAGGCAAATAGCAAATTGCTACTGAGGCGCCAAATCCAAGCTCGCCTAAAAGCAATCGCCCCATTTCTGCGCTTTGAAAACGCACCCTATCTTGTTACGGCAAGCCTGCCCCCCGGCAGTGGCTTCAAACGAGGCGTGCATCAATTCTGGTTTGTGGATGGATTCACCACAAGCCGCAGCTATCCCTACAGCGAAGCTAATTCCCAAGGTTTGCGTTATTTACGCAACCCGGTGAAAGCAATAGTTGATGCCTACACAGGTGATGTGCGCTTTTATGTAAGCGATCCCCAAGATCCAATACTACGCACCTGGCAGCGGATATTCCCTGAATTATTTGCCCCCTTAGCTGAAATGCCAAAGGAACTACTAAAACACATTCAAGTTCCCCAAAGCCAATTTGCAATTCAGGCGGAGATGCTGCTGCGTTTTCACGTAACAGATGTGCGCACTTTTTATAATGGTGATGATGTTTGGGATATCCCCTTAGAGATATATGGAAATCGCAGTGTTGAAGTGAGGCCATATCACGTAACTTTGCAACTACCCGGGGAAAAAAGGCCTGAGTTTGTGTTGCTGTTACCTTTTTCTCCCTTAAAGCGCCCTAATTTAGTGGGCTGGCTCGCTGCTCGTAATGACGGCAATGCCTACGGCAAATTTAGGCTGGTGCGCTTTCCGCAGCAAAGGTTGCTACTGGGCACCCAACAGATATCAGCGCTAATCGAACAGGATCCTGTTATAAGCCGTCAATTTGGCCTTTGGAATCGCCAAGGTTCGGAGGTGATACAAGGCAACCTCCTGGTGGTGCCGATCGGCAAAGGCCTTCTTTATGTTGAACCGATATATCTGAAGGCACGAAATGGCGGCCTGCCCACCCTCGTGAGAGTTGTGGTGAGCGATGGCCGCCGTTTTGTGATGGAGAGCAACCTAGAAAAAGCGCTTGCTTTATTGGTTGCTAAGTAAATCAGTAAAGGGAACCTTTGGCGTAGAGGCCAGCGTAATAGTTGATATCTTGCTGTTTGATCTTGCTGGCATTACCGGCAGCCCAGAACTGCTGGTAGCGATCGAGGCACACCTGCTTCATGTAAGCGCGGGCTGGTTTATTGAAATGGCGGGGATCAAAGTTGCTGGGATCTTTAGCAGCTGCTTCCCGCACAGCTGCGGTGAAAGCCAAGCGATTATCGGTGTCGATATTCACCTTGCGCACACCGTTGCGAATACCCTCCTGGATTTCTTCAACGGGTACCCCATAGGTTTCGGGAATTGCACCACCGAATTTATTGATCATGTCGAGCCACTCTTGGGGCACGGAAGAAGAACCATGCATCACCAGGTGGGTATTTGGGAGGGCCTTATGGATTTCAGCAATTCTTGAAATCGCTAAAACTTCACCAGTGGGTTTGCGGGTGAATTTGTAGGCGCCATGGCTGGTGCCGATGGCAATTGCCAAAGCATCAACTTTGGTTTTAGCAACAAAATCAGCGGCTTCAGCGGGGTCGGTGAGCAGTTGTGAATGGTCGAGGGTGCCTTCAAAGCCATGGCCATCTTCAGCTTCACCTTGGCCGGTTTCGAGGGAACCAAGGCAACCCAATTCACCTTCAACGCTCACGCCGATGGCGTGGGCAACACTTACCACTTCCTTGGTAACCGCCACGTTGTATTCGTAGCTGGCAGGGGTTTTGGCATCGGCTTCAAGGGAGCCGTCCATCATCACGGAAGTGAAACCATTGGCAGCAGCACCGAAACAGGTGGCGGGGCTGTTGCCGTGGTCTTGGTGCATCACCACTGGGATATCTGGGTAGGTTTCCACCGCCGCCAGGATCAGGTGACGCAGGAAATTTTCGCCGGCATACTGGCGAGCACCGCGGGAAGCTTGCAGAATTACGGGGCTATCGGTTTCATGGGCAGCCTCCATGATCGACTGCACCTGCTCGAGGTTGTTCACATTGAACGCTGGGATGCCGTAGCCGTTTTCAGCAGCGTGATCTAGCAGCAGGCGTAGCGGAACAAGCGCCATGGGAACTCTGTGGATTCCGGGCGAGTTTACCGTGCAAGCCTGCGCCTTTGACCAGATCCGGGGGCCGGTTTGCGAGAAGATCTGGCCGGTGGCTTTTCCACAGGGCCCGCAGAAATTGGTTTTTCCGGTTCAAACCCAGGTACCACCTGGCGAGGCAGCGATGCTCCGATGAGCCTTTCGATTGCTTTGAGCAAATCCCTTTCCTCGGCGCTCACCAAAGAAAGGGCATGGCCGGTTTGGCCTGCCCTGCCGGTGCGACCAATGCGATGCACATAGTCTTCCGGCACGTTTGGTAGATCCATGTTCACCACATGGGGCAACTGGGCGATATCGAGGCCCCTGGCGGCAATATCAGTTGCCACCAGCACCCGCAGCTCGCCATCTTTAAAACCACCCAGGGCACGGGTGCGGGCCCCTTGGCTTTTATTGCCATGGATGGCAGCGGCCTGGATACCTTCTTTGATCAACCTTTCAGCCAACTTGTTAGCGCCGTGTTTTGTGCGCGAAAAAACCAACACCTGTTGCCAGTTGTTGCTGATGATCAAATGGCTTAACAAGGCACCTTTACGGCCTTGATCAACGGGATGAATGCATTGATCAACGGTATCGGCCGTGCGGTTTTCAGGGCTTACTTGAATCTGGCGGGGTTGATGCAGAAAGCCTTCGGCTAATTTGCGAATCGGGCCAGAAAATGTGGCAGAAAACATCAGATTTTGACGTTTTGATGGCAACCAACGCAGGATTTTTCGGATGTCGTTGATGAAGCCCATATCGAGCATGCGATCCGCTTCATCGAGCACCAAGAGCTCCAGCCCACGAAATTCCACCACCCCCTGGCCGTGCAGATCAATCAACCGACCTGGGGTTGCCACCAACAGATCAACGCCCCGGCGTAAACGCTCGATTTGCGGATTGATGCCAACACCGCCAAACACCACCGCACTGCGCAGGGGCAAGCCGTGGCCATAGGTGTTTGCACTTTCAGCCACCTGGGCGGCCAATTCACGGGTTGGCGTTAACACAAGGGCGCGCACATGGCCTGCTCCGGCCCTGGTGCCATGGCGCAATATTTCAAGCATTGGCAAGATGAAACCGGCTGTTTTACCGGTGCCGGTTTGGGCGGCAGCCATCAGGTCGCCGCCGCTTAATACAGCGGGGATTGCCTGTTCTTGGATTGCGGTGGGGCTGCTGTAGCCACAGCGGTGGAGGGCTTCCAGCAGGGGCCGGCCCAGGCCGAGGTGGGCAAAACCAGGGGCCGGGGAGGGTAGTTCTTTCACAACTCAACTATGGACTAAGAACGGAGCTGGGTTTTGATCGCGGCGATGGCGACGCGGCAGGGCAGCTGGAAAGCGCGAACCGCCAAGGGCGGCGGTTTGCTCTAGGGCAGCGCGCAACAGCCGGGCGGCATGGATGCCCATATCGCGGGGCACACAAATGCGATCGCGCAGGTTGCGCAAACCCAAATCACTGTTGAGGGGTGGGGCACAGGGGTCATCGGTTACCAAGCGGGTGAGGGCAGCCCGCAGGGCGGCATCACTGAGGCCGGGGGTGTGCTCCAAAAGGGTGCGGCGATGTTTAATCACCCTGCCTAGGGCCTCAGTGGCAGGGTTAGAGCCTGGCGCTGGCGGACCTGCATCGCTGAGGTTGTGCCAGGGGCCAGCATCGATGCGGGCAGCCCAGTAGTTGGCAGCTGCACTGCCATTGCCATAGCAACCACCCATCTGGGGCGGCAGGTCGTGGGCGTGGGTGTGGTGGTCGCTGCGGGTGCCGCAGTAGGTGCTGCGTTGCTCTAAGCCAGTAAACCAACGGTCGATGGCAGGCCAGCGCTTACGCAATTCATAGCCCTTGTAATAGAGCAGGCTGCTGTTCATGCGCTCCAGATAGGGCACAAAAGCCAGATCAGCACTGGAAAAATGTGTAAAAAAGAAGGGGCCTTGATCCTTTTCAAGGGCTGCTTCCAGGCGCTGCAGCTGAATTTCAAACAGGCGTTCACCTTCTGTTTCCTGGCCTGGGTAACAAAGCCAGGTGCACCAAGCGCGAAATAAATCACGTTCTAATTCGCGCAAAGCTAAAACTTCAGGATCTTGAATAGAGCGGCCTTTAACACCACCGAGCACCCCAAAGCTGCGCTCTAAGGCAAGCAAGATCACATCACTTTCGGTAATTATCTGGCCATCAATGCTCAAGGCCGGCAACATGCCAGATGGCACTAGTTGGCGAAACCAGGTTTCCTTTTCGCCATAGCAAAACATCGAAACCTTTTTAATTTGATAGGGCACCTGCTGTTCCTCAAGCCAGAGCCACACCTTTTGGCAATAGGGGCACCAGGCGTGGTGATCGCGATAAAGCACCACGCGAATTTCGGCAAGGGGCCTGCCAAAAGGGCGCAGGCGCGCCTGGCTATTGGCGGGGCCTTCTGAGCGGTTGGGCTCAGGTGGGGCAAGGGCCTCCAGTTGCTCCCAACTAAACATGGATTTTTGTGTGCACTTGGCCACACAATTGCAGCAATTGGGCTGTTGTAGTTACAAAAGATATGGATCCGGCGACGTAGCCCCTCCGTCGGCCAAGAGCGCCTAGCCCTGGCGCTCCGAGAAAACCCCCGGCAGAGCCGGGGGTTTTCTTGTATCAAGCCCGATGGGCTTCCAGATAAGCAAAAACGCTGAGATCGCCCAGATCGGCCTCAGGGGCCATGGGGAATTTCCGCAAGGCGAGCAGCAGTAGCAAAAGGCTTTCCAGCCCCAATAGTGCTGCTGCGATGGGGGCGCTAAGCACACCAGCGAGCCAACCAAGCAACAACAGCGGCAACAACAGGGTGAGGCCAATCGCTTCTGGCCGTTGAAAACAGAAGAATTCCTTGAAACCCAAACCAGCTAAGGCAGCAAAAAAGGGACCAACGGCCCAAATCCAAAGCGGTTGTGCCACCAGGGTGGGCAAGATTGCGGTGGGACCAACCCGCCAGGCCAACACAGCAGCGCCAAGGCAGCCAAGCAACCAAAACAATTGCAGGCTGCGATGGAGCGGCCGCACATAGATGTGCACCCAACGCAGGGCACCACCGAGGCCGAGGCCCATCAACAACAACCAGGGCCAACAAAAACTTGGGCCCCATTGGCGCCACTGAATAAGCAAGCCGGCTTGGGCAAGGGCAAGCAGCAATAGGGAGAGGCGATAAAACAACACCTCCTGGCGGTGCTGGGCCGTAACGGTGTATTGGCCGTAAACACCTTGGTATGTGGCGGGAGCAGATGTCATGGCTTCATTGTGGCTTGGATTAAGCCAAATAGCTCCTCGCTGGAGGAGGGGCCGGCCGGAACAATCAGCGATGGATTGAGCGGAAATAGGGCACCGAAATAATCACGGCGCCAGGCGGCGGGGTAGCAAGTATCTACAACTCCTGGCAGGGAGCAGAAACGGGCCCGCCAAGCCCATAGGGCAGGAAAACTAAACAGTGGTGCCCGGCTGCAACGAAATAGGGGTGCATAAACCTGCTCCCAGCGAATCAAGGTGGGGAATAGACGCACATCAGCCATGGTGAGCTCGCTGCCACATAGCCAGGGGCCCTGCCTTTGAAGGGCTTCCTCCAGCTGGGTAAGGCCGGCAAATAGGGCCGCCTCCGCCCGGTTATAGGCGGCTTGATTACGGGCAAAGCCACAGCGATAAACGCCGTCATTAATATCATTCTGCATTAAATTGAGCCAATGGTTGATATCAACTAAGCTCTGGCTAGGTAGCAGGTTTGGAGCGCCGTTGGAAGGGGAGGGTAAAAAATTTAAAATTTCAATTAATTCAGCACTTTCATTATTAATTATTGAAGCTTTTTGGGAGCTATCACCAGGATTAAACAGAAGTGGAACCGTAGATCTGGCATTACTTTTTGCGCCGCATAGTTGATATAGCTCAGCGAGGGAAATACAGCCAAAGCGCGGCTCTGGGAATACCCAGCGGCCGGCCTTGGGATCGGGTTCCACAATTAAGAGTTGAACGGATGGCTCCAATTGGCGTAAACGCCACACCAACCAGGCGCGATGGGCCCAGGGGCAACTGCGGCCAACAATTAACTGAAGCCTGCCTGCCCCCTGCAGGGCCTGCTCCAGTTGGGATTCGAGGCCAGCTCCAGCAAATTCCGAGGGGCGCCTTTGGAAATTTCCATCCCGATCGGCGGGGGCAAGGCCAGCCATCAAACGCTGCCATTCCCATTGCCAAAGGCAGCGGGCCGTAGCTACTAAGGCGGGTGGAACAGTCATGCTGATCACCCTGGCATAGGCGGCACGGATGAAACAACGGGATTTATTAGCCGCTTGCACCTTGATTGGTGTGGCCGGTGGTGTTTACCTGAGCCCGCTGGTGAGCCTGGGGATGCTGATTAATGCAGCGCAGCAGGGTGATATAAGCAGGATGGAACAACTAGTTAATTTCACTGAATTGCGCAGCAGTATTAATAAACAGGTGAAAATAAAAGCAGAAAATCAAGTTACTGAATCCCTGGGGGGCCGCAATTTATTTAGTGAAATGATCGCATCAGTTGGCATGCTGGCAATAAATCCAGTGGTTGATAGCAAGGTAAATGAAACCGTATCAGCAACTGGGCTGATTGGAGCATTAAAAGATATACAAAAACAATCGGAGAATCAAAATAAGCTTGAACAGGTTGTGGGGCTAGGCAAACAATTAAGCGGCCTTAGGCTCAGCTACAAAAACCCAAATCAAGCATTGCTGGAGCTACCAAATCCAAATACAACAGCTGCTGGCGCAACAAAAATATCGCTATTAATGGAACGAAAACAGCTATTGCAATGGAAATTAGTTGATGTGCAACTTAATTTGTAGAGCTGCCTTGCATTGCAACGGGGATGCGGGGCACGGGGAAACCAGCTTTACCAAGCACATCCACAATCATGCGGTTGGTATCAAAATAAACCTGCCAATAGTTTGCGGTGTGGGTATAGGGGCGAACGGCGAGGCGTGGGCCGCGCTCACTGAATTCCAAAACGGCCACATCACCGGGTTTACCATCCACCTGATTGGGCACCTGCAAAAGACCAGCCTGAAGCAAAGCGATCGCTTGGGCCACATCAGCGCTGTTATCTAACTGGGCAACTAATTCAACACGGCGGTAGGAATTAGCAGAGTAGTTTTTGATATTATCGCCAAATAATTTAGCGTTACCAACATAATTGCGCACGTTATCTGGAGATGTAATTGCAGTAACAAACATTCCCACTTCATCCACGGTGCCTTCTACGCCACCTGCTTCCACATAATCACCTGAATTTATGGGCCTAAAGATTTGTAGAAACACCCCGGCAGCAAAATTACCCAACATGCCACTCCAAGCGGCGCCGATCGCTACACCAGCACCGGCCAAAAGGGCAGCAAAACTAGCTGTTTGGATGCCAAAGAAACCAAGGATGGCAACCACAAGCACCACCCGCAAAAGGGCGCCAAGGATGTTTAGTAGATAACCGATCAAAGTGGGATCGAGGCTGCCGCGGTTGAGCATGCGACGCAGCAAACGCAGGGCAAAACCAATTAGCCAACCCCCAACCATCCAAAGGGCAACAGCCCCTAGGAGCTTGAACAAAAAGGGCACGAGGATGTCTGTTACTAGCGAAATGCCAGGGGTTGCCATGGAAAAAATGAATACAGCCTTAGGTTGGCGGGTATGGCTGTTATTGGCCGTTAATTTCTAGATTTGCTCTCTTTTTGCTGCTAAAAGCAATAGGGTTGCTTTTGATGAGTGCCTGATGCCATGGATGCTGCTGCTCTTAAAGCATTATTTACCAAGCCCTATGGAGCTCCATTCCCCAGTGAAGCCCAATGGCTTGAAGCCTATGCGGAAGATGTGCATTTCAGCGACCCCACCCAGGAACGCCATGGAATCAAGGCTTACCTAGCGGCCCAGGAGGGTTTAATCAAGCGTTGTGATGATATTTATTTGCTGCCGGGTGCCATTGCAATTGATGGCGATCGGGCATTTGTGGAATGGGAGATGGGGTTAAAAATCAAAGGGATTGAGTTTATTTATCCAGGCACAACACGCTTAATATTTAATCAAGAAGCTAAGATTTGTGATCATCGCGACTATTTTGATTTTATTGGCCCAACCTTTGAACCGGTGCCAGTGGTGGGGAATGTCGTGCGCTGGCTCTATAAGCGTTTTGTAGATTAATTAACTCTGATCAGCTATGCCACCATTACTACCCGGCAAAACAAAAACAAATTGGCTGGCAAATTGCCTTAAAATTGCTGGTGCCGCCATCGCAACGGTATGGCTGATCACTATTTTACCCTATATTTTATTATTTAGTTTAGTTTTAGCATTACTATTAATACCAACATTGCGCAGGCTGCGATCAGAACTGGAGCAAACAATTAACATTGAGCCCACACCATTAACAGACATAACACCCTGGCATCAAAAATTAATTAAAAAGATTAACAATTGGCGGGTTAAATAATAAAATATTTGAAAATATTTAATTATATTTAATTGTTAAACTCGCATAGTTTTTCACTAATTTCCCATAATTTTTTGCGTTGTTCTAAATCTTTTGCTGCGGGTGCCATTGGCACCGCCGTTGGCCAGCCACGCATGCCACCCCATTGATTAGGGCCGTATTGAGAAGTGGGAACTGCCTCTTTTGCAGTGGCGGCAAAAAGCTGTGGCAAAGCACCCATGGCAGCGGATTGAAATAAGGGTGCCATTAACTGATAGGCCAGGGGTTCTAGCCTTGAACCACTAGCTGCCACTGAAGTTGGTTGCAGATTGGTGCGGGCCACACCTGGGTGAGCAACAAAAGATTGAACATTGGAATTTGATAAACTCAACCTATGTTGCAATTCAACGGCAAACATCACATTTGCAAGCTTACTTTGCCCGTAGGCCTTCCAGCGATCATAGTTTTTTTCAGCTTGGAGGTCATTAAAGTTGATGCGGCCAAAATATTGAGCTCCCGAGCTAACGCTAACAACCCTTGCATCAGGGCGGCGCTGCATTAAAGGCAGAAGGGCATATGTTAAAGCAAAATGACCTAAATGATTGATGCCAAATTGACACTCAAAGCCATCACGGGTAAGCGTGCGTGGTAAACCCATCACACCTGCATTATTGATTAATAGATCTAAACGGCCATAACAATCTTCCACCTGCCTAACAGCCCTTTGAACCGATGCCAAATCAGCCAAATCAAGTTCCACTACATCAATGGCACCACCATCAACTATTGGCAGCAGTTGTTGGCGCGCCTGCTCAGCCCGTTCACGGCTGCGGCAGGCCATCAAAACCGTTGCCCCACGCCCCACAAGCACCCTTGCAGTTTCTAAACCCAAGCCACTATTTGCGCCTGTAATTAAGGCAACACGGCCACTTTGATCAGGGCAATCGGAAGCATTCCAGGCTGTTGTATTCAAACCCATAAACTATTCAGAACTTGCCTGTAAAGTTGATCAGGGCTTAGGTTAGCGATTAAATCACCGCGTTGGTGGCAATAGATGAATTTTCACGCAAACGCCTTCCAAATTCACTAACAGCAAGCAGGCTTACCTGGGGCCTTTTGGTTAATTGAAGGAGCTCAATAACATAGGCAGCAGGTTCCTTGAATTCCAAACTTCTTCATTGGCAACTAATGTGGTTAAACCATGGCGACGGGCCTGCAGCCAACGTAGATTCAGCCATTGTTCATTAATGGGCCAACCATTCACCGATGGTGGATCCAATGGCGGTTGACCCATGCGCGCTAATTTCGTTCACTTGCCAGCGCCGACAAAAATCTGGAATTTTTTCTAAAGGTAGTTTATTCATATTATTAGACAAAAGCACTAGCCCTTACTAAATTCGATTTGCTCTATAAAATCCTATCATCAGCAATCCAGATACCACTTTTACGGCAGAGCGTTGGCGGCAATTCTGGGACTTCTGGAAGGCGCAACCGCAGCAACTTGATGGCATCGAGCAATTGCGCCTGGCGATAATTGCAGCTGATCCAGAAATTCTCACAGAAACTGCAGCCTGGCGGCAATGTTTTTCAGCCGCTGCTGTTGCCAGTTTTGGCAACCCATTGGCTGTGGCATGGGAAAACCAAAACGACAATGCCAGTGGCACTGGCTACCGCGAATGTTTTTCGAGTAGTTGTGCCATGCTTGCCCGTTATTGGGGAAAAGTATCAAATGATGATGAATACAATGCGATTCGAGCAAATTATGGCGACACAACATCTGCCCAGATTCAATTAACAACTCTCCATTCCCTTGGTTTAACTGCATACCTCGCCACAAATGGTAATCGCAGCGCCCTTGAAGCTGAAATCAATGGCGGCAGGCCAGTGGCGGTGGGCTGGCTTCATCAAGGGCCTGTGGAGGCACCAAGTGGCGGCGGCCATTGGTCTGTATTAATTGGATTTAGCGATAGCCATTCAATCCACCACGACCCCAATGGGGAAGCTGATCTGCTGAATGGTGGTTACACAGCAAATCAGAATGGTGCCAGCCAGCAATACAGCTGGAAAAACTGGCTACCCCGCTGGGAAGTGGAAGGCCCCGGCACCGGTTGGCTGCTCAGCTGCCATATTTAAGCTTAATTAGTATCTTTCACAATAAAATCTCTGCCTTCAGCTTCACACCAAAGCCGATAGATATTTAATACATTTGGGCGTATTCCAGAGGCAGGAATTTTTAAAAATCCCTGGCGTTGTGCTGCTTCAAAAAGTATTCTTTCTTTTTGCGTTAGCCGATGCGGTGTAGATCTACTACCAATTTTAGAACGGGTGGATTTTCCACGGCTCAGGCGTTCAACATCATCTTTGTTGAAATGGATCACTGGCATGCGCACTATTTCAGTATTTATAGCTGATTTTCATTCGAACTCAGCACCAATTAGTGATGGAGCGGCAACAGCCTGAAGAGCAGCAGCGGGAAGCGATCCAGCAGTGATCCTTGCCGCCTCTGGCTCAAACCAAAGCCACCGCAATGAAGACATTCGGCACACAGAATGGCTAGATTGGCAGCATGAAGCCGTTCGCGTGGAGCCCGGAGAAGAATGTCCAGCTCATCGCCGAAAGGCAGCTCTGCTTTGAATCGGTGGTGGTGGCCATCGAAGCCGGTGAGCTCCTGGATGTGTTCGAGCACCCTAATCAGCAGCGCTATCCAGGCCAACGGGTCCTGGTGGTTCAACTCGAGGGCTATGTCCACCTGGTGCCTTACGTGGAAACGGCTGAACATTTGTTCCTGAAAACGATCATCCCAAGCCGCAAGGCTCACAGCATTTACTCCAATCAGCACCCCGACAATCTCCAAACCGAGGACGACAGCGATGCCTGAACAGAACCCCGCCATCCAACTCGATGCAGAAGAGCAACAGCTACTGAGCACCTACGCCGCCGGTGCTTGGCGCAGTGTGGCCACACCTGGGGTAATCCAAACGCTGCGTGAGGCGGCCCGGGCAACGGGCCAAAAGGATCAGCGCATCAACATCCGCCTCTCCAGCGGCGATCTCCAGGCAATCCGCACGCGGGCCCTGCAGGAGGGTGTCCCCTATCAAACCCTGATCAGCAGCGTGTTGCATAAATACGTGAGCGGCAACCTCCAAGAGCAACCAACCATCAAGTCAGCCGTCTAGACCCGCCTGCTCTTGTAGCAAAGAAAAAATTATGGGTCGCCTGAGATTCGAACTCAGGACCAATCGGTTAAAAGCCGAATGCTCTACCGCTGAGCTAGCGACCCAATGCCCTGTTGGGCAGAGTTGAAGGTATCACGCAACAACCCCCTTTAATCCATGGCTGCAAACCATTGGCCTGAGCCAAACCTCAGTGCTGCTGCTTGGGTATCACCCGATGCAGTGCTGATCGGCGATGTGCGGCTAGGGGAGGGGGTGAGCATTTGGCCTACGGCCGTATTAAGGGCTGATCTCTGCTCGATCGAGGTGGGTAGCAACAGCAATATCCAAGATGGGGCAGTGGTGCATGGTGATCCAGATGCACCGGTGCGCATCGGTAGGGAAGTAACCATTGGCCATCGCGCTGTTGTGCATGGCGCCACCTTGGAAGACGGCTGCATGATCGGGATCGGTGCAATTGTGCTGAATGGCGTAACGGTTGGCGCTGGCGCCCTTGTGGCGGCTGGGGCAGTGGTAACGAAAGATGTACCGGCTGCGGCGGTGGTGATGGGCACTCCAGCCCAGGTGAAACGGCAACAAAGCCCCAGTGAAATCAGCGCCCAGCGCGCCCATGCCCTCAATTACCGCCAGTTAGCAGAAAAACACGCCGCGAACAATTAAGATAGGGAGCTGTAAGTACCCGCCTGCACCATGGATCTTCGGCTTGTTTTAGTTGCCTCACCGATCCTTTTGGCAGTGGGCTGGGCTGGCTTCAATATCGGCCGCGCTGCCGTTGGCCAGCTGCAACTACTGCTGAAGCGATCCCGCGGTTGATTATTTGAGCGTTGATTTTTTGAACGTTGATCATCTAAACGTGCTTGTGATCGGTGCTGGCCTTGCTGGCACTGAGGCTGCATGGCAGGTGGCCCGCGCGGGTGTGCCAGTTACCTTGGTGGAGATGCGTCCGCTGCGGCGCTCACCAGCCCACCACAGCAGTGAATTCGCAGAACTTGTTTGTAGCAATAGCTTTGGCGCCCTAGCTAGTGATCGGGCCGCAGGGCTGTTGCAACATGAATTAAGGCAACTTGGTTCTCTCGTTATCAGCACCGCTGATCAGCATGCGGTGCCAGCTGGTGGTGCCCTAGCCGTTGATCGCGGCCGTTATAGCGCCGCTCTCACCAGCGCCCTAGAGCAACATCCACTGGTAACCATTGAACGCCGTGAGCAAACCAGCCTGCCGGGCCCCGAACAAATCACCGTGCTCGCCACCGGGCCGCTCACCAGTGAACCCTTAGCTGAATCGCTACGCAGCTTCACCGGAAGGGATGAGTGCCATTTCTTTGATGCCGCTAGCCCGATTGTGGCAGGGGAAAGCATTGATCTAAACAAGGCATTTCGCGCCTCCCGCTACGACAAAGGCGATGCTGATTACATCAATTGCCCCATGGATAAAGAGCAATTCCTGCATTTCCGCCAGGCATTACTTGAGGCAGAGCAGGCGGAACTTAAGGATTTTGAGAAAGAAAGTGCCAACTACTTTGAGGGCTGCCTACCGATCGAGGAATTAGCGCGCCGCGGGGAAGACACCATGCGCTATGGCCCCTTAAAACCAATCGGCCTTTGGGATCCCCGCTGGGGTGATGTGAACGATAAAGATGTGCGCCGGGCAAAACGGGCCTATGCGGTGGTGCAGCTGCGTCAGGAAGATAAAGATGGCCGCCTCTGGAATTTAGTTGGCTTCCAAACCAACCTCAAATGGCCGGAACAGAAACGGGTATTGCGCTTAATTCCTGGCCTAGAAAATGCCGAATTTGTGCGATTTGGCGTGATGCATCGCAACACCTTCCTTGAATCACCCCAATTACTAGAAGCCAGCCTGCAATTTCGCCAACGGCCAAATCTATTGGCGGCAGGCCAAATCACTGGCACTGAAGGTTATGCAGCAGCGGTGGCAGGCGGTTGGTTAGCGGGCACAAACGCCGCACGTTTAGCCCTTGGAATAGAAACTATTTCACTGCCAGCCACCAGCATGATCGGTGCACTAACCCATTTCATCGCAGAAGCACCCACAGCTAAATTTCAACCAATGCCCCCTAATTTCGGCCTCTTACCTGAATTAAATACTCGCATTCGCGATAAACGGGAACGCTATGGCGCCTATCGCGATCGGGCTCTTGCTGATCTAATAAGCGCCACCAACCCCCTAGGGTCGCTTTTAATAGCTCCGCAGCCAAGGTGAACAGCAGCAGCCCCCATTGGGATGTAATCGTGGTTGGTGCCGGCATCGGCGGCCTCGTAACCGCTAGCCAACTGGCGGCAAAAGGCGCCAAGGTGCTTGTGCTGGAGCGTTATTTGATACCCGGTGGATCTGGTGGCAGCTTCAAACGGGCGGGCTACACCTTTGATGTGGGTGCCTCGATGATTTTTGGTTTTGGTGAAAAGGGTCACACCAACCTGCTCACCCGCGCCCTCGCTGATGTGGGTGAATACTGCGAAACCATCGCCGATCCAGCCCAGCTTGAATATCATCTGCCAAACAACTTATCAGTTGCAGTTGATCGCAACTATGAAAACTTTATATCAACTTTGATAGCTAAATTTCCTAAAGAAGAAAATGGAATACGCGCATTTTACAATGCTTGCTGGCAGGTATTTAATTGCCTTGATGCAATGCCATTGTTATCACTTGAAGATCCCGCCTATCTAGCTAAGGTGTTTTTTAAGGCACCGCTAGCCTGCCTTGGCCTTGCCCGCTGGCTGCCCATAAATGTGGGTGATGTGGCGCGGAAACATATCAATGATCCAGAGCTGCTCAAATTTATTGATATGGAATGTTTCTGCTGGAGTGTGATGCCCGCAGATCGAACGCCGATGATAAATGCAGGCATGGTGTTTTCTGATCGCCATGCCGGTGGCATCAACTATCCCAAAGGTGGTGTTGGGGTGATTGCAGAAAAATTAGTTAGCGGCTTAGAACGCCATGGCGGCCAAATTCGCTACAAAACCAGGGTCACGAAGGTATTGCTAGAAGATGGCAGAGCAGTTGGCGTGCAACTAGCGAATGGGGAGCAAATCCGCAGCCACAAAGTGGTAAGTAATGCCACCCGCTGGGATACTTTTGGTGCTCTTATTGATTCAGCCCACAGCCCAAAAGCAGAAAATACTTGGCGAAAACGCTATAAGCCATCGCCATCTTTCCTTTCGCTTCATTTAGGCATTGATGCTGCAGTGGTGCCGCCTGGTTTCCATTGCCACCACTTATTACTAGAAGATTGGCAACAGCTTGAGGCGGAACAGGGTGTTGTTTTTGTGTCTATGCCTACCCTTTTGGATCCCCACTTGGCACCAGCTGGTAAACATATCCTGCACTGCTTTACGCCCAGCTCCATGGAGCATTGGCAAGGCCTATCGCCCTCCCTTTACAAAGCAAAAAAAGCAGCGGATGCCAATCAATTAATCAAACGCCTAGAGGCACTACTGCCCGGCCTCACATATGGGATAAGCCACCGAGAGGTGGGCACACCCCGCAGCCATCGCCGTTTTCTTGGCCGCCACCAGGGCAGCTACGGGCCAATTCCAGCCATGCGATTACCCGGCTTGTTACCGATGCCCTTTAATCGCACCGGCATCAATGGCCTCTATTGCGTTGGAGATTCCTGTTTTCCAGGCCAAGGGCTTAATGCCGTGGCCTTTAGTGGATTTGCCTGTGCCCATCGCATCGGCGCTGATTTAGGCATCAATCCGTGGGCCCTACCTGCATAAATAAATGAGCACCTATCCGATGGCTCCACTGATTAAGTACACATTGCTGATTTTGTATTTAGCTCTGGTGTTACCCCTACCCGTGCTTGCTCCAATCGCAATCAAATATTGGCTATTGGCAGCCACCCTGCTTGGCTTTTTGCTGGTATTAGCCCTCGTTAGTGAAGAGGTACAGCTGGATTCCAACAGTTTAAAAGTTAGTTATCCCAGCTGGTGCCGTTGGTTTATGCGCCGCGGATGGCAGCTACCACTAGCTGATATCAAGGCCCTGGTACCTGTTGCCACAAGCCAGGCGGGCCGTGTGTATTACTTACGTACAAAAGATGCTTCATTTTTATTACCGCAACGGGTGGCAAATTTTCCGGAACTGCTGGCTAATTTGCAGCGGTCCACTGGTATAAACACCAGCTCCGTGCAGCGGCTAACACCCCCCTGGACCTATCAATTGTTAGCTGTTTTAAGTGCTTTGTTGCTTGCCGCTGAGTTGCTCAGTGCCTGGTTCCAAGGTTTGAGTTGGCAGCTGGTCTTGGGGGGTGGCATCAACGGTTGAATCCTTATCGGGCAAATTATCCAAGCTAAAGCGGTAGCCCTGTTGCCTCACGGTTTCAATACCACCGCCTTCTCCTAAACCAGCCTGCTCCAACTTGCGCCGCAAGGTGAGCACTTGTGTGTCTACGGAGCGGGGGCCACCGCTAAAGGGCGGCCAGGCCATGGTAAGCAGCTCCTGGCGGCTACGCACATGGCCGGGGGGCATCATCAAAGCGCAGAGCAAGGCAAATTCCCGCGGGCTTAATTCCACCGGTTGATCCCGCAGGGTTACCTGCCGCAACAACAGATGCACAGCTAGGGGGCCAACGCTTACTTTTTCCTGCAGGCCACTGCTGCGGCCCAATAATTTGCGGCAGCGGGCGGCCAGTTCCTCCAGGCCAAATGGTTTACGCAACACATCCTCCGCACCCCCATCAAGCAAAGACACCACCGCTTCTGCCCCCGTGCGGGCCGTGAGCACCATCACGGGACAACGCAGCTGGGCTGCCAGTTTCAAAGCGGTGGTTTCTTCGAGCAGCTCAGCGCTAACAAGCAGCTCAGGTTGCTCTTGGATGCAAACCTCAAGGGCCTCGGTGGCACTACCCACAGCAGCGGCCATGTGGCCGTCTTGGCGCAATCGCTGGGCAAGCACCATCCGCAAGGTGGGGTGTGGATCCACCACAAGGATGCGGTACTGGCCTGGGGGTTCCACCAATGAGTTAGCTGGGCCCTCTACCGTAACTGGGATGATCCGCTTTGCTGGCTAAAGGCGATGCCTTACCAGCTGTCCCCCCATGACCGCGCTGCAACACCCCGACGCCATTCGTCATTTCCAAAGCCTCTGTGATGCCATGCAAGAGATGGCGCTGCGATACAGCGGCCCCTCTGAACTGCGGCTTTATGCCGATGGTTATTGCCATGCCCTCAGGCGCACACAACAGTTAGATCCCTTGAGCCAAAGGCGATTTGAAGAACTGGTGGATCGTTGGATTCACGATCCATCCAGTTTTGTGGGCCCCGATGGCGACCCCAGCCGCTTATATGAAACCGAACGGCGTTAGGAAGCAAGGGCGATCGCCAGCTTTTCTTTCAACTCACCGGAGTTGTAAAGCTCGATCAGGATGTCTGATCCACCTAGGAATTCACCCTTTACATAAATTTGGGGAATAGTGGGCCACTCCGAATATTCCTTGATCCCTTGGCGGATTTCCTGGTCGCTTAATACGTCAAACGTATCGAATGGCACCCCTAGGGCATTAAAAATTTGAACGGCATTATTGGAGAAACCGCATTGGGGCATCAATTTATTGCCCTTCATAAACAGCAGCACAGGGCTTGCTGTAATCAAGCTTTCAATTCGGCTTTTGAGTGAAGCATCCATGGGAATTGCAGAAATTAGCGATCTTGTTGAACCCTAGGAGGGGCAGGCAGTTGTTAAGGCAAGGGCATGGATCGCCTCGCTGGCCAGTTCACTGCGCAAGGCGCCATAAACCAGCTGGTGTTGTTTCACCCGCGATAGATCCCTAAAGCCCTCCCATAACACCTTCACCTGGAGGTGGTCGCCGCCACCGGTGAGGTCTTCCACTTCCACTTGGGCACCGGGCAGCACCTGGCTGATAGCGGCTGCCACAGCATTTGGTTGAACCATTTAGATCAGTTGGTAGCAGCTGCTGCAGGTGCAGCGTAGGGGGTAGAAACAAAACCCACCTCAACCAGTTGCTGATAGGCCTTGCGCCCATCAGCAGTGCTGGGGGTCATCAATTTCACTACTTCCACCAGCAGGGGTACGGCCACTTCCGATTGGTTTTGACGCCTATAAACAGCCGCTAAACGCAAGTTGGCCTGGGCTAACTTTTCAATCGATTCACGACCCTTTTGGTCCATATCCCTTGGTATGCGGGCATCAAGGCCGCGGAAGGCGCCGCCCAAATCCCGATAAAAAGACAACAAAGACCGGGAGGCATTACGGGCCTTGTCGTAAGACTTCACCGCTTCAGTTAAGTTGCCGCCCGCTGCTTCCCGATCGCCCTTAGCAAGCAGGGCATCAACGGAGCTGAGGTTGAAACCGTCGTTTGTTTGAGTCGCATTTGCTTGGGCAAAGCAAACAACTGGTGTCAAAGGAATCACCAAGCCGATGGCAAGGCTTGAGAGCAGCAACAATCGGCGCATAAACCCTATGGTGATTTGATATCAAACAACTGTATTTGCTGATTTAGGAATTACCCACCCAGGCACGGGCCGCTTCCTCAGCTGAACGCATTTGCTTGGCAAGCCGCTCTTCCAACTCCGCAGCAGCCGTTTTACCCGTTCCATTAAGCAACAGGGGCGCCCCAAAACAAAGGGCAGCTCGATCCCACCAACGCGGAATGGGGTGGCTATAGGCCAAACCCACTGGCACCACAGGTACCCGTAAACCTTTGAGCTGGGCCAAGCTGGCTAGGCGTGGCAACCCCGGCTCCAGGTTCAATTCCCTTTGATCGCGGCGAATTGTGCCCTCCGGGAACACCACCACCTGTTCCCCCTGGCCTAATAGATCCAAGGCAAACCTCAAGCTGCTGGTGCCTGGTTTGCTTTGGTCGATGGCAAAACAACCCAAGCGTTCTAAAAACCAACCCTGCAAACCCTCCATCTCTGTTGTTGTAACCATGAAGCGACAATCCCTGCCGTGAATGCGGCGGCCTGCAGCCATCGGCAACATCAAGGCATCCCAGCGGGAGCGATGGGTGGGGGCAAGCAGCACCGGTCCCCTGCGGGGTAGGTGCTCAATGCCGAGCACCGTGGTGGATTTGAAATAACAACGTAAAGCGAGGTCTTGGGTAGCCCACATCGCCACTGGCGCAAGCCAAGGGGCCACTTCACTGCGGATTGGATCGGCCATCGCCAAACCATATCCAGCCAAGCGGTTCCTAAGATCAATCCCTGGACAGCATTTGCGATGGCCAGTCTCGGCGTAAATATCGATCACATCGCCACCGTGCGCCAAGCCCGCCGCACGGTGGAACCAAACCCCGTAACCCTTGCTTTGCTTGCGGAACTTGGTGGCGCCGATGGCATCACCGTGCACCTAAGGGAAGACCGCAGACACATTCAAGACACCGACGTGGAGCTGTTGCGGGCCACCCTGCGCAGTCGCCTCAATTTGGAGATGGCCGCTACCGCCGAAATGCAGGCGATCGCCCTAAGGCTCAAGCCAGCCATGGTCACCCTTGTGCCAGAGCGGCGCGAGGAGGTAACAACTGAGGGGGGCCTGGATGTGGTTGCCATGGGCAGCCAACTGCAGCAATGCATTAGTGGGCTCCAGGGGGCTGGCATCCCCGTGAGTTTGTTTGTGGATGCAGATGCCAAGCAACTGCAGGCCTGCCATGCCAGCGGTGCCCTTTGGGTGGAACTGCACACCGGTTCCTACGCCGATGCCCCATGGGGCACAAAACAAGCCCAAGAATTAGCCAAATTGATTGAAGCCACCCAGCACTGCCGTGAAATGGGTTTACGGGTTAATGCGGGCCACGGGCTCACCTACCAAAATGTTGAGCCTGTGGCTGCAATCCCAGGGATTGAGGAGCTAAATATCGGCCACACAATTATCGCAAGGGCCCTTGCCGTGGGGCTTGAGCAGGCGGTGCGTCAAATGAAGGCGCTTGTGCTTAACCCCCGCCCCCTGGAGCAGAATCCAGGGCCGAACAACGCTTTTTGCTAATGGCCACCTTTTACTACGTAGCAGCCAGTGAAAATTTCCTTACAAAAGAGGAACCCCTGGCGGAGGTGCTAACAGAACGGCGCCGCAACTACGCCGAAAATTCCAAAGAGATTGATTTCTGGCTGGTGCGCAGGCCCAGTTTTTTAAATGCAGCTGAACTTACAAAAACAACAGCTGCCGTACCAAGGCCAGCAGCTGCAGTGATATCAACGGATCGCAGTTTCATTGATTTCATGAAACTACGCTTGGAATTCGTGCTCAAGGGCGAGTTTGAAGCGCCGAGCAAAGCAATTCCCGATCCCCTTGCAAGCGAGGGTTGAGCTCCCCATCAAGGGCTTGAAATTCCAGGCTTTGGCCCTGGATTTGGTTTGAAAGCAGCTGTTGGAGGCGTTCAAGCTCATCGGGATGAAGCTCTCCGTTCTCCCTCCATTGGAGATCGGTGGTCACGGCGTTGAAAATTGATTCGTTAATGCAAAATTGTGTCAGGAATTCAACTTGGATGGGTGCTTTCTTAAGCGAAAATACCTTGAAAAAAGCTGAAGATCGCTTCCTTGCCACCCGGTTTTGTTCCGTTTAATCCAAAGCAACAGCATTGAAACCCTGGCTGCTGCCCTGGCTGAACAGCTGCTGGAAAACACCCCCGAGGATCCCTTTGCCGTGCAAAAGGTGTTGGTTAGCACCAATGCCATGGGGCGTTGGCTGGCCCTTGCCTTAAGTGAACAGCTGGGAATTTGCGCTGGCATCGATTTTGATTTTGGTGGCCGCTACCTGCGCAATCTGGTGCGGCAACTAGCAGCGCAGCCCAGTGATAACGCTGATCCGTGGGAACCAGAACAGCTGCGCTGGCACCTGGCCCAAATGCTCCCCCAGATCCCAGGTAGCCAGCACTGGCCAAACAATTCACAGCTAAACCGGCAGCAATTGCAATTCCTGTTGCAATTAAGCGACACCCTTGATCAATACGGCCTCTATCGCCCAGCGGCAATTCGCCGCTGGTTAGCAGCGGAAAACCTTGATTTCGATGCCAAACCGCTCGAGGCAAGCGAACTCTGGCAAGCGCAACTGCTGCGCAACTTGCAAAACAAAGCCAAGGCCCTCGGCTTTGATCACCCCAGTGAACGCCTACTGCATGCGCCGCAACGCTTAGCCAAGGCAGAAGAGCTGTTTAAGCAATGGCAGCAAGAGGGACCGCTGCATGTGTTTGGCCTCTCCAGCCTGGCCCCCGCTTTTTGGCAATTGCTCGCAACCATTGCCGCCAGCGGCCGGCGGGATGTGGTGCTCTACCTGCTGAGCCCCTGCAACGCCCCTTGGGGTGCCATGCCCCCTCCGATCAACAACGAAACCAGTGCGGTGGAACAGCTGGAAACAATGCTTCTTTACAAAGGGCATCCCCTGCTGGCAAACCTCGGGCGCACCCTGCGGGATTTTGATTGGCAACTGGAACTTATTTCCACCAACCTTGAGGAAAAGTTCCAACGGCACTCCTTGCCAAGCCCACCCCTTAAGGAGGGGGCAACGCTCTTAGATCAACTCAAACACGATCTAGCAACCGGCTTAAAAGGCAATCCCCTAGAGCTAAAAGCAGAGCAGCTAAACCTCCAGGTAATCCACTGCCACGGCGATCGCCGTCAGGTGGAGGAAGCCCACGAAGCAGTGCTTGCCTTAATGGCCCGCGACCCCAGCCTGCAACCGCGCCAGGTGTTGCTGCTAACAACGGATGTGGCCTGTTTTGCCCCCTTAGTGCTCGCCACCTTTGAGCAACCAGGCGGCAGCAGCAACCCCCGCCACCTGCCAATTCGCGTTACCGATCGCACCCTCAGGCAACGCAATCCCCAAATCAATCTCCTATTCCAACTGCTAGCCCTGGCCGGCAGCCGCTACGAAAGGGAAGCGGTGCTGGATTTATTGCTGCTGCCACCGGTGGCGCAAGCGATGCAACTTATCGATTTAGAACATCACCAATGGCTGCAACTAATCCAAGCGGTTGGAATCACTTGGGGAAAAGATGGCAGCCATCGACAGCGCTGGGGTTATCCCGCTAGCAGCGAAAACAGTTGGCAATGGGGCCTAGATCGCCTGCTGCTGGGCCTACTAATAGAGGATCCATTTCCCGCTGAAGCTGCAGCCCTCGGAGAATGGCAAGGCATAGCTGCCCACGGAGATCCACTTTTAACAGCCGCTTTAGTGCAGGCACTAATCAAGGCCTGCGAAACCCTATTTGATTTCCTACAACGCCTCGAAAAACCCCTTACTCCAGGGGCCTGGGCAGAAGCCCTAGCCGAGGCCGTGCAAGGGCTCAGCAACAGCGCTGGCCTTAATGGCTGGCAGGCACCTGAACTTTATGAATTGCTCAAACCATTGCGCACTGCCCAGCAGATTTTTAATACTCAGCAGATTTTTAATGCCCAGCAGATTTTTAATACCCCTGCAAATGCGCCCCTGCTTGAGCGGGAGGCAGTGGTTTTACTGCTGGAGGAGGCAGAAGCCCAAGAGCAAGGCCGTTATGGCCATGTGAGTGGTGCCGTTACCCTCAGCGCCCTTGAGCCGATGCGCTCCATTCCCCATCGGGTGGTGGTGCTGCTGGGCATGGATGAAGAACGGCTGCCCCGCCAAGACAATTTCGCTAACTACAACCTGATGGCGCGCAACCCCTGGCGGGGCGATCGCAGCCGCCGCCAAGAGGATCGAGCAATCCTGCTCGAAACCTTGCAGGCCTGTCGCCACCACTGGATTGCCACCTACACGGGCACTGATCCGCGCACGGGGGAAGAACAAAACCCAGCGGGCCCCCTGGCCGATTTAATCAGCTGCCTAACAACTCAATACCGCTGCAGTGATGGCAAAGCGATCAAAGATCTACTAGTGCGCCGCGCCCCACCGCTGCGGCCCCTGCCAGTAGCCCCCATCAATGGGCTTGAAGCCCTATGGCCTGCCAATTTGAATTGGCCAGCCACTGAAACAGCCAGCAGCGATCTAAGCGAATTACAACTATTTTTTAGCGATCCGGCCCGGGCATTCCTGCGGGCCCATGGCATCCAACTGCAACGCAAACCAGAGCAAGCCTGGGATCCAGAGGAAACAGAACTAGATGGTTTGCATCGCTGGCAAATAGGCGAACAAATGCTGCCCCTAGGGGTTGATGGGCTAAGCCCAGCTGCCTGGCAACAGCAACAGGGGGCCCTAGAGCGCCGGGGCAAACTGCCCTCAGGCCCGGCCGCCCAGGTGGTTAGCGCCAACCTTCGCCAGCGCAGCCTTGCCCTACTGCAAATTGATCAGCAACTGCAGCAAAGCCAGCCAAACTCACAACGCATTATCAGCAGCGGTGTTTTAAATGCAAAACGCAAGCTGCAAGCTTGGATTGCCCATTTGGATGCCAATCAAACTGAACCACGCCCCACCTATTTAATTGGCCCAAAAGCAAGCGGTGAACAAGAAGAACTAATCAGCCTATGCCTCGATCCCATCGATTCAGCAACAGCTAACACACATCTAGCTCTACTGCTTAAATTACATCAAGAAGGCCTAAATCGGCCCTTGCCATTTGAGCCAGAAGCCAGTTGGTTGCTGCTTAACTACCGGCTAAATCCAGAAGCGAATTGGAATCAATTAGATCATTACCAATGGCCAGATTCAATCATTCAATTAAATGGTGGTGAGGCACCAAATTTATTTAGTTGGTGGGATCAGGCTGATTGTTTAAGCCTAGCTGAGCAGATTTTGATACCGCTTGATGAAGCATTAGCAGCTTCCAAAATATTATGACTAACCTTGATTTAAATGGCACTCTGCCCTCTGGCACCGAGGTGATTGAGGCCAGCGCCGGCACGGGTAAAACCTATGCCCTCAGCCACCGGGTATTGCGCTTAATTGCAGAACAAGGGTTGCCTGTGGAATCAATCCTAGTGGTTACATTCACCAGGGCGGCGGCGGCAGAAATTCGCAGGCGGATTCGTGATCGCTTGAACTTGGCCGCCACCGCATTGGCGATGGCCATCGGCCAACAGGCGGAAAATAGCCCAGCCCTAGATGAAACCCTTGCCCCTTTAATCGCTAGCTGGCATTCAAGTTCCGATCCCTATGAACCACTGCTAAGGCTATTAAAAGCATTAGATCAAGTGGATTTAGCCCCAATCCACACCATCCATGGCTTCATCAAAACCCTAATTCGCGCCAACGGGCCCTTGCTTGCCATTGATCCGATGGTGGGATTACAAGAAAACAACCAGGAATTGCTATTTAATCTTGTTACCCATTGGCGCCGCTGCAAGCTATCGCCAAGTTCAAGCCCCTGGCAGGCATGGGTGCATAGCCACGCTGATCTAAGGGCAGATCAACTTTTAAAGCTAGCCCAATTAATAGACGACGACCGCGATATGCAAATAGCCAATCCCAAACATGCAACTGATCCCGAGCAACTATGGGCAGATCTAGAGGAGCGCTTTCACAATGCCCTAGCAAGCCAAGGCGATGAAACGGCAGCCGCGTTGGTTGCCCTATGTAAAGGCAAAGGCAACGAAACTCCCGTAAAAATAATTCCTAAAACCAGGCTAACTGAATTGCCAAGCCGTCTGGAAATAGCAAGGCAGCAGTTTTTTTTAGATCCCTCGCCTCACAATGCAAAAACCTATCGCCATCTATGCCAAGCCTTCGCCACCAATCGCCTGCGTTTGGTGCTGGCCAACCCCAGCCAGGCACCAACAGCGGGGCTCCATCACCTGGCCGATCAACTCTGTTATCAACCAATTGAACAACTACTTCAGCAATTCTGCCTGCAAATAAAAGAGCAGGCCAGCGGCCAAAGGTTGGCTCAAAACGTACTAAGTTTCTCCGATCTACTCGAGCGGGTTGATCCTGCAAAACTAGAGCCAGATCAATTAATCGCTCTTAAAACCTGGGCACAGCGTAAATATAAATGCTGCTTAATCGATGAATTTCAAGATACGGATCCAATTCAATGGCGTTTGTTTGATTCTTTATTTGCAGGAAATTTACCAATCACCCTGATCGGTGATCCCAAACAAGCCATCTATCGCTTTCGTGGTGGCGACATCCGCACATATCGCCTTGCCACCAGTGGCAATAACCGCAGGCGGGCGGGCCTCAACACCAATCGCCGCAGTGATCCCCAACTACTTGAAGTGCTCAACCGATTGTTTAGCGAAGGCGAAGCATTTGGAAGCGCCGAAATTCCTTACCACCCAGTTCAGGCACCCCCAAACACTCCCTCCTTTCGGTTGCGATATGGCAACAGCAAAGCCCCTGTGCCTCCAGTGCGGTTGCGCTGGATCACCAACGGCGATAAGCCCACAGCCACAACCAACCTGAGCCGCACCCTGGCAGCCAGTGTGGCCAGCGACTTACAAAATTGCCTTGCTCAAGGTTTAGAAAAACTGTCGGGCAATAGCTGGCGGCCAATCAATCCAGGCGATCTGGCCGTATTGGTGAGCCGTAATACAGAAGCGCTGGCAATTCAACGGGAATTGCTCAGCCGTGGCATACCAGCTCGCATCGGCAGGGGTGGCAATATCTGGGCTACGGCGGAAGCTGGCAGTGTTGCCCTTGCCCTAAGCGCCCTTGCGGCAGATGGCCGCAAACCGCCCGCCCTCGCCCTTGCCTTATCACCTTTAGGGGGATTTAACGCCGGGGAAGTTTCAACCTGGGACGACTTTGAACATGGTTCATGGCTGCAAAAAATCAGCAGAGCTGAGCAGCGCTACCAGCAACTTGGCCCCCTACCGGCCCTAGAGCTGCTAATTGCCACTGGCCCTGGCATAGCCCGCCTCAATGCTTGCCTTGGTGGTGCCCAACGGGTGAGCGATTTGCTGCAGCTTGGCGAACTGCTGCAAGAAAACTGGCAAACCCAAGGACGCCCCTCCCCCGCCCGCCTTGGCCTCTGGCTAGCGCAAAAACGCTGCAGTGCGGAAGGCTCCAACAGCAGCCAGCAACGGTTGGTGGCTGCTGGGGAGATGGTTTGCATCAGCACCCTTCATGCCAGCAAAGGTTTGGAATTTCCCTTGGTTTGGTGTCCCACCCTTTGGCGTGGTTCCGGGGGGCCAAAGGCGGAGGAACCATTTAGGGGCTGGGATCAAGCCAGCCAAAAACGCATCTTGGAATTAAACCGTTGTGATGGCAGTTCCCCAAGGCTGGAAAGGCGCGAAACGGCAGAACTGGAGGCCTGGCAGGAGGGGTTACGCCTCGGCTATGTGGGTATTACCCGCGCCTGCCATCAACTGAGCCTTGATTGGGGTCGGGTACGCGATAGCGCCACCAGCTTGCCCGCCTGGTTGCTCCATCCCGAACTGCGCAGGCCCAGGGCCCAGCAGCCATGGGAGGCCATAGCAACAGCCATCAAGGAAAACCCCCAATTGCAACAACAGGTGCAACGCCGCTGCTTTGAATTAGGCATCCAATTTGAACTGGTGGAGCCGCAGCCCAGCCAAGGAACCCAGCCAACCATTGCAATCCCAAGCCGGCTGCCCCCGGCTCCTGCCAGCCAGGTCAAAGCATCGCTGCCACGGCCCAACCTTGCCCCCTGGGGCAGGTGGAGCTACAGCCGCTTGGTGGAACAAAACCAAGTTGCCTCTGATTACAGCAGGGAAGAAGAGGGCTTTGATCCAGATAACAGCCCAGCAAGTGATGGGGCCGGCAGCTCAGAAAGCCCCCTATGGAGCAGCCTTCCAGCTGGTGCTGCCTTTGGCACCCTTGTGCATGGGGTGCTGGAGCAGCTTGATTTCAGCGCTGATTTAGCTGCACCAGAGGTCCAAAAAATTCTTGTTGATGCCGTTGCCCGTTCTGGCTTTGAACCACACTTGGCCGCGGAGCTAAGGCCAGCCCTGCAAGAACTCATGCAGAGGTCCCTCGGGGGACCCCTGGGCCAGTTGCGCCTAAATCAAATTGAACGCCAAAACAGTTTGCGGGAATTGCCCTTTGATTTACCCCTGAGTGGCTTTGAAAACGGCCCGCCCCTAGATGTATTGGGTGAGGCCCTAGGCCAACTCGCAAAACACCCCAATCCATTGGCTTGCTCCTACGCAAAAGAACGGCTTAAACAACGCCTACCCCAAGCCAGGGCCGGTTTTTTAAATGGGGTGATCGATTTGGTGTTCCGGGCACCAGCTGCCAATGGAGATCTGCAATGGGTGGTGCTGGATTGGAAAACAAATCGGCTCAGCCAACCTGTGGCAAAACTGATGGCAGATAAGGATTATTGGCTGCAGGCCCAGCTCTATCGCCACGCCATAGAGCAATGGCTGCGGCTGCGGCTTGGTTTAACCAAATCCGAACCCTGCCCCGTTCACGCCTTGATGTTGTTCACCCGCAATGGTGAAAGCGCCTGGCTTACTAATCCATGAGTGCCACCCGCCTATTGGCCCTTGCGCCAGCCAGCGTGCAAAGCAAGGCAGAGGCCTTAAAGCCGTTGCTAGAATTGTTTTTTAGCAATCTTGGCCAAGGTAAAGAACCGCTTGAATTGGCTGAAAGCCAGTTACCAGAGGAACTGATCAGCGCCCTTGCAGCTCTGCCACTGGTGCTGGATAAAAAACCAGATGAACCGTTAAAGCTCTGGACGGCTAAGGGGTTCAAACAGCAACAAAGGGTGCTTGCGCAACTTGTTGATCTGCTCAAATCCCACAACGGACTTTTGGTAACAGGTGGGGCCGGCAGCGGTAAAACCAGCCTGGTGCGAAAACTACTGGGGGAGATAAATCAGCCAACGGCCCTAATGGCCCCCACTGGCAAAGCAGCCGCCCGCTTGAGGGAGGCGATGGCGCCAATGCCCGAGGGGATGCAATGCGGCACCATTCACCGCTGGCTTGAGGCCAGTGGTGATGGCCGATTTCGTCGGGGACCACAACGGTTGCTGGAGTTGAGCAGCGTTGTTGTTGATGAATTTTCAATGGTGGAAATAATGCTGCTGGAGGCCCTATTGGCGGCATTACCCCCTGGGGTGAAGCTGTTTTTATTGGGGGATCCTGGCCAGCTGCCACCGATATCCGGGGCCGGTGTGCTCGCTCCCTTGAAAGCAAAGCTGGCGGCAGAGGCACCGCAATGTTTAATCGAATTAAAAGGCTCCCATCGCTTCAATCAAACCACTGCCCTTGGGGAATTTGTTCAGCAGCTGCGCAAGGGGCCCATCGATTTGGCCACACAATTGCAGCAGCTTCCAGAAACAGGCAATTTGGGTTTCTACAATTTAAATTTAGGTTGGCCCATAGAATTAACTGAACGCTTAAATCTGCACCGCAAGCAACTATTAATAGCAGCTGAAAATAAGTACTATTCAGATCAAGAAGCCCTCAACACGCTTCTGGAATTAATGTTATTGGCACCGCGGCGAAAGGGCCGCCATGGGGTGGATCAATTAAATGAACGCTGGCTTGGCTTAGATCGAAATAATCCCTTGGCTTGGCCCGTGGGAACACCAGTTTTAATCAACCGCAATAACAATGAAAAAGGCCTATCAAATGGTGATTTGGGCTTAATTCGCAGCGATGAAAGGGGCCGAAAAGTGGCGGTTATCGCCAGCGGTGATGGCGCCCAACGCATCCCCTTGGAATTGCTTGTTGGCGTGGAACCGGCCCTTGCGATCACGGTGCATAAAAGCCAAGGCAGCCAAGCTAAGCAGGTGATAGTTGTGATCAATGAAGCCGAGGGGCTGGATCCCAGGTTGCTCTACACAGCCCTAACCCGCGCCCAAGATCGGGCCGATCTACTTTTTTCAGTTCCATAACAAAACTGCTGAATTTGCACTTTTAGAAGCAGTGTTGGAAGGATCCCTAATTAATGCATTGGAAATACCACCTTTTATCGGAGTTCCCCTAACCCCAACCCCACCAGCAATGTATCGCGATTGCATGCGCACCCAGCTTGGCATTGATGAATGGCTGCTGGGCCCTGGCGCCCTGAATGAACAACCTCCCTATCCCCCTGGCCTCACAGCCCAGCAAATAGCTATCGCCACTCGTTTTTGCCAGGCAATCGGCGACGATGATGGCTGAAGCAATGGCAATAACTAAACGCCCATGGGGCTGGTTTGAAACCTTGGCGGAGGGAGAGGGCTATCTAATAAAAAGATTATGGATTGCCCCACATCAGCGCATTTCATTGCAACGCCATCAGCATCGCCAGGAGCATTGGTATGTGGCCCTTGGCGGTGGCTCGGTAACCATTAACGATCAAGATTTAGAAGCCCCAATTGGCAGCACATTTAATGTGCCCTGTGGATCTATTCATCGAGCTGAAGCTGGGTTTGAAGGGATGTTGATTGTTGAAATCCAAAGGGGGGACCTTCTTAGTGAAACCGATATTGAACGTTTAGCCGATGACTATGGCCGATAAGTAGGGCCTCAGCCATGGAGCATCGGGTGATATATTTCAATTGTTGAAAGTCCATCTGAATAGGGCAAGGCAGATCAAAACGTGGGTTCTGCCGGCCTGAATCAAGGAATTTCAGGCCAACCTACGGCGACAATCGCCCTATCCAACCGTGACTACTACGCCTCAATTTCCCCTGCCTAGCGAACTGAATCCTGAGGATCCAGCTTCCGAATCATCTGAATCAAATTCAGCTGTTGCCAGTTCTGGTTTTGCCAGTTTTGGTTTGCCTGCAAACCTTCTAGAGGCCCTGGAGCGCTGCGGTTATCAGGAGCCATCACCAATCCAGGCGGCTGCCATTCCCGAATTAATGCTCGGCAGGGATTTGCTGGGCCAAGCTCAAACAGGCACAGGTAAAACCGCTGCTTTTGCCCTACCGCTGCTAGCCAGGCTAGATATCGAAGCGCGCCATCCTCAGGTGTTGGTGTTAGCGCCAACCCGTGAACTTGCAATTCAAGTAAGCGAAGCCTTTCAACGCTATGCCTCATGTACCCCTGGGGTTCATGTGCTTGCTCTTTACGGAGGCACTGATTTTCGCGATCAAATCCAGAAGTTGCGTAGGGGTGTTCAGGTAATAGTTGGCACCCCAGGCCGGGTGATGGATCACATGCGCCAGGGCACCCTTGATGTTTCCAAATTAGAAACACTGGTGCTTGATGAAGCAGATGAAATGCTGCGCATGGGTTTTATCGACGATGTGCAATGGGTGCTGGAGCAATTACCAACTAAGCGGCAAGTGGTGTTGTTTTCTGCCACCATGCCAAATGAAATCAGGCGGATTTGCCAACAACATCAAAAGCAACCGGCTGAGATCACCATTCGCACCCGCCAAGCTGATGCTGGCCGCATTCGCCAACGTTTTATCAGTGTTCCCCATCATCAAAAACTACCTGCTCTGCAAAGGGTGCTTGAGGCCCACGGCCGCGGTGGTGTAATTATTTTTGCCCGCACAAAAGCGGTAACAGTTGTGGTGGCTGAAGCCCTTGAAGCCAGTGGCACCGCCTGCGCTGTGCTCAATGGCGATATTCCCCAATCCCTGCGGGAACGCACAATTGAACGCTTAAAAGATGGCAAGGTAGATGTGTTGGTGGCCACCGATGTGGCAGCCCGGGGCCTTGATGTGGAGCGCATTGGTTTAGTTGTTAATTACGACGTTCCCTTCGACAGCGAAGCCTATGTGCATCGCATTGGTCGCACCGGCCGCGCCGGCAGGGAAGGGGACGCGATCCTGTTTCTCTCCCCCAGGGAGCGCCGTTTGCTCTATGGGCTAGAGCGGGCCGTTGGTTGTGCGATTGAACCGATGGAGGTGCCCTCCGATGCGGAAATCAATCAACAGCGCCTAGACCAACTGCAGGAAAAACTCACCTGCCTGCTCACTGAACCCGTAGCGAGCGAGCGTCAGCAGGAGGTGGCACTGATGGCTGAAATCATCCAAAGGCTCAGCCGTGAAACCGAAGCCACCCCAGAACAACTAGCCCTTGCCGCCCTAAGGCTCTCCCAAGGCGATCAACCCTTGTTGGTGGTGCCCCAAGTTCAAAATTCAGTTACGCGTATGGGTCGCAATGAACGGCCCGAACGGGGTGAACGCCGGGGGCCGGGGGGCCGGGGCAGCGATAGCCCTGAATCCCACATGGAACGCTTCCGGGTGGAGGTGGGCTGGCGTGATCGGATCAAACCCGGCCATATTGTTGGTGCCATTGCAAATGAAACCGGCTTAGATGGCAAAAAGATTGGCCGCATCAACATTTTCGACGACCACAGCACAATCGATTTACCCAAAGGCATGCCGCCTGAATTAATGCGTACCCTTAGCCAGGTGAAAGTGATGCAAAAGGAACTACAGATAACTCGCCTAGCAGTGGGCTGATTAACACCTGCCCCCTAAATGCACACAAAAGCGCATGGATGGCTTTATATCAATTGGTATAAAGCCCCACAGTAATGTCAGCTTTTAGGCTGGTTTTAGGCATCAGCCTGTGGCTTGGGTTGCCCCAAGCCCTACGGGCCGAAACAGCCATCCAAAACCTATGTATGGCTGGCTTCCAGAGCGCTTTTGCCCAGGCTGGCCAACAGCCTCCTGAAGGCATGGCTGTTTTTACCTGCCGCTGTTTGATTCAACGGCTTCAAGATGGGGAAGCTTTGAATCCAGCTCGGGAAAGCTGCAAATTGGAAGCCAGCCGACGTTTTCGGATTTTGCCCAAGGGCTAAGGCTTAAATGGTTAATGGGAACGTCGCAGGCTTTTTCCAACACCGGTTCACTCAGCAATAAATCCATCTGATCGTGAATCTCCAGTTCGCCATTTTCATCCCAGGTGAGAACCCAAGGCAGGGGAGCCCGCGAAGCCATCGCCACCTCCAGTGGTTTGTTTGAGTTTGCTGACAATGCCAGCATTTTTTGCTGATTCGCCGTAGTGCTGATTTGCTTCCAACTGCCGCAACGAAAGTTCATGGCCATCCGTTTGCCACGCAGGTTTTTTATTGCCCTAGGCGTTTGCCTCGCGGCAACTAGTAATCCCTGCTTTGCTAATTCAGTAACCGCTGAATCAATCTGGGATCAAGGCAATGCCCAGGAAAGGGCCGGCGCTCAAATCCCCGCAGGAGCCACTATCACGAGCAGCAACTGCGAAACATTTCAAGTGCGAGATGATCTGCGCTACCGCTGCACTTTGGAATACAGCACCATCCCTGCCCTAACTCCATGACCTTGCAGCTTCCAGCCTTTGATGCCCTGCCGCCACCGCCAAAAGAAGGCAAACTTCTAGAAATACCAATTGCTGATTTAAAACCAACCCAAATGTGTGTTGGCCTAGCGGAGGTGCAACATCGGCGCAAGGATTTTGCAACTGATTCACTTAAAGAAAGGCGTAAATATCTAAAAGGCAAACCTGTTCCCTTGGTGCACAGCCCAGCAGCCGGCTTTTGGATGCTTGATCGCCATCACCGGCTGCGGGGCCTGCTGGAGATTGATCCAAGTGCTACGGCCTTTGGTTATGTGGTGTTAGAGCTCCAAGAAGTGGAGGCAGATCTGGTGCTGCAAATACTGCAGCAAAAAGGTTGGCTGTATCTCTATAACGGCAGAGGCCAGGGCCCTCAGCCCCCCAGCACCCTGCCCAAAAACCTCACCGAGCTGGAGGATGATCCCTACCGCAGCTTGGTGTGGAAGCTTAAGCAAGAAGGAATTATCGAAGCTGCACCCCTGATCCCTTTCCATGAATTTCGCTGGGGGGCATGGTTAAGGCGCAAACCATTGCCACCATTCAGCTCAATGCAACTAGAACCCGCATTGCCAGCGGCAAGGGCCTATGCCCGGCTGGAAAAGTTGGGCTGAATTTGCTTAAATCAAGGTAAAGAGGATTAAGAAGTGCCTAAGTGGGGTGCTGCCCAGCCGCAAAAAAAATCACTTGGTTTTTTCAGCTTGGCCATTGCCATGGCAGGGGGCTTGGGTTTTGGCGCCTTCCTGCTGGAGCCGAGCCTTAATGCGCTTAGGGGTTTAAAACCTGGCGCTGCAATTCAACAATTGCTGCTGCAGCCCCCCCAAGATGTGTTGATCCTTGGCACCGACGAATCGGGGGTGTTAACTGATGTGATGGCTACATTGCATCCCACCCGAGAAGGGGTGCATTTGATGCAAATTCCCCGCGATACTTTTATCGATTCCGCCGTTCATGGTGAGATAAAAGCAAATGCATTATTTGCTTTAGGTGGAATCCAAGAGGCGGAAACAGAGGTTTCAAACCTTCTGGGTCGCCCCCTGCAACACCACATTTTAATCAACTTAAAGGCAATCAGAAAGCTTGGTGATGCCGTTGGGGGGGTGGAGATAAATGTACCTAAAGCGATGTATTACAACGACTCACGCCAAAACCTTGCTATTGCCCTTGAACCTGGCCTGCAAACCCTGAGGGGCAATGATCTGGAGGGATTTTTGCGCTTTCGCCACGATGAACAAGGCGATCTTGGCCGCATGGATCGACAGAGATTAGTGGTTAGCGCCCTATTGAAAAAGTTGGCATCATTCCAGGTAATCACCCAATTACCGCAGCTGATTTCAGTGCTGGGTGCGGATTTAAAAACTGATCTAAATCCAATTGAACTTGCAAGTTTGGCCACTGCTGTTGCTGGCAAACCTTTAATGCCATCAAGGCTGCCAGGCACAGCTGGCTACCGCAACAACATCAGCTATTGGTTTGTGGGCTCCCCTCCGCCGAACTAACAAATAGGCGGAAGGCGGAAAACAACAAGGCCACACCGAAAAGTGTGCCCACCACCCAAAGGGTGTCTGAGGGCCATTCCACCAACACCATGCCACCAAGTAGGCAGGTGATGATTCCATCTAGCAACACCAAACTGCGGGCGGGCCCCGCTGCAGCGGCGGCGGCTGCTAATTCCATAACCCCCTCCACCACTAGCAAAGCACCTAGAAAAAGCGTAATGCTGAAGGTGCTATCTACCGGGAAAAGCAACACAAATAGTCCGCCAACCACGTAGAGCAGCGAAGCCACCAAACGAAAAATGCGCGCTTTTAGATCAGCTGCTGCCCCCAAACGCAGTAGCTGACTAACCCCAGCTGCCACCGCCACAGCCCCAAAGGCCAAGGTAACTGCCGCTGCTGAAAGGAAAGGGAACACAATTGAGGCGGCCCCAGCCACCAGCAGTAAAACAGCCGTGGCGATTCTTAAAGCGGGGGAGGCTGGAATGGCCATGGCTTAAACAACAACACACACCAAAGCCTAGCCAAGGCCTGATAATTGAATTACCACCCTTTTGTATCTCCCTATTTTTGATGCCTAATACCCACCAGGATTCCAGTGATGTGGCCCCTGCAGCTGCTATGGATGAAGCCTTAAAACGTAAATTGAAAGCCATGCCAAAACGCAAAGAAGTGCAGGCTGAGTTGGCAGCAATCCATCACTCCCAAGCCCCTCAGGAACCGGAGGAGGATTTGGAATTACGCGGTAGGGGGTTGCGGGGTGACGGCTGAGCTGAACCAGCAAGCTCTCAAAAACGCAATTAAATATTTTGTAGCTGCTGCCATCGCTGGCAGCATTGCTCTTGCCACCGATCAAGTGAAATACATTTGGTACCCGCTTTTGGCGGTGGTGATGTGCATGGATGAAACTGAAACCAGGGTGATTGCGGCCTCCCGCGGTCGGATGTTAGGCACGGTGGCCGCAGGCTTTGTGGGTTTTTTTGTACACACAGTGCTTCAAGGCTGGATAGCACTAACAGTTGCTTTACTGATTTTGGTGCCGCTTTTGCGTTGGTGCCGTTGGCAGGCGGGCCTTGCCACTGGCGTAGTTTTGCTTTCAATGTTATTCCTTGTTGCTGAATACAACTCCCTAGATTGGCTATACATACTCAATCGCACCATCGACACCCTAATCGGTGTGCTGGTGGCCATAGCAGTTAGCAACTTACTCTGGCCAATTAATCGCCTCGCCGAAATTCACGGCCTTGATTTACAACTAAGGCACATCCTAAGCCAAAGGTTACTTTATATTCAACAATTATTGCTTGGAACTGCAGCAGCTGCCTCGGCAGCTCAAGTCCCCCTCGAAGGCTCCAGGCTGATAAGTCAGCTCAGCCAACTGGTAAACGATGAATTGCGCAGTAGGCCCCATGGAGAAGCCACTCGACACCATTGGCGCCAAAGATGCATTCTCTGGGAGCGGGTGAATCACCACAGCGTTCAATTATTGCGCTTAATTAGCTGGCAACCTGTAACATTTAATAACCTTGAACAGGCCCCCTGGATAAACAAGCTCCCCAAATTATTAGATGCTAAACTTGATGCAACAAAATCGAATGTAACGAACCGCCGCCAGCTGCTCCAGATTGCAACTGAAACCAATACTCCCCCCCTACTGCTACTTGCCGTTGAAGATGAATTGCACCGCCTAATTAGTAGCGCTGAAAGCTTACAACTAGCGAGCAGATGTAAAATATCAGCCTAATGCTGTCTAATTATCGCCTTTTTAATCAGAGCGAAGTGCGCCTTGCCCTCACGGCAGGCTTATCAGCAGGGCTAACAATTACCTTGGGCTTACCTGATCCCATGTATGCGCCCATGGCTGTGGCAGCTGTGTTATCAGGCACCCTTGGCAACAGCTGGACCTTGGGAGTACAAAGAATTCAAGGCACCATTTTGGGAGGTTTAATTTTATTTGTTGCCCACAACACAATTGCAAATTCAATGCCGATGCCCATTGGCATTGGCATTAGCCTTGCCTGCACAAGAATATTTGGCGGATCCTTAGGTTTGCGTTCCGGCTACAAGGTGGCAGGGCTGGTGGTGGTGATGGGCTGGACCGTGCATGCCAGTTCAATTAATAGTTGGCTTCCCATCCGCTTACTTGTTACTTTGATCGGCGTTTTGTTGTCTTTAATAGCAATAAATGCTTTTTGGCCAAGCCGTGCTTTAGCGGAACATCAAAAGCTTTCCCAGGCCCTATTCAATGGTTTTGCTGAGGCGTTGCAGGAAAGAGTTCAGCACTTAAAGATTGGCGTAGATATGCAGGCAGAGATCAAACGGCAGCGCCGTGATGGGCTTTTAAGTAAATTGATGGCATTGCAAAATCAACGGCCTGCCGCATTAGTGGAACTTGGCGCCGATCGCAATGGCGAAAGGCTATTACGCCTTTGGGATTTAGAAGAACAGTTTTTCACTGAGCTGATTGGCTATTACCGCACCCTGCTGCGCTTGCCGATGCTGCCAATGGATGGGTGTGAATTACAAAATCTACTTCAAGTAGAACTAGATGTGCTCAGTTTTATTGCAAACCAATTGGTGTGTTACGCAAATATTTGGCCAAACCCCCTAACTAAACAAGATTCAAATCAATGGAGCGCTGCCCTTGAAGCAGCGGAACAGCAGATATACGAAAACCCAAAGGTGATGGATACACTGCTGGCAAGCAGCGGCGGGCGCAGGGCAATGGTTTGCAATCAACTTTTGCAAGCGATTGAACGCTTTCAAAATGATTGGATCGCCCTTGCCTAATAAAATACCAATTAATTTTCCTGCTGCCGCCTCTAGAGCCGAACACTCCCAGCCCAGTTCAGTGGCTGCAGCAATCAAGCTGCAACTACCAAGGCGTTGATCAACATCACCGTGGCAATGAGTAAGCGCGCCCTGGCACTGTTGTGGGCGGGGCTATTGCCGGTTCAGGTGTTGCCGGCTCCGCTATCCGCCCAACCGCTGCAATCCCAAACCACCCAGCTCCTAGAGCGCAGCTGGCAAAAGCTCGATGCGCAACTGCGGGCGCTCGATCAGCTGCTCCCCACTGAGCCCGAGCCCCCGGTGGGCAACGTGCTCGCCACGCCGCAGTTGCCAGCCAACCTTATTAAGGCCAACCAAGCGGCCAACGGCACGATCCAACCGGCCAACGCCGTGGCCGCTCCGCCCCTAGATCTGCCCACTGCCCAGCAACTCCAGGCCGAAGGCGTCGCCAGCCTCAGCCTGGAGCAGGCCCTGGCGATCGCCTTTGCCAACAGCGCCACCCTGCAAGCCCAGCGGGAACAGGTGGCCGCCGCCTTGGCCAGCCTCCAGGCCGCCATGGGCAGCTACTGGCCAACGATCAGCGCCTTTGCCAATGGTGGTTACGAGGGCAGCCGCAGCACCACTACCTCCAACAAACCCAACGACAACCTGGGCTTTGGCCCGCTATTTGCGCCCAATGGGCTGCTCAACTCATCCGGAAACCCCACCGCCGGCCCCTTTTATGTGCCCAACGGCGGTTCCGTGGCGGCCAACTCTGGCGAGTGGGGCCTGGAAGGCGGCTTGCAGCTCAACTACGCCCTGCTCAACTTCGCCCGCACCCCAACGGTTCGCGCGGCGCGCGCCAGCCTGGAGCAGCAGCGCAACACCTACGCAAACCAGCTGCGCAGCCTGCAACTGCAGGTGAGTGAGGCCTACTACCAGCTGCAGCAAAACGACCAACTAGTGCGCGTTTACGACGCCAACCTGCGCAACGATCTATTGATCCTGCAGGACACCCTCGACCTCAAACAGGCCGGCCTAGTGCCCAGGCTCAATGTGTTGCGGCGGCGCGCCATCCTGGCCTCCGATGAAGAAACCCTGATCCAATCGCTGGCCGACCGGGCGGTGGCACGCCGCCAGCTGGCGGTGCTGCTCAACCTGCCCGCCAGCGTGATCCCCAGCCCCAGCGACCCGATTGTGGTGCAGCCCCGCTGGCCGCTCGATCTCGAAGCGAGCCTGCTGGCGGCCTATCGGGGCAATCCCGAACTGGAGGCGATCTTGGCCACCCGCACGGCCCTCAGCCAACAAAGCCAGGCCACCGCTGCAGGCTTGCTGCCGAAACTTTCCCTTTTTGCCAGCGCGGGTGGCAACAGCTCCCAAACCAGCCTGGGCAACTTCGCCCTTGCTGGAGGGGGCTGCTGCGGCTCCACCGCCCTGCCTCTCTCCAGCACCAGCGGTGGGGACTGGTCTGCGGGGCTCACATTCACCTGGTTGCTGTTTGATGCCGGCAACACCGCAGGCCAGGCGCGGGCCCTGGTCAAACGGGAGGCGGCGGCTGCGCAGCAGTACGCCGCCACGCGCAACGACATCCGCCTGCGGATCGAGCAGGCCTTCTTTAACCACGAAGCCAGCCTGGCCAAGCTCAGCTCAGCCCGCCGCGGCGTGGCCGCAGCCCTTGAGGCCTTTCGCGACTCGCGCCTGCGCTATCTCACAGGCCTCGACAGCGAGCTTAATCTCTCTAATACCCAGGAGCGTTTAATCAACAGCCTGGTGCAACGGCTCAACGCCACGGTGAACGTGAACATCACCTACGCCAAGCTGTTGAAGGAGCTTCTGCCGATGCCCCGGGATTCCAACGCGCCAATCCAGCCGCAATTGCAACTCACCCAGTCGCAGCTCAGCAGCAGCGCCCCGGACCAACCCTGAGCCGAGAAACATCACCATGGCCTTCGCCCTGCCCGCCCTGAGCCCTCTTTGGCGCAACAGTTTGCGGATCTGGCTGGCCAGCACCCTTTCGATCGGGATCATGCTCTGGGCCGGCCGCAGCAATGTGCTGTGGCTGGCGCTGGTGATGGCCGTGATGTTTGTGAATGAGAACGACCTCACCCCAGCTCGCAGTATCGGCCAAATCGTTGGCGGCGCCTTGATAGGCATTCTCACCGCAATGGTGTTGCATGAGATCTCCACCAGCTGGGTGGTGCTGGGCCTTGCCCTGCTAACCACCGGTGTACTGGTGCGAAGCCTGGGGCTGCTCAAGGGCCTCAGCATGGGTTATACGGCCTGCTGGGCCATGGAACTGATGCATCGCGGCAACCAGTTCAACTGGGCACTGATCTTCAACATGGCACTTGCGGCGGTGGTGGGGATCCTGATGGCGCAGATCGCCACTTGGGCGCTGTGGCCTCGGCAGCCCCTGCAACAGCTGCCCGCCCTAGAAGCCAGGATCGCCAGCCAGCTCGGTGCGCAGATCACGGCGATGCAGCAGTGGTTAGGCAGCGGTGGTGCGCCCCCTGCAGCCCTGCGTTCCCAGGATCTGCTCCCCAGCATCCAGCTATTGCAACAGCTGCGCAACCAAAACCAGGGCCTTCCCATGCCCGCCCACAGCAAACAGCTGCTAAACCGCTGGGCCCAGGCCGGTAGCCTCTGGCGCCAAGTGCTACGCCAGTGGCTGCTGCTGGAGCCGCTGCTACGGCAGCTGGCCACCCCATTGATGGAAGAGAATCCACAGCCGCTGCTCCGCAGCTCGCTCGCCGATCTGGCTGCCCGCTTGCAAGCCCATGCGGTGACGGTTCCTTCGAGGCCGGCACAGCTCTGGCTGGAGGAAGCCGGGCGCCTGGGCGCCCCCCAGCCCCTGCTGCTGGCCATCGGCCAACAGTGCCAAGACCTGCAACAGCTGCTGCACAGCCGAGCTCTGCTGCTGCAGCGATTGGAATCGAACCGATGACCAGCCCTGCCATGCGGGACACCGTGCGCCTCGCCGCCACCGTGACAGTGGTGAACGGCTTCGCCAGCCTCACCGGCCTGCCCTTTGCGCTTTACGCCTCCCTGGCGGTGCTGAGCGTCACCGTGGGCAACTACGGCAACACCCTCGAACTCGGCCGACAGCGCCTGGTTGGCACCACCGTAGGAGCCGTGGTGGTGTTTTTCGGCTATCGAGCCTGGGGGGATCTGCCGCTGGTGGTGGCACTGCCTTTGGCGCTGCTGCTGGCCCGGTTGATCGCCGGCTCGTTTCGGCTCACCGTGGGCTACACGGTGTGCTGCTTCGTGGTGGTGATGGGCTGGCTCACCCACGACCAGCAGCTCGACAGCTGGATCCCGCTGCGCTTGCTCTGGACTGCGTTCGGCATCCTGATGGCCCTGCTGAGCCTTCGCCTGTTCTGGCCCGCACGGGCCCGGATACAGCAGCGGGAGGGACTGCTGAAGCTGCTGGTGGATCTGGGACAAAGCCTGCAGCAGGCTGTGCAGCCCCAACCCCAGGTGCAACGCCGGCTCGAACTGGGGCAACAGGTCCGCAGCCTGCGCATCGAGCTGTTGAGCCTCCGCAACCAACGCCAGGGCGCCCTGCTGGAGCTGGGCAGCCTGGCTAGCCAGCATCCAGTTGCAAAGATGTGGACATTGCTGGACCAGGCCAGCGAAGCCCTGATCCTCGATCTCGATGAACTGCGGCGCCTGCCCAATGTCGACTGGCAGGGGTGGGGGCTACAGGGCGACTACGCAACTGGCGTGACCTTTGTGCAGGGGGTGGCCCAGCGACTGCTGGCCTGGCAGGAGCAATTGAGTGATTCATTGCAGCTGCAGCCGCCGCCGAGCTCCCCTCGATCAACACTTCCCCTGGAAGCCCTGCAGTCGCCCGAATCCCTGGCTGCCTATCGGCTCCTCAACCCCAAGCAACTCCAGCGGGTGGCCTCACGATGGATGGTGCTCAACCGCATGGACGAAACCATCGCAAGCACTGAACGCCAATGGAGCGCGATCCTGGGCTGAGTGCTTAGGCGTTGGGCCGCGAAGACCACCAACGCTCAACCCGATAGAGCAGCACCACCACCATCACCACCAGCCAAAACCACAGCTCCGGCGGGTTGGCATTAAAAAGGATTAACAGCAGCACCACCTCGCTCACCAGCCAGGGAAACTCCTGCCGCAGCAAAGGGTTACGGATCCGCGACAGCGACCAAAACTTCTCAGGGCGGCTCATGGCAAGGTGTTGGGTTGACGCAGGGAAGGGCGGTTCCAGCGCAGGTCGATCCAGGGAGTGCGGAAGCCACCGGTGATGGAACGCAGACCAGGAATCACGTAGCTGATCGGCGAGCGCCACTCCACATAGGCATGGGTGGACACGGTGAGACCATCGCGGATCGGGAACACTCCACTCCCCCCCGAGAGGGTCCATCGGTAACCATCCACGCTGGAGGGATCTCGCTCCAATTCGATTTCACTGCGCATCACGGGGCCGTTCTTGGTGAGTTCTTGGGCCAACTGCGCGTTGCCGGTGGTAGTGGAGATGTCGTCTTGGGTGGCGGGCAGGGTGAGCACCTGCGTCACCTTGCCCACAATGCCGCCGAAGCGACCGCGCTGATTCCACTGTGGCACCACCTCCACGGGCAGCCCCAGAGGCAGTCGGCGGGCATCGGCTGGCGCGAAGTAGGCCACCACCCGAAGCGGGCGGGTTTTTGCGTTGGCTTGCTCAGTGCGGCCAATCGTGCCCAACCGCTGACCGGTGCCCACGGTTTGGCCGGAGATCACCTGCAGATCCAACACTGTGCCGTTCCGGTCGGCATGTACCTTGCCGTCGTAGTTAATTTTGGCCTTGGTTACCTGGATCTGTCGCTTGAGATCGTCGATTTGATAGCGGCGCTGCAGGGCCTGGGTTTCTATCGTGAGCTTCACCTGCTGGTAGTTGGTGACCACGTTCTTCTCGTTGATTTTCACGTCGTCGAGATTCACGCTGGTTGTGGTGAGCCCCTGCTCCGAGTTCACCACCTCAGAGGAAAGGGGCGCCACCACCTCCCGCTTGGCCAGCCAATCCAAGTTGCGCAATTTCCTGGAGTAGGTCGACTGCAATTCGCCGTAGCGGCGGCGATCGTTGGAATACTTGGCCAAAGAAGTATCAAGGGCCCGCTTCTCAGTGAGCAAGCGCAAGGAATCTCGCCCATCGAGTTGGGCGTTATCCCGTTGCAGCTGGCGCAGGTTGCCGCGCTGCTGGTCGAGCTGGCGCTCCAACACAGGCAGGTATAGCTGCATCAGCACCTGGCCGCGCGCCACCAACTCACCCTCCTTCACAAACACCTCCCGCACCTGGCCGCCGGCTCTGGCGTTGAGGATGCCAGCGTTATTGGGGTAAATCAAAACGCCCATGCCTTCCACCTCCGTGGGCACGGGCCAGAACAGGGCCCACAGCAGCAACACTCCGCTAACTCCCCCTAGGGTTAAACCCACCTGGTTGTGATCGCTCAGCTGCGAGGGGGTGGGGCTGGCCTGAGACATGGAACTCAGTTTGCAGGAGAAAAAAAGCACCTGCCTGATAAATCAAGCCTACTCAGCAACTGTTAGATCGCAGGCAGCCGCTCTGGCAACAGCTCCAAGTTGCTTAGCGCTTCCATTGAGCGTTTCGGATCTAAAATTGCAGCTGCTAGCACTGGTGCTAAGCCTGGCACCAGGGAAAAAGCAGCAGAAAAAGCGGTAAAAAGCGATAGGCCCTTAAACCGGCTGATGGGGCCCACCAGAGCTAACCCATCACGGCTGAAGGCCACAGGTTGCAGCGCCATGGGAAGTTCAGCCAAGCTCGGCCACAGCTGCTGCGGCAGCAGGCTTTTTGCCGCTTCCTTCAACCCAGCCCGCATCACGGCAGGGTTGGGCTTATCAATTTGGCCAATTGGTTCGCCAAAAAAGGAAGCCTGGCCAAACACCTTTGCCTTGCCCCAAGGGGCAATTCCCCCATCACAAATGAGTTGAGCACCGCTGGTTGAGCGTTCGCGCTCCATGCGTTTTAGCTCCATGGGCATCACGATCGCCTTGGGTTGATCGCTGGCTTGCCCACAAAAAAAATTATCCAGCAAACCAGCTTCCAATTGCAACAACGCAGCCCAGCTGCAATCCAGCAAGGGCAGGCTGCAACCGATGCTGGCCAGGAGTGGGGCCGTGGCTGCACCGGCCGCCAACACCGTGTGCTGGGCCAAAATCTCCTCCCCCGCCTTTGTTTTGCAGCCGCGCACCACCCCCTCCTCCAGCAGCAGGCCTTGCAGCAGCAGATTGCGCTGTTGCACCCCAGCTGCTGCAAGGGCTTTTGTTAGTTTTTCAGTTAGAACAAGGGGGTCAACCCTGGCGTAGGGCATGGCCACCACACCGCCTAGGGGGGCATCCACCAACAGCGGTTCCAGGCCGCGCCATTGGCTTGGGTCCAAGCGCTGGGCCCCTGGGGGAATGTTTGGTTTTTGATCTTTCAGCCAGTAGAGCAAAAGCTCAGCTGGCTCCAAACCCAAAAATCCATGGCGCTTTTCAAGGCGCTGCCATTGTTCAAGCGCTGCCAGCTGCACCCCCCCATAACTTATGGGGGTTGCCATTGGCGCCGTTGAAATAATGCATACCTTGGCGCCGCTGTCAGCTGCTTCCAGCGCTAACAAGCCGCCCGCCAGCCCAGCTCCCACCACCAGAAGATCGGGTATCAATAGTTCAAGGTGAAGGAGCTAACAACACTGCGAAACATCGTTGCCACCCGATCCCAACGCACCTCATTGGTGCTAGCAGCAAGGGTATAAAGCTTGCCCTTATCAGCCACCACCGTGGCAAATTCATGGCGATCACGATCGGCCAGGTGCACTTTGTATTCCAGGTCGTAGAAGGTGCGGCCCTGGTCGGCCCGTTCGCTTGCTTCCACTAAATCCGCCTCACGGCCGCTGCCGGCAGGGGCGATAACCGTGCGTCCCAGTTTTTCTCCCACCGCCACCGCACTGCCTAAATCCTCAAGCCGTTTATCTGGATCAACAGGAGCGATCACAAGGCTGAGGGTTTCATCGCTATTGATCAGATCATGGAAAACAACTTCAGGGCCATCGCTGATGGCCACCCGTATCCAACCGGTTGGATACAAAAAGGCGTAGCGGCCATCGGCGCTGCTATAGCGGTTTAAGCCAGCCGCCGCAGCTGAACAGCCCACCAGCAACACCAACAGCAACACGCACATCAGGCGGGGGATCCCCCGAAACAAAGCCGAAACCTTCATGGGAGAGCCAAGCAACAGGAAGCTCCTGCCATTCTTGCGCCGCGGCCTGCCTAGATTCGCGATAATTGCTTTAGCCAGCTGTCTGCCTTCACCCGCCCCTTGGCTCGGCTGATTGAGCAATTCGAGCGGCTGCCGGGCATTGGTCCCCGCACGGCCCAAAGATTGGCCCTTTATTTACTGCGCCAACCTGAAGAGCAAAGCCAGGCATTTGCTGAAGCGATCCTGGCTGCCAGGCAACAGGTGGGGCAATGCCAACGCTGCGGCCACCTATCGGCAGAAACCCTTTGCAACATTTGCCTAAATCAAGAGCGCAACATTGGCCTGATTTGTGTTGTAGCCGATTCCCGCGACCTGCTAGCGCTTGAACGCACTCGGGAATTCAAAGGCAGCTACCACGTTCTTGGCGGCTTGATCTCACCCATGGATGGCATCGGCCCAGAGGCTTTGATGATCCAGGCCTTGCTAAAACGCCTTGATCCAGAGGAGGTTAAAGAGGTGATTTTGGCTTTAACTCCAAGCGTTGAAGGCGACACCACAAGCCTCTACCTGGGACGGCTGCTGAAACCATTTTGCCAAGTAACCCGTATTGCCTACGGCCTGCCCATGGGTAGCGAATTGGAATATGCCGATGAAGTAACCCTGGCTCGGGCCCTTGAGGGGCGCCGGGCCATGGAATAGGCAAACTGCCATGGAAAAAACAAGTCGCTACAGCCACATCCCCCCGCAGCAAAGATTGCCAAGTTGGTTGCGGCGACCGATCGGAGCTGCAACTCAATTAGAAGCGGTGCAAGCTGTGGTGAAACAGCAAAGGCTTCACACCATTTGTGAAGAGGGCCGCTGCCCAAATCGAGCTGAGTGCTATGCAGCCGGCACTGCAACTTTTTTACTGGGGGGGCCCATCTGCACCCGCAGTTGTGCCTTTTGCCAAGTGGAGAAGGGATTACCACCAGCAGCAGCTGATCCCCTAGAGGCGGAACGGGTGGCAGGGGCCGTTGAGAAATTGCAGCTCAAATATGTAGTGCTCACAGCTGTTGCTCGCGACGACATGGCAGACCACGGCGCAAGCCTTTTTACAAACACCATGGCAGCAATTCGCAAACGCCTACCGCAAATAGCAATTGAGGTGTTAACACCCGACTTTTGGGGTGGCCAGCGGGATCTAGAGGCTGGCTTAAGCAGTCAACGGCTACGGCTACGCCAGGTGTTGAGCGCCAATCCAGTGTGCTTCAACCACAACTTGGAAACGGTGCAACGGCTCCAGGGGGAAGTGCGCCGCGGTGCCACCTGGTGCCATTCGCTTGGGCTGCTGGCTGCTGCCCAGGAGATAGCGCCAAATATTCCAACCAAAAGTGGCTTAATGCTTGGCCTAGGTGAAAGCAAAGCCGAAGTAGTGGCTGCGATGGAGGCTTTGCGGCAAGCGCAGTGCCAAAGGCTCACCCTGGGGCAATACCTAAGGCCGTCCCTTGCCCACATCCCCGTAGCTCGCTACTGGACACCCGCTGAATTTGCCGAATTGGCTGCCATTGCCACTGGCTTAGGTTTTGCACAAGTGCGCAGTGGCCCCCTAGTGCGCAGCAGCTATCACGCCGAGAAAAACTAACTACATTTATCGCCCTTAAAAGAAGAATTTTACTGAAACTTCAGGGCCATATTGATAACTGTTGCAGCCATTATCTGATGTTGCTCCATTATTCCAAGCCTGGCCAAAATATCGCATCGAAACATTCAAACTTGTGTTATTGCCAACGGCATAACCCAAGCCCAATTGGGCATTTCCAGTGAGGTCTTGCTGGCCTGCCAAGCCAAAACCAGCAATATCAGCGCGGCCAAATGCCCGCAAGCGCGGAGCTAGAAGGATGCTTCCCTGTAAACCCAAGAGCGGTTCCACGCACCGTGGTGGTTGAATCAGCCCAGGGGATCAGAGCGTAAAATTCTGCGGTTGCAGCCCAATTATCATCAGCTGCTGTTATTACGGGTGGAACATCAAGCATGAATAAAACCGAGAGCGCTGGGAAATGAAAACTTGCCAGAACACACGCTAATGCAAATGCTTAATTTGTCACGGATTCGCATAATTGCAATCGGCAAACAGCGGCCCGGCTGGTTGCATGATGGGGCAGCAATGTATTGCAAACGTTTAGTTGGCCTTGAAATAATAGAACTCAAAGATTCAACGCCAGACAAGGAAGCTCAGGCGGTGCTAGCAAGTTTAAAAAATAATGAGAAATTATTACTTTTAAGTGAAGATGGCAAGCATTTTAGTTCACGCCAGCTAGCAAATAAATTAAATGAACTTAGCTCCAATCGCTTGGCATTTGTTATTGGTGGTGCCGATGGCCACAGCCCACAGTTAAAGGCTAAAGCAGATCAAATAATCAGCCTTTCAGCACTTACCTTTCCCCATGAATTAGCCAGATTAATTTTGCTTGAGCAAATCTATAGAGCTAGCACTATTATTCAAGGAGGGCCATACCATCGCGATGCGGCCACTGCTGCGGGCAAGGCCCTCGGTGCAATCACCTCGCATCAATAATCCAGAACCACCCCACACCAAACGCAGGGGCAAATCAATTGGGCTGGCCGCCAATTCCCTATGGGCTGTGAAACCAAGTCTACGGAAATAACGAACAAGTTTTTGATGTTGCTTACTGTTATCGCGTATTGCAAGTAAATTAGCTCTACGGCAGGGGGTTTGTTCCAGGGCCCAGGCAAATGTTGCAGCCCAAATTAAATCTGCCACCCCCTGCAGCTGATTGCCTTGCACTCGCAGGGTGTCTAGATGCAAACAATTGGCAAAGGGTAAAGACCAGCCCTTGAGTTCACCCAGCAGCAAAAGGCGCCCCGCATCACGGCGAGCAACCGCCACCCGCAGGGTTTTTAATCCTAATCCACCGCCAATTTGCAGGCGCAAAATCAGCCCCTGCTGGGCAGCAAATGCTTCCAAATCAGCCAGGGACGGCATCTGCTTATTTGATAGAGAATTATAACCTAAATGATTTTCACCACGGGCCGCGGCCAATTGCATTTGTTGTTGACGTTCAGCAAAACGTTGGCGATCAGCTTCGCTAAAATTCTCTTTGCAGTGGCGGCAACTAACCCCCGCCACATAACTTGATAAAGCCCGATCAGCGGCGGCCAGTGGCATGCCACAGGCGAAACAAAGGCTGTATTCACTGGGGGCAAGCTGGTGGTTTAAAGCAACCCGCTGATCAAACACAAAACAGTCCCCCTGCCAGCTACTGCGCTCGGCTGGAATCTGCTCTAAATACTTTAATATTCCGCCTTCTAAATGATGAACATCGCTAAACCCCTGGGCAACTAAAAGAGCGGTTGCTTTTTCACAGCGGATGCCACCTGTGCAAAACAAAGCAAGGCGTTCTGCCTTGTGCTTTTTCATTAATGGCTTCAATTCTTGTTCTACCCAAGCTGGAAAGCCACGGAAATTATCAAGGCCGGGATCGATCGCACCGGGGAAACTGCCAACGGCTATTTCATAATTGTTGCGCGTATCAATTACCAAGGTATTTGGCTGTTTAATTAAATCATCCCAGCGCTGCGGCTGCACATAATTACCCACCTGCTGCTGGGGATTCAGCTCAGGAATGCCAATGGTTACGATCTCACTCTTGATCCGAATCTTAAGGCGGTGAAAACATTTTTTTGCACTCCAGCTATATTTAACCTCCAATTCATTAAATGCTTCTTCTTTTCGCAGTAAATCAATAAAATCTTTAATGCCAATTTCCGAACCACACAATGTGGCATTAATACCCTCTGCCGCTAAAAGCAAGGTGCCTTGCAAACCACCCATTTCGGCGTTTTTAAGCAGCTTTTGGCGCAAGCTCTCGAGATTATCGAGTTGTGCAAATTTATAGAAAGCTGCAACTAGGTAGGTCAATGGCAGCTCAA
>Ga0214921_10000503_pt1 | contig 72684 bp, 60 predicted proteins | sample LL1505_MetaG_FD_177992 | JGI IMG/M metagenome (GOLD analysis project Ga0214921, IMG submission 177992) | Freshwater microbial communities from Lake Lanier, Atlanta, Georgia, United States - LL-1505 | ecosystem: Environmental > Aquatic > Freshwater > Lake | place: USA: Georgia | collected... | reverse complement strand
GAGGTCCTACAGTGGCCGTCTGCGCAACCCCAACCAGCTTCGCCGGCCATTCCAGCGCTAGCTACAAACCAAATCGTCAACTAACATAAAGACCGGATCACCTCGTGGGGTCTGGCCACAAGCACCTCAACCAAATAGTCAACTAACATAACAACCGGATCACCTTATGGGGTCTGGCCAGTCCTGAACCCTAAGTTGCAAAGCCGCTATGACGGCCTTTTTCGGCCGTATGTGCCGCGCTTTTCTCAGGTGGCTTTTTTGGCAGTACGGAAGTCTCTACCTGCGTGTTAGGCAGTCATGCATATGGCATTTTTTGCGATTTCGAATACGGAACATTGGGCATGACTATTGTCTGCTTCCAGCTCATAAGCCCGATCAGAATAGGGTGTTTCTTTATTGAACCTGATCGCCAAGTAGCCTCTTCACTTCGCTCACAACATGAGGTGACGCAGAATACATTTGTTTGACGATTCCCCGTATTTCATCGGGTGCCGTATAACTAATATCGAGACGCCTTTTTTCTGCCTCATCGAGGAATTGCTTATCTTGGAGTGTTGCGAGAAATGCTTCTCGAAGGATTTGGACGGTTTGTGAGGGAACATCAGGCGGGGCAATAAAAGGTCTGCCAAATTCTTGCGTGCCAAACATAAGATTCATAGCCGCGCGCTGATCATCTGATTTTGCATAATCAAAAATCCATGGAACATCTAGAAAGTCAGGATGTTTGTTCATTCCGAATTGAACGAGGACTTTAATTTTTCCAGATTTGAAATATGCATCACCAATTGATTTAAGCGCTGAAACCGTGACGCCAACGGTGCCCTCAACTTCTCCTCGCTCCATAGCAAGCAAGCTTGCACTTGTGGCGCTATAGCCTTTTACAATATTAAAACGTGTCCCTAGAATTGTATTTGTGAAAAAAGGAAAGCTGCTTGTTGAGCCTGTGCTGCCTGCAACAATGATGTCCTTGTTAAAGGCATCATCGAAGCTTGTCATTCTTGATTGAGACCAAAAAACGCCTATCGTTGTTTCGCGCGCAGCGCTGCCAAGCCAATTCAGCGAATTGACATCATACTTTGCCTGATCTGGAACAAATAATGGGTGCGTTGCTGTCAATGAGTGAACAGCAGCAATGACTGAGCCGTCTCTTGGAGCAACATTATAGAGATGATTGGTAACAATGAGTGATCCCACACCGGGCATGTTTTGAATAATGATCTTTGGCTTATTGGGGAGATAGCGGCTCATATGCGCCGCCACTGTTCGCCCATAGGAGTCATAAGCCCCGCCAGCGCCCGATCCAACGAGCAATCGTAGCTGTTTCGATTGAGAGCCAGCCTCCTGAGACAAGGCGGGCTGAACATACAAAGTCATACTAAAAAAAATACAAAGAAGCGGAATGAAAAGAGATCCCAAACCAACGTGAGGTAGCTTGTAGAAAGACTGGGAATATCTCGGTTCCATGGCGGCTTTCCTTACAGGCTTCAGAATGTCCTTTTGCCCAGAAGAGGGGCCTTGCTTCTGTTGCGAGGCGAAGCAATGGTCATCACCTCACACGATCATTTCTATAGGCTTGGCAGAATCCTGAGCGATGGTTGGCCGCTCAAAGCGAGGCTGTCGGCAGCATAGACCAACAGCTTGGCTCATCGCATCAGTTTCTTCTCCGATCATGGGTCATTAATGCCCGAGACGCGGAAAAACAAAAGCTCGGACTGTTCAATAAAGCCTTGCACTTTGTTATCTGACATAAGACAATCCGTGCATGGATCGATTTCGCGCCATGGAAGTTTTCGTTGAAGCAGCGAGAACGCTGAGTTTTGCTGCGGCTGCTCGCCAACTCAATATGTCGCGCGGAATGGTAAGCCGTCATATCTACGAATTAGAGCAGCATTTGGGTGCGCGCCTATTTAACAGGACGACTCGTGACGTGAGCCTTACGGCTGCGGGAGCTCAATACTATACAGTTTCGTCAGAAGTGATCCGCGTGCTTGCGGCCGAAGACCTTAAACTTGCTGAAGTCAACAAAGGCAATAAAGGTGTTCTGCGCATTGTGTCTGTGCGTTCATTTGGTGAGCGGCACTTAGCAAAAGCGATTGCTGAGTTTCACAAGAAAAACCCTGAAATATCGATTCATCTTGAGTTGGCCCCCGGAACAAAAACGCCCCTGCAGCTTCATGAAAACGGCTTTGATCTTGGAGTTTGTATTGCGCCGGTGACAAGCCCATCTGCTGTGGTGCGCGAAGTCACGCGGTTTGATTGGCTGTTTTGCGCTTCTCGACGCTATCTAAAAAAGAATGGTCCAGTCTTAGATTTGGATGATCTTCTGAAACATCCAACAATCGTCAATCCGCGCACGTTTCCGAATGGAATTTGTAATCTGGCGCGTGCAGAAAAGTCGCATTCAGTGCGCTTGAATGTCGAAATTTCGATTACGAATTATTGGGCGATCCGGGAAGTGATGCTTGAGGGCAATGGGGTTGCGCTCTTGCCGTCTTTTTGTGTGATGGACGATATGAAGAGTGGCGAGGTTGAGCGCGTTCTTCCTTCGTATGTGTTGCAGCAGGGTCAAGTGTCGGCCGTTTATCCTCATTACGAACATGTTCCAAGACGCGCGAAAATGTTTACGCGCTTCATCCAGCAGCGTTTTGGACGCGCATTCCAGATGGAGTGACAGCGGGCAGAGCTTTTGGGTCCGCCCGCATGTGGGCATTTACATGCCTGTGAATTCCGTCATGGGGCGCTCTTCGCCTTCTTTCGGTTCTTCATAAATCCAATCTTCCATGCGTGACTTGGCGCCTTCTTTGGCAAGGGTTTCCTCATATTCCTGACGGATATATGGGTCTTCCATGTCATAGGGGATTGCATTGCCGCCATCACGAAGGTCAATGGCGCCAAGATCGCGTTCTTTTTCGCCAGGTCGACCAGGCCGCCGCCCACGCGCATTATTGGGACCAAACCAGGCCGTCATGCGCAGCGGGCCTTTGCTGATGCCAAAGTGCTGATGATACCAATCACCGCTCATGGGAGCTGCACTCACCATGCCGACCGGTTCATAATCAACGCGGAAAACTTGGTCCGCTTTGCCATCTTTCCAAGGCGTTGTGCCAAGCTCAGAAGGCCATGTGTAAGTATATCCTTTGCCATTGACGCAAATCAGCACAGCCGCCGATGCATGTTTATGCGCTTTCGAATAACGGCCCGTTTCATGCTGGCCAATCCACATATAGAAGCGCTGCCCCGCCATATGGGGCTCAATGCGCCTATAGCCGGGGGATCGCCTGTTATCGAGGGGCAGTTCGCAATTCATGACATCTGGAATCATATTGGTGCGACGCATGGCCAGACCACGCACGGGATCTGAGGCAATATCATCGCGAGGTTTGAAGAAATCGGTTTCTCCAGAAAACCTGTCGTTGAACGTGTAAGGATTGTTGAAAATGAAATCTTCATTGCCATAAAGATTCATCGCATTGGGCGCGGATGTGCCGGCCAGTAGCAATGCGGGAGTCGATGAAGCATTGACGATGCGGTGATAGGCATTCATCGGAATGGCGAAGAGCGAGCCTTTCTGCCATTCGAAAATTTGCTTCTTGCCGCCCTCTTGCCAGACTTCTGTTGTGCCGCGCCCTTCAATGACCAGATATTGCTCTTCATAGAGATGCTTTTCTGTATTGAGAGCGCCAGAGCCGGGCACTTCAATGACATAAGAGCCCCACAGACCCTCGGTGCCCCATAATTGGATAAAGGAGCCGTTTCCGCCCATGCGCTTCCAGGGTTTGAGAGGAAGGTTTTGGACCTTGCTCACACCAACGGCACGCACGATGGGGATCTCTTGCTCTTCCATAAAAACGTCATAAGGCATGGGCGGCTTTTTAAAGGTGCCAAGCCCCGCTTTTTTGGTGAGCCCTGTGGGTTCATGCCAGTGTGAATCTGAATTCAGGTCATGCGCCATGATTGCCCCCAGTTTGCTTGTCTCGATGATTTTGAAGCCTGCCCGTTTAGCTGAATAGCCCATTTTGATAAACACTATGTCCTAAATTCAAGGACAAATGAGGTGGGGGGTTGAGTTGACACATCCTTCGATGAAGCCCCAAACTTTGCCACATAAGAGTTCGCCAAAGAGCTTGTGAGAATGGGGGGAGAAATGACGGGGAAAGAAAAGTTCCCGGATTGGGACCGCAATCCACGTCCGCCGGTCCCTCTGCCACCAAAACTCAGCTGCGATTGTCAGGTCCATGTTTATGAGGACCAGAAACGCTATCCGGTGCGTTGGAATATTCAGCATGAAATTCCAGACGGGCCATTCTCAGAAGCCCAGCGTGTTCTCAAAGTGTTGGGCTTTGAACGCATGGTTCTCGTTCATCCATCAGTCTACGATACAGACTATTCGATGCTGAAGGATATTCTGCGTAGTCTGCCAGACCGCTCAAATTACCGCGGCGTTGTTGTCGTCAAAGACAGCGTCTCAGATGCTGAATTGACGGAGCTGGCAGAACTCGGGGTCTGTGGCATCAGATTCCATATTTCAGCGCGTTATGAGGCCTATCCCAAAGATGCCTTCTTGCGAACAGTCGCACGCGCCAAAGCGCTGGGATGGCACATACGTTTGCATATGGATGGCCCTGATCTCCTTGAATATGCCGATGTGCTGGAGACTTTGACGGATATTCCAGTGGTGATCGATCATATGGGGCGATTGAATCTAGAATCGGGGCTTGAACAGCCAGCGATGACATGGATCCTCTCCATGCTCCGCCGAGAGAATTGGTGGATGATGCTTTCAAATGGCAATCGCATTTCAGCTTTCGATGCAGGCTGGGATGATGCAGTGCCTTTTGGAAAAGCATTTATTGAAGCCGCGCCCGACCGTATGATTTGGGCGACCGATTGGCCGCATGTTCGTTGGCGTAAAAAGCGCATGATGAATGACGCTGAAGAGGTAGAGCTTCTCTATCGCTACGCTGATCATGACCGAAATTTGCTACAAAAAATTCTCGTTGATAATCCCGCTCGTCTGCATGGTTTTCCATAGGCCCCAACAAGGAGAACGTCATTGCGTGCTCCCCATTCTCTCTCGTCTGTAATCGCGCTCAGCGTCTTGTCCTGTCTGCCGGCACAAAATGTTTGGGCGGAGGAAAAACCGATCTCGATCTATGTCGGGTCAGGGGCGGGCGGCGGCTATGACCTTTATGGGCGTCTGGTTTCGAGGCATATCGGCCGACATCTACCAGGCACGCCTTCAGTGACCGCTCAAAACATGCCCGGAGCGGGCAGTGTCACTATGACGAATTATATTTACAACGTGGCTCCGAAAGACGGGTCCGCTTTGGGCATCGGGTCACCCTCGCTCCCGTTACTTGAGGCCATTGGAACGCAGGGCGTTCGCTTTGAAACAGCCAAACTGAATTGGATTGGGCGTGTGGCCTCCATCACCAACGTTACCGTGAGTTGGCACACGAGCGGCATTCAATCGATTGATCAGGCGCGGGCTAAAAAAATGCTCATCGGCGCTATTTCTCCAAACTCGCCGCTGACGCAATTACCTAAAGCGCTGAACAGTGTTTTGAAGACAAAATTCGAGATCGTGTCTGGTTATGCAGATTCCAACGCCACGCTTCTGGCGATGGAGCGCGGTGAGGTTGAAGGGTCGACCGTCTCTTGGGATATGTTACGCAACCAGAAGGCTGATTGGTTGGACAAGAAAAATGTCAACATTCTTGTTCAATATACGCTTGAGCGGTCGCGCGATCTCCCCCATGTGCCGACCGCACTGGAGGCAGCAAATACGCCTGAAGAAAAGCAGGTGATTTCAATTTATGTGAGCGGAGCGGATGTTGGCTACGCGATCTTTGCGCCACCAAATGTGACAGACGAGCGCGTGAATGTTCTACGAAAAGCCTTCTCAGCCATGTTGCAGGATGAAAAACTCTTGGCTGATGTCAGCAAGCTTAACATCGCTTTTGACCCAACGACCGGAGACAAAATCCAGACTATTCTTGTGGCTCAAGCAAAAAATTATCCGCAATTACGCGATAAGCTTAAAGCTCTGACTGCGGCAGCTGAATCTGGCCCTTAGGAGAATAATGATGACAAATGCCATGCAGCTAAGATCACAGCAGATGAGCCCTGAGGAGTGGAAGGCGCGCATAGATCTAGCGGCTTGCTACAGGCTAATTGCATTGAAGGGCATGGATGACATGCACGCGACACATATTTCAGCTCGCGTGCCCGGCGAAGGTCATCATTTTCTTATCAATCCATATGGGTTGTTATTTTCCCAAGTGACAGCCTCAAATCTGGTGAAAATTGATATCGATGGAAACATCGTTGAAGAGACGAATTACACCATTAACCCAGCAGGATTTGTCATTCATTCTGCAGTTCATGCCGCACGCCCAGACGCAAATTGCGTGATCCATACACATACTGTTGCAGGCATTGCGATTGCTTGTTTAGAAGAAGGGCTTTTGCCGCTCTCACAGAAATCAATGCGGTTTTATCAACGCATCGCCTACCATGATTATGAGGGTAAGGCAGACGATCTGGATGAGCGTTCAAGATTGGTCCGCGATCTTGGGTCCCATAATGCGATGATTTTGCGAAACCATGGCTTGTTGGCTTGTGGGCAGAGCGTAGGTCGCGCTTACAAGACAATGGTTAATCTTGAGAAGAGCTGCCAGATTCAACTGGCGATTATGTCAAGCGGCGGTAAGCCCATTCAGCTATCTGAAAAAGTCATGCAGCATGCAGCCAAGCAATTCGACAGAGATGATATTCCTGGCGGGAAGCGACCCGATGGCTGGCCTTCTTTACTGGCGCATTTGGATCAGGTCGATCCGGGTTACAAAGATTAAGCGATCTGGTCAGTCACTTGCTGCGATCTGAGCTTGATACGCCAGTGATCATAGAGGCCTTCTCGATGATTTGCGCAGGAATCTTATATAATTCCTCGATTCGCTTATTGATCTCCTCACCTTGTGAGGGAGAAAAAAGCTCAATGTTGCGACGAGACGCTTCTTGTTTGAGCTCGTTGTCGTTCATAGCTTTTTGGAATGCTGCGCGATGAGAGGCAGCAATCTCATTTGGAAGTTGCGGCGGGGCAACGAATGGGCGTCCAAGTTCAGGAGCCATAAAAATCAGCTTCATGATTTGGCGCTGTTCGTCATTTTTGGCGAAGTCATGCACCAAAGGAACCGATTGCAATGTCGGGTGCCGTTCTTTTCCGATCTGCAAGAGAATAGTTGCTAATCCATCCGTCATCCAATTTGGCCGCGCACCAACAAGGCTCGACAGGTTCACGCTAGGAATTCCCTCAATCTCACCGCGCTCCATAGCCAGCAACATTTCATTCGTGCCCGGATATCCGGTAACCAGTTTGAACTTGGTCCCAATGAGATTGTTCAAAACATTTGCAAAGACGGTTGACCCCGAAGTCGGGCCAGCTGTGCCAACAATCATTTCCTGCGAAAAAATCTGTTCAAATGTTTTGATCTTTGATCCTTTCCACCCAACGATGACCGCAACCTCGGCATTCATATTGCCGATCCAGATGAAATTTCGAGGATCGAACTGCACACCCTGACTTTTCAAAAGGTGTCCAACAGCATTTGATCCATCAATGGCACCGATCGTCAGGCCATCTTTTTGTGCAACACTGTAAATATAATTAGCGACCTGTAAGGTGCCCGCGCCCGGCATGTTTTTGACGACGACTTGAGGAGCGCCGGGCAGATGTTTGCCATAATAGGGCGCCAGAAACCGCGAGTAGATATCATATCCACCACCAACGCCCCCCACCATGATTGTGACTGTTTTGCCAGCATAGTCTTGGGCGCGTGCTGCTGAGGCGAACGGAATAGACAGCAGTGCCGCACCAATCTGAAGAGCGGTGAGGAGGCGAAGGGCTCGGTTCATGATTGCGCTCCATGAGCATTTTCGGTTAGTTCGATTTCGTGCCCGTCGAGATCCAGAATGAATGCAAATTTATTGATGCTGTTGGGCCGATTATTCTGGGGCGCCGTTTTTGAAAGACCACCCGCCTTGATCGCGCGATCATGGACGGCCTCTATATTTTCAACAGCAAGCGCAAAATGGAAACCGCGACTTTCTCCTAAGACAGGCGTTTTGTGCCGAAATTGATAGAGCTCTATGGAGACATCGTCTTGCTCGTCATGATAACCAAGATAGGCCGCGACATCATTTCTGATCGGATTTTCGCGGATGCGTAAGACCTTCATTCCGAAAACAGACTGATAAAACTGTGTTGATTTTTCGAGGTTCGCCACCTCGAGTGCAAGGTGACGAATACGAAAAGCACGTCCGGCAACGGCTGGCTCTGCTTTGGCTGATGGCGTCTCGCCCATGACATTTCCCCAGTCGATAACGTGCAGACAGACTAAAGTGAAAAATTCTTTTGAAGGAAGTGCATGGCTTTGGCCCATGAATCTTCACTGGCTTTTGCATGATAACGCGGGTGATTGAAGTTCATAAAAGCATGACCGGCGCCATCGTAACGATGGAAAGAATAAGTCTTGCCGTGCTCCTTCAATCGAGCTTCAAACTTGTCGGTATCTTCCGGTGATGGATTTTTGTCGTCATTGCCAAAGAAGCCGATGATCGGGCATTTGATCTTTTCAAGACTGTCATAAGGTGAAGGCAATGTTCCGCTTTGGCGGAATGAGCCACCGCCATACCAGATGCAGGCGCCCGCCCATAGATCAGCATTGGCGCTTGCACCAACCCAGGCTGCGCGTCCGCCTTGGCAATGGCCCATCAGAGCAATTTTCCGGGGGTCAATCTTTTGCTCGCGCACAAGCCAGTCGTAAGATGCCTGAAAATCGGCCGCGAATTGTTCATCACGCAAATAATCGCGGCGATGCTCAAGGTCCATGCCTTCAGGCATGACGTGGTAATGATTGGGCGCAATGGCCGCGTATTCGGCTTTGGCAAGATCATCAAGGATGGCATGGGTCGAAGGGTCAAATCCGTTATGGTTGAAGGAAACAACCACGCCGGCTTTGGCTGGATGGGTGGGGAGAGCGATCAGGGCGCTCGTCCGAACGGGACCAATCTTGAAATCAATTACATGAGCCATGTTTCATCCCCTATTGTCGTGAGTTCTTGTTGGGTAGCAGCAAGCTGTTCACTTCTGCAGCCAAGGCCAATGAGGCCGTCAGCCCCGGCGAGTCGATCCCGAAAAGATCGATCAGCAGAGCCCCATCTATTTCTGTGCGATCAATACGAAAATCTGTTTCGTTCGTTTTGCCCGTGCCAATTTTAGCGCGAATACCAACCCAGCCCGGAGCCAGATCTCCATTTTGTAGGCCGGGCCAGAAATGACGAATCTTTTCATAAAAAGGCTCAATGCGTCGTTCATCGACTTGATAGTCAATCTCATCGATCCATTCTGAATCCGGCCCAAAGCGTAATTGCCCACCTAGGTCGAGACTTGCATGAACGCCGTGGGGTGCGGGATAGACAAGATGTTTAAAGGGTGATGGTCGCGTCAACACGCAATAGGTGCCTTTGGCGAGAAGCCGTGGGGGAATGGCCACATGCGGGCGTCCAAGAATGGCGCGTGCCACAAGGGGTGCGTTGAGGCCGGCTGCATTGATGAGCTTGCGGCAGCTAATTTCTGTTTGGGCTGCATCATCAATTTGGAGGATGATTTTTCCACCCTTGACATGGCTGCTACGCACAGGCGAGGCGAGTGCGAGCGATCCGTGATGATCTTCAATATCGCCCAGCAGCGCATCCATATAGGCATGCACATCGATAATTCCTGATGTGGGCGACCAGAGCGCAGCAGAGCAGAGAACCTCAGGCTCCAGATGGTGCACATCTTGCGCGCTCAAAAGATGGAGGTCTTCCATCCCGAGTGCGCGGGCTTTGGCTTGCAATTTACGCAACTGATCCGTGCCAGCCTCGCCCATCTGCACATCAGATGTAATCAGTTTGCCGATTTGCTTGTGAGGAATTTGATGGTCAGAACAATAGCTATAGAGACGTTTCTTCCCTTCAACGCAAAGACGCCCCTTTAAACTGCCGGCTGGATAATTGATCCCGGCATGAATGACGGTCGTGTTGCGTGAGCTCGCGTGCAGACCTTTTTGCTTTTCAGCTTCAAGGACGACGACTTCACGCCCGGCCAGAGCCAGTTCTCTCGCAATGGCCAGTCCAACGACGCCTGCGCCGACCACGATACATTCGGTCTCATACATCCCCGACCCCAGATTTTCTTTTTGTCGAATGTGTTGCGATGCAAAAGAATTCTTAGCCAACAGATTTGACGAAGTTTTTTATTCTGTCAAAGTAATTAGGCGAATAAAAGCTCGCTATCACTAGCCCGGACGCTCATAAGAAAAATTCGTCACGGGAGCTTCTGGGAGGAAACCATCATGTCGCTCTTTGGCGTGCTGAAACTTTTCCGATGCCCGATTTGTCTCTCGCTCGGGCTGATCCTGGGGATTGGCGGCGGCGTAACGTCTTCCAGAGCGCAAACGATCAGCGACTTTTACAAGAACACTCCGATCAAAATGATCATTCGCTCCGAAGCGGGCGGCACATATGATCTGTATTCGCGTATTCTCAGTCGGCACATCAATCGCTTTATTCCGGGCCAGCCGACAATGATCAATATCAATATGCCCGGCGGGGGCGGAATTATTGCTGCCAATTATGTTGGCATGACGGCACCGCGTGACGGGTCGATCATGAGCATGATTGGTTTAGGACTTCCCGTTGATCAGGCTTTGGGGTTGAACAAGAGCTTGCGCATTGATCTGCGTGATTTGAACTGGATCGGCAGCATCAGTTCATCGAACCAGATCTTGGTGACTTGGCACACGTCCAAAGTCAGCTCTCTGGAAAAAGCAAAAGAGATTGAGAGTCAGATTGGCTCTACGGGCGCAGGCTCTGTCTCGCAGCAATATCCGGCCTTTTATAATGCTTTCCTAAAAACCAAGTTCAAAGTGATCTACGGTTACTCGGGCACCAACCAGCTCAATCTGGCGATGGAGCGAGGCGAGATTGATGGATCTGGCAGCACCAGCTGGGCGCAATATGTCATGGAGGCGCCACGCCTTGTGCGAGAAAAATTGATTGTGCCCATCATTCAGGTTGGGCTGAAGAAAGAGCCAGATCTGCAACATGTGCCGCTGCTGCTCGACCTTGCCACAAGTGAAGAAGAGACGGCCGCATTCCGTTTCTTGTCGAATTCGGTCAATTTCGGCCGTCCTATGGCCACAACACCGCAGGTGCCCGCAGATCGCCTTGCTGTTTTGCGTGAGGCTTTTGCCAAGACAATGGTCGACGAGGCTTTTGTTGAGGATGTGAAACGCTCAGGTGGCGAGGTGCGCTGGATGCCGGCTGATGAGCTCATGCAACTTGTCAAAGAGCTCACAGCTACAAGCGAGCCGCTCAAAGCACGATTGCGGACGGTGTTCGGCCAATAGTGGCTAGACCCCATGAGGTGATCCGTTTGGTATATTAGTTGATGACTGAATTTGTCGATTGCGTGAGGGTGGCTGGGGGGACTGGTTTGGGTTAAGCAGTCGGCCACCACGGGAATTTAAACCCTGCACTAACAAATAACCGGAACGTATCATGCCGCTTTATATTGATGAGGCCCGTGTTCGAGGCGTGCTTCACATTGAAACTGTCATTGAGGCTTTGCGCGCAGCGTTTCTCGCTCAGGCCAAGGGCAGTGTGGTGAACCTTCCGCGCAATCGTGCCAAGCTATTTGGAAAATCTTTGAATATCACGGCCGCCAGCGATGCCGCGCAAGATCGCTATGCGGTCAAAATTTATGGCGGCGGTAATTTTCATATTCATCTTTATGATCGCACGCAGGGTCTTCTCGCGACCATGGAGGCTGATTGGCTAGGTCAATTGCGCACAGGAGCTGCCAATGGGCTTGCCGCGCAAATCATGGCGCGCCCGCAATCAAAGCATGTGGCGCTTATCGGCGCCGGACGCCAAGCTGCTGCCCAATTGCTCGCGCTTGAGGCAGTGGGTTTGATGGAGCGTGTAAGCGTCTTTTCACGTCAGAGAGAAAAAGCAGAAGACTTTTGCCAACGCATGGCGCCGCAGTTGCGCGCCGAATGGCATGTCGCAGAAAGGGCCGAAGAGGCTGTTGCTTCAGCTGATATCATCGTGACGGCGACAACATCTGACGTGCCGGTTTTTGACCGTTCGGCGGTGAAGCCCGGAGCTCATATCAATGCTATGGGTGCCAATGCTGCCAGTCGTATGGAGGTTGATCCGCAACTCGTTGATGCCTGCGCATTACTGGTGACCGATGATGTGTCTCAGGCGCGTGTTGAAGGCGGTGAATTTCGGGCCTTGGGCGAGAGTTTTGATTGGAGCCGCGTGAAGCCTTTGTCTGAGCTTGTCGCCCAAGGTGCGCCTGAGCGCCAGGCAGACGATATCACCCTCTACAAATCATTGGGTGCAGGACTTGAAGATCTCGCGGCAGCCTCCGCGCTATACGACCTGATTGTCGTATCATAAAAAACGCGGGCGCTCTTTGATGTAATGTGCGCGCATACTTTCGCGATAGCGCTCCATAGTTGCGCGGTTTAAATCGACCGGTGGTTTCTGGTCTTTCGGCAACATGGAAAACCACCGACTGTCACCGAGTTCTTCGGCAAAAGCTTTTTTGGCTTCCTGCATAATTGCAGGATTGGCAAAAATTTCGATCAGGCTTGCTGCCAAAACTTTGGCGCCGGCCACAGCGCCCTTATGGGCAATGGATGTGGCGAGCGCGACACCCGCGGCCCAATGGTGATAGCTGATATTGGGAATATTGGCCGGAAAGTAGAACTTTGCCATCGGCACTTTCCATGACACGTCGCCCGCATCATTGGATGCCGGCTTTTGTGTTGCAGGTCCTTTCATGCGGGCAACATCGCGCGCAAGCCCTTCGACTTTGACGCCCGCGCGGTGCTGCAATGTGCGGGCGAGTTGTTCTTCTTCATCGGTCCAGACAGGCGCGCCGATCTGCTCATATTCGCCTTGAACAAGCTCTGCGAGTGTGCGGTTACCGCGCACCGGCCAGACCGCGCTTTGAACATCAATCTCGACAGATGTGTTGCTCATCAGCGCTGCGCCCTCAGCGACTTTTTTGGCGCGCTCAAAGACGGACATGGCAGCCTCAGCTGTCGGGCCACGGAAATACCACCAGACTTGCGCGCGCTTCGGAATGACATTGGGCTGATCTCCCCCTTGCGTGATGACACGCTGGCACATGCTCTGTGGCATCATATGTTCGCGAAACTCGGCCATGCCGACATCCATGAGGATGACGGCATCCAGCGCATCGCGTCCTTTCCATGGTGCACTGCCGGCATGAGCGCTTTCGCCGTGGAAGGTGAAATAGGCCGAGATCAGGGCGCTCTGGATGAGGCCATACCCAACATTGAATTGTCCGCCGATATGGGGAGTGAGTGCCAGATCGACATCATCAAAATAACCGTCGCGGACAAAATAGGGGCGTGACACCAATTGCTCTTCCGCGGGTGCGCCAAAAACTTTCAGTTGGCCAGAAAGCCTGAATTTCTCCAGGGCTTTTTTGGCGGCAATGGTTCCAGCCACCATGACAGCTGCATTTGAATTATGCCCTTCGCAATGGCCGGGCGCTCCCTCCACAATGCATGCAGGCTCTGTGACGCCCGCTTTCTGCGAATTGTCCGGATTGGCATCATACTCGGTATGAACAGCGACGACGGGGCCGCCTTTGCCCCAGCTGGCACAAAAGCCTGTAGGAAACCCCGCAAGATTGCGCTCAATGGTGAAGTCATTTTCTTCCAGGAGCTCGCAGAGCAGACGGGCCGTTTCATGCTCTTGCATGCCCAATTCACCAAAGTAGAAGACGCTGTCATTGAGTAGCGCGACCTGGTGGGCATGCTGATCAAGATAGTCGAAGGCGAAGGTCTTTTCGGGGCGCGCGGGTTTTTGCGTCATTGCCTCATTCGCCACTCGGGCCTCCCTGTCGCAGCATTCTTGATTTTGCCTGCGTGATGGGCATCCTGCTACGCCATTGGGTCCGCATCAACCCCTTCTCGACGCAGTGCAGCATCTTTCGAAATTGCACGAACCTTCGGTCGCGGCTAGACTTTCAAAAAAAGCAAACTCTGGGGAGAAGCTTATGTCTGGTGGGCCGCAGGTCTCGGCGGAATTTGCGCGTAAATTCGCATCCGAAAAAGAAACGCCTTACGAGCGCTGGGTCCAAGGCGAGGGGCTCGATATTATTAGCGCCCATTATGTGCCTGATCTGAAAACCGTAGATCTGAAGCCTTGGGCGCGGCGCGGCGGACGGGGCGTCTTCATCAATCATGAAGCCTCGCGTTTCTCCAATGATTGCTATGTTTGCGAAATCCCCAAGGGCGGAAAACTTGCCCCGCAGCGCCAGCTTTATGAAGAAATGGTGCTCGTGCTGGATGGGCGTGGATCAACGACAGTCTGGAATGATTCAGGTCAGCGCATCACCTTCGAATGGAAGGCCGGAGCTATTTTTGCCATTCCGCTGAACTGCACCTATCAGCATTTCAACGGATCAGGGCAGGCGCCAGCGCGCTATGTGGGGGTGACTTTCTGCCCGCAACTTCTCAACATGTTTGATGATGTAGACTTTATCTTCAATACGCCGCGCGACTTCAAAGGTCGCTTCAATGGTGAGCCTGACTATTTTGCCAACCAAGGCGAACAAGACGGTTTTTTGCTACGGACTAATTTTGTGCCCGATGCAGTTAATCTGCCGCTGATTACAGCCAAAGAGCGCGGTGCGGGTGGTGGACATATTCGTTTCAATATGGCGCGCGGTTCCATGGCGAGCCATATTTCGCAGTTTCCGGTGGGGACTTACAAGAAAGCCCACAGACATGGGCCTGGCGCGCATGTGATCGTCTTGTCGGGCGAAGGCTATTCGCTCATGTGGCAGGATGGCGAAGAGCCCAAACATTATCCCTGGCAGGCCGGCACTTTGATTGTTCCGCCCAATAATACTTTCCACCAGCATTTCAATGCGGGTGCTAGCCCGGCGCGTTATCTCGCCTTCAAACATTCTTCCGTGCGCAATTCGCAAGGCGTCCCCTTGTCATGGATTTCGCGACGCCTGGGCGGCAATCAGATCGATTATGCGGATGAGACGACGCAAGTGCGCAATCTCTTCCGCGAGTCTTTGTCACGCCATGGTGTCGAAACGCGGATGGATCCGGTTTATGCGGCAGAGCTTGAGACTCTGCCGGAGGCGAAACAATAGAAGGTCTTTTTTCCTGAGGGAGTTTGCTGATGCGCAGGTCTACCCGATGGTTTGCATTCACTGTGCTGATGATGACTGGTATCGCACCTGCATCATCAGCTGATCCAGTCGAGACATTTTACCGCGGCAAATCGATGCGCATGGCTATCGGCTATTCATCCGGTGGCGGCTATGACGCTTTCGCACGCATGCTGGCGCGCTTTATGGGAAAACATATTCCCGGTGAGCCGACGATTATCGCACAAAACATGCCCGGCGCAGGCTCATTGTTAGCGACCAATTGGCTCTATAATGCCGCGCCGCGCGACGGCACAGTCATTGGTGCGATCAATCGTGGCATTGCTTTTGAACCTTTGACGGGCGGGCAGGGCGTACAATTCGAGCCGCTAAAATTTGGCTGGCTCGGCTCGCTTGGTAAAGAGGTCAATGTCACTTTGGCCTGGCATACATCGGCAACCAAAAAAGCAGATGACCTTTTCACGCGAGGGTTGATTGCTGGCGGTACTGGTTCGGGGGCTGATAGCGCTATTTATCCAGCTCTAATGAATAAATTGCTCGGCGCCAAAATCCATCTGATTGCCGGCTATCCGGGCGCCAATGACGTCAATCTGGCTATGGAGCGCGGCGAAATCGAGGGGCGTCCGTCCCCGTCCTGGACATCCATGCGCATGGCGCGACCCGATTGGTTGCGCGATGGCAAGATTGTCCCCCTTTGGCAATTGTCCTTGAGCAAGCACCGCGACTTGCCTCATGTGCCACTGGCTCTTGATTATGCGCGCAATGAAGAAGACCGACAGGTGATGGAGTTCTTCTTCGCGCGCCAAGAAATGAGTAGGCCCTTTCTCACCACACCCGGCGTCCCCGCTGATCGCCTGAAGGCCTTGCGTGTCGCTTTCATGAAGACCGCGGCTGATCCGGAATTTATCGAGGCGACCAAAGATCAAGATGTCGAGCTCGAACCGATTGACGGTGAGGCCATCGAAAATCTGATCCGCAAAATCTATGCATCCCCCAAGCGTGTGGTGGAGCGTGCCAGCGAAATAGCTCAATCAGCAGGCGCTGAAATGGCAAGTGCACCTAAGCCATCTGGTACCCGATAACCAGTGTCTACCGAGCTTTGCTTCCGCGACCGCCAATGGTTTCGCGGAAAGCCTTCTGCCATTTATCGCCTTCGTCGAGCTGAACAGCAGGATCTTCGAAATGCACTTTCAGCTCGGAAAGCGCAGACGGCACTTTAGTGCTGGTGGGAATGAATTCACGCGTGCGCAGCACGTTCTGGCCTTCGGGCGAAATGGTGAAATCATAGAAGAGCAGGGCTGCATGTGGATGGGGTGGATTGCGCGCCAGCGCAATGCCATTGGGGCGTGCGATAATGGGGTCCAGCAGCAAAGCATCCACAGGCGCACCCGCTTTTTTGGCGACATCGATATTTTGCAAATAAACGGTCAGCCCAAGAGGCACATCGCCAGCAGCCACAAGATTAGTGATGAGAGTGTGGCCCTTGCGCAGGGAGAAACCGTTTGTTGCAGCAATGGCTGAAAATGTTTTGCGCGTCTGCTCTTCGCCCACAACATGCGAAATAGAGCCGAACCAATCATAATCATCAGCCTCAATACCTAATTTGCCCTTCCATTTCGGGTCGATGAAGCCCTCATATGACTTGGGCAAATCCTCTTTGGCGATGAGTTTGGTATTATAGACGGCAGCAAAAATATTGACGCGTGTCGCGACCCATTCGCGATGTGGGCGCAATGCTTGCGGAATGAGATCGCTGTGAAAAGGTGAGGTGCCAATCCCCAGCAGGTCTTCGCGATGCATGGCTTCGAGGACCGGTCCATCGCTCTCAAAAACATCGACATCTTCGCGGCCTGCTTGTTTCTCAAGCACAGACCGACGCAGAATATCTTCGCTGCCCCCGCGCCAGAAGCGCAGTTTGATCCCATATTTATCCTCAAAAGCTTTTTGGAGTGTGTTGATGCTGGCAATCTGCATAGAGGAATAGAGCATCAAAAAACCTTCTGCGCGTGCTCCTTCAAGCAGGACCTTTTCGCGCTCGGCACTTTTCAGTCCCGATAGGCTTTCGAGATTAGCTGCCGCTTGTGCGCCCGAGAGGCTGAATGCAAGGCAGGCAAAGATAATTCCAATGCGCGACATGGCCTCTCCCCTCGATTAGCCTTTGCTGGCTTCAAATAGTTTTTGTAACTGCTTGAGCATTTCGGGCGGCGCTTTTGCGACAATGTCGATTTGCTCGAGGATTTCATCGGCTGTGCCCGGATGTACTTCAAGCTTCATGCGTTCGGCATCTTCCAGCAGAAGCGGATCGCGATGGGCGGCGGCAAAGGCTTTGCGCAGAGCCTCGACACGGTCGGCAGGAACGTCGGGTGGTGCAGTGAAGCAGCGCGACAAATGCCAAGGAACTTCGGCCAGCTCGATCAATTGACGCACGCGGGCATCGCTTGCCAGTTCGCGCGCTGTCGGCACATCTGCAAAAGCAGGATGGCGTGTGGCGCGCCCGAATTGCAGGAGCACTTTCATCTGACCATCGGGTTTTAGCCAGTCCGGCTTTCCTGCAAGAATCGAGGAATAATCGACCATGCGGCCATCCACTTCACCGCGATCGGCCGCGAGATTGACCGAGCCGCCGTCGGGAAAGCCCGCAATCATTTTGAAGTTAAGCTTGAGAATATCGCGCAGCAAATTGGGTACATCATAACCGGGCGAGCCCTCGCCAGTTGAACCCAGAATTAGCGGTGGGCCTGACATATTGCGTGCAGCTTCAATCGTTCCACTTTTTGTGTCTTTGCGTAGGAAGAGAAGATAGGCGTCATCGACAAAACTCGAGGATGATCCGATCCAGTTAAATTTGCGGGGGTCAAACTGCACGGCGGGATTATGGCCGGAGAGTCCCATCAACGGAACGTTGCGCGCAAATATGCCAAAAGCCGTGCCGTCGCGCGGAGCTGTATTGTAAATGTGGTTTGCCGCGCGCAGACTTCCAGCGCCTGGCATGTTCTGCACTACGGCATTGGGAGCACCCGGCATGTGGCGGCTGATATGGCGCGCCACGAGACGACCATAGAGATCATAGCCACCACCGGGGCCATAGCCGACAATGATAGTCAGCTGTTTGCCGCGATAGAAATCTGTCAGCGGATCAGCTTTTGTCGGAAGACTTGCGAGAAGAGTAAGGGCTGCGATGAAAAGGGGCTTGCGCATGCGTGCGTGCCTTTATTCATTACCAATAGAATCGCGCAAAACCTTTCTGATGGCAGGATCGACTTTGCTCATGCGATCAAACAAGGGAAGTAGATCTTCGCCGCGCACGAGATCAGGTTCTTCACTGGTGACTTTCTTATAATCCTCAATAAAACCTGCATCTTTCATGATGCCATCAAAAGCAAGGCGCAGTGCATTGACGGCTTCTTTCGGTGCACCCTTGGGAAACATCAACCCGCGCTGCATCTGCGTGCCGATGTCGCTCATCAGCAGGAGGGCCTCCCATTTCGGACCGGATGGCGGCTTACCAAAAGCGCGCTCATAAACCTTGTCCATGGTTTCGAGACCAAATTTTCCGAGTGCAGGATTGCCCGTTGGTTTTCCATCTTTGCCGATGACGGGATATTGGAACAAAGGCACGCCGACATCCGTCTGCATAATCTGCGGCATGACTTGCGTCATATAGCCGGGCAGAGATGAACCGGTGACATTGATCTCGTTTTGCAACATGGCCTTGTTGATCTGAGCGGTGCCGGGAAAGCCAGTGACGACCGTATAGGGCATGTCGAAAATTTCCATCGCAAGTCGCAAGCGTGTGTCATGCGATGATGCACGGCTATAGCCTGCAAGATAAATGGTTTTCGCCTTGATGAAATCTTCGGGCCTGGTCAGGCCTCCGGGGATCAGGTCTTTGCGCGCATAGACCATATTCCAGCCGCGCGCACCGCCGATGATAGCAAAATCGCTCATTTTGACTTTGAGTGCAGGGTCATCGATGAGCGGTGCAATAGCACTTGTTGTAAAATAGCCGGCCGTAAAACCGTCGGCTTTCACATTGATGCCGAGCCCCAGCATATTCATCGCAGTAAAGCCGCCTGCACCCGGCGCATTCTGGATGATAATGTCGGGCTTGCCGGGAATATGCTTGGCGAGATGGCGTTGATAAACGCGGGCTTCGGTGTCGGCATTGCCGCCGACACCGTAATTTATGAGGAGGGTAAGAACTTTCCCCTGATAGAAAGGTGTTTGTGCCATAGCCGATGTGGCGCTGGCGATCAGGAGACCTGCAGTCAGGAAAGTTTTGAGCTTCATCCTCAACCCCTCTTTTCTATTCGACGAAAGCTTCCAGCAATTCAACCGGATCGCCATGCTTGCTGGCTTCTGCAATGACTTGCGGATCGCGCAAGGCCATGAGGAAGCCATTGTCGATGAGCGTCGTGTTGCCGAGTTTCACAGTCATATCGAAGGCGACGCAGTCTTGATGTGTATGGGGCTCTTCCCAGCGCGGGACCATGCGGTTCATGAAATCGCTGCGCTTGTCGCTGTCGGTGCCGAAATGCAAACAGCCGGGCGCATTGGAGCCCGCAGGATAGGCTTTGAAGCGCGGATATTTGGGGTTGAAGCCGCAGCCAAGCTCATGCAGATGGGCGTTCACGCCAACCAGCATGTCGCGGAGAATCTCGGCTTCCATCGATTTACCGTGCACTTTCACGACAAGATCATCTTTATATTCGATGCCGATTTTCTCAGTGAAAGGCTTTTTGAAACCAACTGCCCATTGCGGGAAGACCACACCTTGCATATCGGCATGGGCGCCGGGCTCGCGTTTGAAGCAGGTGCGATCGTAAATGTTCGGGCCATGTGTTGGCAGATAGTGAACATAGCAGCCCGCTTCATCGGCAATATCTTTGCCGCGCCAGCGGTTGCCCTGATGCAGATTCTTCACCATGTCGGGGGTGAATTTGATCTGCAAATCCGTGCCGCGCGGGTCCGAGAAGGACATGGTGAAATTTTCAGTCTTGGGATACATGCGCGCAGTCGCACGAATGATCTCGCCGACAAGTTCCACGGGGAAGCGCGCTTGCGGCGTGTGCAGCAAATCAAGATTGCGGAAATAAGTGATCTTGACCCAACGCTGGCCTTTTTCTTTGCGGAGCTTGTTGAACAGCGGCGCATTCACCGAGCAGAACCAGGATGAGACGACAAAGTCGGCTTTTTCGACCATGGCGCGGCATTCATCCGGGCAGTCCATGATCTGCGTTGTATGCGCCATATATTCTCGTGGGAACACGCCGCGCGCATTGGCAACGCCCGTGATGGCATCCACCACGCGACGATCGAGCAGCGGATCGGTCAGGAACAGCATTTCTTCGCCCGGCCGAACCGCGAAAACCTTGATCATGTTTTCAATGGCTTGGAAGTAATTGCGTGTCTCGGTCGAGGGCGACACCCAGGGCGAGGGAAGGGCCGTCGCATAGGGCGAGGCAACGATGTCTTCATAGCTTGGAGGAACAAAGGTCATTTTCTTGTCCTTCTTTCAACTGCGCGCGTATACGCGACGACCTTCCGGCCAGATGCGAGATCTGGCGGATCATTCAAAACAGGAGTTTGGGAGAATAGCGCGACCGACTGCGCGCTTTTCCTCCAGAGTCTCTCCATCCCTCGATCGCGGCATTCTTGAGGGCCGCTGTTTCATGAAGGATAAGCGAGAGAGACCCCGAATGAAAAGGGGGATTCCGTTTAAAGCTCGCGCAAAAGACGCCCGTAGCCGGAAATCTTGTCTTTGAGCCCCAAGCTGCGCAAAGCATGCCAGAGAGTGGCTTGCAGATTGGTCACCACGGTGACGCCCAATTCCTGTTCCAGCGGATCAATGGCCTCCACCACGGCCCAATGCGGACAGGGAAAGAGCAAAGTATCGGCCTGCGGGCTGCGCTTCTTCATTTCGCGCCCCCATTCGAGCGCCTTTGCAACGGGCAGTTTGGGAAGGCCGATCAGATCGCAGCCCCCGCCCAACGAGCCAGCTGGGGTCAGCCCCAATTGGTCAATCATGCGGTCGTGGCGGTCATTGTCGCCTTCAGCAAAGGGGTGGACGGTGGCAATGCGCTTGCTGCCGAGCGCATGAAAGGCTGCCAATTGCGCACTGGCGTCGGTTGTGACTTTCACACCCAGCCGATCACTGACAGATTTTTCAATATCGGCGAGATGGCCCCCGCGTGACAGCAAGACGGGTCGACCACCCAGAACCAGAAGATCAACACCAGAGCGCGCCAGTGCCTCGGCGCCTTTCATCGTGTCTTCGTAGAGACGGTCCATTTCATTTTTGGAAAATTCGGATTGCTGGATGGTGATGAGGGCCAGCGTCACCCCATCCGGCGCCATTTTATAGAAGGAATAAGGAAAGACCTCCGAGACGAAAGCAACAGATGTATAGCCGATGCGCGCACGATGTCCGTACATGTCAATTGCTTCCGATAATGGCAGCCGCGCGGTCTATGACCTGTTGTGGTGTGGCATAAACTTCGGAAATGAGTTTTTCGATTTCATCAGCTGAAGTGAGTTTGATGGGCATGTTGAGGCGCTGGGCTTCCACGAGAAATTCCTTGTCGGCCAGTGTCGCCTCAAAGGCTTTGCGCAGAGCGATCACGCGATCTTTCGGCACGCCGGGTGGTGCAAGAAACGGGCGGGCCATATCTTGGCTACCGAAAACCAGTTTGACGATCTGGCGATCTTCTTCCGTTTTCACGAGATCAAAAATGTGCGGAACACCTGGTAATTCTGGATCTTTGACCATGCCTAGCTGGATCATGATTTTGATTTTATGATTACCAACCCAATCCGGCTTTTCGGATTTTACGCAATCCCAGCACCATCCCAAACGGCCGAAAATTTCGCCCCGTTCCATCGCAAGGCTCAGATCAGATGTACCTTGATAACCGCCGACCACTTTAAAGCGTGTCTTGATCAGTGCATTGAGCACGCGCGGATAGATGCTGGTCACATCGCCGCTGCCCGTTGCGCCAACGGTAACCTCTTGCGTGAAAGCCTTGTCGATTGTTGTGACAGGTGCCTCGCCCCACATGAGCGCAATGCCCGTCCAGCGATCCATGCTGCCAATCCAATTGAATTTGGTGGCCTCAAATTTCACGCCATCGCGGCTCCAGAGCGGACCGAAGGGTACCGAGCCACCGATAATGCCAAATTCCGTGCCGTCTTTGGCCGCGAGATTGTAGAGATGATTGGCGGCCACAAGACTACCCGCGCCCGGCATATTGCGCGGAACCATGCCGGGTTGGCCCGGAATATGGCGGTTCATATGGCGCATCAGAATGCGTGCGGATGAATCAAAGCCGCCACCTGGTGGGTAGCCAATGACCAGCGACATCGTCTTGCCGGAATAGAAATCAGAAACAGATTGTGCGGCAGCACTGACAGTGAGGGCGGCCAGAGCAAGGGCGCTGCAAAGAAGGCGCCGGATGGAGGAATTCATTATTGTCTCCAGTCTTGTAGATTTCCGCTGGTGCCCGAATAATGGCGCGGCTGGGGCGATGCTGGCAAGCCGCTTCAAGGTTTTGGGGGATGGAATGGCATTTGGCGGTGCATGGCGGGGAATGGTCGGGACTATCAAGCCGACGAAAGGCTCCGGTTCGCTGGAAGAGTTGATCCGCATGCTCCCCGAGGGCGTTGGTGTTCTGCCGCTCTTCAACAATATCCGGCACGGCACTTTGCAAGAGTTTGGCGGCGCTATTCCCTCCTATGAAGAGAAAATTGCAGAATTGGCGGAAGATGGGGTTGATCTCATCCATCCCGCGGGCACGCCGCCTTTCATGCTGATCGGTTACAAAGCTGAACAAGAACTGATCGCCGCATGGGAGAAGCACTGGGGTATCCCGATCTTCACGTCAGGATCAAACCAAGTGCGGGCCTTGAATGCGCTGCATGTCAAAAAGTTTGTCGGTATTGGCTATGACTTCGAAGATATGACGCCGGTACATCGCTACTTTACGGATGCAGGTTTTGATGTGCTTGCACTGGAGCGATTGCCAGGTCGTTGGGAAGATGTGGGATTACTCTCGTCGCAAGAGATTTATCGCTTGATCAAGCAGATCGTGTTGAAGCATCCGCAGGCTGAAGGTGTCTATATTCAAGGCGGCAAATTGCGCATGCTGGATATTGTCGCAACACTCGAGCGCGATCTCGGTATTCCCGTCTTGCATCCCGGCGTCGCGACGGCATGGGAAGTTTTACAACGGTTGCGAGTCCATGCACCTCGTGAGGGCTATGGTTATTTGCTATCCCATTTGCCAAAAGGATAATGCATCAGTCACTTGCCCGAGACATATTCTGCCAAGGCTTGTAAATCTGCATCTGACACTCCAGCCACTACATTGGCCATGAGCGGATCAGCGCCAGGGCGTGTGCTGTCACGGAAAGATTTCATTGCTGCAACCATATAATCCACACGTTGGCCAGCAAGCCGCGGCATTTGTTCTTGACCACTCAGATTAGCGCCATGGCAAGAAGTGCAGCGCATTCCATCGGAGAGCGCTTTACCGCGCGCCATGCGCTCTGAATCTTTTATCTCATCGCTCTTTTTTGCCGGCATTTTTGCAAAATACTCGGCAAGGCTTACGAGCACGGCATCATCGAGACCGGTGAGCAAGCCATCCATAGCAGCAACAGGGCGAACCTGCTCACGCATCAGAACCAATTGCGTAGTGAGGAAAAATTCCGGTTGTCCTGCCAGGGACGGAATAAGGGGCGTGTTAGAATTGCCACTTTCACCATGACAAGAAGCGCAGACTTGCACGCGCGCAGTCACATCTTGCGCATATAAATCAGCCGCCGCCCCTATTGAGAGGGCGGCGGCAAGTAGCATTACACCAAGATTTTTCACCTTGCGGCAACCTTGGCAGGATAGGAAATGCGATAGAGTACGCCAGAGAGCTCATCGCTTACCAACAAGGCGCCATCAGGCATTTGCATCACATGCGTTGGTCGGCCCAAGAAGGCATTCTTCTCTTGGTCCAGAAGTCCCGTCATAAACGGCTCGACTTTCGCTTTTCCATTCTTCTGCGGAATAGCGACGACAACATCATAGCCAAAGCGCTTGGAGCGATTCCAAGAACCATGACGGGCTACAAAAGCCGCATTCTTAAACTTCTCAGGGAACATGGAACCCGTGTAGAATTTCATCCCGAGAGCAGCTGCATGCGGCCCCATCAAAGCAGCAGGAAGGATTACGCCCTCGCATGATTTTGGCTTGCCGATATCTGGATCAGCAATGGCATTGGCGTGGCAATAGGGGAACCCAAAGAAGGCGCCTTCCATGTTTTTAGGAAGACGATTGAGCTCATCTTCAGGGCCGTCTTCGCCCGCCCAATCGCGGCCATTATCAGTGAACCAGAATTCTTTGGTCACTGGATGCCAATCAAAGCCGACAGTATTTCTGACGCCACGGGCGACGATTTCCATGCCCGTTCCATCGGGATTGTAGCGGCGGATATGTGCATGTGTTGCTGGGTTGATTTCACAAATATTGCAATTGGCACCGACTGGTACATAGAGCTTGCCGTCAGGACCAAAGGCGACAAACTTCCAGCCATGTTGGGCGTCGCCCGGTAGATTAAAAGCGGCGCTGAGATCAACAGGCTCTGGCAATTTGTCGAGATTATCTTCGATTTTGTCGTAACGAAGCACTTTGTTGATGGCGAAGACATATAGCGAGCCATCGCGCATCGCCAGGCCATTTGGTGAAGTCAGGCCTTGCAGAATAATCTTTGCCTCTCGCTTGCCGTCCTTTTCTGTGATGGCATAGACGCGACCAATGGTACGCGAGCCTACAAATATTGTTCCCTTCTCACCGTGCAACATGGTGCGGGCGCCGGGCATGCTATGCGCATAAACATCGACCTTAAAACCTGCGGGAACTTTGATTTTGTTCAGTGGGACCTTGTCGAGGGGTGTGACGGTGACTGGGACCGGCACGCCTTTCAGATCAGGGTCTTGTTTGCTTCGACCCAAATCTGACTTGTCGAGTGGATTGGCTTGGCTTGCTGGTCTTTGCGCCAGCGCCGGCTGTGCGGCCATCAAAAGGCCGGCCAGAAGTCCGAATGTGCCAAGACGAAGGCCCGAAAGCCTCTTTTTGCGGTGGTCCGCCATGCTGTCCTCCCTTGGGCCCATGTCTTATTGCGCGAGCCCTCAGGGTGAATTATCGACGAGTTTGCGCCAGAGGCAAGCCCAGTCACTCCAAGCAGAAATCCTTTTCTTTCTCTGCCCGATTTGACGCAGCCCCCAGTTCTGGCGAATTCCCTAAGCGGATAAGCTCTGCTTCCAGCCGACCCTGTGCTGTGAGAACGACGACCCGCCGAAGTTTGGCGACAATCTCTTCCGTCTTGTGCCTTTTCTTAGCCATGCGCATTCCTCCTCAAGGATCATAATCCATACCTCTGGGAGGACCACTTTTTAGGGGGCTGGCCGCTAGGTTTGCTCACTCTCACGATGCAGCTTGCTTCGTAAGGAGAACGCCGAGCCTCTAAAGCTTTCGAGATAACTGAAACTATACTGCCGTGCCTGATCGTTAAGAGTTTTTTTGAGTGAATAATTGTCATAAATGCCTGGGGCAGTGGGGGAATCAACCAATACCTAATTTGTAAAGCATGGCATTTACACGCCTGTTTTTATTTCTATCGCGTCCTGAATTCTTCCCGCAAATTTCCTGATCCGGCGAATTAAATTCCCTGTTCCGAATTCAAGCCCAGCGGTCGAAAGTGGCCCCTTTTCGGGAGAAAGTCGGGAAAATGGCCTCAATTCTCGGGCCAGGGTCTCTTGTATTTCCCTGTAAATTCCCTGTATTTGCGTTAGCGAGGCGAGACTGGTTCGGGCAGACTGCGCCATCCGCCAGTCTTTCATCTCTGATCGCCAGTTGGGGCGGTTTTTGCGCCTTAGGATTGCTCAAGCCAGCTTAAACCATGGCAGCCTCTGGCAAACCCGGGGCGCTTCAGTCAACAACTCAGACGCTGTGAACAGCGCAGTGAGGAAATAAATGCCTACCTTTCGGCTCATGGTCGCGGACGTGGACTCACCCTCGTATTTCGTGGCGACGGCGGCGGTCAAACTCGGTTTCTTCAAGCAGCAAGGGATTGACGTCGAATTCGTGCCTGAATACGGCGCCAAGCATGGGCCCGAGCAGCTGCGCGACGGGGGCATCCATTTCTTTGGCGGGCCGGCGTTTGCTGCGACGCGCGCCTTCCCCGCCTGGAAGGGCGCCAAACTGCTATGCGCGCTCTCGCAGAACTCTTATTGGTTCATGGGCGTGCGCAAGGATCTCGACATTCCGCGCGGCGACATGAAAGCGCTGAAGGGTCTGCGTATCTCCTCTTCCTTCGCTTTTCCGCGCACGGCGCTGCGCCACATGCTCGTGGAGGCTGGTCTCGACATGGACCATGACGAAGTGCGCATTGTCGAGAGCTTGCCGACCACGACCGAGTGGCACAGCCGTGATGGTGTGTCGGCCATCCAGCAGAACCATGCCGATGGGTTCTGGGGCAACGGCATGCGGCTGGCACTCGCCGAAAGAGCGGGTGTTGCGAAGTTGCATCTCGACCTTCGCCGGGGCGACGGACCGCCCGGCGCGCATCGCTACAATTTCGCGGCGCTGACAGTCACCGAAGATTTGATTGAAAAAGAGCCCGAAGTCGCGGCCGGGGCCGTACGCGCCATCGTTGCGACGCAGAAAGCGCTTCAGGCCGATCCGTCGCTGGCAAGAAAAGTCTGCGATGAGCTGTTTCCCGGTGAAGAAGAGGCGGAGGTCATGCCAATCCTGATCAGCCGTGATGCTCCGTTCTATGATGCCACCATCTCGCTTGAGGTCGTGGATGGATTGAACAAGTTCGCAATGGCAAACGGGTTGGTCGACAAGCCGCTGGCTCTCGAAGATATCGTAGCAGCGCGTTTCAGCCATCTTTGGAAGAGCTGAAGCGTGACCCCTTGGAGCCGGCTCCCCGCCGGCCAGCGGTAACTGTTTCAGTGCAGGGTCACAAATGTAGGTGCAGCGAACTTCTTCGACTGGCCGAGTTTGGGCCTAAACGTCAGTTCATGTAGGTTCATCAGCATGCTTTCGAGGGATGCGCGCTCGAAAAGGCTTTCGTCCTGACAATTGCGCAGGAAATCATGGTCCAGCATGGGGCCTAAAAGCTTGGCAATGGCTTTGCGCGCTTGATCCAGTTTTTGACGGCAGCCGTCACGATTGGCATCAATCATCAAGCGGTGGAGGTCGCGATAAAATTTCCGGAATGCCATGTTAATGGCTGACGGATGGTCTGGGCGCAAATGTTCGCGCAGAAAATCGATCACCTCAATCACCTCGACGACCAGAGCGGGATCAATCGAATCGTGGCCTTGGTCATTTCGGGCGGCGCAGTCACTGATGAGTTTCCCCAGCATGCCAAACAGCAATTCCAGCCGATCAATCGGTGTCGCATCAGCAAGTGCTTCTTTGAGGTCGATCTCTTCCACGGTCAATTACCCTAGTGCGTTCAACTGATCTGTCGTCAAAGCGTCGAGCTGGTCGTCGCTCAATGCCGCAACCTGTGTTGTTGTCAGCGCCGCCAATTGGCTTGTCGACATCGCGCTCAATGCGCTCGTAGTCAAAGACGCGACGGCAGAAGAGCCCAGCGCCGCGATTTGCGTCGTCGTCAAAGCAGTCGATTGTGTATTCGTTAGGTACGAACTTTGATCGCCCGACAGAGAAGCCATGGCCGATGTCGAAAGTTTGGCCAGATCCGCCGTTTCAAAAGCAGCAATTTCGTCACCCGTGAGAGCGCTGGCCTGCGTCGACGTCAGAGCACTGGCTTGAGATGATGTCAGGGCCACGATCTGGTCTGTCGACAGCGCGGCAATCGCAGCAGTTGACAGTGCGGCAATCTGCGCTGTCTTCAAGCTCGCGAATTGCTCTGTTGTCAGAGCCGCGACCTGCGTTTCAGACAGGTTCGCCATCGCGCTGGTTGACAAGATAGCCAGCTGGCTCGTGCTCAATTGGACGATCTGATCAGCATTCAAGGCAGCAAGCTGTGTGGTCGTCAGCGCTGAGACCTGAGCGGTCTTCATCACGGCAACCTGTGTGGTCGTCATCGCCGCGACTTGTTCAGTCGACAGGGCCGTAATGGCTGTGCTCGACAGAGCGGCGAAATCATCGGTCTCAAGCGCACTGATCTGATCTGACGACAGCGCAGTAACCTGGCTTGTCGTCAAGGCTGCCGCCTGCGCGGTCGTCAATGCTGCAAGCTGTTCATTTGACATCACGCTGATCGATGCCGTCGTGAAGGCAGCAACCTGACTTGTCGTCAGATTATCAATCTGGCTGGTTGTCAGGGCAGCTACAGCCGAAGTTGACAGCGCTGCAATCTGAATTGTGCGCAGCGCGCGTGTCTGGTCGAGAGACAAAGCGGAGGCCTGTTCATCGCTCAGAGCAGCAATATCATTGGTCGTCATCGCGACAAGATCCGCCGTTTCAAATGCGGCAATCTGCGTCGAGGACAGGGCTGCAATCTGGTCAGTTGTCAGCGCTGCAGACTGACGGCTTGTGAGTGCCGCAATCTGGCTCGTTGTTAGTGCATTCACCGCATCCGTGGAAAGCGATGCAATGGCGCTGGTGGACATCACAGCAAGAGCTTGATCGCTCAGAGCGCTGATCTGATCATTTGAAATGACGGATGCCTGCGTCGTTGACAGGGCCGCGGCTTGCGCCGTTGTCAGCGCAACAATCTGGCTCGTGGACAGAGCGGTGAGCTGGCTGGTCAAGAGGGCCGCAATCTGGCTCGTCTTGAGCGCAACAATCTGATCAGTGGAGAGGGCCGCCGCCTGATCGGTTGTCAGAGCCTTGATGGAGGCAGTCGAGAGTGCTGCAACATCGATCGTCTCAAGCGCTGCGATCTGCTCGGTTGAGAGCGCAGGCACTTGAAGTGTTGTCAGGGCAAAGATTTGCGCTGTCGACAAAGCGGTCACCTGATCCGACGACAGCGCGGCCAAGGATGTGGTTGAGAGAGATGCAATTTGTGCGGTCTTGAACGAGGCAACTTGCGTCGTGGTCAGCGCTTCAATCTGGCTGTCGCTCAAGTTGGCAATATTAGCGGTGGACAGTGCCGCCACATCAGCCGTTTCGAGCGCGGCGATTTGCTCGCTGGTGAAAGATGCCATCTGAGCAGTCGACAAGACAGAGGTCTGCAATGTCGTTAGGGCAACAATCTGATTGCTCGACAGGCTAGCAACAGTGTCATTTGTCAGAGCACTGATCTGGCGTGTTGCAAGAGCTGCAATCTGCGCGGTCGACAGAGTGCCAATCTGAGACGTCGAAAGCGAGGCGATGACAGCTGTTGCCAGTGATGCGAGATCTTCCGTTTCCAGCGCTGCAATCTGTTCTGTCGACAGGATGGAGGCCTGCGCTGTCGAGAGCGCAGCTGCCTGCGCTGTCCTCAAGCCAGCAATCTGGTTTGTCGACAACGATGCGACTTGATCATTCGACAGAGCAGAAATCTGTCGGGTCAAGAAGGCGGCCACCTGGTTTGTATCAAGTGCGGCCAGCTGTTCGGTGCTCAGCGCAGCAACTTCACTTGTCGTCAGGCCTGCCACGTCAGCCGTTTCAAAGACGGAGATCTGAGCGGTTGAGAGCACGCTGATCTGGCTTGTCGTCAGCGAAGCTTTCTGGCTCGTCGTCAGCGCTGAAATCTGGCTTGTTGTCAGGCTTACAATCACCGCCGTGGAGAGCGTGCTGACCTGATTGGTCGTGAGAGCCGCAATCTGCGCGCTCGACAAGCTGTAGCTTTGATCGGTGCTGAGAGCAGCAATGGCAGAGGTGCTCAACGAGGCCAGATCGGCCGTCTCAAGAGCGGCGATCTGTGTGGTTGTCAGAGCTATGGTCTGACCACGTGTCAATGCAGCAGCCTGCACGGTGCTGAATGCGGCGATCTGTTCCGTCGACAGGCTGGCCAGCGTATCCGTTGCGAAGCTTGCAACCTGCCTAGTGGTCAGGGCTGCAATTTGTGCGGCCGACAGCGCTGCGGCCTGAGCCGTGCTGATGATGGTAAAGATGGCGCTGCGCACGACGGCGATATCAGCTGTTTCGAGTGCTGCAATCTGGGCGGTGCTCATGCCCGAAACTTGTGCTGTCGTCAGCGCGCGTGCCTGTTCGGTTGTCAAAGCGACAATCTGGTCGCTGGACAGCGAGCTAATCACTTCCGTGCCCAAAGCCGCGATTTGGCGTGTTTTCAATGCAGCGAACTGCTCAGTGGACAGAACAGCGGCTTGCTCCGTGGTCAAGCCGGCAATGGCAGTTGATGTCACCTGAGCGAGATCAGCCGTCTCAAGGCTAGCAATTTGTGCTGTCAGCAAGGCGGCCACTTGTGCCGATGTCAAAGCAGCTGCTTGCGTCGTGGTGAGAGCAGCAATCTGTTGTGTGCTGAGCTTGACGACTTGCGCTGTGCTCAAAGCAGCAATGCCAGTCTGGCTGACAACGGCAAAGTCCTGCGTTTCAAGGGCTGCGATTTGATCTGTCGTCAATGCCGCAACTTGTGTCGTGGCAAGAGCAGCCGCCTGCGCCGTTGTCAGTGCCACAATCTGATCTGTAGACAGTGAAGCAACAGCAGCTGTGTTCATGGCGCTGATTTGCTTGGTAGCAAAGCTCTGAATCTGGGCTGTTGTGAGCGCAGCTGCTTGCTCAGTCGTAAGCGAGGCGATGGCAGAAGAAGCCACCGCGGCAAGATCAGCTGTTTCCATCACAGCAATTTGGCTGCTCGTCATATTGCTGAACTGTGCCGATGACATGACGGCGGCCTGACTGGTCGTCAATGCAACGACTTGGTTGTTGGATAAAGTGGCGATCTGCTCAGTCAGCATGGCGCGCACTTGGCTGGTCGTCAGAATGCTCAGCTGGGCCGTGCTGAGTGCGGCCGTCTGTTCGGTTGCCATAGCAGCAATATCAGCGGTCGAGAGAACACGAAGATCAGCCGTTTCAAATGCGGCAATCTGATCCGTCTCAAGTGCTGCAACCTGACTTGTTCCCAATGCGGCAGCTTGGGCTGTCGTCAGAGCGACAATCTGCTCCGTTGAAAGATTGGCAATGGCTGTCGTCGACAGAGCTGCGATTTGTTTCGATGTCAGAGAGGCGAACTGCGCGGTGGAAAGTGCGCTGGCTTGTTCGCTGGAAAGCCCAGCAATGCCGCTTGTGCGAACGGCCGCGAGATCAGCCGTCTCCATCGCCGCAATTTGCTCTGTCGTGAAGGCGGCAACCTGAGCCGTTGTCAGCACATAGGCTTGACCTGTCGTCAGCGCGACGATCTGATTGGTCGTCATATTGGCGATGGCATCCGTCGACAGAGACGAAATCTGGCGTGTTGTGAAGGCTGCCATTTGCGCGGTGGTCAGCGCGGCAACCTGCTCTGTGCTGAGGGCTGCCACATTTGTTGTTTTCAGTGCTGCGAGATCCGCTGTCTCCAGTGCGGCGGCCTGTTCGGTTGTCAGGGCCGCAATCTGTTCTGTCGTCAGCGCGCTCATTTGTGCGGTGGTGAAGGCAGCAATTTGGGCTGTCGTCAGGGCTGCAATACCATCAGTCGCCAGAACCGCAGCTTGATTGCTGGTTAGTGCGGCGATCTGGCTTGTCGACAAAGCGCTGATCTGGCTGCTTGTCAGAACCGACATGGCGGCCGTGCTGATCGTGGCAATATCGGCTGTCTCAAGAGCCGCAATCTGGCTCGTGCTCATTGCAGCCACTTGTGCTGTTGAGAGAACAGCTGTCTGGCTGGAGGTCAAAGCCGTGACCTGTGCATCGGTGAGGCCTGCAACCGCATCTGTCGTTAAGGCTGCGATTTGGCGCGTGGCCAAGGCTGCGATTTGGCTCGTGGTTAGGGCTGCTGCTTGGTCGCTTGTCAATACGGCCATTTGCGCCTGCGTCAGCGCAACAGTTTGCGCTGTTTTGAAAGCAGCAATCTGGCTGGTGGTCAGATTGACAAGAGCATCAGTGCTCATGGATGCAATCTGGCTTGTTGTCAGGGCCTGGATTTGGTTGGAGCTGAGAACGACAGCCTGCTGCGTGCTCATGGCCGCAATCACGCTGGTCTTGAGAGCAGCCAGATCAGCCGTCTCATAGGCGGCGACTTGTTCTGTTGTCAGGGCGCTGATCTGGCTCGTGCTGAGAACCGCGCTTTGAGCTGTCGTCAGGGCGATAATTTGATCTGACGTGAGAGCCGCAACTTGATCACTGGACAGGCCCGAGATAGCAGCCGTCGTCAAATGAGCAATATTGGCGGTCGACAAAGACGCCAATACATCGGTTTCCAGTGCAGCCGTTTGTTTCGAGCTAAAGGCCGCAACCTGTGTCGTGGACAAGACGGCCATCTGCGCCGTTGACAGGCTGTTCACGCTCGATGTGCTCAGAGAGGCAATATCCGCGGTCTCAAATGCGCTCACCTGTGCTGTGGAGAGAACATTGATTTGCGTGGTGGTTAGAGCGGCCGATTGTGCTGTGCTGAGGGCTGTAATTTGTGCTGTGCTGAGAGTTGCGGCCTGCGTTGTCGTGAGGCCAGCAATGGCGCTGGTTTTGAATGCGGCAAAGTCAGACGTTTCAAGCGAGGCGATCTGGTCAGTCAAGAGCGTGGCAACCTGAGCCGCCGTCAAGGCGCGCGCCTGCGCTGTAGTTAAAGCAACGATCTGCGATGTGGTGAGTGCTGCCACACTTTCGGTGCGGAAGGCTGCAATCTGGATCGTTGTCAGCGCGGCCATCTGCGCCGTTGTCAGCGCATTGATCTGGGCCGTTGAAAGTGCAGCGATCTGGGCTGAGCGCAATTTCACAAGATCAGCCGTTTCCATGGCGGCAATCTGTTCGGTGCTCAGGGCTGCGACTTGCGCAGCCGTCAAGGCTTGGGCCTGAGTTGTTGTCAGCCCAATGATCTGATCCGTGGTGAGGGCTGCAACAGCCGCTGTTCCCAAGGACGTCACTTGATTGGATGACAGGGCCGCTACCTGCGCCGTGGACATGGCGGAAACCTGTGCACTCGTCAGTCCAGCCACCGCGCTGATTTGGAGCGCATTCAAATCCACCGTTTCCATCACGGAGATCTGTTCTGTGGTCAGGGACGCAACTTGGGTCTTGGTGAGTGCGGCTGATTGCGCGGTGCTCAAAGCAACCACTTGTTCAGTGGTGAGCGCCACGAGTGCAGCCGTGGAAAGATAAGCGAACTGGCTCTTGCTGAGTGCAGACATGCTGCTGGTCGTCAGATTGCCGACCTGATCTGAGGTCAGCGAGCTGATGACAGAAATTTTCAGGGCCGCCAGATCTGCGGTTTCCATCGCGCTCATCTGCTCGGTTGTGAGCGCGGCGATCTGTGTGCCGGTGAGTGCGGCAGCCTGTTTGGTGGTCAGCGCAACGATCTGGCTCGTGGCAAGCGAGGAGGCTTGGCTCGTGGACAGAGCTGCAATGCTGGCAACCGAGAGGGACGAGATATTGGTGCTGAGGGCCGAGACCTGACCGGTCGAGAGCTTGCGCACCTGCGTCACTGTCAAAGCCATGGATTGGAGGCTTGTCAGGGCAGCAATCTGCTCTGTCGACAGCGCCTGAATCTGGCTGGTTTTGAAGGCGGCAATCTGGTTCGTTTTGAGATTGTCGATCTGGTCGGTCGCCAGGCTGGCGACAACGCTGGTGGTGAGGGCTGCCACTTGCGTCGTGCTGAGGGCTGCCAGCTGAGATGTCGAAAGGGCCGTCACCTGATCGTCCGACAGAGCGGCGATGGCGGCTGTTTTCAGATAGACGAGGTCCGCCGTTTCTATCGCGGCGAGTTGTTCAGTTGAAAGAGAAGCGGCCTGCGTCGAGGTGATGGCGGCCGCATGGCGGGGCAGTATGGCGGCGATCTGGGTGGTGGATAGGGCGGCGATCTGGTCCGTCGACAAGACGGCAAACTCGCTGGCCGAAAGGCTTGCCACCTGGGTCGTCGTCAGATTGGCGATCTGGGACGTCGTAAGCGCCGCAACCTGGCTGGTGCTCAGGACCGCGAGGTTGGTGAGACTGGTAGAAAATGTGACCGACGCCATGATCTCAGACTCACAAAAACACTGGCAAAATGTCCGGTTACCTCCAGCTGCTGTGAAAACGGTCCGGCGAGCGAGTTTTTTAGATTCTAGCTTGATGAGAACGAGCCAGCGCGGGCAAAAGCGATAAAATAGGTTTAAATACCTATAAATATACATCCGAAAGCCTCATTGGCTCCGGATTGCCTAAAAAAGAATCTGGCAGAGTCGGTCGGTGACCTGATCCCAGCTGTAATGGGCGCGCATATGGGCCACCCCAAGACGGGCTGCTTTCTGGCGCCAAGCCTCGTCCTCGACGGCTTTCAGCATCAGGCTAACGAGATGGTCGAGGTCTGGCTCCAAATATTCCTGCTGGCGGCCCTCGTTCTGGAGCAAGCGCGGAGAGGCTTGGATTCGAAGTGCAAAGCTCTCATCCATAAAATCATCGGTGGACCCGCCCGCCGTGCAAATAACGGGTATCCCGCAGGCCGCCGCCTCCAGCGGGGGCATGTTGAAGCCCTCGGCCCGATAGGGCGACACATAGGCATCGGCCGCCCGATACATATTGGCCATGTCATCCATGGAGAGGACGGAGCCGAGATAGGACACTTTTGAGGCGACGAAGCTGCGCGTTGCCTCGGGCAGGCCTGCCAGGCTCTCCTCAAGCATGCGCTTGGACGGGTAGAGTTGGTCCGATCCCTTGAGAAGCAAATGACAATCGGCGTGCGTTTCGCAGACGATGGCAAAAGCGCGCAGTAAAAGATCGAGACCCTTGTTGTAGGTCATGGCTGAAAAATTCGCGAAGACGAAGCCATTCAAATTGAGGCTGCGCCGCGCTTGTGCGCGTCCTTCCTCGGAAGGATGAAACACCTCAGGTGAAAAGCCGTGCGGCAAAATATGCACCTGCTCTTCAGTAAAGCCATGGCGCAGAAATCCTTCACGCGACCAGCGTGACGGCGTTATCAGCCGTAATTCATCCATGCGGGATAATTCAGCCACATTGTAGCTGTTTGAAAACAAATTCGGTGACAGGCTTTTTGTTTCGGTTGTCCCAAAGACAACGGTGCGTTGTCCGGGCGTCACCTGAAGGTTGAAGGGTGCCGCAATTCTTAAAAGAGCATCATAAGAATGTCCCTCAATGCCTGTCGGAATGGACATTAATGTTTTTTCATCGGCGTCTCGAAACAAGCCGTTTGTGGCATTCCATTGCGGTAAGAAAAATGGGATGTCGCGATGAAAAATGGACAGGTCAGGCTTCTTCATCAAGGACAAAAGTTGCCATTGATTGACGATCGAATAGGAATGACTGAGGAAACGCCAGCTTTCAACGCAGAGTGTTTTCATTTCAAAAAAATCCTGCAGCAGAGGCTAATCATCAAACAGGCTCTCGTGAAGCCAGTGTTTCATCCCCATTTTTGACAAGTCTGAGGAATAATCCTGATATTTAAAACCAACATTGCCATCGAACAAATCTTTAGCAAGCAGACGGATCCGCCACTTGCGACCAGCAATGTCAATCTCGTAGAGCCCTGCCTGAAATACGGCTGCTTGTGGCAGGCCAAGAATTTCCTTGATCGAGAGATCAAGGCAAGGCGGTCCAGCCAAGCCTTCAAGCGTATTCTCAAACCCCGGAACGAATTTTCGTGACAGAATGTTGCTGACAGAATTTTCAATCGTACGTTTGATGAAAGGGTGATGCGCAGCATAGACGAGTCCCCATTGGTGCAAATCACCACGCATGCCAATTCCACTCACCGCTTCATCATCGGGATGGACGAATGTGCTTAAGGGCGAAAGGCAAAATGTGTCGATGTCCATATAAGCGCCGCCCTGATCGTAGATGATCAGATAGCGAAAAAGATCAGCCTTGCCCGCGCCCGGCTTGATGCTACGAATGGCGCGGCTGAGCTCATCAGCAGAAAATGGAAAGTCAGAACAGTCGAAGGAATTGGCATAAGCGTAGATGTCTTCATCTCCGAAGAACCGATATTCATAGTCTGGATTCTGATCAATCCAGCTCTTGGCGGCTGCATGCATTGAGGCCGGAACGTGTCGGCTCTTAAAGGTTTGATAGATGATGCGTGCAATCCGGCCGGGCTGACTGGCGACGCGCGCCGGCAGAAGGGCAGGAAGCTCAAGCAGATCAACGGGGCCTTTGTCGGCGCTCACAGGACACTCCAAAAGCCCTCCGGGAGCGCGAAAGCGCTCGGAGCAGTCCCGATGATGGCCCTGGAATCGATAGGATTTCGTAAACGTATCGAACGTATAAATTTGAACCAATCATATGTTTTAACAGGTTTCTCCGAATAAAATTGAGATCGGATCGTCGCCGTGACGCCAATTCAGCCCTCCTTTGCTCCTGTCACCATTGAAAGCGCTCTTGCGTTACAAAATGCCGGCAACCTTTCTGCGGCTGAGGCGGGTTTCAGAGCCATTCTGCTCGATCAGCCAAGCAATAAAGTCGCCATTTATTCGCTGGGCGTCATTCTGATTGGTCGCAACGATATTGAAGAAGCTGAGGCGCTCTTCCGTCATGGGTGTATGACGACGCCTGACTTCGCGCCGAATTGGTTTGGATATGCGATCACTTGCCAAAGGCTCGGTCGATGGGATCAATCCCTTCTGTCATATGACGAGGCGATCAAGGCTGATCCTAATTATATTGAGGCCATCGTCGATAAGGGCGTGCTCCTGCGCAATATGTTGCGCCATCATGATTCTTTGAAATGTTTTGAACGCGCTCTTGAGATCAATCCTGAGCATCAGACTGCTTTGGGAAATTATGCGATTCTTTTGTCCGAATTTAAACAGGTCGATAAATCTATTGATCTGTTTGATCGCCTGCACAAGCTCCATCCTAATCATGATTATATTGCCGGACTCCTGATTTATGAGCGCATGCATGTCGCTGATTGGACCCAATTCGCTAGTCTGCGAGCCGAGATTATTGAGGGTGTGCGCGCGGGTCGCAAAGTTTGTAAAAGCCTGCCCTTTATGGCCTTGTCAGATTCGGCTCAAGATCAGTTTTCCTGCGGGAAAATCTTTGCCACGCATTATGCCCCGAAAGCCAAAAAACCCCTTTGGAGCGGCGAGATCTATCAACACGAGAAGCTTCGCATCGCCTATGTCTCTCCCGACTTGCGTGAGCATCCTGTTGGTCATTTGATGGCTGGAATTTTTGAAAATCACGATCGCTCTCGCGTCGAGACCTATGCCATTTCTTTGGGCATTGATGATCGTAGTCCTTTGCGAGAGCGGATCAAGTCAAGCTTTGATCATTTTATTGAAGCGCGCGGCATGGCCTCCAATAAAATCGCAGAGAAAATGCGCGAGATGGAAATCGATTGTGCGATTGATCTGGCTGGCTATACCGCCGATTCCCGAACTGAGATCTTCGCTTGGCGCCCGGCGCCGGTTCATGTCAACTTTTTGGGTTATGCCGGCACGCTTGGTGTCGATTACATGGATTATCTGATTGCAGATAAGCACGTCATTCCACCCGAGCACCAAAACTGCTTCTCTGAAAAAATTCTCTATATGCCCGATACCTATTTGCCGACGGATCGCAATCTGAAGATTGCGGACGAGACACCCTCGCGTGTCGCATGCGGTCTCCCCGAAGAGGGCGTGGTCTTTTGTTCCTTCTCGCATGATTACAAGGTTTCCCCGCCGCTCTGGCGTGTCTGGATGTCGTTGCTGGAAAAGGTGCCGGGTTCGGTCCTGTGGCTGGTGGCGCGCAACGAGCAGACGCAGGCGAATTTCCGCAATGCGGCGGAAATGTTCGGGATCGAAGGTCATCGTCTGGTCTTTGCCGGGCGCGTTCCGCGCGTGGAGGACCACCTCGCGCGCTATCGGCTGGCGGATCTCTTCCTTGATACCTGGCCCTATAATGCCCACACGACCGCAGCCGACGCTCTGGGCGCTGGCTTGCCGGTGCTTACCTATATGGGCGGTGCCTTTCCGGCCCGCGTGGCCGGCAGCCTGCTCTACGCCATCGGCCTGCCCGAAATGGTGACCCATTCCTGGGACGATTACGAAAATCTGGCCCTGGATCTGGTCAAAAATCCCTCCCGTCTGGCGGCGCTCAAGGCCAAGCTGGCGGCCAATAAGGCCACACACCCGCTTTTTGACACGGCCAAATTTGTCTGTGCATTTGAAGATTTGCTCTTCTCAATCCCGCAGACGAGCCCCTCCAGAGCAGCCTAAGAGGGGTAAACCCTTCTCCGGAGCAAGATTTTTAAAAATATTAAATCATTGTTTTTAAAAGATAAAAAACGCTCATCTGCCTTAGGATCGCAGGATTGTTATCTTTTTAAAAAGATTGGCGCCTTCACCTCAGTTCAGGTCGAAGCCTTGTCGACAGATCAGTTCGCTGCATTCAGCACCTCACAGATCGCGGCCCTCTGGTCGAAATCATGAAGAGAGGCGCAAATCCTGCGGCTCTCTTGAATTACATATTAGATTTTTTGGTTGCCTGTTCGCGCGACTTGTTGTGCCTTGGAAAGGCATTGCTAGTTAATGTCGCTCAGGAGCAGTCAAGCGATTACTTTGCAGCACTGCTTCACGAAACAACTACAAATATGATGCGAAGGCTGCGATTAGCTTTTCCCAGATGGGCGGCGTGGCATCACGGCCTTGGTCAGAAACTTTTTTGCGTCTCCCGGACGCTGAAGATCTTTATGGCCGATGCGTTTGCGCGGACCCATCAGATCGGCGCGGCCCACGCTCTTCAAAGCCTTGCGCAAGAGCGGCCAGTTTTCCGTTTCTTGTGCTTGAATCATTTGGGCCTCGGCCCGCTGTCTTGACCTACCCATTTGTTCACTTTATGTTCTCATACCTTAAGTGAGAGCATTCCATGTCCGTTAGTCCCCATATCCGGCGTTATGAGGTTATTCCTCTTGCGGCGGTCCCTGCACGAAGCCCCATCCAGACGCCGTTTTTCAGTTGCACGGCTGCGGCGGGCTTTCCTTCGCCCGCTGATGATTATTTGGAGCAGCCGCTCGATTTCAACGAGCTGCTGATCAAAAATCCGGCTGCAACATTTGCTGTGCGGATTGCCGGCGAAAGCATGACGGGGGCAGGGCTGTTTCCTGATGACATTGCCGTGGTCAATCGTGCGGCAACACCAACCAACGGCTCCATCATCCTGGCGCTGGTGGACGGCGAATTCACGGTGAAGCGTTATCGTATGCGTGGCCGGCATATTTATTTGCAAGCCGAAAATCCCAAATTTCCAGACATTGCAATTCCTGAAGGCGCGACATTTGAAGTCTGGGGTGTAATTTCGCACGCCATCCGCATGTTGTGATTCATGGAAAAACCCATTGCTCTGATTGATTGCAATAATTTTTACGCATCCTGCGAGCGCGTATTTCAACCACGCCTCATAGGCAGGCCGGTTGTGGTTTTATCCAACAATGATGGATGTGTGATCGCCCGTTCCAATGAAGCCAAAGCACTCGGCATCGAGATGGGGGCGCCGTGGCATTTGAATAAAGAGAATTTTGAGCGGCTTGGCGTGATTGTCCGCTCGAGCAATTATGCTCTTTACGGCGATATGAGCGCGCGTGTGATGCGCACACTGCAAAATTTTTCACCCAGTCTGGAAGTTTATTCCATTGATGAAGCTTTCCTCAGTCTTGACGGTATCGGGGATCACGAAAACCACGCCCGAGAGTTGCGCCGGACGGTCGCACAATGGACAGGAATCCCCGTGAGTGTCGGGATTGCGCCGACAAAAACTCTAGCCAAAATCGCCAACCGGCTGGCCAAAGCGGATGCTCAATCAGGCGGCGTCTTTTGTTTGATGGAAGAAGACAAACAATCAGCAGCTCTGAATAAAATAGGGCTGACAGATATCTGGGGTATTGCGCGCCGATTGGCGCTGCGCCTGCAAGAAACAGGCATTACGTCTCCCCTAGATCTGCGCGAGGTTGATCCTAAATTGATCCGTCAAGCATTTGGTGTGACTGTTGAGCGGATTGCTTTAGAATTGCGTGGTATATCTTGTCTGGATATTGAAGAAATATCATCACCACGCAAAAGTCTCGTGGCTTCGCGTTCGTTTGGCCGACCGGTTGAAACACTCAACGACATGCGTGAAGCTGTCGCGACTTATGCCAATCGTGCTGCAGAAAAAATGCGGCGCCAAAATTTGGCGACAGCCAATATTGTGGTGTTCATCGAAACCAATGCTTTCCGCAAACAAGACCGGCAATATCGTGCGAGCCAGGCCATCAATCTTGCTGTCGCCACAGCAGATAGCGGAAAAATCACCACGGCTGCCTTGAAGGGCCTGTCAGCAATCTGGCGGGCCGGCTTTTTGTATAAAAAAGCAGGCGTCATGCTGCTTGATCTTGTCCCGGCCGATCAGGTGCAAGGCTCGTTGTTTCAGCAAACAGATACGCCTGTTTCCAAAGCACGCATGCAAGCAATGGATGCCATCAACCGGCGTTTCGGACGCGGGACCATTCGGCTAGCGACCGCCGGCATGCATTCATCTTGGCAATTACGACGCGCTTTCATGTCAGCCCGTTACACGACCGACTGGAATGATTTGCTGCGGGTCTAGAAGGGCTGGCTGATTGCCAGCGCCATCTCAACTCTTCCCCGATGGGCGGCGCGGCATCACGCCTTTGGTCAGAAACTTCTTCGCGTCACCCGGACGCTGACGACCTTTATGGCCGATGCGCTTGCCTTCGCCCTGCACGCCTGTGCCCGCAGGTTGCCACGCCGGCACAAGCTGATGTTTGCCCGGACCAATCAAATCAGCGCGGCCCATGCTCTTCAAGGCTTCGCGCAGGAGCGGCCAGTTTTCTGCATCGTGATAGCGCAAGAAAGCCTTGTGCAGGCGGCGCTGGCGCAGGCCGCGTACGGTCTCAATCGGCTCAGAGGCACCACGGCGCACCGGCTTCAGCGGGTTAAAGCCCGTGTGATACATGGCGGTTGAAAGCGCCATCGGCGAAGGCAGATAGGTCTGCACCTGATCGGCGCGATAGCCATTGGTCTTCAGCCAGAGGGCCAGATTCATCATGTCCTCATCCGTCGTGCCGGGATGGGCCGCGATGAAATAGGGAATGAGGAAATATTTCTTGCCGGCTTTTTTGGCTGCCGCATCGAAGAGTTTTTTGAAGGCATCATAAGTGCCAATGCCCGGCTTCATCATTTTTGAAAGCGGGCCGTCTTCGGTGTGTTCGGGTGCGATTTTGAGATAGCCGCCGACGTGATGCTCGACGAGCTCTTTCACATATTCGGGGCTTTCGATGGCGAGATCATAGCGGACGCCTGAGGCGACATTGACCTTTTTCACGCCCGGCACAGCGCGCACTTTGCGATAGAGCTGAATGAGCGGGTCGTGGCTCGTATTCAGATTTTTACAAATGTCGGGATAGACGCAAGACGGCTTGCGGCACAAAGCTTCCGTCTCTTTGTCCTTGCAGGCGATGCGATACATATTTGCCGTTGGCCCACCAATGTCGGAAATGACGCCGGTGAAACCTTCGGTCTTGTCGCGGATCGTTTCGATCTCTTTCAGAATAGATTTTTCTGAACGCGATTGGATAATGCGGCCTTCATGCTCGGTGATGGAGCAGAAAGAGCAGCCACCAAAGCAGCCGCGCATGATCGTCACCGAATGGCGGATCATTTCCCACGCCGGAATCTTCCGTCCTTCATAAGAAGGGTGAGGCGCGCGGGCATAGGGAAGATCATAAACGCCATCCATTTCCTCTGTTGTCAGAGGAATGGGCGGTGCTGTCAGCCAGACTTCCTTGTCGCCATGGCGCTGGATCAGCGGCAGCGCATTGCCGGGGTTGGATTCCTTGTGCAGCACGCGTGAGCCGCGTGCGTAAAGTTCCTTATCGGCGGCCACTTGTTCATAAGCGGGCATGCGAATGACGGTCGGCATATCGCGCATATGTTTGCGGCGAATACCTTCATCCGGGCTGTCAATGTCATCAGCAGAAGCTTCGAGCCAACCTTCGGGTGCACCGTTGCGAATGAAAGCCACACCGCGCACATCGCTGAAGTCTTGCTTGATGCCGCTCTTACCAATGCGATGGGCGACTTCCACCAAAGCGCGTTCGGCATTGCCGTAAAGCAGAAGATCGGCTTTCGCATCGACAATAATCGAGCGGCGAACTTTGTCGGACCAATAATCATAATGCGCGATGCGACGCAGAGAGGCTTCAATGCCACCCAGCACAACAGGCGCATCCGGAAAAGCTTCGCGGCAGCGTTGCGCATAGACGATGACAGCGCGATCTGGCCGCTTGCCGCCTTCGCCATCAGGCGTGTAGCTGTCATTATGGCGCAGACGGCGATCCGACGTGTAGCGGTTCACCATGGAATCCATATTTCCGGAGGTGACACCGAAGAAGAGATTGGGTTTGCCAAGCTCTTTAAATGCGGAGGCATCGCGCCAATCAGGCTGCGAAATCATGCCGACGCGAAAGCCTTGCGATTCCAGCAAACGCGCGATTAGCGCCATGCCAAAACTCGGGTGATCAATGTAGGCGTCACCCGTGACGAGAATAATGTCGCAAGAATCCCAGCCGAGCGTGTCCATTTCGGCGCGCGACATGGGGAAGAAGGTCGCTGTACCGAAACGGTGCGCCCAATATTTGCGATAGGAGAAAAGCGGCTTCGCCTCAGGCATAACCGGAGGGGCGGCAATGGGCAAGGCGGCGCTAGGCTCGGCGGGCACGGGCATTGGTTTCCGGTCGTCGGTTACTAGTCAAAAGGGGGCTGTCATACAGGGCTATTCTGCCCGTGTGTTCTGTCGGAAATAGCCGATCAGGTCAACAAAAGTCGTAGTTAACGGACCGGTCAGCGCGGCTTCTGGCCCGCGGGTTCAACCAAAGCCGCCGCTTTGGCAATAATGTCGGGCGGTGCCGAATAGGCTTTGGTGAGAAAATCCTCGATCTGCGCGCCGGTCAGTGGTTCGATTTCCATCTGGTTGCGGTCGGCATCGGCCAAAAACTCCGCATCTTTCATGGTCGCATCAAAGGCTTTGCGCAGAGCCGCGAGGCGCTCTTTGGGCGTGTCTGGCGCGGTCGCGAAGGGGCGGCCGGTTTCCTGACGGATAAGGATCAATTCGAGCACGCGTTTGCGCTCGGGATCAGTAACAAGATCAAGCACGCTCGGCACGTCAGGCAAATCTGGCAGACGCTCCATGCTCATCTGCACAATCACATTGAGCTTCTTGCCCGAGATCCAGTCGGGGCGCGAGGCTTTCATCGTCGACCAAGACAGGCCGCAAATCCCTTCTGCTTCGCCGCTTTCAACCGCCATGGTCAAGCCGCCCGCGGGATCATAGCCGGAGACCACTTTGAAGCGCGTTCCCAAAACTTCATTGACGATGCGCGGCACGACAGCTGTATTGGACGCTGCACCAGCGCCCGCCACAATAATGTCGCGCTTCTTGGCGTCGTCAATCGTTTTGACTGGGCTTGTGTGCCACGTCGCACAGACATTCTGCAATTTTCCGATGGATCCTATCCAGCCGAATTTGCGTGAATCGTAACGCGCGCCCGGATTGCCAAACAGCGGATCAAGCGTGGAAACATTGGCAAAAGCGCCAATGTTCAGACCATCACGATCGACATTGTTGTAAAGCGTACTGGCTGCTGCGAGCCCGCCAGCTGCCGGCATGTTTTTGGCAATGATATTCGGATTGCCGGGAATATATTTGATCGCATAGCGTGCAAAGACGCGCGCATAAGTGTCATATCCGCCACCGACGCCGCTGGCGACCAACATGGTGATGGATTTGCCTTTGTAAAAATCGGCGACAGGATCAGCCGCGGCCGATCCTGCAAGGGTTGCAAAAGAGAGGGCAGAAAGCAGAAGATTTTTTCTGATGTTTTTCATGACTTCATGTCCTCCCTTTGCTTCTTATGTTTTAAAATTCGCTGAAAAGACGGCCATAACCTTGAATTTTGTCGTTGATGCCGCAGCGACGCAGCGCATCCCAGACGATCACTTGAAGCGCGGTCATAACATTGACGCCAAATTCGCGCTCGAGCGGTTCGATGCTTTCAATGGTTGGCCAATGCGGTGAAGGCATGATGATTGTATCCGCATCCGGATATTTCTTCATCAAAGCGCGGCCCAATTGCAACGCGCCATCACGCGGAATGCGGCCGATCTGGTTGAAGGCTGAGCCAAAGGCCATGGCACCCAGCGTCTCGCAATGCATATGCTCATTGTAGGAGGAAATGCGCGTCGTATTTTCTTCGCCATAGGGATGGGCGACGACCATTTTCTTTGAGCCCAAAGCGCGTGCAGCTTTGATTTGCGCGGTTTGGCTGGTCGAGACCTTCACGCCCAGTTCCGCTTCAAGATCGCTCACCATTTCTTCGGCGTTTTTCGTGCCGCGCGACAGATTGATGGGCACGCCGCCCAGCATGATGAGATCGCATTTGGAGGCCGCCATTTCACGGGCTGCCGTCATGCTGATGTCGTAGGAGCGGTCGATCTCTTCTTTCGTGCGCGTGGTAATCGCGAGGCTTGTCACAACCAGCGACACGCCATCGGGCACAATTTTATAAAATTCATACGGGAAGACTTCGGTCGTCAGCGGCGGCGATGTGTAGCCGATACGTGCGCGATGGCCATACATAAGATTGGGTGGGAGCGTCATAGGTTCCTCCTGGATTATTGTTGAATTTTGTTGGGAGGCGAAAGATCAGCGCGCAGCTCGTCGCGCGTGTCGATCAGCGTCAGATGCGCTTGCAGCCCCAGAATGCCGAGGAGTGAATCTCCTCTCATGGCGTTTCCCCGTTTTGTTTTTTTGAAGGCTAACACGGCTTCTTCGCCGCTTCCAACTCGTGTGATCCTTTTTCAAAATCCCAGAATAGGTTTTTAGTCATATTCCAAAGGGTCTGCTGCGCTTGTGGCTGGTGCTTTGCGGGGCAATTGACTGTCCCTTGAGGCTGCGGGACAAAAGCGCAGCTCGCAGATTTAGCCGGATTCCCCTCCATGATTTTGATTTCCACGCCCACCTCGCCTTTTGGTCGCAAAGTGAAAATGGCGGCCCGCATTTTCGGCCTGATGGATCGCATAAAAGTTGAAAAAGGCGACCCTTGGACGGAAGGCGATATTTTGCGCCAGACCAATCCGCTGGGAAAAATGCCGGCTCTCGTTCTGCCTGATGGCAAGGCCGTTTATGATTCAGGCGTCATTCTCGATTATTTCGATACGCTGCTGGATGAGCCAAAACTCTTTCCAAAAGCGCGCCGCCTCGATGTGCAAGTGATGCATGCGCTGGCCAGCGGTATGATGGACGCAGGCGTACTGATTGCCTATGAGCGTCTGCGCCGCCCAGCAGAATTTTCCTACGAGCCCTGGATTGATCATCAGCGCAGCAAATTGGAACGCGGATTGGCGAGCCTTGTGCGTCAAGCGCCTGATCCGCGCGTCGCGGATGCAGGCACCATTTCACTGGCTTGTGCGCTCGGCTATTTCGATTGGCGCAAACAAATCGACTGGCGCAAGGATTATCCAGCATTGGTCGATTGGCTGGAGCATTTCCGCGCTGCCTATCCGGCTTTTGACGAGACAAAAGCCGAGCATTGAGATCAGCGCGCTACTTTTTTGGCCCAGCCTGCAATCTCGCGCGCAATAAAATCCGGCTGTTCAGCAATGGCCGCATGGCTTGATTGCGGAATCTTGATGACCGTCAGGCGGTCACCAAGAGCGGCTTTATATTCCACCGCATCTTCGGCATGAGCCAAAGGATCATGGCTCGGCTGCATATAGAGAACGGGCACGTTGCCGGACGCATAATCGATGGTGCGCGCGGTCTGGTCGCCCGCAATGCGTTGGGCGGCCAAAACATCCGGATACCAATTTTTGAGCCATGGCACGGCATCATTGCCGGGCGCGAAAAAGGCAAAGCGCAAAGCGTCCAACCGCACATCATCAGGCAGTGTGGGATTGGCGCTGTTACGAATGGCCTCGCGCACTTTGGGCGGGCTCGGCGCATGGCCGACATTGGCTGCGACCAGCACAACGCCGGTGACGAGATCAGGCCTGATGGTGGCGAGCAAACGCGAGACGCGATTGCCGAATGCGTGACCCACCATAATAGCCGGGCCATTGCCGTCCGCTTCAATCACAGCGGCAATGTCATTCGAGCAATCTTGCAGATCGGCATAGACGGGCGCGGCGCTGGAGGCGCCAATGCCGCGCGGCTGCGGACGCAAGACGCGATAGCCTGATTGCGCGAGCACATCGGCCATCGGGTCGAAATCTTCCGCGCCTCGGCCCAGAGATGGCAGCAGCACCATGGTCGGGCCTTTGCCCTGCGCGAGCACTTCGATTTGCACCGCGCCGCGCGTGATCATTTTACGCTCGACTGAAACTGCCATTGTCATTCCCCCATGAAGCGAGCGCAGATTAAGCCGCGCTGTGCACTTCTTCACCCCCTTGCTTCCGTCTTTCCACATGTTGCGCTTTTGATTAGTGTGGGCCGCGCGGCGGGGCACGAAGGATCACGCCCGTTTCCAGGTGAGGATGGCATGGCTGGTTTCGCATTTCCCGTGACGCGCGCGGCGGGTATTGTCCGCATTGATCTCGGTCGCCCCGAAGAAGGCAATTCGCTGACACGCGGCATGATGCGTGATCTGGCCGAAGAGATTCGCAAAGCCGGTGCCGATCCCGCTAATCAGGTCGTGGTGATTGAAGGTCGTGGCGCGCATTTCTGCAAAGGGCGCGATGGACGCGGTGAGAGCATCGAAGGCCTGCGCCCGCATGAAGTGCGCGAACAGATGATGGGCGCGGTCTTGGGCGTTTATGCCGCCATTGGCGCATGCCCCATTCCGGTTGTGTCTCTCGTCCATGCGCCGGCCATTGGTTTTGGTGCGGCATTGGCATCGGGCTGCGATATGACGCTTGCCACTGACCAAACAACATTTGCTTTTTCGGAAGTGAAACACGGCATTCCGCCGACTTTGGCCATGGCAGCCGTGATGAAGAAAGTGCCGCAAAAGGCGCTTTATTGGCTGATTTTCTCAGGTGACAATGTGAGCGCTTCTGAAGGCGTGGCGATGGGCCTGGTCAGCAAAATCTATCCCGCCGCCTCGTTCAAGGCAGACACGGATGCATTTTTGGCCGAGCTTGCCTCGCGCCCGCGTCTTGTTCTGGAGACAATCAAGAAATTCATGACGCACGCGCAGGATATGTCGGCCGCGCAGCAGTCGGAATATGCTGGTACGCTTTTGGCGCTCGTCCGGTCCTGATTATTTCTTCGTCAGAGCAAGGCCTGCGTCATCGCACGCCTTCTCGCGTGCCTGTTGCTCATCAAGCCGTACGATTTTGTAATAATCATCGAGCGAGATCAGATGATCTTGCACGTGATTGAGCGTGCGGTCGCGTTTGAGAATGGCAAGGCTGTCGCGCACCGCTTTGGCGGCGGCAAACAGCGTGAGTGATGGCAGCGTCGCTGCAGCCACGCCAAGTTTTTCGAGTTCTGCCGGACTTGTATGCGCGGGGCCTGCAGCTTGCGACAAAGTTGCAATATGCGGGCCTTTCACCTCGCGCAAGACGCGTGTGATGCCTTGTGGCTTGTCGATGCCTTGGGGCTTGGCCATATCGGCGCCAGCTTCCATAAAGAGCTGGCAGCGATGAATAGCGGCATCTTCGCCTTCTAATGCAAAGACATCTGTGCGTGCGCAAATCATCATGCTTTCATCGCTGCGCGCATCCAGAGCGGCTTTGAGTTTGGCGAGCATGTTTTCGAGAGGGATAACTTGCTTGCCCGGCAGATAGCCGCAACGGCTCGGGAAAACCTGATCAGTGAAGAAAAGCGCTGCCACGCCTGCTTTTTCGAAGGCTTTGACCATTTGGCGCACATTATTCACGCCGCCAAAACCCGTGTCGCCGTCGGCATAGACGGGGATCTCAACGGCATCGCAGATGCGCGCATAATGATCGGCAAAATCGCGCATATTGGATTGGCCGGTATCGGGCTGGCCGAGCAGACTGCCGGCTGCCGCATAACCACCACCAACAATGGCTTCAAAACCTTGTTCTTCGATGATGCGCGCAGACAGGCCGTCATAAGCGCCGGGAATAAGTGTCAATCCGGGCTTGGCCAGCAAAGCGCGGAAAGCATTTCGGGCAGAGGTCATATTTTGGGCTCCGTGCCGGGCGCGCGGATAGCACGCTGCAACCAAGGCGAGGTTTGTTTCATTTTGGTTTCGAAGTCTGCAATGGCGGCCTCATGTTTGAGGCTGAGACCAATATCATCGAGGCCTTCGAGCAGGCGCATGCGATCTGCGGCGCTGATGTCGAAATGAATATCGGCACCGCCCGGTCCGCTGATTGTCTGCGTCACCAGATCAACGGTGAAGGGCGCGCTGCCATCTGCGGCCATCACGCGCTGTTCGATGTCGCTGGCCTTGTCGTCCGGCAATTCGATCGGCAGAAGCCCGTTTTGCAGGCAATTCTCGCGATAGAGATCGGCGATGGAGCGGGCAATCAAGACATGAATACCCATGGCTTGCATCGTCCAGACCGCGCCTTCTCGCGAGGAGCCGCAACCGAAATTGCGACCAGCGACAAGAATGGAGGGGGACGCAAATTGCGGGCGATTGAAAACCTGATCCGGGTTGAGCGTGTCGTCACTCAAGCGACGTGCGCGAAAGAAAAACATCTCGCGATAATCGGGTTTCAAACTGCGCTTGGTGGGAATGGGCGCAATCTGGTCCGTATTCACATCATCTTCAAGGAAGGGCACAGCAATGCCGGTGATGGTGGAAAAAGCTTTCATCACACGCGCTCCAGATAATCACGCGGATCGGCAATATGGCCCGCCAAGGCACAAGCCGCTGCGAGTTCGGGGCCGGCCAGATGCGTGCGCACGCCTTTGCCTTGTCGTCCCTCAAAATTGCGATTGGTGGTTGAGACAATCCGCTCTTGCGGACGGCCACGATCGCCATTGCCACCGGCACACATGGAACAGCCCGATTCACCCCAGAAAAAGCCTGCTTCTTTGAAGATGCGGTCGAGCCCTTCTTGCTCCGCGGCGCGTTTCACGCTCGTCGAGCCCGGCACAACCATGGCTGTCACGCCTTCATGCACGCGCTTGCCTTTCACCATGCTGGCGGCAATGCGCAGATCAGACAGGCGCGCATTGGTGCAAGAGCCGATGAAGACACGATCTACTTTCACGCCTTGCACAGGCGTATCAGGTTCCAGCCCCATATAAGCAAAAGCGCGTTCCATTTTGAGGCGCGCATCGGCGTCTTGTGGAAGTGCCGGAAGCTGCTCTGTGACAGAAATGGTTTGGCTCTGGTCCGTGCCCCATGTGATCTGGGGCGCAAGATCCCCGCAATCGACGCGGTGTTCTTTGTCAAAGACGGCGTTTTCATCGCTCGCCAAACCAAGCCATTGCGCGCGCGCCATCTCCCAGTCTGCGCCGCGCGGCATATAGGGGCGGCCTTCGAGATAGGCGAAAACTTTTTCATCGGGCGCGATGAAGCCGGAGCGTGCGCCCATTTCAATCGTCATATTGCAAAGTGTCAGGCGCGCTTCGACCGAGAGGGCTTGTGCAACGGGGCCGGCAAATTCAATGGCATAGCCACGCCCCACAGCGGTGCCGAGTGCCGCGATGATTTTCAGCGAGACATCTTTCGCGCCGACACCGGGGCGCAATTGACCATCGAGCCAGATGCGCATGGTTTTGGGCCTTTTGAGCGCAATCGTCTGTGTCGCGAGAATATGTTCAAGCTCACTTGTGCCGCAGCCAAGGCCGATGGCGCCAAGCCCGCCCACAGTGCAGGCATGACTATCTGGCACACCATGCATGGAGCCGGGCAAAACAAGGCCGAGCTCGGGCGCCACGACATGCGAAATGCCTTGCTCGGGATCACCCAGATCGAAAATGCGGATGCCATTGCGCTGCGAGCCCTCACGCATGGCGCGCTGGAAATGCGCCCCGTCCGGATTGGTGTTTTCGTCGCGCCCCGGTTTGGTGGCGACCGTATGGTCCTGCATGGAGAAGGTCAGATCAGGACGGCGCACGGCGCGCATGGCTGCTGCAAGCTTCTCGAAGGCATGGGGAGCGTGCAGATCGTGCAGGACGTGCCGATCAATATAGACGAGATCGCGATCATCGATTCGGGTCGCGACATAATGCGCGTCCCAGATGCGGTCGAACATGGTCCGTGGTTTTTGGCTTGTGTTCATTTTTCTTGTCTCTTGCCGTCGCTTCGCATGCGCTGGACAGGGGCACGCGGCGAGGTTAGGAATCTCAGGATAGAGAGCGGGAAGATCAAGTCAAAAAACCCGCGTGCCAGCCATGTTTGGCAGAAGATTGGGGAGGACGAATGTTAAAGCCGCTCAGCGCTACGCTCAAAAATGGCCTGACCGGAGGAAAGCGGCTCGCTTTCCTGCTCGCACCTCTCTTGCTGCTGGCTACTCCCGGACAGGCGGAGACGGAGGCTGAATTTTTCAAGGGCAAGCAGATTCGTCTCGTTGTCGGTTTTCCGGCGGGCAATGAATATGATCTGGGCGCACGCCTGCTCGCGCGTCACTATACGCGTCATCTGCCGGGCAATCCCAATATTATCGTCCAGAACATGCCCCAAGCCGCCAGCATTGTGGCGGCCAATTTCGTCTATTCGCAGGCCCCGCGTGATGGCACGGTGATTGGCGCTGTCACCCGCAACATCGTCAATCAGGCATTGTTTGGTCATCCCAATCTGGTGGCTGAGCCGCAGAAGTTCATCTGGCTCGGCAGCACATCCTTTCCGGGCCGCATTTGCGTGGTGGGACAAAAAGCACCTGCCACAGCAGCCGCTGATATTTTCGCCAAGGAATTGGTCTTTGGCTCTGTCGGGCCGGGCAATTCCACCAATACTCTGCCGACCGTGTTCAACCATGTGCTCGGCGCCAAGATCAAATTGATCGAAGGCTATCGCGGCACAGCCGATGTTTTGCTCGCGATTGAGCGCGATGAAGTGCAGGGTGTTTGCGCATCCAACGGGCAGTTCAGAGCAGTCTCGCAGGCGATTGAAAGCGGCAAGCTGCGCGTGCTCTTGCGTGCGGAAGAAGCCAAAATGGCCGACTATCCGAATGCGCAATCGATTTATGATTTTGCCAAGACAGAAGAACAACGCCAATTCATGCGCTTTGTTTTCGCCAGCACCGAATATGGCCGGCCTTATGTTTTGCCGCCTGAAGTTCCCGCGTCGCGCGTCGCAGCCATGCGTAAGGCTTTGGCTGATGCGGTCGCCGATCCGGAGCTGATTGCTGAAGCTGAAAAAGCGCAGGTCGATATGGCTTGGCGTTCTCCGGAAGATTTGGAACGCATTACAGCCAGCCTCTACAAGACGCCGCCGGAGCTGATTGAAAGTGTCAAAAAACTGGTTCCGAACCTGAATTAAAAATAAAATAAGGGAGGATTTGCACATGCCGCATGATGATAAGGGCTCACACTGGCACGAGCCGACCGCCGATAAAATGGCGGGCCTTGGCAAATTTGCCCGCCCCGCCATGCCTTATGATCAATTCATGGAATCGGAAGGCGTGCCGATTTATCGTGACATTGGCGTGCTCACGGTTCTTGATCTGCCGATGAAGCCGTGGAAGCGGCTCGGTGGTCGTGGCTCCTACATCCAGCTCTTCGGCACCGAAGGTCTCTGGGGCATGTATGTTGTTGAAGTGCCGCCCGGTGGCGCGCTCAACATCGAGCATCATGTCTATGAGAAGATTGTGCTCGTCGTGGAAGGCCGTGGCTCGACCGAAGTCTGGCAAGAAGGCAATGCGAAGAAGCAGCATTTCGAATGGCAGAAGGGCTCGATCTTTTCCATTCCGATCAATGCCTATCATCGCTTCGTCAATGCGACGAACAGCCCGGCGATTTTGCTCTGCGGCACCAGCGCGCCGAATATGTTTAACCTTCTCGACAATCCGAAGTTTATCTTCGAATGCCCGTTTGATTTCACCGATCGCTATTCAGGCGCGGCTGATTACTTCACTCCGCAAGATGATATTGCGCCCGATCCGGTGCGCGGCTTGGCGATGAAGAAAACCAATCTTGTGCCCGATGTGATCAATTGCGAATTGCCGCTCGATAATCGCCGCTCACCCGGCTATCGCCGCATCGAGCCGCATATGGCTGGCAATCGTTTCTATCTCTGGGTCGGTCAGCATGAGACGGGGCGCTATTCCAAAGCGCATAAGCACGCCTCAGCTGCGATTCTCGTCTGCCTCAAAGGCAAGGGCTACACTTATACGTGGCCCGAAGCACTGGGCACGCGCCCGTGGGAAGCTGGCAAGGCCGATCAGGTTCGTCGCCAAGATTATGAATTGGGCGGGATTGTTTCAGCTGCCCCCATGTCGGGTGATTGGTTCCATCAGCATTTTGGTGTGAGCAAAGACCCGCTTCGTCTGTCAGCTTGGTTTGGCCCCAATAATTCGACATCGCGTAAACCCGGTCGTCCGGGCGAGCAGATCACGGATCGCGGCGCCATCGACATTAAAAAGGGCGGCGGGGCCATTCCCTATCATGAGGAAGATCCGCATTTGCGTGTGGAATTCGAGGCCACTTTGGCCAAAGAAGGCGCCCAGTCACGGATGGATCCGCGCTGGTATGATGAGGCGACAGCCGGTATCGACCAGCCCAAAGATCTCTTTTAAGAAAAGAAAGGGCCGGACAATTGTCCGGCCCTTTTTTCATTCGGGGAAATATTTTTCCATACGCGGCGTAATACCCGCTTTGCGCATTTCTTCGAGCCATAGCGCGTGAATGCGCGGATCCTGATCTTCAAATTCGATCTGATTGCCGCCCTGTTTGATGGAAAGCGACGAGCGCTGCTTGGCACCCTTCTCGCCGATCATCGTTTGGCGTTTTTGCAAGGTGAACGGATAGCGCACATTGCCGATGCCCATGGCGAGATAGCGGGCGGGCTCATTGCTCGTGTTGAAGTGCTGGTGGATCTGGCTTTGGCATGGCGGGAAGACCACGCCATGTTTCCATTCGATGCGCGTAAAATCCGCATCGCCCTCATACCAGAGCAGGGAATAGCCATGGCCCGAGACGCAGATGACATGCGTTCCAGGCCCGTGTCTGTGGGCTTTCTTGTAAGTGCCGACAGGCATTTCCGACATATGGCCCGACATAATGCCGTCAGCCAGAACGAATTTGATATTGCTCGATCCGCCACCGCGATCGGCATATTCGTGCAGTTTAATATTCGCCATATCGGGGACGAAATTGGTCTCCCACAAATGATTGCCTGGACGGATCGGGATAAAATCGCCTTCACCTGACCAGTAATTTTCTTTGCCGATCCGGTCGCGGAAGCTGAAGGCATTGTCGAAGATAAACGCATCATTGTGGAATGTGTTCATCAACAGCGGCATATTGGTCGTCGAGACGAGCAGAGCACGCTCGCGTCCGCCCGCATTGAAATGGCGGTGGGGCATGTTGATCGGGATCGAAAACATGGATTTGGGCGACCATTCAAAGCTGCGCTTCGAGCCATCGGGCAATTCGACCTGCGTCGAGCCATGGCCGTCGAGGACGTAATAAATATCCTCGTAAAGGTGGCGCAAAGGTGCGCTGGCTGCGCCGGGCGCCAGCTCGAAAAGGAACATATTGCAGAAATCGCCGCGTCCCTTGAGGTGGACAGCGGCACCCTTGCAGCCCACGCGTGCCCAATGATCTGTTTCGACTGCAAAGAGGTCGATCGCATAATCCCCCTCGACCACGGGCATGCCCTCGGCATGGACCCAGTCAACATAGGCATCAATGCCATAGCGCGCGGTGGCGACTTCGTCGCTCATTTGGGCTCCCCCCCTTGTTTTTGAACGGTCCAAGGGTGACAAGCCCTTCGCCTTATGGCTAAATTATTGAACGAATAAGCGCCGCACAACAAGGGCGCATCGTCAGGGAGGGGCCGGTGATCCGGACAACCAATCGGATTTGGGCGCTCAAGCCGCTCGCAGCCACTCTTTTTGCCGCCGCTTTTTGCGTGCCCGCGACCGCTACCGCGGACCCTTTGACTTATCTGGGGCCTGACCGTCAGACGAAACTGGTTGAGGGCGCGAAAGCCGAAGGCGAGGTGGTTTTCTATTCGGCCATGATCGTCAACCAGGCACTGCGCCCGGTCTCCGAAGCCTTCATGAAGAAATATCCCTTCATCAAGGTGAACTATTGGCGCGCAGAATCAGCGGGCATTTTCACCAAGCTCTCAGCCGAAGTGCGCGCCAATAAAGTCATGGCCGATGTGGTGGAGGGAACAGGTGTGGGCGAGGCGGTGATTCAAGCCGGCTTTGCGCAGCCCTATGATACGCCGCTGATTCATGAGATTCCCGAAAAATACCGCGACCCCAACCATATCTGGACACCGACGCGTCGCAGTTTCTTCGGGATCGGCTACAACACCAAGGCAACAGCGGCTGCTGATCTGCCCAAAACCTACAATGATTTGCTGGACCCGCGCTGGAAGGGCCGCATGGCTTGGCATGCGGGTAGTGCGAGCGGTGCTGACCTCTTCGTCACCAATCTGCGCATGAAATGGGGCGAAGATGCCGCGCGCGATTATCTGAAAAAACTCGCCGATCAGAATGTCATCTCCTTGAGTGGGGCAAGTGCACGTGGGCTGGTGGATCGTGTGATTGCTGGTGAATTGGGCCTCGCTTTGAATATTTTCGCCCATCACCCGCTGATCAGTGCCTCCAAGGGCGCGCCTGTGAGCTCGCTGCTGCTTGACCCAGTGGCCAGCACCGTCGGCACCATGATTGTGCCCAAGGGCGCGCGCCACCCGCACGCAGCCATGCTGCTCATCGATTACATTCTCTCGCGTGAGGGGCAGGAGATTCTGGCTGAGGCTGGCTATTTCCCCAGCCGTGCCGATGTGCCCACGCGCGCAGACCTTGCCCCGATCACGGAGGCGCTGAAGCGCGTGTCTGAGCAATTTGTGTCTCCGGAAGCACTCAATAAATATACAGCGAGCTCCGAGGAGATGATTGGGGCCGTGATGGCCAAGAAACCATGATCTGACTTGCCAGCATCGCGCTGGCACCGAATAATAGAAAAAAGCGCCGAAACAGGCGTGAGAGGGAGGATGCCGTGATTATCCGCGACTTTGCTTCGCATCCCAGCGTGATGCGCAAAGAAGATCCGACTTGGAAATTTGCTCTCGGTGCAAGCCCCGTAACCGAGGGCTCGATTTTGCGCCTGGTCGATGAGGCCGGAAACGAAGGTTTCGGTTATGCCTCGGCTACGCCTCATATGGGTGCGATTGCCGCCACGCTCGAAGCTGAGCTTTCTTATTTCAAGCCGCATGTTCTGGGCAAAGATGGCGATCATATCGAAGCCATCGGTGCTGCTTTGGATCGCGCCATGCGCGGCGCGCCGCAAGCGAAGGCTGCTGTTGATTGCGCTTTGCATGAATTGCTGGCGCGTCGTCTCAATGTGCCGCTGTGCCAATTGTTTGGCGGGCAGATGCGTGACCAGGTCCCGATCCTGCGCATTCTGGCGATCAAATCACCTGAAGACATGGCAACCCAAGCCAAAAAGCTCGTTGATGAGGGTTACCGCTATCTGAAGATCAAAGTGCATGGCGAGGTTGATCTCGACGTGCAACGCGTGGCTGCGATCCGCAAGCGTGTTGGCGATGATGTGCATCTCACCATTGATGCGAACCAGTCCTATACGGTGAAGAATGCGATTATCGCGATCAACCGCATGGCTGATTATAACATCGATCTCGTCGAACAACCTGTGCCAGCTGATGATTTTGAAGGCTTGGCGCATGTCACGCGCACCGTACCTGTAAAAGTCGAGGCGGATGAAGCGGCGGGCTCACTTGCCGAAATCTATCAGCTCGTCACCAAGCGCGCAGTGGATGCTGTCAGCTTGAAGATTCCAAAGCTCGGTGGCCTGCGCAATACGATTGCCGCGGCACGGCTCTGCGAGCAGGCGGGTGTGTCTTATCGCATGGGAGCGGCGGTCGGCTCGCGTCTGCTGTCTGCTCATGCGCTGCATCTCGCCTGCGCTCTGCCGGGCGTAGATTATGCTTGCGAATTGGGCGAATTCGCCCGTCTGCTGGATGATCCCTTTGATGGCATTGAAATCGAAAATGGCGTTCTGCATCTGAACAAAGGCCCAGGCTCCGGCGCGCGCTGGAAGGGTCCTGGTCACGCCTGATCGGCGAAAGGATTTGCGATGGACAAGCGTCAGACCAAGAGACTGATTTTTGCGGGCTTGCTGGCAAGCCTGATTTGCATGACAGCCGCGCAGGCGCAGGATTTGTCGATTCTCACCAATCGTTCGCCAGATCGCGAGCGGTTGCTGATCGAAGGTGCAAAAAAAGAAGGTCAAGTCGTCATTTATTCGGCGGCCATCGTCAATCAGGCTCTACGGCCCATAGCCGAAGCTTTCATGAAGAAATATCCCTTCGTGAAGCTCACCTATTGGCGCGCTGACACCGAAGAAATTGTTGCAAAACTCTCTGCAGAAGTGCGCGCCAGAAATGTCGTCGCTGATCTTATAGAGGGGACAGGCGTTGGTGAGTTGGCGGTCGAATCTGGCCTGACAGTGCCTTTCTCGACGCCTGCGACAGATGATCTTCCGGAATTGTACCGCGATCCGCGCGGTAATTGGGTGAGTTCGCGCATCAGTTATTTCGGCATGGCTTATAATACAAAACTGGTTCCGCCCGATCAGGTACCAAAAACCTATGATGATCTGCTCGATCCAAGATGGAAGGGCAAGATTGCTTGGCGCATTGGCACATCAAGTGGCACGCCTTTGTTCATCACCACCATTCGTCTGTCGCGTGGGGAAGACAAAGCGCAGGAATATTTCGCCAAACTATCCGAGCAGAAGATCATCAATTTCGGCTCGGGCAGTGCGCGCACGCTGGTTGATCGCGTGATTGCAGGCGAGATTCCGATCGCTCTGAATATTTTTGCCCATCACCCGCTGATCAGCAAAGCCAAGGGTGCGCCGGTGAATACAGTTTTGCTCGATCCAGTGCCCTCGACCGCCGGCACGATGGTCGTGCCCAAAGGTGTGCGCCATCCTCATGCCGCTATGCTTTTGGCAGATTTCATTCTGTCGAAAGAAGGACAGGAAATTTTCGCCAAGGCTGAATATTTCCCTGTTCGCCCGGATGTTGCCCCGCTTGAAACGCTGGCGCCCGTTGTGCCCAAGCGCGCCGGTGTGCAGGAATTGTTCATCGGCTCCGAAAAACTCAATCGCTATTATGAATCCTCCCAGAAAATTTGGGACGAGCGCTTCCGTTAAGGTAACAACACATCGTGACGATACAGGTTGAAGACAGATCATTGGCAGGTGCAGGCGGTTTTTTTGATCGCTTTATGCATTGGCGCGTTTCGCCAGTCGTCGCAATTTTGATTGCGATTCTGCTGTTTGCAATCGTGCCACCAACAATATTTCTGGTGAACGCAAGCTTTCACGAGACCTTGCCAGATGGGTCACCTGGCGCATTCACCACGCGATTTTATGAGCAATTGCTGGCTGGAAAGCTGTTTCTACCAAGCCTGATCAACACGATGATTTATGCTTGCGGCTCAGCTTTAATTGCCATTGTCATTGGCACAACCCAGGCATTGATTGTGGAGCGCACCAATGCGCCGGGGCGCAAGCTAGCCTTTTTGGCGGCCATTATTTCACTTGGCGTGCCGCATATCCTCTACACAGTTGCCTGGCTCTTGCTGCTTGGCCGCTCCGGGCCAGTGAATGATTTGCTGGCTCTTATCTTCCAGCGGCCGCAAATGCTCGATGTCTATTCGCTTTGGGGCATGATGTTGATTGAAGGCATTGGCTTTGTGCCGCTCACCTTCCTTCTCATGTCCGCTGTTTTGCGTTCGACCGATGCTTCATTCGAAGAAGCAGCGATGATGTCGGGCGCAAGCCCGTTGAGTGCTTTCATGAGGATCAGTTTGCGCATGGCTTTGCCGGCATTGGCTGGCTTGACCTTGCTGATCTTTGTGAAGGCATTTGAATCTTTTGAAGTGCCAGCACTTGTTGGTTTGGCAGGTAATGTGAACGTCATCACGACGATGATTTATCAAAGCTCACGGCAAGCGGGAGCGGCTAATTATGGTGAAGCAGGCGCTTATTCCGTGTGCCTCGTTATCATTTTGCTCGGTCTGATGCTCTGGCAAAACCAGCTGTCGAAAAATGCCAAGCGCTATCAGACCATCACCGGCAAGGGCTTTCGTCCGCGTGTGATTGATTTGGGGCCTTGGCGTTATCCGGCTTCGTCCCTTCTTGTTTTTCTTTTTCTCTGCGTGACAGTCATCCCGGTTTTGATGCTGGCTTTTACGTCTTTCCAGCCTTTCTATGGTGGCGTGTCGCTGGAAGCTTTCACAAGGCTCTCTTTTGAAAATTATGAAGCACTATTAAAGCCAGGCTCTTTTCGCGATTCTATTTTGAACACGCTGACTTTAGGCACGATGACGGCGACATTAGTTGTGCCATTCACCGCACTTTGTGCATGGCTTGTTGTGCGCCGCGCCTCGGGCGCCTGGATGCTAGATCAGATCGCCTGTGTGCCATTGGTCTTTCCGGCAATCATTCTCAGCGTGGCGTTTCTGGATGTCTTCGTGAATATGTCGCTGCCGCTTTACGGCACTTTGCTCTCGGTGATCTTGGCATCATCCGTGCGCTATCTGCCCTATGGCATGCGCTACGCTTTTGCGGGAACAATGCAAATACATTCCGATCTCGAAGAGGCTGCGACTGTCTCGGGCGCCAATAAGTTCAAGATCTTCTTCCGTATTCTCATGCCGCTCTTGGCCGCAACATTAGTCAGTTCGTGGCTGATGATTTTCTTGCTCTCAGTGCAAGCCGTCTCGTTGCCGCTCCTGCTGGTCGGGCCGGGATCAGAAGTTATGGCCGTGACTTTGTTCGAGTTATGGCAAAATGGTCAGGTCACAGAACTCGCCGCCATGGGCATTCTCTGGATCATGCTGATGACCTGCGTCAGCATTACGTTCCACATGTTGACACGGCGACATCAGCTCACGGTCTGACGTCGCCGATCAGCTTGTCTCTTAGCGCTTCACAGGTTCGCGCAGACCAGCGCGTTCCATGCGCGGAAGCAGTTCATCGCGAATATGCGGGAAGTCATCAATATAATTGATCATCCCGCAAGCGAGACCATCCAAGCCCATTTCATTGAGCTTGAGGAATGTCTCGACCGCATCATCATATGAACCCACCATCGGATAGCCCGCGCCGCTGATGAGGCGTGCTTTCAGATCGGTCTGTTCTTTCATCCATGTGTTGAGACGATTGCCGCGGAAGTCGGCCGCATAGGCAGCGGCTTCCCAATCGCCTTTCTCGTGCACGATGTAATGATGATAATCCTGCGCTTCCTTGCGGGTTTTGCGCACCATCAAATGGCAGCTCGCAAAAATATTGCGCAGCTGGCCGGGAGGGGCTGCCGCACGGAAGCCATCAATCTTGGGCTTCAGATCGTCCAGTTTTGGAATCGACGTGAAAAGGCAATCGGCATTGCCAGCTGCAAATTCACGCCCCGTTGGCGAATTGCCAGCACTCACCAGAATAGGGCGTGAGCCCCAGTAGGGCTTGGGCTTGCCGAGTACGCCCTTCAGTTTGAACATTTGCCCGTCGTGATCGAAGGGCTCGTTCTCCGACCAGATGCGTTTGACGATCTCGATCCATTCCTGGCTATAGGCATAGCGGTCGTCATGCTCTTTGAGGTCAACGCCCATCATGCCAAATTCAACAGGGTTCCAGCCCGAGACAATGTTGAGGCCGAAGCGGCCGTGGCCGATATGGTCAGCCGTCACCATTTGCTTGGCGGAAAAGACCGGATTGCAGAAAGCCACATGCAGCGTGCCGAATGTGGTGATCTCCTGCGTCGAGGCGAGAAGGCCGCAAGCCCAGGTGAGCGTTTCGAACGTCGTGCCCTGCGTGTCACTCTGGCCCTGATAGCCGTGCCAGCGGCCAATCGGCAGGAGAAATTCCAGCCCCGCCTCATCGGCCAAGCGGGCGGCTTTGACATTATTGTCCCAGCTGGCATCCCAGCGCTCGGGGGCAAGCGTCAGGCTGAGGCCGCCTGAGCAATTCATGCCAAACAGGCCGAGTTTGAATTTGTTCTTGTTGTAAATCCGCGTTTCATCGCGGTTACGAGCGACCATCGTCTCAACTCCCCAGAGCGGCGTTCTTTTGTGACACCGCGACGGATATTTAATCGCCGTTCGTCGTAGTTGGCAATGCAAACAGGGGCCTGACACTGCGCTCAAGCTTGCTATAATCAGAATCAAACAGCGCCTCGAGACGCTGTATCCTTGGGAGGAGCATGTCATGATGACCCGTCCGCACGCCCTTTTGGCGGCTTTCATGTCTGGCCTGTTTGTTTTGCCTGGCGCCGCACTGGCTGACAAAAGCCAGCCTTTGGCCGAACGCAAAGCGCTTTATGCGCCCTGGAATCCGGCCGACATGGTCAAACGTCGACAAGAGCAGGGGCTGATTGGCCCGGGCACGACAGCGCCATTCCCTGCACCCGCTTTTCCCTCCTACCTGAAGAAGCCGGACACAATTGAAAAGCTGATGCCCTCCGCACGCTCGGCATCACGCCAGACAGGTGGGCGCACACCGCTTGGTCTTGTCGAAGCCGGAAAGCATTTGCTGATTGTTGTCGGTGAAATCCGCGATTCCAAACCCAACATGATGGTGCAAGAAGCAATCAAGCGCGCGATGGAAGAGCGCGGCGCGAAAACCACCATCCTCACCATCTGGGAATTGCTGGGGCTGACAGAAGCGGAATATCAGGAATTCCGCGAAGGCATTCGCACATACACGATTGGCGATGGTCAGCGCGAGCTGGAATATTTCTTCAACTTCACTGGCTTTGTGCCAGATCCGTCCAAGGGGCGCGAATGGGTGCGCCAGCAAGATCCCGATCTCTATGCGGCGACATGGACTGCACCCAAATATGACAATCCGCGCTATTCGCAGATTGCAAAGGATTATAACGAGCTTGTTCCCGCGCGCTTGAATGAATGGCTCGATAAACATCCAGAGATTACTTGGATTGTGTGGCGCTCAGGCAATCGACCCAATACGCGTAAAATGCTCAAGCAGCATGGCGAAAGATTTTTGGGTAATTACACCTATGTCGATCTGTTTGATCTGATGGGGCAGGTACCCGATTTCCCCGCTGACGTTTGGCGCTTGGTAGAGTCAAAAACCATTGAGCCACTGGGTCATGTTGATCGTGCAGAAGTCACCGATCCTGAAGGCACAGCCTTCGGCTATGATATTAGCGAAGAGGCTGCAAAGGGCTGGGCGGAAGGCGTCTATAATCAGGGTCATCTTTACATGTTCCCGCCGCAGGCCACGGGTCGCACGCCCTATTCCATGGTGGAATATCCGGTGATGAAGGGCCGATATATTCCGCCCGTGCAAGCAGAAGTGCAGGGCATTATCGCATCCACATCGAGCCATGCGGCGACTTATCCGCGCATTGAAGTGCGTGTGAAAGACGGCCTTATATCAGATGTGAAAGGTGGCGGCCTTTATGGAGAAGGATTGAAGCTCTTCCTGAATTATCCTGGCACCAAAGAGCTGACATGGCCGATGCAGAAAAAGCCCGGTTATTGGTGGCTCTATGAAGCCGGCATGGGCACCAATCCGAAATATTTCAAGCATCCTGGTGAAGTGAACGACGGCAATAATTTGTCAGAACGCAATGTGGCGGGCGTCATTCACTGGGCCTTTGGTGCCGAAGTCGCGATGGGGCCGGATGTCGTTGGGCCATGGGCGCAAGAGACAGAAGATTTTGCAACAAAGCATAATGTGCCCAAGGGTCACTCTATGCATCAGCATAATCTTTTGCCAACCTATCAGGTGCGTGTACGCGATCTCGATCAATGGATTACGTTGCTGGAGCATGGTGGCCTAACATCTTTGAAAGATACTTATGCTCGCGCATTGGCATCACGCTATGGCAATCCGGACCGTGTGTTGAACCGAGACTATGTGCCCGAAATTCCGGGCATTAACGCTCCGGGCAGCTATGACGAATATGCGCGCAATCCCGGTGCCTGGTGGACCAAATGGGCCGCGAGTATCGAAGACGGCAAAAACGCTTATTTCAAACCGTGAGCGGAGAGGGTTCCATGATCTATTCGAAAGCCATTCATCTCCTCACTGCGGCAAGTGTTGTCGCGACGCTCGGCACTTTTGATCTGGCACGCGCAGAAAAAGGCCAGCCCATTGCTGAGCGCAAACAATCTTACGCGCCGTGGGACCCTGCCAATATGGTGGCGGTGCGCAAGGAATATGGATTGATTGGACCAGGTGCCAAAAATCCCGTGCCGCCGCCAGCCTTCCCATCTTATTTGAAAAAGCCGGATTCGATCGAGCAGTTGATGCCTGCTGCGCGTGCAGCCTCGCGACAGAGCCAGGGCCGAGCGCCGCTTGGTCTTGTCGATGCTGGAAAGCATTTGCTGATCGTGGTGGGTGAAATCCGCGATACGCGTCCCAACATGATGGTGCAGGCTGCGATCAAAAGCGCCATGGAAGAGCGTGGTGTGAAAACAACCGTGCTCACCATCTGGGATTTGCTCGAAATGAGTGAAGAGCAATATCTCGATTTCCGCACGGGCATTCGCACTTATACAATTGGCGATGGCCAACGCGAGTTGGAATATTTCTTCAATTACACCGGCATTATGCCTGATCCTGATAAGGGCCACGAATGGATCCGCGAGCAAGATCGTGATCTTTATGACGCAACGTGGCCAACGCCCAAATATGACAATCCCCACTATGCCAAGCTTGCCAAGGATTATGTGAAAGAAGTGCCGGACCGTCTGGTTGCGTGGCTCGACAAGCATCCGGAGATTGACTGGATTGTCTGGCGCTCTGGTGGGCGTACCAATACGCGCAAATTCGTGCGCCATCATGGCGAAAAGCTGCTAGGAAATTACACGTATCTCGATCTTTATGACTTGATGAGTCAGGTGCCGGATTTCCCGTCAGACGTTTGGCGTATGATTGAAACCAAAACCATCGAGCCCATTGCTTTTGCCGATCGTGCGGAAGTCACCGATCCTGAAGGCACTGCCTTTGGTTATGATGTGTCAGAAAAAGAAGCCAAGAGCTGGGCTGCAGGTATTTATAATCAGGGCCATCTCTACATGTTCCCGGCGCAGGCGTCCGGACGCTTCCCTTATTCGCTCGTCGAGTTTCCGGCTGTCATCGATAATTACCAGCCATTGATCTTGCCAGAAGTGAATGGTGTGGTTGCCTCTACTTCCAGCCATGCAGCAACCTATCCGCGCGTAGAAGTCAAAATTCGTTCTGGCAAAGTGGCAGAGATCAAGGGCGGTGGTCTTTATGGCGAAGGGTTGAAACTGTTCCAGTCCTATCCCGGCACGCAAGAGCTGCAATGGCCTTATGCGCCCAAGCCCGGTTATTGGTGGCTGTTTGAAGCTGGCATGGGCACCAATCCGAAATATTTCAAACATCCGGGTGAAGTGCTCGAAGGCAATAATCTGTCTGAGCGCAATGCGGCTGGCGTGATCCATTGGGCATTCGGTGCGGAAGCGGCGCAGGGTCCAAATGACACGCGTGAATGGTCGAAAGAGACGAATGAATTTGCGATCAAGCATAATGTGCCGCGCGGTCATTCCATGCATCAGCATAATCTTTTGCCGACCTATCAGCTGCGCCTGCGCGATCTCGACCAGTGGGCGACGCTGGTCGAGCACGGCGGATTATCGGCGCTGAATGATGTGGGCGTACGTGCTCTTGCCTCGCGCTATGGCAATCCAGATGTGATCTTGCGTCGCGACTATATCCCCGCACTTCCGGGCATTAATGCGCCTGGAAAATACGAGGATTATGCGCGTGACCCCGGCGCCTATTGGACGCAATGGGCGAACAAGATCAACGGCGGCACATACGAATATTTCAAGCCCTGATGGGACGAGAACCATGACGCAAGAACAACAAGCCAGCGTTCGGCTGGTGTCTGTTTCAAAATATTATGAGACCGCTGCGCAGCGCGTCACCGCTTTGGAAAATCTCTCCTGGAGCGTGAGCCCCGGGGAGGCGGTCGCGCTGATGGGGCCATCGGGCTGCGGCAAGTCCACCATTCTCAATCTGCTGGGTGGCATGGATCGTCCGACCAAAGGTGGTGTCTTTGCCGGTGGTGTGGATGTGGGTGCAATGAATGAGCGCCAGCTGGAAGATTATCGCCTGCATAAAATCGGCTTTGTCTTCCAATTTTTCAATCTCATTCCGAGCCTGTCAGCTTTTGAAAATCTGGAATTGCCCATGCTGATGGCGGGTCTTCCAGAAGAAGAGCGCAAGCGACGCGCGGAAAACTTGCTCGATAGCGTCGGTCTCAAGGCCAAAGGCTATAAGCGACCGGAAGAATTGTCGGGCGGTGAGCAGCAGCGCGTGGCTGTCTGTCTGGCGCTGGTCAATGATCCGCCGATCATTCTGGCAGATGAGCCTACCGGCAATCTTGATAGTAATAATGCCAAGATCATCACCAATATTCTGATTGATCTGGCAGCCCAAAAAAACAAGACAGTGATTGTCGCTTCGCATGATCCCAAAGTCGTCGAGATCTTTCCACGCGTCTGTTACATGCGTGACGGCGTGATTGAGCGCGTGTCGTAACATGTCGCCCTCCCGTCTCCTCCACTCCGTTCTGGGCCGTCGTCCCTTCGCTGTCTTTGCGCTGGTGACAGGCCTCATCGTCTTCTTGCTGGCAGCCATTACCGTGACGTCACGGTATGCCATGCAGCGCTATGTGGCGGATCAGATCGAACGCGTGCCGTGGGATATTTCAGTCTATCAGACAGCTGAAATTGGTCTTTCAGCTAAATTGTCAGAAGCGCTCGCCAAAATTGAAGGCGTCACACAAACGCAGCGCCTCTATTTCCTGCGCACCATTCTACCCTATACGACCAAGCCCGAAATCGACGGCGAACAAATACGTTCTCCTTGGGTGTCGTTCTTATCGCCGACCGACCCATCCATGCTGCCGCCTGACATTCGCCCCTCAGGCAATGCCGCAGTTCTCGTGCTTGTCGGATCGAAAGCGCAAATGGGCGATGCCTATCTGCGCCTACAAGACAAAAAGCAGTTTCGCCTCGTTGTCGATCGCAAAGACCTTGCTGATGAAGATGATGATCATCACCATGATGCAGATGATGCTCACGGTGCGGAGGGTGGGCATAAGCATACGCATAGCTACAATAAAAAAGGCTATCTTATTGTCGAGACGCCCATTGAGCGTGTGATCCGCGTCGATTCTAACGAGATCAATCGCTGGTATATGGAGCAGACCTCTTCGCCAACACTGGTTCCCGAGCTCGGCCTCATTCTAGTCACGCCATATAATTTTAAAAAACTGGATGATTTTGATGCTATTTCACGCGGCATCATTCATGTGCATGATCATGCTGATGTGCATGCCGATCCGGGAAAATATTTCCCGGAAGTGATTCATCTGGCGCGCATCAATCGCGACAAGCTGGTGTCAGGTTGGGATATTGACGGCTCGCTAACACGAATTGTGCGCACCGGATCTTTGATCACGGATGACGTCCAAGACATGACGCAAAGCGCAGCCGTCGATCATAATCTCGGTGCCATGTTTATTCGCATGGCCGATATTGCTCGTAAAATCGCACTGATCGCTTTGCTTGTCTCGCTGCCTCTTTTGATCATTGCCGGCATTTTGCTCGGCAATCTTGCCAGCCTGCTTCTGCTCAACGAGCGACGCAAATTGGGCCTCCTGCGCCTACGTGGTGTGAAGAGCGCCGATATTGCGCGCATATTGCTTACCGCCATTGGGGCCGGGGGCATTTTTGGCGGGCTTGTTGGTGCGGTTCTGGGCTCTGTTTTGCCCATGTGGCTCTATATGGGTCATTTGCCGACGCTCGAGCTGGCGCTTAAAATTCAAGAGCCGCTTTATCTGGGCGCATTTCTCGTCATCGGCATCATCATTGCCCTGATGAGCGGTTGGCGGCTTGTGCGTGAGGCCTCGCGTGTCTCACCGCTCGAAGCCTCTCGACGTGTTGCAACCTTTGAGGCGCGAGCATCGTCAACCCGTTTCGGCTTTTTGCAGGCGGTAGCTCTAGCAATCGGGCTCATCAAATTGGCAGGCTGGATTGGCAGCTGGTCGTTGAGCGATGTGATCACCGGTCCATGGATTTTTGAGGCTGACCGCGCGCTCGATTTTATTGCCTTCCCATTGCTTGTTTATGGTTTCGTCAGCCTTATTGCATCACGGGAAGGCGTGATGACAAAACTTATGGCGCCAGCAACTTATCTGCTGGCCGGGCCTTTGCGTGTTGCTTCGCTCAAGCATATGGGCATTCGACGCCACCGCGCGGCATCCTTCCTGCTTATCGTCGCCATGTTGTCGACGCTGGCGCTGTATCCCACCGTCATGACGGCGGTGTTTGACAACAAGACAGAGCGCGGGGCTCGTGCGCAATTGGGCTCTGATTTGCAAGTCACGCTGAATGCGCTCGATCTCATGCCGGCCGAAGCGCAATCGCGCGGCGGCATGAAGCAGCGCTTGGCGGTTTTGAACGGGCGCCTTTTGCCACTGGTTGAAAAACTCAAAGGGCAGGCGGGTGTCCAAAGCGTTGATTATATGGTCGAGGGAATTACGGAGGGCGTTTACATGCCCGACCGTGGTTTCTCCGGCCTGCCGATCTATCTGTTGGGCGATGCGCTTGCCTATCGCAAGGCGGTTCATGCCGAGCAGGGTCTGGGCGAGAGCGAAAACTTCGACCCGCTCATCGCGCGCTTGCCAAAAGATGAGATCCTCGCTTCGTCATCCGTGGCCAAATTCTACAAGCGGGCGATTGGTGGCCCGATGCCGATTGGTCGCAATGTCGCGCAGCAGATGGAACGCGCGCCGTTTGGGGGCTCGCTGCGCTTCCTGCCCGGCCTGCCTTTGAAGACCGTCAATGATCGCGAAGGCTTTATCAGCGCGCGTGTGGACTATCTCAATCATCTCTTTTCTTCGAGCCCCTATCTTGTGGCATCTGCTACCAACCGGCATTTCGACAATCTCGATATTCTGTTGCCGCGTGTTGTTCTGATGATTGTTGCCAAGCCCGGCACATCGTCAGATGCATTGCGTCAGCGCGTCTCCGAGGTGATCGGAGTGCAACCGCTCGATTTGCGCGATGCGCAGACGGAAATCGCGCGATTGGGCTCGGATATGTTCATCTTCCTCGCCCGTCAGAATGTGCAGATTTACCTCTTCGGCGGGCTGATCCTCGCCTTCATCGGTATTTTCGCGGTGGCCTATGCCAATTATGTCGAGGATAGGCGCACGCTCGGGCTCTTGCGTATTCGTGGTGCGGGTCCGGGTGCCGTGGTGCGCTTCTTCCTACCCAATGTAATCGCGCCATCACTTGTCGGCTTTGTGATCGGCGCTCTCGTCAGTCTGGCGGTTGGCTTCGGCATTACCAAAGTTGTTTGGGACATGCGGCAATTGCAGACGGTCATGAACTATCTGCCAACACAGCTTTCTGTTTCCACGGAGACGGGTTTGGTGGCCCTTGTGCTAGTGGCTCTGGTTTGCGCCATCGGCCTTGCCTTTGGTCGTTTCGTCTTCAACAAAACGGCACGCGAAGGCATTTCGGAAGGCCAATAAAAAAGCCCTTATAGCCGGGCTTTTCTTTCTTTTTTGGGATGATTGATTTCGCCATCGATTGGTTCAGAGATTCAAAATTCTGACAGCCGATCAAAACATAAAGCTAGGCGCATGTTTGTATTTGCGGCAGCAGGAATTCGGCTGAGTCATTCCCGCGGGCTGTATTCCGAGCGGCTTCCTTAGGCTGTTTATGCTCATGCTGGTTTTGGGGTATACGACATGCCACACCTATCGCATGAGTGTACTCAGGGCACATTGACCCTAAGGCCCAGCCAAGCAATATAGGCAAACCGATTTGGGAGGGGCTCTACGTGAGACTTTATGCCTTTTTTCTTGCAATGATCATGACGAGTGCTTCGGCGCAGGCGCAAGAATTTCGCATGACCTGTCGCGGTGAAAAGGGCGTCTACCTTGTTGTCTATGACGCCGGGCGCAATGCATTCACCAATACCAATCCGCAATTTGCGCCCCCGTGGAGAATTAAGCGCACGCAGGTGGATGAAGATGGCGCCCTGATTTGGACCTCTGTGCAGGCGCATTTTGGAGAGCGAGATGCGCTCGCTTTTTTCGGCCGTGAGAAATGGGTGCGCTATTTCTACGGTAACGGCAGTGTTGTTGAAGACGTCTGCCGGAATTAATGGCTCAGCTAATATTTTTATGAGCTTGGAGAAGGTGTCGGCTTTGGCGGTTTCTTCTTCTTTTTGGGCGCCGGTTTTGGTTCCGCCGATACCTCCGATTTGTCGTTCGACCCTTTCAAGGCATGCCAGAGATCGCGCTCAACATCGCTGACATTATGACTTGTCAAAAGGTGGCGCGAAACATCAGCGGCGTTGGGCAAATGTGCGATACGTTTGATCTGCTCGAAGAGAACACGGTATTGTGCTGCCGCAACACTTGAATGAGCAACCAAATAATCGGCAGGTATAAAAATATCATTGCGCGCCCGTTCCTCGGTTTCGCGCTTGGCTTTATCGATCAAAATCTCAAGCTGCTCTTCCGACATATTCATTTTTCTAGCGAGCACTTTGACATTTTCCAGCTCTTCATCCGACAAAACGCCGTCTGCCAGCATATCGTAAAGTTGGTTCTCGATTGCTTGGCGTTGCGATTGCAGCTCTTGGGTAAAGGCTGATGAGAGAATAGATGCTGGGATGGCAAACAGGCCAAGGCCGATGAGCGCCATTAACGTTGTCATCATCCGGCCCATTGGTGTAATCGGCGTAATATCGCCATAGCCGACTGAAGCCAGCGTGATCACGGCCCAATAGATGGATGTCGGTATATTTTCGAACTTTTCTGGCTGCGCTTCATGCTCAAAGAGATAGCCAAGGCTGGCGACAAGCACAACAAGAAGCATAAGAGTAAAAGCCGTTGTCGCCAAAATTGGTGCTTCACGACGCAAGATAGCAAAGAGCGTATTTGTTGAGCCTGTATAACGCGCAAGTTTGAACAAGCGCATCAAGCGGAACGAGCGCAAGAAGCGCAAGTCGATCAAATGATGCAGGAAGACTTCCAAGAAGAACGGAATGATTGCAAGAAAATCGATAATAGCGACAGGTTTGGTCGCATAACTCAGCCGGCCAGCGAAAGTCCGTTGAAAGCGCGGTTCCTCCACGCAGGAATAGAGGCGCATCAAATATTCAAATGAGAAAACAAGCACTGCAACAGCGTCGAGCACGATAAATTCGACCGACAGATTGTAATGGATTGAATCAACGGATTCCAGAATTACGGCGAGAACAGATATCAGTACCCAAACCACGATAAAGAGATCGAAGAAATGGTGTAATTGCCCACCATAAGGACTTGGAAAGACAAGTGCATGGACGCGCTGGCGAAAGGTGCGCCCCTCGTTGAGCTGACGAAATTCTTCAAAGGCGGGCAGCAGAATGCGCAGCAGTTTGAGCAGGCGCAAAATACGCAAGAAGCGCAAGTCGAAAGGTGCCAAGGAGCCCATTAAGAAGGGCACGATGACCAAGGCGTCGATGATGGCGAAAAATGAGAAAGCATATTTAAGGCGCGGATTCTTTGCGTCTTTAAAATCTGGATCTTCTGGCGCGATAAAGAGGCGAATGAGATATTCACCGGTGAAGATAGCAATCGAGATCATATCAAAGAGGTGGAGCCAGCGTAGATAGGGCGCGAGCGCTGGAACTGTCTCCAAAATCATGCACGCGACATTCGCAATGATCAGGATGGAGAGATAATTTTCAAATGTCTTGCTGGTCGGCACGCCGTCTTTGGGCTTGTAGAGCCATTCATAAATGATACGGCGCAGCGGCTTGCCCGCAGGTTTTTGCGGCTTTACAGGCGCCTTTTTTGGCGCAGTCGTAGTTTTTGCGGCTGCGCTCTCGCTTGTTGCGTCCTTCGTCGGGGTGCTCATCGGCTCATCCTTCAGAAGGTCAGGTCGGTTGCGACTTTGATCAGATGGAAGCCGCGCCCGCAGACGATGACGCGCAGCGTCAGGTCTTTGGCAATGCTTTCCGTTCCGTCCAAGGCACTGTATGCGAGGGAGGTTGAGCCAAGTGGCACCGCACTTCGTTCAATAATGATTGTCCCGACTGTGTCGGGATTGCCCATATCGCATTTTGGTGCAAAAAAATCGCGGCTGTTATCGAAGTGGTTTTTCTTGTCCGCTAAAGGCCCGCCTACGGCGATCAATCCAGCAAGACAGGCATTCCAGTTTTCGCCCGAAGTCTTGATACATGCTGCGGGCCGGAAGTTTTCTGCCGCTCGCTTGTCGCCGCCATTCTCTTTAATCCAAGCCACAAGAGCTTCAGCTTCACGCTTCACATCTTCAATGCGGTGCGCCTCTTTCATGGTGTGTGCACCAAGATAGATGACAGCAGATGTGACCGCTGCGCAGCAGCAGATAAAGATGAGATCAGGAAAGCGCAGAATAGCAAGGGCGCGGATGATCGCGCGAATGGTCGTAAACTTTGGAAGCGACAAGCTGGGAATACGGCGCGTGGCTGTCTTGACGGGTGCTTTTGCGCGCGGTGCAGCAGGCGCAGGACCATTGGCAATTTCCGCCGCCGTGGCAGGTTGTGCCGCACGCTCAAACGTCTCCATCCAGAGGCGGAGAAGGATGACGCGGTCCTCAGGGCTCAGTTTCGCCTTGCTCTTGCCCGAGAGCGCGTCTTTGATTTCCGTGCGCGCGAAAACCCGATCCTCCGGCGAAAGCGCCGTAAGGTCGGTTGTTTCGTATTTTCCGACAAGCGGATGAGCCATGGACGCACAAACCCGGAACGCAACACACGCCAGGCGAGTGCCGGGCCGAGCCCAGTACCCTGCGCAAAAGACACAGGACAGGCTTCCGGTATAGTAACGGCTTAAAAAGGTTATGCTTTAGCTACTAAATTTCCCATTTAGAGAAGAATTCGGCCGTTCTGGCCGAAGATATCAGGCGAGGCAGAGGTATTCGGTGCGTGTACATGAGGTTCAACAGCGATTTGAGCGTCCTGTTGGCGGGGAGTTGGTTTTTGCCAATTTCCGACATGCTGCCTAGCCACGGCTCATGCAGGCCTCATAGGCCCGCCGGTAGGCATCCTCATTGGGGACCATGCGCATGGCCTCTGGCCGCTGGTCGCGCTGGTTGGGCATGGGCAGACCGGGTGGCTGCTTGAGGGCGGGGGCGCCGGTGCGCGGGGCCATGACATTGGCATAGTCACGCGCCTGCATGGCGCACAGGTTCGGATCGCCGACCAGCGCGGCGGAGGCCCGGCCCATCCCGATCAGGATTGAGAGCAGAAGAAATTTTTGCATGTGCTTCCGCGCGTTACCCATGACCTAGCGTAAGCGCGCGACATAGTGGGGTCAAACAGGTGTTGTTGCATCTCCCCGCAACCATACGAGCCTGCACATTCAGCTCCTTGGGCGCGGAAAACTTTCCTTCCATAGATCTTCCGCAACGGAAAGCGGCTCGATTTGTCTTTCGACCCACCAATCTTTCTCATTGCCACGCATGTGGAGCTGATGGTGGTGAGTGGCGCAGAGTGGCACGGTAAATTCATCTGATACCTTTCTGCCAAGAGCCCGCGGTTGCGCGAAGCGCAGGTGGTGGGCTTGCGATGGCATGCGTGCGCAGACGAGGCAGGGTTGGGATGCCACAAAGCGCAGATGCTCACGATTACGAATTCGTTTGGGCTCGCCCATGACAAGGGCTGACTTTTCTATCCGCTGAGGCAGATCGGCTGTCGCTGTTGGAGTTGCATGCGTTCCTGCAGGCAGCCATGCGGTAAGCGAGGCTTCGCCCATCTTTTGTGTGACGGCCGGTGGTTGCGAAGCGTTTTCTTGCGTGGCGTTGTCTGGGTGTGCTTGATCGAACGTTGCGGTCGGCTCGTCAGCTTTTTCCGGATCGATGACGTCAGGCTCTAAGGATGACTTCCTGGACGGTGGTTTGCGTGCTGCTTTAGCCTGAGGTGCCTCGGTCTTGTCCCGATAAAGCGAGAGGCCGAAGGAATTGCCGAATGTCGAGAGGGCCCGTTTGGTAGCGTCGGTCTCAGCAGCCTTGCTGGCGCGCTCATGGGCCTGGCCTGCTGTTTTGGCCTGCCCCCTGAAAAGTGGTCCTCCCTGATGTATGGCTTATAAGCCTTGAGGAGGAATACGCATGGCTAGGAAAAGGCACAAGGCGGAAGAGATTGTCGCCAAACTTCGGCAGGTCGAAGTTCTCACAGCACAGGGTCGGCCGGTGGCCGATGCTGTGAGGTCGATAGGTGTGACGGA
>Ga0214921_10000502_pt1 | contig 72762 bp, 66 predicted proteins | sample LL1505_MetaG_FD_177992 | JGI IMG/M metagenome (GOLD analysis project Ga0214921, IMG submission 177992) | Freshwater microbial communities from Lake Lanier, Atlanta, Georgia, United States - LL-1505 | ecosystem: Environmental > Aquatic > Freshwater > Lake | place: USA: Georgia | collected... | reverse complement strand
AGCTCCGAATGCCTTCTAGCTGGATGTGCAATTCGGATGAAAATGCCTGAGAATGCATATAAATTGAGGGAAATGTCCTGTCTAAAATTACTTTATTTAATCTTCACTATAAAGGCTTGATGTGAGTACTACGCCCACCAGTAAGCTGACTGGCAACCCAACTGAGCAAGTAAATAAAGAATCCTTCTATGAACTTCATTGTAGCGATGAAGCCGCTACTGTCGCTTTGGTGAAATCCTTAGCTTGGGCGCTCTCTAAATCGATTGTTTCTCAACTGAGTCAAAACCCTACAAGGGCTCATCTTCATATCAGCCTGCAAGGTGACTTAGGATCGGGTAAGACCACGGCAGTGCGTTATCTCTTAAAAGAACTGGGCTATACCGGCAAGGTGAAGAGCCCTACCTATAGTTTATGTGAGCCCCATATTTTGCAGATCAATCAACACTCCATCCAACTCTATCATTTTGATTTCTATCGCATGCAATCACCCTCTGAATGGATCGAGGCAGGCTTACAAGAACACTTCGCTAGTCATGAGCCCACGATTTGCATCGTCGAGTGGCCCGAGAAGGCAGGCAATACTTTACCGCTAATGGATCTAAGTGTCGGGATTAAAGCAAGCAATCAATCGGATCATTCAAGCGAGTATGAGCGTTTGATTGCATTTCATGCCAGTACCTCTATTGGTCTAGAGCTCCTGAACAATCTAGTCTCCAAGCCTATAACCCTAAATTAGCTCTAGAGTCTTTATCAATGTCCATGGATCCAAAACGCCGCTTAGTCCTAGAACACGGTCTGAAGTCTATGGGGTCTTTGGGGGTACTCGTTTTATTGATGACCGAGAGCGAGTTAGTAGGCGCCAACACTAGCGCGAAGTTAATTGGCGTGCGTATTTGGCCTTCGGAAGATTACACCCGTATTACCTTAGAGTCTGATCAGGTCTTACCCATTAGCCATCAACTCTTAAGTGGGCCCGATCGCTTGGTGGTGGATATTGAGGGTCTGCAGCTAAACCCCACCCTGAAAGATCTGGTGGCCAAGGTCAAACCCAATGATCCCTATGTGTCCCAAATTCGGGTGGGGCAGTTTCAACCGACAGTGGTACGTTTAGTCTTTGATCTCAAAGAGGCTGTAAAGCCTCAACTCTTTAGCTTGGACCCCGTCGCGGAGTACCAACACCGCTTGGTTTTTGATCTCTACCCCACCAACCCCCCTGACCCACTCATGCAGTTGGTCAAGGAGAGTGCCAAGAAAGAGAAATTGTTGCTCGAGGCTCAGGGTAAGAAGGATGACGACCCCATTGCTGCGTTTGCTAAGTCAGGTAGTACGCCTGAGACCAAATCTGAAAAGGGGGTCAAGCCCTCTCCTCAAGGAAGTGCTGGCAAAGCAAATGATCTATCGGGAGCCCAACAGCGCATTCCGTTTAAACGCCTTGTGACCATTGCACTAGACCCCGGTCATGGCGGTGAAGATCCGGGAGCGATTGGTGCTCGGGGCTCTTATGAGAAAAATATTGTTTTGTCCATTGCTAAACGCTTAAAGAGCAAGATCGATCAAGAAGCGTCAATGCGCCCGTTTCTAACTCGCGAGGGCGATTACTTTGTGCCACTCCATCGTCGGGTCTCTAAAGCCCGCCAAGTCGAGGCCGATCTCTTTATCTCGATTCATGCCGATGCCTTCATTGAGCCCCGTGCAAGAGGGGCATCGGTCTTTGCCCTCTCGCAACAGGGGGCAACAAGTTCAACAGCGCGCTGGATGGCCAACAAAGAGAACTCCTCAGACCTGATTGGGGGAATTAATATCAAGGTCAAAGACAAACAGGTGGCTCACCTACTTCTGGATATGTCGACCACTGCCCAGATTAATGACTCCCTAAAGGTGGGGGGCTCCGTACTGCGCAATATTGGCGACTTTGCGCCCCTTCATAAGAACAAGGTCGAGCAAGCTGGTTTTGCTGTTCTTAAGGCCCCCGATATCCCCTCCATCCTCATCGAAACGGCCTTTATTAGCAATCCCCAAGAAGAAAAGCGCCTGAATGATGAGGGCTACCAAGAGCGTATTGCTGAGGCGATTCTAGCGGGCATTAAGGACTATTTTTCCAAGAACCCCCCAGTGGCAAGACGGGGGTAGAGCTCACCTGGACTTGGAAATAAAGGGCTCCCAATGAGAGCCAGAAGGCCCGAATCAAGACCCGAATCGCAAACCAAAAGAGAGTTCCAACATCTTGCTATAATTGATGGTTTGCTGAAACAAGAATGACTAATTAATGATCAATTCCCTCCAGCAAAGCCTCCAACAGTAGCAACACATGCGTTGGTCAGCAGTATTAAATTGCCATGAAAATGGGACGGTAGCTCAGTCGGTAGAGCAGCGGACTTTTAATCCGTTGGTCGCGAGTTCGAATCTCGCCCGTCCTACCAAATTCATGGGGTTCGTTCCGCACTATACCCTTACCAATCGAATCACCAACATTCCATGATCAAATGGATTCCGTGGGAGAAGCATAGATAAGGGATTAGCAGCACAGTGGCCAAACCGCCAAACCAAACCTGTTAAAGGTTATCAAGGCTCCAATTAGACAATAATAATCAATGACAAAATAATCTGGCACTTATAAGACTTATAATCAGCCGATGTGGTTATTACTAATCTCGTTTGCTACTAGCGTCATTCTTACTGGCCTTTTGGTTCGCTATCAGCACCTGCACAATCACTTAAGTGGCGATCATGATTTTTCTGGCCCCCAAAAATTTCATACTGCCACCACATCTCGAATTGGTGGGATTGCTATTTGGATGGGCATAACTGTTTCAATATTCTATAGATGGGTGGTTAATCCAGATATTGGTAGCCTCCTATTTCTCGCATTAGCCGCCAGCCTTCCAGTTTTCATTGTGGGTATTGCAGAAGACTTCACGAAACGCATTGGTATCAAAATCCGTTTGATGGCGGGCTTTTTCTCTGGGCTGATATTTCTATTTTTGTTTGACATCACCACTATGCGTTTTGGTTTAGGAGCACTCGATCTATGGCTCAATCATCCGTGGTTTGTGGTTTTATTTTTAGCCTTTGGTGCTACCGGGGTCTCAAATGCGTATAACATCATCGATGGCTTTAATGGGCTTGCTAGTATGGTGGCGATTATTTCAGCACTAGCAATAGCCTATGTCGCCCTTAAAGTGGGAGACCCCTTTGTTCTCAATCTAGCCTTAATATTGATTGGCGCGATCGCTGGTTTTTTTCTTTGGAATTATCCGCGAGGTCTCATTTTTTTAGGCGATGGCGGCGCGTATTTGATTGGCTTTGGTATCGCATGTTTGTCCATTTTATTAGTGGCACGTAATCCCAGCGTATCTCCATGGTTTGCCATTATGGTCAATGCCTATCCCATTTTTGAAACACTTTTTACTATTTGGCGGCGCAGCATCCACCAAGGGCGAAATCCGGGGTTGCCTGATGGGGCGCATTTTCACAGTCTCATTTATCGGCGGATCATGCGCTGGGCGAATCCTGGCGACCAATCGTATTGGGGTAATGCAAAAACATCGCCCTACCTTTGGGTCCTCTCAAGCCTTGGGGTCATTCCGGCACTCTTGTGGTGGGACTCCACCTCTGCACTCATGATTAGTGCGGTCAGTTTTGTGTTTCTCTATAACTTCATTTACCGCCAAATGGTGACCTTTCGTACTCCTTTATGGCTAGGTCTCCCCCCCCCGAAATAGATAAAAACTAGAGCTCTCCTTATGCGTTCTTGAAGAATCTTTTTAAGAACTCAAAGGCAGCGGATCACTTTAGCCGCTCTTCAAATAGTACTTATGCGATTGGTGGATCCCAATAAAATCAATGGGATCAGAAGTTCGTTTTGCAAAAAGGAGGTTGGCATATCGCTAACCTCCACACTGCTTACTGATCTGAACCAGGCAAAATCACAGTCTCTTTATTCACATTGGGCGCAACCAATGCGTCCGAAGCCTCTGACACCCCTTGCTTGATTACAGCCTCATGCTGATCCAAAGCCGCCAAAGCAGAATATCCTTTAATAATCCGATTCTGAAAATTCGTGGCATAGCGTGTGGTTTTTTCAAAATCGATGGCAGCCTCCATCTGCTCAGCCCGAAGTCCATCAATAATCGCTTGATAGCGATCGGGATCTTGCGCCCAAATCAAGTGATGGGGAAAGCGATCATTTAGCTCATTCATGAGTGCGGCAAGATTTAGAGTAACGGTGGATTGGCCATAGCGCTGACCCAAGGTCATGATAAATGAACTACCCTCTTTTGCGCGCACCATCACATATTGATGCAAAGCTGGATAGCGATCCTTTACTTGCGCCGCAAGCTGATCGGAATACTGATTTTTAAGTTGGCTTGCCTCATCATAGATTTCCGCTACACGAGTGGCATGTTGTTTATCTTTACCGCCATTATTAATAAAAAACCACGCCGGTAACTTCTCTGCAATGCCCTCGGGTAAGCCAGCGCGCTCACAAAATGCTTTGGCGATTATGACCGACTGCATTATCCCAGCCAGCTTCTTTTGCTCGACATACAGCATGCGCTCGATACCCAATTGCGCTTGCTCAATCGAACGCAAAAGAATTAAGCGGCTTGGATCATCCGCACGCCATTGAGCTCTTAATTGCGCAAAGAGCGCTTGTTGAAGAGCAGCATCCTCATGAGGAAGATAGGCTTTCACAAAAATCGAATCTTTACGGGCGTTTTGCGAAGCAACTGCTTTACCGGCCTCGGTTTTGGGTCCTGAGACAAGACTCTTTTGACTCGTCGTCATATCAATACTCCTTAGAGTGGTTGTAGAAGTATTGATTAGGACATGGGTAAAAAATCCAATGTCCCGGATTAATTATTGAACCATTTGAGTAAAGTGATTCCTTTCCAAACGGTTGCCTAAACCGCGGTATGCGTCCAAGTTATCAATCGTATTTTGGATATGCAGCAGGTGGTAGATTTTGGTTGCGAATACTACAAATGGACTTGGAATTGCCCCAGGTAGGCGTTTATTGACAATCGGTTTTTCGCCGTTACCCACTTGCCAAGCCCGAAAAATCGCTGACGATAGAAAAATGCGATTGGAAGTTTGGTTTGGACGGCCTCGGGCTTTGCGCAAAGATGGGTTTTGCAATGCCTGACTAGACATCACCCAAGTGTGCCGTTGATAGGATTGGATTAACTCAATGGCCCGAAGCACAATGAGTTCAATTGTTTTAACCTTGTCTTGATTCTGAAATGCTGTACTGCGGATAACTTTTCGTATCTCAGCGCGAAGTTGTTTTTTCTTTTTCATGGGTCTTTATCCTTTCGAAAACTAGAACGCTAGTAGATGACTAATTGCAAACGCAAATAGCTTAGCAAATAAAATCGGTTTTGTGTGGGGGTTGCTTATCGTTTTTATGAGTAATTAAATTGAGCGCATGAGCTTAATGAAAAAGTTTGCAATCGCTTAGTATTAAAATTTATTTAATCCCAACTAAAGTTAGAACACAAAATAATTTAATAGCGTTTGCTAAGGTTTCATAATAATTGGCACGGTTCATCAATTCTGAATTCGCCACCGAACACCGGCACCGGATTTGGGGCTGCCAATGAATTCAATTCCCGCTTCCTCAAAAGCTTTTTTTATGGCCTCAATTGTTTTCATCGTGCCATTTGGAACTCCGTCAGCAGTTTCCATCCGCATGATGGTTGAGAAAGCAATTCCAGATCTTTCTGCAAGATCTGCTCCGGTCCATTTAAGTAATGCGCGACCTGCCCTGATTTGACCACTTGTAATCAAATTATTATTACCTTATTATAGGTAATTATTATCTATTTAAAGATAATAATTATTTAATTAAGGGGAAAAAATGCTTAATAATCAAGATTTTACACACAATCGGGCTTCTTTCCTAGGCGGGAGTGACATTGGCGCATTGCTTGGGGTCTCCAAATACCGCTCAGCAATAGACGTCTGGCTTGAGAAAACCGGTAAGAAAGTGGATCATAAAGGCAGTTTTGCTCTGCGCTTTGGCTCCTTTGCCGAGTCGTTTATTGCCGATGAATATGCTCTGGTCACGGGAGAGAAGCTAGTTGATCATCCTCAAGGACTTATTCATCCCAAGTATTCCTTTTGCGCGGGTCACATTGATCGATTTATTTTGGAGAATCAGGAGCTACCTCTCTTTACAACTGATGGAGTGCTAAATGCCAAAAAACTCCTCGAGTGCAAAACCGCGAACCATTTCAGTAAAGGCGATTGGGGCGAACCAAGAAGCGATGCCATCCCTCTACCCTACCTCTGCCAGTGCCTATGGTACTTAGGGATTACCAACCTGCCCGAGATTGATGTCGCTGTTCTTTTGGGTGGATCGGATCTGCGGATCTATACGATTACTCGGGACTTAGAGCTCGAGACCTTACTCTTTGAGAAAGCAGCTTTCTTTTGGGCTGAGCATGTTCAAAAAGACATACCACCCAAACCGCAATCGATTGACGATTGCCAAGCGCTTTTTCAGAAATCGTGTATCGGCAAATCGATTGAGGCCAATTCTGAAACGATTGCCCTAATCCAACAACTCAGAACTTTGGAGGCTCAGACCCAAGGGGAAAAAGAGCAAATTGACGCCATCAAGCAACAGCTGATGGAAACCATGGCAGACGCCGAAGTACTTACTTACTTTGGCAAACCTATCATCATCTGGAAAGCTCCAAAAGCCAGTTATCGAATCGATACTAAGCGTTTGGGTCTCGAGCATCCCGAACTCATCAAGGCTTACCAAACCCCGATTCACATTAGCAGGCGCTTTGTGGTTAAGGATTTATCCGAGGAGCTCAATACAAATGAGAGCATGATGGAAAGTTGCGTATTGGAAGCGGGGGTCAAATGAATAAGGGTTCCATCCTGGATATGCCTGAAGGTCTTTTAGATGAGGATCAACCCAAGCAGCGATCAAAGTCACAAACGAACCAATCAAGACGCGTAACAAATCAACGTAATCAACCTGAAAGTGGATCTGCTCTAAACGCATTAGTCAGCGATACGGCTAATACTCTAGGGATCGCCCTTGAAGAGCTTCGTAATTGGATCCAAGATGCTGCTTTCCCGCAAGTTGTACTAAAAACAATCCTGATGACAGCAACCCGCCTAAAACTCAATCCCCTATTGGGTCAGATTGATTGGGAAATGAATCTTGAAGGCGACTATGAAATTTATATTCCAATTGATGGCTGGATTACGATGATTCATCGAGAGTCAAGTTTTAAGGGTCTAGCCTTTGATCAATCTTCTGAGACTGAAAACGGTATTCCCATTTGGATGGAGTGCGCCATTTACCGCTCAGATCTCACCCATCCGGTCACGGTGCGGGAGTATTACGCAGAACTAAAAACAGAGCATCCCATCTGGCAGCAAATGCCTCGCCGAATGCTGCGGCATAAAACCTTGCAACAGTGTGCACGCTTAGCATTTGGGATTAATATGTCAGAACCCAATAAAAAAAAATTCCAAGTAATTAAATCAAAACTTAATTCATCCATTTATAAAAAAGACTTCCAAAATTCAAAATCCTTACTTAGACAGAAATTGGAAGCTTGCAACATCTACAAATGATATTTTTGAGTAATCATAAAACTTAATGCTATTAATAATGTGGCTCGATCTTATGAGCCACAGGAGTCAATTTTTTTGACCGCTTTAGCAGCTTGTGCTTTTGAATGAGAATTGAAAAAATTAAGTCCCAGTCAGTGTTTACGCTTTTATGGCATTGCCCTTTAATATCTCGAGCATCTTCGCGGCTAAAGAAGACCTATCATAGAGCTTGGCGCGTGCAGGGCCATTCGCTTTTAAGCGAGCAAGTAATTTTGGGTCATCAGCAAGATGTCTTAATTTTGCAACTAAAACATCTGGATTTTCTGGCTCAAAATTTAAACCAACATCCTCTTGCTCCACAATCTCCGCAGACTCCCCTTCAACACCATGAAGCACCGGGATACCCATACCCATCGATTCAAACAACTTTGAGGGAATGACGGTAGTAAAAAGCTCATCCTTTCTAAGATGAATGATAGATACATCCAACACTGACCAATAACGAACCACCTGATCTTTAGGTACCGAATCCACAAAAATCACATTATCTAGTTCTTCGACCTTTGCACGTTCGCGCAGAGAAGCTTTATTGGCACCATCACCAAGCAGTATGATACGGAACCGATCACCATCAGGGGCAGTCTTTAGAATTTTGGCAGCATCTAGCAAAGTATCCAAGGCGTGCGCTAAGCCATGGGTACCAATATAACCAGCAACAAACTTACCTTTCAAATCGAACTGCTGTTGTAATTCGCTATCTTTATTTCGCGGTAAAAACCGTCTAAGATCCACACCGTTGGTTACAACGTAAATCTTATCTGCGTTTACACCACGCCGTATTAGTGATGTGCGAAATGCGTGAGTCACCGATACAATCACATTGGCTTTTCGGTAAAGGAATAGCTCCAACTTCTCAAGCAAATCGAGCACTTTGCTGTGCTTCATTGCGCCGACTACCCGAATCGATTCTGGCCAGATATCACGCAATTCAAAAACCCAAGGTACACGCTTAAATAGACTCGTCATATAAGCCGCGCATACAGTAAAGAACTGTGGCGAGGTACCGACCACCACATCGACCTGGCGAACAAATAAACTCGCAAGAAAACTAGTTACCATAAAGCTCACATAATCAAGGGTTCGCTTAAATAAACCCTCGTTAGCAGTGATATAAGTCCACACTCGGATCACTCGGATACCAACCATGGTTTCCCGTTGCCAAAAGAGGTTTTGGTAACCCTCGAACAACTTACCTGTAGGAAAGTTGGGGGCACAAGTAATAACAGTAACTTGATACCCGGCTTTTACCCATTCGCGGCAATGCTCAAAGGTCCGGCTAGCCGGCGCATTTACCTCGGGTGGGAAATTGTCGGATAAAAATAGAATATGCATCGATATTAGTCAGTCGGGGATTCAAGCGCTCCAGGGGCCCAACAAAAATGTAAGGTACTCATCCCGTCAACTAACTTAACTACTAGGCACTGATTTTCTAGAGACTGGCCAAAGCGAGGGTGCCAAGTACTCGCCTCCAAACGTGCTTTTCCATGCTCAGCGTACCAAGAAATCAGGACACCATCAAGTAGTAAGGCTGAACCTTTTGTCTGGTTTAGTTCGATTTGCACATTAATTTCAGGGTGAAAGTGAAATCGAGCCTCCGCAGTTTGATGGGGGCCTTCGATCCTATCGATGACCGTTAGACTCCTTTTGTCCATGAGCCAAGTACGATGATGTGTTGGGTTACCACGCAGTCGAGCATATCCGTTATGAGCGCAGCTGACTTTAGTTGCTCCTGTATCGGCTAAAAATTCAATTTGCAAACCACCCGGATACGCCCTACGCGCCACACGAAAACCAGCCCAAACCTCAGAAGAGTCTTTTCCGTCCACCACTACGGTGTTATGAGCAGCTGTGCCTCTCTGACGCAGCCGTTCAACGCTTGTGCTATAACACGAGGTTCCAGAATTGACTAATACCCGGCGGCCAGCTACCGATAGTTCAAAACTCAACGTATCGGCATGGGCATGTCCGGGAAGATAATCTGGACCAACGGGAGCCACATCGAGAAGAGCCACTGTAGAGTCATAGTTTAAACGCACATAACCACTATCTTTAAGATGGAGTATCGATGATGATTGTGTCTGGGTAGGTTTTATATCTACCAGCACCTTTCGTACATAAGCACCCAATTCCTCTAGACTTGGTGCAACATCAAATGCGGCGTCATTAAAAAAGCTAATCTCCTTATCGGGATGGCAAATCGCCTGCAACCAGGCATACATACAATAGGCTAGCTGAGGCCAATTGGCTGTCTGTTGCCGTTGAGAAAGAGATAGTCGGTTTACAAAGCATCGGGTGATATTTACCAAATCCAGCATATCTTCTAGAGCTAAGGAATGGTACATAGTGCTGCGTTCAAAATGACCGCCGTCGGACAAAAACTGCTCGGGTACCTCATGTGCAAGTATGCGTAGTCCCTTTGCAAGCCACTCATCCGCTTCTAGGCCATCAAAAAAAAGACCCGCCATCACTAGCGCCTTGGCATTCGCAAACAAGTGATTACCCAAAAGGTGGTTTTCTAAGCGACCAATTAACCAACGCACTTGTACAGCCAGACTATACTCGGCCGCCCTCGATAGCTCACCACCACCCAAAGACCACTTTATCCAATTCACCACCCGCAGACTCAATGGATAAGGCTCCCAGCCAGTACCCTCGCCAGGCGGGTGATTGACCATCCAATTGTGAATAAGGGTTATGTGCCATTTTCGACGGTTTGGTGCACCTAGAGCATTTAGGTCGTCAAAGTAGTGCTGGTTATAACGCCATAGCTTTTCGCGCTGAGGGCCATCCCATCCAATCTCAGCTAAATGTCCAGCTTTATTTAAAAATACCCAACTCTGGGGTCCTGTCATTGAGACCAAACGGCGGGCAGGTGTTTGCCATAGGCCATATGGCAAAGCACGTAAAGGCGCTGAACGAAGATTTGGTTTGGGTTGAAACAAGCGAAACCACACGCGACCATAAAACTGCACTGGACGTAAATATCGAAGGGTATGCCAGTAAAGGCTTACTTGCCGCCACGCACTCATAATTATTAGTGTGCTCTTGTTGCAGAGTTGTTAGCCAACAGTCTCTCAAGCACTTTTACAATCCGAATCCCAGTTTGACCGTCCCATTTTTCGGGAATAGCGCCCTTTTTCCACTTTCCAGCAAAAAGCTTATCTAAGACTGGGGTCAGCGCCATCGGATCGGCGCCAACGAGTTCGTTGGTACCAATAGTCACGGTCTCCGGACGTTCTGTTGAGTCTCGCAAAGTGATGCAAGGCACTCCCATTACCGTGGTTTCTTCAGTAATGCCACCAGAATCAGTAATCACCGCCTTTGCGTGCTTCACGAGGTAGTTAAATTCCAAATAAGGTTGGGGATCTACCAACCGTATGTTGGATGGCACATCTACCACATCACGTAGGGTTTTCGCTGTGCGCGGATGAACTGGGAACACCACCGGCAAACCGCGGGTTGCTTCTCCAATGGCGGTTAACAACTTATTAAAGCCGTATGAAGTATCTACATTCGCCGGTCGATGCAATGTAACTACAAAGTACTCGCCTGTCACCAAACCCTGGTTTTCCCAGAAACCTGGAGGTCGCAAACGGTCCATGTTGCCTAGCAGAGAGTCGATCATAGAATTGCCAACAAAATGGATCCGATCGCTTGAAATACCAGCCCTCTGCAAGTTCTGGTTGGCCACTTCGCTAGTCGTGAAAAAATAATTGGTGATCGAATCCGTCACAATACGGTTGATCTCTTCCGGCATTCCCCAGTCACCTGAACGAATACCAGCCTCAACATGGGCCACAGGCACGCATAGCTTTTGCGCAGCGATCGCACAAGCCATGGTCGACGTCACATCGCCCACCACAAGGCAAAGATCACTACGCCGCTTAAACAACAACCTTTCGTATCCAACCATAATCGCGGCTGCCTGCTCAGACTGTGTCCCTGAGCCAACTTCTAGATTTACATCTGGCTCCGGAATGCCTAACTGGGTGAAAAAATCTCCTGACATTCGAGTATCGTAGTGTTGTCCGGTATGAATCAGGCGATACTTCAAAGTTCCGCCTAATTGAGTGTGCGCCTTAAGCGCCTTAATGATTGGCGCGATTTTCATAAAATTCGGTCTAGCGCCAGCAATGATGTCAATCAGCTTCATGATGCCATCTCGGCGAGTTCTATGCTCACTCGACTAACCTCAATCACTTCACTAAAGGGAATCGGTATAGGTCGTTTACCTAAAACCGCATCGACAAAAGCCTGGACACAAGCCTTCTGTCCTTTATCTTGTCGCCACAGATTCATTTGTGAAAACCCCGGCCAACCAAATCCAGAAAGTTTTCGAAAATTATCGAGCTGTAGCACGCGACCAGCAGCAAAGACCTCTAATCGCTCTTTGGGAAATGCTTTGCTACCATTGGCAAAATAATGAACCGTTCCGATTGAACCGTCCGCAAAAGCTAGTTGCAAAGTAACAGTATCTTGTGTTGATGAATCCATTGCCATGCACTGATAACCTGCAATTGGTACCCCTACCAAGAAACGGATCAGATCGATGAAATGGCAAGCCTCACCCACAATGCGTCCGCCTCCAATTTCCCTATCCTGTGTCCAATGATCGGCGGAGATAGCTCCGGCATTGACAGTCATCACAATAGACTTCGGTCCACTAACGCCAGTGAGCAACTGCTTTACGCGCTGCACCTGCGGGGCAAAGCGACGGTTAAATCCAACCATAACAATCGGTGGGCTTGGAATGGAGACGTATTGGGTTTCGATAGCAGCTAGCTCTTCCCGTGTCAAACACAAAGGCTTTTCTGCAAACACATGTTTGCCAACTTGCAATGCCTGTTGAACAAAATAAGCGTGACTATCGTGTCGAGTCGTGACGACAATGGCGTTTGTATCAGGATCTGCAAACAAGCGATCAGTATCCGTCGTGGTTTCTTCAAAACCAAATTTACGCCCAGCATAGGCTCCGCTGACCCCGGTGCTGGAAACCACACTGCGCAAACGCACCCCTGCGGCCTTGAATGCCGGTATCAATGCCGCCGTAGCATAGCTGCCAGAACCAATCAAACTAACAATGCACTGGCCTCTCAAGGGAGATCGGCCAGAGTTAAGTTGACTGCCGAAAAAAACCGTACGTGCCTTCTGGGTAAGCGCAATGCCTGGATACTCCAACAAAATCCCTAAAAACGTGCGCCCCCCCCCACCCATAAGCTCGTAGGCCTTCTCTGCCTCATCAATTGGAAAACGATGCGAAATTAACGGCTTCACGTCCATCCTGCCATCCGCCATCATGTCCAACACCGCCTCGAAATTGCGTTGCTCGGTCCAGCGCACAAATCCTACGGGATAATCCTGCCCCTTCTCTTCGTAGTTCGGATCATAGCGCCCAGGCCCATACGAAGCCGACACCTGAAAAGTAAGCTCTTTCTTAAAAAAGTCTTCGCGCGATAGCTCTAACCCGGTTACACCTACCAATACAATTCGACCGCGCTTGCGACACATCAATGCAGCTTGGTGTATGGGCTCGCTACTCTTGGTGGCTGCTGTAACAATCACCGCATCAACACCCCGTCCTCGTGAATAAGCAGTCGCGAGGGATACTGGATCGTATCCAACTGAAAGGTCGACCACCTCCGCCCCAAACTGCTTCGCTAGCACCAACTTGGCGGGATCAAAATCTAATCCTAATACACGACAGCCATGGGCACGCAAAAGTTGTACGGTCATCAGGCCAACAAGTCCAAGTCCAGTTACCACTACCGTTTCACCCAAGGTTGGCTGAACCAGACGAATTCCTTGCAAAGCAATTGCACCTAACACGGTAAATGCCGCTTCTTCATCCGAGACTGTATCCGGCACCTTGGCGCACAGATTGAATGGCACACTTACCACCTCGGCATGCTTTCCGTTGGAAATCACCCGATCACCCACCTCAAATGCCGTCTGGCCAGCACCGACCTTTGCAACCCGACCAACATTGCAATACCCCAAGGGCAACGGCTTATCAAGTTTATTGAATACCGCCTCAACCGTGGGCATCAGACCATCGGTTTTGATCTTGTCCAGCACCATGCGGACCTTATCCGGTTGCTGGCGCGCTTTATGGATCCAGCCTGCCTTACCGAACTCAACCAACATACGCTCGGTGCCTGCAGAAACCAGAGTGCAAGAGCTTGTAATCAATAATTGGCCACGGCTGACGCTGGGTATAGGCACTGCCGCGACTTCCGTTGCACCGGTTTTCAGCGATTGAAGAATTTGTTTCAAAATAGTCTCGTAGTGAATTATGTTACTTGCGTGCTTCAATCAACATAAATAGCCCAGCTCTAGGCAAAAAATGACGGATAAACCAGCGCGGCCAGAGGGCTTTTGCTAGCGTCAACCAGAACCCCCGATGCCGTTGACCAACATCTGATTCAAGCAAATCACCGTGTGTCAGGGGAGTTGATATCCTCACATTATTAAATTGAGCAAAAAGTTGACGAGCCTCGGAGTAAGAATATGCCTTTGTACCAGGGCTTTCCAAATGTTCGGCATATATTCTGCGAAGTCTGCGCCAAGGGCGTCCAACCAGTAACGCATAGCGTAGCCAAAGCATCAGACCAATCATGCTCCACTTGTGGTAGATCATGACCTTTGCCTGCCCCCCCGGCTTAAGAACTCTGAACACCTCGGCGATCGCCTTTAGTGTATCCGGGCTATGATGAAGAACTCCCCACGAATAAACCAGATCAAAGTTTTGATCAGGAAAATCGAGATACTCAGCATCTCCCACGGCGAGGATCGATGATAGGTAAAACAACGCCAGACGACGGCGAGTGTGTTCCACCCCCCGTTCAGTGAGATCGATACCATAAAGATCAGCCCCCGCTTCGGCAAAACGCTGATGATCAGCACCTAAACCTACCCCAATCTCAAGAACCTTCTTACCTTTCGCAGCCTCAAAATCGGCAAAGGGAACAATAAATGGCTCCAGAAGGTATCGCTCTTCAAATTGATTTAAATAACCCTTCCTGTCCGTGGTCTGTAAATACAGATTTTCGCCACAGGCGGCTTCGTTCCAGAAGTCATGTACCTTCTGCTTGCTACTATTCGTCGGAGTGACTTGCTCAACAGTCATTTAGTTATTCCTAAAAGAGGCGGGTTTGCAAGACCTTGATCAATGAATTTTCTGCACCAAAGCTCAATGCACATTAACGATAAAAGTGTGTAGCTGGCATCGACTTTACCTTGGTCGTTAGCTTGAATCAAGCGCTGGACTGCTTCCGGGTCAAACAAGCCTCGCTGGCGCAGGCTCTGAGAACCCAGTACATCGGCCAGGAGACCACGCAGTTCTACGCGCATCCATCGACGCAATGGCGCACCAAAACCGGACTTTGGCCGGTAAATCACATCACGAGGCAAATAAGTTTCCATCGCCTTTTTTAACACCCACTTGCCCTCACTACCACGTTGCTTAAAGTGTGCTGGTATCTGTGCGGCAAATTCGACCAGCTCCAGATCAAGAAATGGTACCCGTACCTCAACTCCTGCTGCCATAGACATTTTGTCGGTGTAGGTGAGGTTGTGATCTGCAAGAAAAAATCGTTGCTCCAAGGCCAGCATACGTTCGAGCCGAGTCGTCCTCGGCGGCAACTCTGCAAGAAAGGCTAACATAGGACTTTCGGCATGCGCATCGCTAAGTGCCGCCCGGAAATCTGGAGTGTAAAGTGACATCAAGTCGCGCCGATTCGCCCAGCGAAAGTAGTTAACCAGCCGCGCATCCCCGTCAAGCGAAGCACCGCTAAAGAGTTTGCGGAGCCGCCGAAACAGCGGGCGATGCTGATCCAAACCACTGGTCAACCGCTCCAGACCTGTCCGCGCTGATCGGGGAAGCCATGTCCAAAGACTTTCACTCATCAAGGCCTGGTGGCGGCGATATCCAGTAAAGAGATCATCACCCCCCGCGCCTGATAACAAAACTTTGATGCCTTGTTCACGCGCCAAACGGCTAATGTAAAGGACGTTAAGCGGTGCAGGATCGGCCAGGGGTTCGTCAAGCTGTGCGACCATGGCGGCCAAATCCTCGGCCATTCGGGCCGCATCGATCCGCACTACCTCAAGCGGCACCCGCAAGTGCGCCGCCACTCTGCGAGCATAGGGCAGATCATCTGTAATGCCCTCCTCATCCGCACCAAAGGCTTCGATAGTGAAACAGCGGATATCCGGGTTCTTCTCGCGGGCGAACGCAACTACACCACTGGAATCTAGGCCGCCGGATAGAAAGGCACCCACTGGCACATCGGCAATCAACTGGCGATGCACTGCTTGGCGCAGATGCTGCTCGGTGCCAAAGATGGCTTCGGTTTCAGCCAATTGGGGTATGTCCTTCGCTGTGCGAAAAACCCCAGCCGACCCTATGCCAGCCTTCCGAAACGCTGGCAACCGATACCAGGTGAAGCGCTCGGCAATTACACCCGCGCTCACCCAAAGAGCCTCACCTGGGCCCAGCTTACGCACCGACCGAGTGGGCGTCCCCTCGCCGGGGCACCATTGAAAGGTTAGATAACGATTGATGGCAGCTACATCCAGATCGCCTAAAAGATTTCCCACTCGCTGACCGCTATTAGGCAGCAATGGCAGTAGCGCCTTGATCTCGCTAGCGAAGGCAACGCCGTCGTTCGTGGTACTGTAGTAAAGAGGCTTCACACCTAAAGCATCCCTCGCAAGTAACAGTGATCCGCGTCCAGCATCCCAGAGTGCAAAAGCAAAGATTCCATTCAAGCGTCGCAGCATTACTTGTACCCCATCGGCTAAGTGTCGCTGTGCCAGATATAGATTAAGCAGCACTTCAGTATCCGAATGGCCACGAAAGTCATAGCCCTCGCCCTCCAGATCGGCGCGTAACTCGCGGAAGTTGTATATCTCGCCATTGAATACCAGCGCCACCATACCATCATCGCTCAGCATCGGCTGATGCCCCAGTGGAGACAAGTCGAGTATGGAAAGACGTGCATGGGCAAGCCCCACCCCATAGGAACGATCTTCAAAGAGGCCGGAATCATCTGGCCCACGATGTGCATGAGCAACCTTAGATGAAAACAAGACATTCGCTGCGGGCGACGCGCTTGGAGAGGAGAGATAACCACTAATGCCGCACATGACTTACATTTCCTTGTTGTTCATGGCAATAGCTGCATCTATCACTGAAGTCAGTTTGGCCACTCCTTGCGTGACTGAAAAGTTATCGCGAGCAAAGACATGCCCACGTTCCGCGAGCTCTGCTCTAAATTGAGGTTCAAGCAAAAGTCGATCGATCGCCAACTCAAGAGCTTTATTGTCCTTGGGTGGCACAAGAAGGGCTTGCTTTCCATCTGCAATCACATCAGCGACATTTCCAACCGTTGTAACAACCACTGCCAGCTTCGCAGCCATCGCTTCAATGATCGCATTGGGAAATCCCTCCGCCCAAGACGGCAGAATTAGAATATCCGACTTTATAAACAATTCTTCTTTTGCTTCTCCCCCTACCCAACCGACGAATTCAATAACATCCTGTAAATTATGAGATTGCACAAACGCACGTGCCTGTACTTCCGCATTTCCACGTCCAGCAATTAGCAACCGAAATACATGCTTTTTTGAAAGCGAGAGGCTGGCTGCCAAAAGCTCGAAGATCCCCTTTTCTTTATCTAGCCAGCCTAAATACAGCAGGCACGGCACTCCAACTACTGATATAAAAGACCTAGATTCTCCGATCATCAAAATTTCTTCTGTTGCCGACCAATTTTGAACAATTGGCGATTTACCTTCTGAAAAACCAAGTACATTTATTGCAAAGCGTTGCCAAGCCGGTCCTTGGCACAAAATATGAGTAGCTCCACGCATCGCAGCAATAACCCAGGTGCGCTGAAAACCCGATGCCTGCACTGTTTGAATCAAACCAGCTCCACGAGGAAACAAAAAAATAGGTATCGGCTTAAGTCGAGCCACCCATGCCATTGCACCTTTCTCAACTACGCTAGCTCCAACTGATGTGAATAGAAGTACCGCGTCTGGCTTTGCAGTAAAAAAAAGCTTCAAAAATTTTATAAACCTCGAGAACGCGAACAATGCGCGAACAACAATCGAGGGCGGGGAATTACTGATTTGAGTGCTGTCGATCAGCACCAACTCGTAATGATCCGAAAAAGACGAATTCAGCAAAGTTCGACAGGTAGTCACGATGCCACCAAATATCCGTGTATTCGACGGTGGAAATGCACCAACTATCAATAATTTATTCTTAATCAATCAGTTCTTTCAGCGAGGGAGATTTACCTGATGGTTTGGCTGCAAATCTACAAAAAGCGCAAGTTGCAACAACTTCCACAACATAAATCCACGCTCGACAGTCCTATTCTTATGCTGTACCAGCATTCGCTCAACCGTTGCGCCATTGAGTGAAAAATGGTGTAAATAATTGCGATCGAGTAACCGCTCCCTTGCCAATTCGTACAAAGTTGTGCGCAACCAATATTCGTAGGGAACACCGAAGCCCGTTTTGGGGCCATCAAGTATATCTGCGGGTAATCGACTGCGTTGAGACTGCCGCAAAACCACCTTCTTTTCTGCGCCCTTTACCTTCCATATTGAGGGCAGACTCACTGCCAATCGCACAACGCTATCATCAAGTAAAGGTACCCTCGCCTCGATCCCAGCAGCCATAGTCGCGCGATCCACCTTGGTAAGGAACTGGGATGGAAGTTGCACAGTGAGATCAGTCAGCAGCATTTGCTGAACTGGATCATGATCAAGAAAGCGCTCAGCCGCTTGGCGGTAGGCAAGAAATGGATCAGTTGCCTCTGCTAGCTCCCGCTGGCGCTCTGGCTGAAATACAGCTTCAGGAGGATTTTGGAGTGTCTCCGTGGTTAGCAGAAACGCCATACGTAGCGCAGGATCGGGATGTCCCACAGAATCTGCCATGCGGACAAATCGGCGACCAAGATTGCTGCTGGCACGCATAAGCGGCGACAGCGCCTGCGGCCACAAACGCCACAAATGGGCATTACGTAACATGGTATAGCGCCGATAGCCGGCAAACAACTCATCTCCCCCATCGCCCTGCAAAACCACCTTGATACTGCCGGCCAGTTGCTTGCACATTAAATAAAGCGGGATATTAGCGGCATCCGCAAAGGGTTCATCGTGGGCCTTGGCTAACGCAATAAGCACCGACTCCAATTCACTGCCCGAGACCTGAAGTTCATGATGCGTCAACCCTAGATGACGAGCGACCCGGGCAGCCTTAGGCAGCTCATTGATACCACGATCAAAATCAAATCCTGCGGCATAGCTATTCAGCGGTTCAATTCGATGCTGCATGGCTGCAGCAGCAATCGATGAGGAATCCACACCGCCGCTGAGAAAGACTCCTACCGGCACATCTGCTACCAGTTGTCGTGTTACTGCCTGGTCCAGCACCTCCCGAACTTGGACAGCAGCCTCGAACTTTGACCGTATAGGAGAGGGTTGCTCCAACCACTCTTCGATGCGCCACCAAGGCTCGATACGACGCTTTCCGCCTTCTATAATTAGCCAATGTCCGGGCTCAATCGCACGCACACCTTTGTAGAAAGTGCGATCACCATAAGGGTTGCCGAACCACAGATATTCAGATAGACTCTGGTCATCCAACGTAGTGTCGACACCGCCGGCTGCTATAACGGCCTTGATCTCTGAACCGAAAGCCAAACCGCGTTTTGCCTCCCCGTAAAACAACGGTTTCACCCCTAAGCGATCGCGCATCAACACCAATCTCTGATGAGTCGAGTCCCAAAGCGCTAAGGCAAATATGCCTTCTAAGCGTTTCAACCCCGCAAGCCCCCAGTGTGCATAAGCCTGCAAAACTACCTCGGTGTCGGAGTTTCCCCGAAAACTGCAACCTAACGCCTGTAACTCGCGTCGCAAATCGCGAAAGTTATAGACCTCACCGTTGTATGTGATCATCGGACCGATCTCACCCAAGCGCATAGGCTGGGCGCCGGCATCACCAAGTTCAAGGATGCTTAAACGACAATGACCGAAGGCGACATGGGTGTTGGCAAGGAATCCGGATGCATCAGGGCCACGAGGGGAAAGCGTGTTGGTCATGGCCATGACCGAGAAACGTATCAAATCACTGGAATCTCGTTCAGTGCTAGCACTATGGGTATAAATTCCAACTAGACCGCACATAAACCACCGGATAGATTATAGAATGTCAAAGAAACACTCATTCAACAATAAGACCAAACTTTAAGAAAAGCCAAGCAAAGTGAATAAGAAGGATCGTACTAATTACAAAGTAAAGAATTTGCCGATAATTACTTCTGACAATTGCATTCTGCATATTCGGTAGCAGTGCAAGAATAAAAATAGGAACAAAAAAAACCCCCAAGTGCCGAGTCTCCATGCTTGTACCAGCAATAGCAAGTGTAAAACCAATTACAAGAAATAGCATAAATATCACAGAAGAAGAGCGAAATAACTTATTTTTCCAAGCCGTATGTAGTGCCAAAAGAAAAAGGGGCAATAGGAAAATCATAAAAATCACATTAAGTGACTTAAAAAGATGATACGAAGATTCGAGTTGAAAACCGGACCATAGCGGTATAGGGAATATGTATAGATAAACGGAACCCAAAGCAAGCCTGATTGGAGTTGGTTGATTTACAATCAAAGCCATACCTAGTGAACTATCGTTACTTATACTAATAGATTGCTCAAGATAGCCTTTTCTTCCTAAATATAATGCAGCTTCAAAAGTCTCCCCAAAACTCACATACATCACTCCAATCACCGCCATACCAAACGTCAGTAGTAGATAAAGTTTATATTTCTTAAGCCTCCCCTTTTGCCCGAAACTCATTGCTGCAATAGCTGCCATTGCCATCGCTACCGGTACAAAAAAGAATTCCCTGCGCATAAACTCAAAGAAAGTGCTAGCAAGTATAGAGACGATTACCACTATAACCAAACGAAGATTAACTCCTGGCTTACTTAAAAATAAGACCCATGCGCTAACTAGAAGATTTACACCCAAAAGAATGAATGAATCTCTTATGAAAATTCCCGAGAAAATCCAAAATAAACCGCAGACAGAATACATCAGCACCAACAACTTGAATCGGTAGGTATCAAATCCAAAAATTTGCCGTACTATTTTTATGGCAACCACACCACTCAAGGCAACAATGAATACATTTACTAGCACACCAATGTATTGATCACGTGGAAAACCAATTACGGCCATTAAATCAAATATCTCACGCCATAGTACAACAGCCAATGAACCTTCAGTAAATGCTGCAATTTCTACAATTGATAAACCTGGGGCTGCTCCAGATGCAATTTCAAAAAAAGCTGTTGCGTCAACTTGGTTATCCCCTGAAAAGGTACGATATGTTGAAGCTATCCCCGCGGATAAGAATCCACTCAAAAACACTCGTGTATATATAACTCTCTCCCACTTTCCCCCAAGCTTAGAAAGCCATAGCGGGAACCAGCCAACGCAAAAGTAAATTAACGCTGCAATTAGCGGCAATGGTGATGCCTCGGCGATAAAGTGAAGCCATGAGCCTATGAGGAGCAAAGCAATATTGGCAACAGAAATTACTGAACCCCGCCGGCAGCCTAGTACGCTTTGATGAAGGATCATCTCGGAATTACTAGTTTGGAAGACTTGAGACCGATTCATGATTGAAGCAATGATACGATTGCCCTTGTTCGCTTCTCAGTTCTAAAAGCTTCAGCCCGACTCTTTCCTTTGCTAACAGCTTCTACAACTTTCTGTCGTGGCCTAGCTAATACCGATGCAATAGCATCTTTAAGAGCACGCGCATCATCTGCTGGAACCATTAGCGAATCAGTACCAGCCAGAATCTCTGGGATACCACCTATATTACTAGCCACTACAGGCAGCCCAACGGCTAAGGCTTCTCCAAGAACTAAACCAAATCCCTCAGTACGAGCAGGATGAACTAATAGGTCACAGGCTGCCATAATAGCTGGTACATCTAGACGCTCGCCAAGGAAATGGACACGACTACCCCATCCTGCCTCTAATGTTTCATATTTGATGTTATGCAAACAGATCGCATCACTAGGACTCTCACTGTCATCTTCCCTACCAACAAAGATGAGATGATAATGAGGATAGTCTCTCAACAAGGGTTTCACAGCCTCAAAAAGTGTGTCAATTCCTTTGCTCTTCGTTAAACGACCAACAAAAAGTAACAAAATTTGGTCGCATCTGAATCCAAATCTCTCTCTAACTTCATCCCGAACACCCGATAGTGATGTTGCATGAAAATACTCTTCATTTACTGAGTTCAAAACTACGCTTGTGCGTTCAGGATGGGTTTTCGAATAGATAATCCAGTCACGGGCTACAGCTTGAGAGATTGCATAAAAATTAACTTTTGGCGAAAGCCTTAGAATATTTCTCCATACAAAAAATCTAAAACCTTTATTACTCTTTTTATGATATTGAGCATGAATCCCGACAAGTACTTTAACATCAATACCTATGGTGCCTAAAACAGCGACTAAAGTTGGAGTAAAGCCAGATACTTCGACGGCAGTATATTTTCCCGTAAGTAATAGTTTCCTGAGTCGAAAAACAGACTTCAGTACAGAATTGAAAAATGGCTTAACAGGCAGACCTAGATAATGAACTTTTTGCACACCCGAACCCATGATTTTCTTTTGTGCATTTAATGTGCCATCTAAATCGTTTGTGTAGAGGCAAAGAAGGTCAGCCCGATAGCCAACCCTGTTGAGTTCAACCGACAACTCAACAGAAAGCCGCTCATATCCTCCAACTTTGTGTATTTGTGACGTGAAAATAAGAATATTCATTCGCGAAGAGGCAACAAAGATTTTCTTAACAAGCTTCTAAGATCACGAATACGCGAATAAGCATATATAAAAAAAATGTTAATACGTACATTAATGTTGTTAAGTGGTATTAAAACAAATTTCACAATATTATCACTGGTACGTGTTTGATTAGAGCCAATAGTCTCAGCCAAAACCGTCTGCACCATACTCCGATAAGTGTATTTACCGGAATCAACAATATCTCTATATGCATTTTCGGCCATGAGAGTTCTTCCGCTCGAATCTTTCATTCGCTCAAAGACATCGACGATATTACTGAAATCAGCTTTTAGCGGTATGTAGTGTTTGTTAGGTATTAAGATCCCGTTGTAATCTCCTTCCACCAAAATTTGAACAGTCCGCGTCAGGCACGCCTCTAAGTGCCTTGGCGAAACAGCAACTACGTTGATCTCACCCTCTCGTTCTGCAGGTACGCAAGTCTGTGCGAGATCCTCAAAAGTAGCATTAGGTGTTTTCTTAAGTTGCTCATTCACTGCCGCAAGAATCGATCCATCCCAATCGAGAAGGCGACTACCTCCTTCAATTCCGAGTGTGTAACGACACTTTACAAGAAACCGCAACCATTCATCACCTATTTTGAAATGTTCCGCACCGACTTTAATATCAGTCTTAAGGCTACGAGCTGCCGCCTCTTTTTTGAATACGTCTGCGATTGTTGCCTTAAGAAGGTTAAATCGTCCCCATATCGCTGTCGAGACAGTCCGATAGCCAATGTCCAAAGGTCTTTTTTCAAAATCGTTATTTGATAATGAAGACCATTTCTTTACAATTGACTCATCTAGATATCCAGTTAGAATTTGTTTAAAACGAACCCGTTTTTGATCTACCGTTTTGTATATTTTGGTCCATTCACTTGATGGTGCAACAGAAAAAACGTATCTTATGTTGAAGTCATTTATAAAGTCGCACAAGATATCCATAGAGGTGAATTCATCTTGCGGTAAACAAACTTTTATTGCTTTACTTTCCTTTAATCTGGATATTCGTTCGATATTTCTACTAAAAAACTTTCTTTCAACTCGGGTGCCTAAAAATGACCAATCAAAAATAATCAAATCGAAATTTATGTATTTGAGGTAAGTTAGGTACCCTCCATATGCAAGATTTAGATAGAAGCAGGAATGACCAGAACTGTAATTCTTGAATGACCATAAATGGTCACGCTGAGACGACCGCATTGGCCATACGCGCGTACTATAGATTACCAATATATTCATTAGCTGCTAAGTCAGGTTTGCGCGCTGCAATAACAAAGTGAGAGTGCTTATTAGCTGATAACCAGAAAAATAAATTTCTGTCTAGCCACCCGAAAAGACGCCAATACCACTCCGGCTGCGTAGACTTTCCAAAAATTTTCCTAAATACTATTGTAGATGGCCAGTTTAATAGCGGGACAAAAACACCGTAACCCTGAATTTTTATATCATTAAATCCGGCATCTAATAGCATCTGACGCAACGATTCTTCTTCGTACAACCAAATGTCAGTCACTGGCGCCTGATCATCGTAAGGCTTCATACGCCTTAACCCTAAGAAATCTAGCCCTTTTATCAAACTCATCATAATTACAGTTTCCAGAGAGCCTGCCGCTAAAGTTGGCTCTCCCGTGAAGACTACAACGCCACCAGGTCGTAGAATACGAAATGTTTCTGAAATGAATGCATGATTATTAGGGATGTGGTGAAGAAAAGAGTTTCCATAGATTGCGTCAATCGAATCCTTATCAAAACTCGTGTTGGTAATATCTTCATTTCTGGCGTCTATCGGTTGGTTACTTTTTATTCTTTTTTTCAAAACATCAATAGCAACTTTTGAATTATCAATTGCTATGCATCTTGAAAAACCTAGTTTTGGAATCACGTTTAGGCATAGAGTTCCGGTACCGCAGCAAACATCTATCATCACTTCTTTTTTTCTGGGATGCAATATATTGATCTTTTCTTCGAAATACCTCCCCCAAAAGTTGCTTACTGGAAAATGAAGATGCTCAAAATATTCTTCAGGTAGATTTCTGTTCGAGCTAATGACGAATTTCTCCCCTTGTTCGTTAAGCTGATAAGGCTTGATAACGTATGATTTCAACTTTCGATAGGCATGTTTATTAATTATCTTTTCAGTCGCAATACTCATTCAACGCCCCTTGTCACTAAATAAATTATTAATGATTGCAGCAGCAGCGTTTCCATCGCCATACAATGCTTCACTTTTGGGAATATCGACTGCCTGCATCTGGGCAAATATCTGTAAGCAATTTGATGCGAATGGCGACATGAGTCGGTTATATCCTGCCTCCACCAACTCCACCCATTCGGTTTCATCGCGAAGGGTTGCGCAGGGTTTCTGGTGAAAATATGCCTCCTTCTGCAAGCCTCCGCTATCAGTGATCACCATAATGCAGTTGGCAAGAAGCCAAGTCATCTCTAAAAAGCCCACGGGTTCGATTGTCTTTATCATGGTACTTAATTGCACGTCGGCAAGCTGCTGAATTGCCCCAAAGGTGCGTGGATGCAAAGGTAGAACAATCGTAGTATCCTCTGCCAATTCGTTCAGCAACCTGACAATGGCAGACAGGCGATCAAGGTCATCCGTATTATCGGCCCGATGAATTGTGCAAAGAAAAAATGGTTCGCCCTCAGGCAGATAAGTTATTTTAGGCTTACGAGCTCGATCACGATAGAAAAGAGTGGCGTCAAACATGACATCACCCACCCACTTGACTTTGTTGCCTGTAATATTCTCAGAGGCGAGGTTCTTGACGGCGATTTGTGTTGGTGCGAAGAGCAGATCGCTCGCGTGGTCGGTAAGAACCCGATTGATCTCTTCGGGCATGCGGCGGTTAAACGATCGCAAACCAGCTTCAACGTGAGCGAGTGGGATGTGAAGTTTGACCGCAGCCAAAGCTCCGGCCAGCGTGGAATCCGTATCGCCATAGACTAGGACCCAGTCTGGACTCTCAGCAATCAGCACCTTTTCAATCGCTTCGAGCATGCGGCCCGTATTTTCGCCGTGCGTACCACCGCCAATTCCCAGATGATGATCCGGCTTTCGTATATCCAACTCGTGAAAGAAAACATCCGACATGTTGGTATCAAAGTGTTGCCCAGTATGAATCAGCACCTCGCTAACGCCGGATTGCCCCGAAATCTCACGAGAAATGGTGGCAGCTTTAATGAATTGTGGCCGCGCACCGACAATAGTCGCTATTTTCATGGCGTGTTTAGGCGTGTCGCGACAACTGCTGCATTAATACATCGTGGTTAGAGATAGTACGTTGAATGGTGGACTTGTTTGCCTGCGTCCACTCCACAGTTCGGCGCAATCCCTCTGAGATGTTGATGCCTGCTTCGAACGCCAACTTTTCTCTCGATTTCACGGTAGAACCAAAACGTTTACCCGATCGGTCCCAATCACGAGCTGGTTTTAGGTCAACTGGTGTCGGGTTCCCGGTGAGCTGATTGATCTGATAAGCCAGATCAGCGATGGTAGTTTCGACTCCGGATGCCAAGTTATAGGCTTCACCTGGATTGCCTTTCAAAGAGCAGGCGACAAGTCCTTTAGCAATATCTTCAACAAAGATAAAGTCTCGCGACGCATTTCCACCATTGTCCAGTGGCAACGCTTCGCCATGGATTGATTTCCAGATAAATGTAGGGATCACATTGCGCCATACCGTATGCTGCGTGCCACGCCAGCGACCGGCACCCAATATCTCACGGGGCCCATAGACATTCTGGAAGCGCGCTTTGACAAAGGGAAGCCCGTAACGCTGAAAGTAATAGTTCCCATACATCTCGCCAATAAGCTTTGAGATCGAATATGGGCTATCGTGAAAAAGTGAAACCGGTGCATCTTCGAGGGTTGCCATGGCGTCATCAAATGTCTTTTTGGCCACAGCACAACCCGCGGCCGCATAGACAACCTTCTTCAAATTCTTGAAATCTTGCAGGCGCTCAAAGAGCTTAAGTGTGGTGAGTATATTGTTGTCGTGGTCAGCCAATGGGTCAGCAATAGACGATTGGTTGCCGTGATAGCAGGCCAGGTGGAAAACAATTTCTAGATCTTCGGGTAATGCATGCAATATCTTGTCATCAGTGATAGATCCGAAGATAAAGCGAACTCGTGGATGATTTGGCACATTGCAAATATCCGATGAAAGCAGGCTATCTATGATCAAGATTTCCTTTGGGTCGTGCTGAGAAAGTATGTGGTGACAAAGATTACTTCCTACAAAACCTGCCCCACCGACGATTAGAATCTTTTTATTTCGCAGTTCCATGACGATCATGTCTTGTTAGTTGAGGGTACGGTCAAGTGACTGTAAATATCGTTGATACCATATTGGTCGTACCAGCGCAACTGATTGGCGATTGTGTTTTCAAAATTCACTTTGGCAATCCAACCAAAAGCCTGTTGTGTTGCAGAGGGATCCAACACTATCTGAGGAACGTCATCCTGCTCGGGGGGTACGACAGGCACCCCCGGGGGGGCGATACCCAAATAGCTGGCAACCGCCAGAAAGACATCGTGAATTGTTCTACCTTCTCCTGTTGATACATTGAACACACCGGTGGGCGCATCATCCTGCAGCACTTCGTCCATCAACAAGAAAAAATCGCTCATATCAAGAAAATCGCGTATCGTTTCACTGCAAAAGCAATTTTGCCCGGCTTTCAAACGCTTGTAAAAAGTAGGGATTGGCCCGATCGCTAAACGCGGACCACAAATATTAGCTAAGCGCAAAGACACAACGGGCAACCCCGACTGCATCAAGTAGGCTTCCCCAGCCGTTTTTGAAATGCCATAGCTGGTAAAAGGCGCGGTTGGTTGATCAACGCCGATGGGCACCATCTTGGGGCGTCCGTAACAAAGAGCTGTTTGAAAGTTCACCAACCGCGCGACTTTATGAGCCGCTGCTGCCTTGGCAACATTGATGGTTCCAAGCACATTGGTGGCAATATCCTCTCGCCAATCCATGGGGTCTTTGTAAGCAGCCGCACTGTGGATCACATGGGTAGGCTTAAAGGCTTCGAACGTACGGTTTACCAAATCGATATCGATAATTGAGCCTTCGACTACTGTCAAACCCAGTTGAGGCGCAACAACCTCACGCTTGCCCGTCACAAAATTGTCAATGATACAAATCTCGTGCCCCTGTGGAAAGTAGCGCTCTATCAAGTTCGACCCGAGACAGCCCGCACCGCCAGTGATAAGAAGGCGCATTCGATTCATTACGGTTTCCTTGCTTTGGCATAGAGGTTCCATCCCAATAGAGGCGCCAACGGCTTGAATAAGTTATCAGGTAAATAGCGTGAACCGCGAATAACAATATCCCCAGTAGATAAGTAACCCACATACATTTTGATGTTTGAAAACTTGGCTAACATTGCGCTCAATTCTGCCCTCGAAAAAACAGTTCCTTTAGGGTTTCCAACACCATCAAATTCATTGACTAACTGTTCCATCGACTTCCCTGTAAACCAACTCCACACCCGATACATAAACTGGTATTTGGCCGAGTTTCGGTGATAGAACATCACAATCAATCGGCCACCGGGTTTTAATACTCTATAGATTTCATCAAGCGCCTTTTGGGTATTAGGCACATGATGCAATACACCCATAGAACAAACACAATCGAATGTATTGTTAGGAAATGGAATATCCTGAGCATCGGCTACTTGAAAGTCACCTTTTAATTGAAGGTATTCAAATCGCTTCCTGCATAAATCAATACCCGTTTGGGTAATGTCGATGCCGAAAACCTCTGCACCTTCAGCAGCGTATTTTGACAGGATATAGCCGTTACCGCTGCCCACATCCAACACCTTTTTCCCCACGAAATCCTTATACTCATGCAACGCATAAGAATACGAAATCGATTCAATATCCTCTCGTAAATTGTTATAAAACTCAAAGTATTCGCGACTCCCTAGCGGGTAGGGAATACCGGAAGCACATAACGGGTTTTTTTGCCAAAACTCCCGTACCTCGTCTATGGTTACTTGATTCGGGTCAACTCCCTTTTGAGCCATATTTACCCCTTTTTCTCCTCAACACGCAAGTGAGTATATTCGCCAAGTGTTCCGTGTTCACGATAATAGTGAATCGCTGAACGGACAGTTTCTTCGATCGGCGTGAACTCTATTGGACCAAAATCTGTGAATGTGCGCGAAGGATCGAGCAAAATTGACACTACATCATCAGGTCCAAGGTCACGAATTTCAGGCTTTGGATAACTCGGCAACTCCATGGCTTTAACTACTGCGTCGTACAACTCGACAATGGCTACATCGGTACCCGACGAAAAGTGATAGGCTCCATGGCCTTTTCCATCACATGCTAGGATAACTATCTTAGCAAGGTCTTTGACAAAAACAAAATCGCGACGCGATTTGGTGATGAAGCACTGCTTACCATCTTTTAAGCGTTGAAAGAATATGGGCAGGGGCCCAGCAACATTGCGAGGGCCAATGACATTAGCCAAGCGAAAGGTCACATAATCAATACCAGAAAGCTCTAGATACAACTCATTCGCCGTTTTTGAAATTGCGTAGCTGCTACCCTCGGGTTTACGTGGATGGTTCAGCGTAATTGGTCGTTCCTGCGGTTTCAGGCCGTAGCAAAGCGCCGTTTGAAAATAGATAAATCGCTTTATCCCAAAGCGCTTGGCTGCATCGACGACATTAGACCCGCCAACGCAGTTGGTTAGCGTATCGTTGTACCAATCGTCCGGGTCTTTGTAGGAGCAAGCGGCATGAACCAATACATCGGGTCTGAATTTGTCGACGAGACTGTTTATCAAGTCCCGGTCTGCAATCGTGTCGATGATAACTCGTAAGCGTGGATGTTCAACCAAATGCTCGCGACGCCCCGTTGCCAGATTATCAATCACTAGTACTTCATCACCGCGCTCCAACATCATTTCTGCAATATGTGAACCAATTTGACCCAGGCCACCAGTAATTAATGTTTTCATCGTTTCTATCCTTATAAAAAAAATAAATTATTTTTGGATCGCGCGGTTGCGCCACGCCGCTGCCTTATCGTGAAACTGTTGATGCCACAATTCCAAACTTAACAGCCCCCAAGTCTTGCGTGAAAAACGTGCCTCACCCCCAAAATTACTCAACACAGCTTTGGAGTTAATGTATGGCCGATGCTTCACTGCCATCGTGCTAAACGTATCAAGTACAAACTCCTTCAACTCATTACCAAACCACTCTTTAAGCGGCACTGGGAAGCCCATTTTGTCGCGGCGGTTGAGGATTTCTCCAGGAATCTCTGAAGAGAAAACCTGCTTTAATAGGTATTTCATGTTTCCACCTTTGAATTTCATGTCTGCAGGGACAGTGGCGGCAAACTCCACCAATGGGTGATCCAAAAACGGCACCCGACTCTCTAATCCGTGCGCCATGCTCATACGATCTTCAACCTGCAAAAGAGCGGGCAAAAGGCACTTGAAGTCGAAGTGGGTCATCTTATCGAAATAAGCTTCCTTCTTCACATTGGATGGATTATTGAAAATTGAGACGAAGTCGGTAAACACTTGACGGCTATCCATAGCAGACCAATCGATTTCGTCTTGCATATCAGTGGAACGATCGACCAACCGGAAGTAGCGCTCATCCATCGGCCCAAACAAGCCTTTACTCCAGAATTGCTTTATCAAGGGTTTGTATTCGCGTAACATGCCAAGATTAGGGACGATGGATTCAAGTGTTACAACATAGTTGCCATTGCTGTATTGTCCATCAATGGACGCCTTGATGCATTGCTCGAAATAGGCTACGACGTAACGGGCGTAGCCGCCAAATATCTCATCGCCCCCTTGCCCGCCCATCACCACCTTAACGTATTGCGCAGCTAACTTTGACACCATATATTGGGGGAACGATCCGGGACCTGCCACCGGAAAATCAAGGTGATAAATAACCTTTCCAATCTGATTACTAAAATCCCTAGATTTGATATCGACACAGTGGAGTTCGCCCCCCGCATGCTTTGCCGCTGTATAGGCGTAGCTACTTTCGTCGTATCCGGGGTAGTCAGTAAAACGACCATGAAAACCCAGGGGTGACGCTGATCCGTTTGAACGAGCAAGGCGGTAAATGAGACTAGAATCAATTCCGCCCGATACATAACTGCCCACCGGCACGTCGCTGCGACCATGCAAGGTAATCGACTCTTCTAGCAACTCACGCAGCCTATTATGAAAATAGCGAGGACTGTGATCGTAGTCGATTTCATAGCGTACATCCCAATAGCGCCACACCTTTACCTGCCCGTTTTCCACAGCCAACGCATGACCAGGAAGCAACTGGTGGATGCCGTCAAATAACGTCTTTTCACCGATCGTGTATTGAAAGGTCAGGTATTCTGCAAAGGCGGCATCGTTGGTGCTGATGCTAGGCAGAAAGGGCAGCAGAGCTTTGGCCTCGGAAGCAAAGTAGAGAATATCTTTGACCACTGCGTAATAAAAAGGTTTTATACCAAAACGGTCACGAGCACAAAATAGCCGCTTACGTTTTTCATCCCATAGTGCAAAGGCGAACATGCCGCGTAAATACTCAAGGCAATTATCGCCGTAGCGCTCGTAAGCTGCAAGGATGCACTCTGTATCAGAATGAGTATGGAATTCCCAATAATGGTTGAGCGAATTTCTGAGTTCGGGGTAGTTGTAGATCTCTCCATTGTAAGTTAGCACTGTACCGTTAGCCGCATGCATGGGTTGTGCTGCAGATTCGGATAAATCGACAATCGCAAGCCGGCGATGCACTAGACCAACTCTTTCGCGAGCGTCCTGCCAGTGCCCCAGCCCATCGGGGCCGCGATGTGCTATCAAGGTAGACATTACCAAGAGACCTTTTTCAAGTCCTGAGATCTGTTGAGCAGAAATTGATATTTGCCCAGCAATTCCACACATATTTAAACTTTCTCAAGCATTTCAGCGAATGCCTTAACGTTAGCTACCGGATCGAGATGTGTCTCCGCCCATTCACGAGATTCTTTGGCTCGTCTTCGTCGGAACTCCCCATCAGTAATAACTCTTTTAAGAACTTCGTAAATGTCGTGTTTATTAGCATTAATAAAGGGAAAGGGCCTTGTTTCGGGGAAGCATTGATAGTAGGAAGCTTCCCACTCAGGGCGTATATAAGTAATAACTGGTTTTCCAAGTGCAATACATTCCAGTGCTGTTGAACCCCAGCCGCCGCGTATAAGCTCTTCAATAACAATGTCAGCCTGTATTTGAATAAATCGATAATCATTAGCAGGGACACGATCAAATTGAATTAATTCCACTGGATATCCCTCATCAATAAGTTTTTCGATTGCTGCCAGAATATATTTCGTACCTTTGATATTCCCCTTGTATTTCTTAAGCCGCTCCTTTGAGTACATAAAGGAATGCAAAACGCGAAGCTTGTTGGTAGGTAAAAGTAGAAGATGTTCAGGGACTTCAATATGTGGGCTGAAAAGCTTCATATCGATTACTCTGTACTTGATGTGAGTGGCTTTGTACTGCGTGGAGTCGATATGACCGTAACCGAAGTTAATATCTGCATATCGACGCAATAAATCAAACCATATACGCATTCTCTCTGGATCCTCTGTCTTGACACCTTCTTCCTTATTTCCTAATAGCTCAACCACATCGGGCATCTCCTCATCGGGCACCCCAGAAGGCATGTGGAGAATCCTTCGACGAAATAACTTGGCTAACCACAAGTGAATCCGAAAGGAGGGTGCTAATGATTTAAGAAGAGGCAACTTCGTTTCGCCAAAACTAAATTTATCGATGCCACAATAATAAAAATGATACCTATAACGAAGTGCTACAAATAAATAGAAAAACATTTGCCATAAAAAACGGTGAATCTTATTAAGTAATGCTATTCTGCTAATTGGCTTATATATAAAATCTGGCTTATCAAAGAGCATAAGTTTAGGGTAATCCGTTGGCACAAATATATCTGCCTTCCATCCTAATGAACGGAGTTGATCCCGATAAAAAAAAGAACAGTGGTAGTCCGGGGCTATAAATAAAATACTTTTATTAATTTCTAAACCTTAAGAGAAATGCAAATGAGGAAATGAAATGCCGCTCATCACTAGTAAGAATCCAATTCCATACGAACACCATAAACAAAAGTAGAAGAAATAAATTAACAATAGTGCTCGTAATTAGAGCTAATAGCAAAGCAGAAGCCCACTGAATAGCAACTATCACAACTAGAAAAAAACAATATTTAGAAATTCGCTTCCAATCATAATTCAATTCTAGCTCGTGGCGAGACATAAAAAATGTCATTGTAGCCAGTGATAAATACCCCATAAACATTGATATTGCAGCACCAACTATTCCAAGCAAAGGTATTAGTAAAAGATTTAATATTATATTGATGGCAGCAGCTAACCACTTTAACAAAGAAATATTACCAAGCTTTCGAGAAAAATAAATACCTGTTCCTAGAATAGAAAATATTCCATAAATAACTTGTGAAAATGCCACTAAACCAACGACGATCCAGGCTTCATGAAATGGTTCCGCTGTAAGAAAGGTAACCATAGGTTTTGCTGCTGTGAATATCGAAATAGTTATAATTCCGAAGCCAATCACAAAATAAGTAAGGACAAGGGGGAATAACCTTTTCGCTTCCTCACGTCTATTAACGTAAGATGAGAAAAAAGAGGGCCAAGCTGTGTCAAATGCCCCTACCAAAACAACAATAAACATACCGAAACTTAGCCCTACAGAGTATATCCCTAGATACTCAAGCCCAAGAAAACGGTCAATAAGCCAGCGATCACAGTAAACTAAAAGTAGAGTTGCAAATGAACCGATCACTGAGGGAAGTCCAACAGATACAAGTGGCCAAATCAACCGATAATCAATATTAAACTTTAATCCTTTTCCTACATATATCAGCGCTAGAATCAGCAAGAAAAACTGCCCACAAAACTGGGCCTGTAAGATACCGATAACACCATTTTCTAGGAATAGAACGAACCAAACACTAAGCCCACTTGTTATAAAGAAACTAAGGAGGGCTAGCAAAACATAGTCAATTGTCTTGTTATTCATTCGTAAATAAGCAAGAAGGGGGTCAACGATAACCGAGCAACACATGCCAAGGAGTGCAAGTTGGATAAAATATGCCTGATTATCAGTCCCTAAAATTGTTTTACTCAAGAGAGGTGACAGATACCATAATAATGACAGGAATATTAAACAGTTTAAACTCAGAAGTATTACGCCCGTCCATATTACCTGAGAACGATACCGTAACTCAGTATTACTAAAATAGAGCAATCCTATAGAGTTTGCCGTTCCCAGATTAAAGACGCCTATCGCCGCGACTGTTAATAAAGAAATAAGACTTAATATCCCATAGTCAGAGGTCGTTAGAGCTTGAGTAAAGAAAGGCAGCAATATCACAGAAGTAAAACGATTCAGAATCCCAGCTATACCATACACGGCAGAGTTAGATGCCAATTTCATTAATACTGCTCGTAAACTTGATACGTGTGAATTGTTGTGCATGTGATCAGTTTTTTCCTAGCGGGAATGATGATAAAACACCTATGTCCCCCATACACGTTTCAAAGTTTACGTTTATAGTGAGCCGGGTTACCCACCCATAGCTCGCAGTCTGGAATGTTCCGCAGAACTACGGCGCCCATTCCAACCACTGAATCTCTTCCAATTTTTATGCCATCTCGCACTGAGGCGTTACCCCATACCGCGGTATTTTTGCCAATCGAGACAGAACCAGCGATAGTGACAGATTGAGCAAGTAGAACTCCCTGGTCGAGATAGGCACCATTTCCTATGCAAGTAAGAGGACCAATTCGTACTTGATCAGAAATAATTGTATCCTTTAAATATCCTTGGTTTATAACGACATTGTCCTCAATCCTGACGTTAGATCCTATGGATACTCGCCCAAAATGCGGTCTGTCGTGCCAATCCCCAGAGGAATCTCTCAAACCACCAAGGGCTGCACTTCCAATGCTTACTCCAACTTGAAGAATAGTGTAATTGCCTATCGTAGCATTATTTACGATGCAGCCTTCGCCAATCACAACTCCATCACCTAGTATTACGTTAGGCCCGATGTATGCGAAGGCGCCGATGGTAACTTCATTACCTAATTTTGCATTTTGGGAAACTACCGACAACGAATGTACATAACTCACCGATTTAGTATTAAAAAGGCGAACAATTACATAAAAAGCAAGCTCTGGGATTTCGGTGAAAATTATGTTGGCTTTATCGAATTCCAGAGTAATTTGGTCGATTGGTGCAATAAGAAGATTATTATTGCTTAAAAGTGCTCTATAGGGCTCAATCTCCCCGCTACGAAGAAAGGCAATGCAATGTTTGTCATCGAACTGTTGCAGTGAAACTGGACGCCTAATAACAAGATCAGATCGACCATAGTACTTAAAAAAAATGTTATTGTCTCGAAGTGCATCTAGAGCAAAATCAATCGCAATTTCATTCATAAAAATGCGTATCGAAATATGTATCGGGATGAGTCAAAAGATATATTAATGGATATTTATCGAGTACGTGCTCACCCAAAGATCTATTATCTCCCTCTCGGATTTTGCCTCGAAAAAAACATTTCCATCGTATCCATTCCGAATCTGAGATATATAATGACTCATTAAATAAGTTAAAGTTTGAATCAGTGTCATATGCTTCGTAAAGCAAATCGAAATCTGACGCTTTTTTGTCTTTCCAAAAATCCAAATTGTTAAGACCTGTCATCCCGCCGTGGCTGGCCACTCCTCGAACATTAACTTCGAGCATTGAGTTCAATACCGCAATATCCCGTCTGAGGCATTCGGTTGCATCCTCATTCCATATAACAGCTTGATCGATAACCTCGGAATGGTAGCCAATTTCATGTCCATAGTCACGTATATATTTCAGACATAAAAAGTTTTCAAAGGAGAAGGGGTTGTATTCTTCTGCATGTAATCGGACAAAAAAAGTAGCTTTTACATTGAGCCTATTGAAGATTTGTGCTAGACGCTTTGCTTTTTTACACGAAAAATCAATATCAACGCGGTTTACCAATACCTGCTGCGGAAGAGTACCTTCTGCCTTTTTCCGAACGAATTCTTCACATGTAAAGAATTGATATCCACACTCAATTGCAGTCGTAATTTGCTGCTCTAACTTGTCAAAGGTGAAATGGAAACGATTATCCATAAATTTAAATCTTATATTAAATTAAAGAAAATTAAAAAATTATTTCGATGAATAACTTCCTCAGGACTTTGCGGTGTATTTAATGTAAAAACTCTTAGGAACCAACTCCAACTTATACATAAGCCAAAAAAAAGATCGCAGTCGTTCAAAGGTTTTTTTGTACGTTTTATAATCTTTAAAAGTTTTCTTGGGTAGTGTCATCATGCAATCAAATTCCTCATCCGAAAAACCTAGGCGCTTCTTCACATACCCCACTAGATCATCTTCGATATGAGGCGGCTCCTGCATTAGATGAAGTGCTTCTTCGCGCGTCATCCACCCGTTACGACAGTAGGCTGAATAACCTGCGATTCGAAAATCGATGTTCCAGCGAGTGGGTAAAAAATGGCTGTGGTAAAAAGCAGTAAAACGATTTTCTAGGTGATGACCGCCATACCATTTCCAGCCATACGTTTCGATCAAAATTTTTTTCGCGGCCTCTTTGTCGTAATTCATGAAATACAACGGACGTACTTTTTTGATACCACCAAATATCATCCAGCGAAGAAAGTCCTTAAGCCATAAATTTGGAAAGGTTTTGAGCCTGTATGTACCAAACTCCTTTTGTACTGACTCGATATATTTTCCATCCATATAGATCCAACCCAGTGGCGCTAAGCCCTCGGTTCGGAATGAATGGCCTTCAATCATATATTTAACGCCATATTTCTCAGCTGCCTTGTAGAGTGTTGTGGCTAGCGCAATGTCGGTTGGTGTTTCTAAATCTTTTACGCCTGCTTTAAAAAAAGAACGATAGATGTCGTCATACTCTTTGTTGTCCACCACTATAGTAAATAGATCAACACCCAGTTTATCCAATACGTTGTGGATATTTTCTGTTGCAATCGTTGAGTTCCAAGTGTTATCGAAATGAGCGGCCAAGACTCGCAGGCCGTATTTAGTTACCATCTCATGTACTAGATAAGACGAATCGCACCCTCCGCTAACCCCGATGATGGCATCGTATTTCTTACCCTTGCCGGATGTCTTGATTTCAAAGATCATCTTCTCCAACCGCGCCTGCCCTTCCTTTCCTGTGGGGTATTCGGCTTCGAGTGACTCAATCTGGCGGCAGTAATTGCACACGCCTTCGGTGTCAAAAGTAATGTTGGGTACTATTGAATCGTAGATACAACGCGTGCAAATCTGATTGCTCATAGTATTCTCTTTTATGTAAATGCTGATTCTTGATCTTGGCGCGAGGGGAACTTGATCAGTACGCCAAGATCCTTTCCCTGAAATACTGCCATACTGCCGATAGCCACTGCCGATGCACCTCCTTCTCTAACCGCTAAACGCACGTCACTCAGAGAGCCTGCCCCTCCGGTAGCGATAACAGGCAAACCGACTGCATTGGTTACATCACGAATCAACTTCAAGTCAAAACCACCCCAAGTACCATCGCGGTCAATTGAATTTAGAAGGATCTCCCCGGCGCCAAGCTTTTCGAACTTCTTTGCGGCTTTGATCGGATCGATCCGCGAATCCTTTGTGCCTTGATGTGTACGCACTGTGTAACTGCCCAACAATCCCCGCTTGACATCAAGCGTTACAACGATTGCCTGGTTCCCAAATTCTCTGGCAGCCTCTATTATTAAATCCGGATTAAAAAATGCGGCTGCACCTAGCGAAATCTTTTCAATCCCTAGGTTAAAAAGCTTACGCATATCTTCAAGTGTATTGACTCCACCGCCATAGCAAATAGGCATGAAGCATTCACTAACAACTTTTCCTAGTGTTTCATAATCGATTCCACGGTTCTGCGTCGTCGCCTCGATATCCAGCAATACCAGTTCATCCACCTCTTTCTGGTTGAAAATGCGTACAGCATTCACCGGGTCTCCTACATACGTGGGGTCCTTAAAACGAACAGTCTTTACCAGCGCGCCATTGCTCATGAGAAGGCAGGGCATTAGTCGAGTTGCAAGCATGAATCAGAGATTGATAAAGTTTTTAAACAGTTGCATGCCAAAGCGGTGACTCTTTTCCGGGTGGAACTGCACACCCATTACATTGCCACGCTGGACACCCGAACTGAACCTGTAGCCATATTGAGTATTGAATAACTCGTCTGCCTGATTTTCGCATTCGTAGTGATAGGAATGCACAAAATAGAACCTAGCGCTCGTTTCCAATCCCTCTGTCAGCGGGTGCTTTTTGCCTGCGGTGACCTGATTCCAGCCCATGTGCGGGATTTTTAATGTAGACTGGTCCGCATTAAAACTAAACCGACGAACACGCCCAGGAATCAAACCCAAACCAGGCAATGTACCTTCTTCGCTACATTGAGCAAGCAACTGCATGCCCAAACAAATGCCCAACAAAGGAACACCAATTGCTGCGCAGTCGCGAAGAGGCTGAACCAACTCCAACTGCTCTAACTTAATCATCGCGTTATCGAAACTGCCAACGCCTGGAAGTAGTACTTTCTTGGCACTTCGTAGTTTATCTGGCTTGGAGCAAGCTTCGGCTTGTCCCCCCACTTTTAGGATCATATTTAGAACCGAGCCGATGTTACCTGCTCCATAATCGACTACTATTATCACTCTATCACCAATTGAAAGAAAAATTTTTCAGTTGTCATAGTTTACGAAAGCCTAATCTTGAGTGAGTTTAAAACATTCCTTGGCGCTTCTTCTGAACCATCCTCAACCGCTATTTTTTGTAGTCGTATAGCACCAGCAGCACATGCCACTACAACATCATGAGAATTTAATTCAACTACACTACCTGGTACTCCGTAAAACTGGCGATTTTCTTCACACGTTTTCAGAATAGTCAACTTTCGCCCATCTGGTAAATAAGAGAATGCACCAGGATAGGGCTTGCTTTGAGCGCGGATAAAATCATGTACCTTATCAGCGCCACTGTTCCAATCGATTTTTCCATCCCCAGGTTGCCTTTGTCCACAGTAACTAGGTTCTTCATTAGGTTGATTTGCTAAGTGTATTTTTCCATTAGGCCAAAGCTTTAAAAAATCCAGAAGCATTTCATGAGCCAAATTCTCTGCTTTCTCTAAGGCATCTTCGATAGACTCGTCTCTTGATAGAGAAAAAAATTTCTGGCTAACAAGTCCACCTTCATCCATATCAATGACGAGCTGAAAAAAACTTACTCCCAACTGCTTTTCACCATTGATGATCTGCCACACAAGCGGGGCATTACCTCGATATTTTGGAAGTGGTGAGTAATGAAAACCAAGAAAAAGTGTATTCGCTAATTCTGCAACCGGAATTATTTGATACCAACCATGCACTAATGCAACTGCTGGATTGATTTTCTTAATGATTTCTTTTGTTTCGGCAACGTTCTTTACAACATGAAATGCAATTGAATTTGATTTAGCTAACCTAACAAATTGCGCCATTTCACTTCTTTGATCAGAACTATCATCAGGACAAATTATTGCGCAAAAAAAACCTTTTGGAAGTTTTTCAACCAAGGTTTCGCAGATATGAAAACCTGCCTTTTTGCTACCCATAAATACCAAGCTGGATTCACTCATTTTTAAAACTTTCAATTGCCAACTTAATACAACTGACCACCCTGCTCACATCTACACCTTCAAAACATGGCAGAGTAATTGTGGTTTGTTCAAGCTTACATGAGTTCTTTTGCTGATCTGCATATTTGCGGGCATAGTAAGTACCGCTACTAAGTGCATAAGTACCGATAGTCGACTCCACCCCCATATTTCGCAATCGGAGTATCAGCGAATCCCGATCGCATCCTTTGGGAACCTTAAACACCAGAGATTGAACGTTATATCGAACGTACTTTCCGATCTGTTGGGGAATAAAACCAAGCGGCTTGAGTTGCGCGATGTAATCCGCGCGAATGCGGTTGCGCTCCTCGACTATAGCCTCGATCTTAGCCAACTGCTTGATCGCCATGATTGCTTGCAATTCGGGCAAGCGAAAGTTGTATCCGAAATCGATATGATCCAATGCCAACCCTTTTAGGCCCCTCGCGCCGTGAAATAACTTAACTTCCAACCAGTCAGCCCAGTCATCTCGATTTAGTGTTATGGCACCACCTTCACCGCTACTAATCAATTTTCGTGGGTGGAAACTGAAACAAGTTAAATCTGCTATTGAACCACAGCGACGACCATTTTCTGAACTACCAATTGCACAAGCGGCATCCTCAATAAGCGTAAGCTTGTATTTGTCACAGATGGCCTTAATCTCAATCACCCCAGTGGGATTACCGAGGGCATCTACAAACATAACGGCCTTTGTTTTTTCCGTTATTTTACTTTCTAACTCAGAAGGAAGCATATTGAATGTATTGAGATCGACATCTGCAAAGACAGGGGTTGCACCGAGGTCCTCAATTACATTTGCTGATGCTGGATACGAGAAGTCGGAAACGATTACCTCATCCCCCTTACAGACCCCAAGAAGCTTCAAAGAGATCCAGAGGGCAGTTGTTGCTGACGTCATCAAAAAAGCGTGCTTAGAACCAGTGTAATCAGTCAAGTACTTACGCAATTCCTCAATATTCTGTCCACGTGTAAAGATTCCGCTCTCAAAAACATCTCTGAATTCAGACTCTACCTCATCGAATGTGATGTATGGCTTCACCAAACGAATACTATTCATGTGGACCTCGTTATTTTTTTTTGATACCAAGCTAACGTTTCGCTCAATCCTTGATTAAAAGGGGTTAAGGAATAATTAATCATTTTGCGGATTTTCTCGTTGCTAGCGTTGTGACAAAGGACATCTGATTTACGCTCCGGTTTTCTCAAGACTTCCCCCTGATAGTTCATGCCGGCACATATCTGCTGCAAGAGATCACTTATAGAAAGTTGATTGTCCGTAGAGATATTTACCGACTCGCCTTTGGGCATTACGTCATGAAGCTTAATTACGGCATCAACGGTGTCAAGTACGTAAATGAAGTCTCGGCTCTGCAGACCTTCGCCGTGTAGTTCCGGCGCCATCCCGTTAAGAATGCGCCAAGCGGTTATCGGAATGATTCCTGCCAAATGTCCCCTAAAGTTCTGACGAGGTCCGTAATTATTGAAGGGCCTAATGATGTAGGCGTCCAAATCGAACATTCGTACATAACTCTCAACCGCGTGATCCGCGGCCGCTTTTCCTGCAGCGTATGTGGTGGTAGGGTTTTTCGGGTGCAACTCATCCATCGGTTCGTAAATAGCGGAGCCGTATACCTCCGAGGTAGAGAAGTGGCAAAGTGTTTTAAACAGGCCTTTACGCTGCAATTCGAGCAAATTAAGCACGACGTTGACGTTCGTAGAGAATGCATTGGCTGGATTTAGAAACGAGTAATTTAATGCCTTGGTAGCGCAATTAAAAACTAAGTCGATCTGATGCTGGGCGAAAATATAATCAAGGCTTGCGCTCAACTCTGCGTCATCGCGATAGAGAATAGCCCGCCCCGTTTTGACAGCGGAAGCAAGATTATCCTCATCCCCAGTAAACATGTTGTCGATTACGATTAGTTCCCGCGCTCCTTCCAGCAAAAGTCGATCGACTAAATGGCTGCCTATGAAACCAGACCCGCCTGTCACCATTACTCCGCTTCCCTGAATCCGAGGTCGATTTTTCGTTTTCATCTGCTGCCCAAATATCACGTGTTCATGGACTGGTTGGCCTGTTCAAGTATTCTCAGTACACGAATAGCCTGCTCGGGGCCTGATCCCGAAGGTGTTCTATTTGCAACGCATTCAGCAAAGTGATCGATGCTGTTAAATAATGCATCTTGCTCGGGGATATAGGGAATCCATATATCCCCCACTCGCATTTTCACCGCATAGTCTGCATACTCGACGTCGGCTCCTGCCAAGACGTCAACCCCCTTGTCGTAAATCGTAAGTTTTTCTGTTGATGGTTTCAAATCATCGAAAACTACCATCTTCCTAGTTCCCGCAACGATTAGTTTTCTCTCCTTCAATGGAGATATCCAACTTGACTGGATATGAGCAATAAAATCGTCATACCTCAGCATCAAAAAAGTCAGGCTTTCCTTCGGGTTGTACTTTTTCTCACCTACGGCCTTGATGTAGAAAGGTTCTTTTCCATCACATAAATAATCAATGATTGATAAGTCATGAACGGCTAGGTCTGCCATGGCACTGACATCCTTCTTAATCTGACCCAGATTCATACGCATCGCTTCAATATAAAGCAAATCACCTAATTCATCCGCCGTGATCAGGGCGCGTATTCTTTGGATGCAGGGGTGGTACATCATTATGTGATCAACATGAATGATGAGCCCCTTACTTGCTGCTAAATTTCTTAGATTCTCAGCTTCGCTAACTGTAGAAGTGAATGGCTTCTCAACATATACATGTTTCCCCGCGTTCAGAGAATCTTTAACTACCTGAAAATGAGCGCTGGTTTCCACGGCGACAGCGATAGCCTTAATCTCTGGATTACTTAATAATTTGCGATAGTCGGTCTCATACTTTGATTGCTCTACGTAAAGGGTGTGCGCTTTATCAAGTCGCGCTTGCTTCAGATCGCAAATAGTGTGTAGGTGTAGTTTCTTATTTGCAAATATATTTTTTGCAATATTCGGTCCCCAATAACCGAAGCCAATTAATGCAACATTCAATTTTTTTCTCCTGCTGTGCTTAATTCGCTTGTTTTTCCGCAAACATTACATCGGCCTTGTTGATCCAAGCGATTCCCGCACTGGCAGACATAACCCACTACTAGTGCTGGATTGCCCATTACTAAAGAATGGTCCGGGACTGATTTGGTGACTACGCTTCCAGCAGCTATCATGGCATACTGACCGATCGTGATACCGCATAAGATGGTCGCATTGGCGCCAATGCTTGCCCCGCGTTTCACAAGCGTAGGAGTGATTTTCCATTCTGCATTGAATGCACGGGGTACTTTGTCGTTGGTGAACGCTACATTCGGCCCAACGAATACGTCGTCTTCCATAGTCACACCGTTGTAAACCGAAACACTGTTTTGAATTTTGCAACGGTGACCGATTTTTACTGCATGGTCAATGTATACATCCTTGGATATTATGCAGTTCGTTCCAATTTCAGCTTGCTCACGAATCTGAACATTGATCCAGACCTTGGTGCCATCACCAATTTCCGCCTCATTAGAAACAATGGCACTTGCATGGATGAAAATTTTGTTCATAATACTTTCAATACTGTATCGGCAATTCGTTGTTGGTCGGCGTCTGAAAGATAAGGACTCATGGGCAAACTGATAACTCTCTTGGCAATATCCTCAGCAATTGAGAACGAACCTTCGGACTGCTTAAGGTATTCAAATACTGGCTGAAGATTGAGTGGAATTGGATAATGCACAGCGGTTGGGATACCATGCTCTCTAAGCTTTTGCTGCACAGCTGACCTGTTACTAACCAAAAGCGTGTACTGAGCATACACTGATTGATTAAATGGCTCTATAAATGGGGTCACTATTTTGCCTGCTAATAAACTGTCGTAGCGGTCTGCAATTCTTTGCCGGGCAAGCACTTCTGCGGGGAATATATCCATCTTGACTAGCAATACAGCCGCTTGAAGGGTGTCCATCCGCCCATTGATGCCGATTCGCGGATGATGGTAGTGCATATCTTGCCCATGAAGGCGAATTTCTCGCATAACTTTGGCCAGATTGTCGTCGTCCGTAAAGAGTGCGCCACCATCGCCGTAGGCACCAAGCGGTTTGCTGGGGAAAAAACTTGTAGAACCTATGGTGCTGAGGGCACACGACTTACGGCCTTTATAAGTTGCCCCGAATGACTGTGCAGCGTCTTCGATGACCGGCAAACCGTACTGATCGGCTATGGCATTGATCGCATCCATATCGGCGCATTGCCCATAAAGACTCACGGGCACGATAGCTTTTGTTTTTGGGGTGATGGCTGCGGCGATTTTTCTTGGGTCGATGTTGTAGGTTTTGGGATCGATATCGACGAAAACCGGCTTTGCTCCCAGCAGAGCAATCATTTCGCCGGTTGAGATGAAGGTGAATGGGGTGGTGATAACTTCGTCGCCGGACCCGATGCCCAGGGCCATCATGGCAATGAGCAGTGTGTCGGTGCCGTTGCTGGCTGAAATGCAGTGTTTGACGCCGACGTAAGCGGCGAGCCTGTCTTCCAGCTCGTTGACCTCAGGGCCCATAATGTATTGGCCGTGCTCCAGGACCGCGTCGATGCGGGCTTGGATGTGGGGCTTGAGCGCTTGGTATTGGGTTTTGAGGTCAATGAAGGGGATGGTCATGGCTGTTTGCGCCTTAATTGATCTTGACTGAGGGTGTAGACCTGCCCTGTGTGCGGGCAAGTGTAGTGCCCTTCACCATGGGTGGGCAGCGGAATTCTCTCACCAAACTCACTCATCCAGCCTATGTGCCTAGCGGGAACACCAACCATCAGAGCATAGCGCTTTACATCTCTGTTAATTAAGGCACCAGCAGCAATGAAAGCGTGCTGACCAATAGTTATTCCACATACAACAGTTGCATTAGCTCCAATCGAAGCGCCTTTTTTAACTAACGTATGGCGGTATTGATCTTTGCGAACAACGGCACTTCGCGGGTTATACACATTTGTGAAGACCATACTTGGACCACAAAAGACATCATCTTCAAGCACTACTGAGTCATAAACACTCACGTTATTTTGAATCTTAACGTTATTCCCTATAACTACATCATTTCCTATAAATACATTTTGCCCCAGGGAGCAATCATTACCAATACGAGCCTGTGCAGAAATGTGAACCCAATGCCAAATGCGAGTGCCATTACCTATAGATGCACCAATGTCAATAATGGCGGTCGGATGGGCGCTATAGGTCATAACATCCCCTCGTAACTTGGGTGAGCCTCATTCGGACCTGGCAAAGAAATTTTTGCCGACCGAATACAAGCTACCGTCTCAATTGCGACTCGATTTTCTTCCAAGCCAAAACCTCGACCCGCTAAGATTTCCTCATAACTACGAGTATGTAAATCCGCAAAACCACCTGAAAATTCTATCTCAGTACCATCAACTTTTATAGATCTAAACGTACGCTGTCCTCGCTCACGATGAGCTCTGGGAACATCATTGATATCTAAAGATAAAAACCAGCGCACCCTTGCATTTTCGTACTCGAGATAGCCTGCCGACTTTATCTCAGAGTTGTAATGAACGAAATTATTTTGCAAGCATCCAAAAACAAAATGAAGCATATCAAAGAAATGAACACCAATATTTGTAGCAATGCCGCCAGACTTTTTAATATCCCCCTTCCAGCTCTGAAGGTACCAATTACCTCGAGATGTAACATAGGTCAAATCTACTTCATACTTTTTTGAGTGGGCCTTCGATTGAACCTTTTGACGCAAAGCAACAATTGCTGGATGCACTCGTAATTGCAAAATTGTATTCACTACACGCCCAGCACTATTTTCAATATCTAATAAACCATCAATATTCCAAGGATTTAAAACAAGTGGCTTCTCACAAATTACATCCGCTCCACTACGTAATGCAAACCTTATATGAGAGTCATGCAAATAATTAGGCGAACATATGGCCACATAATCCGCTTGTTTGCCTTGATTTGTTCTGCGTAATTTATCCAAGTGTCGATCAAATCGTTCAAACTCAGTAAAAAAATCAGCTTCAGGAAAGTAGCTATCAATGATTCCAACCGAATCATTCGGGTCTAATGCGGCTATTAAATTATTACCGGTAGCTTGGATCGCCTCCATATGGCGAGGTGCTATGTATCCTGCGGCACCAATTAAGGCAAAATTTTTCATTTGTAGGCCATCATCCTAAAATTATCTTTCCTCTTTTGACTTAACCACCATGTTACCAGTCGGCCAATGCCTTACTCTAGAGTCAAGTTGGGTAAACCATAAAAAATCTTTGAACTTATTTACATCAGCCAAACGATGTCTGACATCGCCATCTCGAACTTCTTAAAAAAAAGTTGCTTGTGGCAACTAAACGAGTAATTCTTAAATGCAATACCCAACAGTTCAAATAATTTATTAAGACTATTTTTTCAACTACCGCCACATTAAATACCCGATTAATCGCCAGTGAATTCTCACTCATTGCAGCCACACAAATCTTCAACCTCAGCGCTAAAAGTAAGCTGACCTGCCAGCAATAATTCTACGATATTTACTTCAAGGGTTGCGCAATACCTGAACGAAGCTCTGCAATGCGCTTAGGATTTACATCAAACCTAACAGCTGATTTTTTCGTCCTCCACGGCAAGCTGCAAACCCACGTAACCGAGTCCGATAACAACTAATTTATTTGATCTAGATTAATGTTGATTGTTTTTCAAATAACTTTCCTATATTCTTCTACTTTAGAAACTTAAATTCTCAACAGATTGCGACGCTTTGAAGAAGATAAGCCCGCTAATGCCCGATCTAGGGCTTTAGTCCTACTCCTGATTTCAAGCATCACTTCGCACCACCACTTTTAATGCTGACCCAGACTCTTTGACCCAGTAGCACCAACAACATCAAGAAAAAGGCGCCAGCCAATCCTCCGGCCATTGATTTGATCACGCTTGTTTTACTTACTGTTGGCGCAGCGTTGGCAGATAGATTTATGGTAAAGAGAGTTTTTATCGAGAGGAGTTGGCTGCGCAGCTGATCCAAGACCACTTGCTGATTGAGGTCCTCTTTAGGTAATTTGGCGCGCAGCTTTGTCTCGATTGCTAGTAAGCTATCAATTAAGAGTATGCCATCAAATATTTTTTCGGCCAACGGGCTGGCTTCTTCTAAGAAAGTTTTCGTTAATGCGATCTGGTTAATGCGATCACGCAGGCGCTGCAATTTCTCCTTGGATTGATTAATGTCATCATTAACAGCAATAATTTGGGTAGTCAGTGGCAAATACTTGGAAGCCGAGTCTTTGAGGTCAAACACTTGGTTGCTGGTGTTATTACCCCCAGGAAAGCGTTTTTGTAAATCCTCAAGTACTTTAGCACGCCACACTTGATAGCCCATCTCAATCTCGACGGTAGTAATATTCTTTTTCAGATTAATTAAAGTAATGTGTGTATCTATTTCTAAGGCATTGAGAATGTCACGTACTTGCACGTAAGCGCCGCCCGTGCATAAGAATGTGGCTGCTGCCTTGGCATTTTCTATAGCATTCTCTTTGGAGGATCCATCTGCTTTGATGGTCAGACTCAATATGGTGGATAAGGCTAAATCTGTGTCTTTATTACTCAATGTGAGGTCTTTCATATCCGTCTTGTAGAGGGCATATTTAGGGATCACATTTTTTTGCCACCACCACTCACTTGCTAAATCTGTATAAGATCCGGCCTGACCTTCAGGAACCTCGCTTTGATTTTTAATTTGCGCCATTAAAGCGGGTAGCTTCTTTTGGATGGCTTTCCAGGTAATGAGGTCCAAGCCCGTGAACTGATTAATCTGATTCTTTTCAATACTACGATTATTTAAAGAATATTCGGCCTCGTATTTACCAAAGAAATTCCAAAAAGCAAAGCCTAAAATTGCTCCTATAAAAGCGGCGATAGCGAGTTTTTTCCAAATATCTATCAGGAAATTGACAATGTCTAAAAGCGAGATTTCAGCATCAGACTGGGAGTCACGGGGATATAAATTATTAATTTCGATGTTATTTGACATAGGGTATTTTAGGGTAATTCAAGATAATATAAATTAGTCCAATAATACCAACACGCAAATGTAATCCACTGGAATCTTGCAAGCCCTGATCTGTTTTATGTTTAATATTACCCGCGCCAACAAGTAAAGTAATATAAAAACAGCAAAACAGCTAAATTCTTGTGAATGCAATCATCGGCGCCTGCAAGATTTCCTACCTTATAACTTTGGCGCTTGTTCGATACCAGCATCTCCATAGCAAATATTCAGCCGATCAGGACTTCAATAGCCCAAAAAAATCTTACTACCCACTCCAAGAATTGGCGGCTTATCCGTCTTTTTAGGCCTGATCTTTGCCATCATAAAAAATCTCGCATTACGATGCTAAGCTCATCTTTTATGCCTTAAAAGAATTTAGGCAATTTATCAGTTTTTAGGAATCCATCTCTTTTAACAACTCCACTCTTCGCCTTAACTCCTGTAGTAGGATTAATTGGCAATAGATCCCATTCAACAGCCTTATCCAGAACAGCGCTTATAAGCGCTTTAATTTGTAGCTGAGTACCGGTAGCCTTTCCATCAGCCTCAGCAGTTTTAGATAATTTTTTCTTTCCCAATGGTGTAGCTAGATTCCATTCATAACGCTACAGATCATCTTTCCATGTAATTTTTGCATTGCTATGCTTTTCGTCGTATGTAATAAAGAATTCAGAAAAGTTAGCTCTCCCTTCGTGGCCCTCTGAATTTTTGAGGGGTCAATGCCGTGGGTAAACTCAGGAAGCGTTCTTGATGCTTCATTCCTGGCCTGCTCAACTGTCTTATCTGGAAAAAAATCTCGCTTTATCCAAGCCAAATCGCTAGAGCGTTTGACCACATAGAATGTTTTAGAGTCAGGTAATGTGTAACGAAGAATGAATTCTAGGATTTTAGTATTGTAGGCAGTTTTTCTCTTGCCATGCTCAGGTAATTCAAGCGACATTAGGGTTGACTTAGTAAATTTGAACCACGTTACATTTTGCATTTAATCTTCTAACGGGCTGGCACCGGGCTAGCAACAGCTAGCAAATTAGGTTAATTTTTATGCTAACCCAATAAGATCATAGTAGACTTTTGATTAATACATCTCGGAAGTACATATCACAACGCCCGCTGACTTCCATGCGTTGATGAACAACTTCGTGACTCACCAAATGGGTTCTTTTACTTGCTCAAAAATGTCTTCAACTAAACGAGGTAAAGTATGCTTGGAATCCATTCCAGCCCAAGCTACGCAACCAACCCAATCAACATCAGAAACAGTATATTCCTGACTCCTTAATACCCATTCAATCGATTTTTCAGGGAATCCTTGAAATAGTTTTTTTCTACAAAATCGCTCTTCATTCGCTGCTGTAACTAGTTTTCCATCAAATATAAGACTTACACCACTATAGTTTGCATTACATACGCCGAGAATAATCATAAAAAATTCTTGGGTTCAAATTACGTTAAGCATAAAGTCAGTTTGTACAATTAGCTCCCTACTCCATCAACGAGCCGCGATTTCTTGATGTTCGACGGTTGCGGGCGCGTGATATACACACGACGCCATTCACCGAAACCGGAATAATTCGGACTGACACGTGTTGCTGCGAGCATGTGTGTCGTTGTCGCTGTTGCCGTTGTGTCGATAAATTATAGATAGCTTAACAGCGTAGCAGCATAGAGTTACCACTGTGCGCACAGCATTACTTAAGTGATACATTGCGATTGTGCTGTGTGTTTTGTTGTGTAGCAGCGCCGTGGGCATTTGCTTACACACTTTGCTACACACTAAAAAAATAATCACGCTGTAGGCCGCATAAATGCTGAAGGATTTTTGAGTGTCTTATCTACCACACTGTCACTCAAGAGGAAAATGCTCCGAACTGGCCGAGCACTGGCAGATGGAAGCGTGTGGTTCGATATTCCTCAAACTTCGCAACCAGATGCGTTACAAGGTTCAAGATTGAAGGCTTCGAGGGGGGCGCTCGGAGGGGGATCGACAAGAATAAGTGTTTGGTTTGGTTTAACCAGACTGCAGAGTCACAGCCCATATCCCAACATCTTGTTTCGGGGGACCATCCCAACAAAGAGACTAATGACGATTTGGCCGTGCATTAGGTCTCACAAGACCGGCTTCTCCACTTAACGGAGGCCCCGGGCAACACTGCAGTTGCTAACCTCATCCAGCCAACCCCTGCGCCATGGCTTCCTGCTCCATATACACCCAGTCTAGAATAGGGTCGCTAGGGATGTAGCCGGCCACCATTTGCTGCATAATTAGTCGAACCCCCTCCAAGTCTTTTAGGTTCATGGCGATTTTCAGAGCATTAAGTTTGGGCTCGAACTCTGCCCAAGGAATGAAATCTTCTTGGGCTTTCATTATGCGGGGATGAATGGTGGGCTTAGGGTTGTTGCCAATCAGTAGCTCTTCGTACAGCTTTTCTCCAGGACGCAGGCCGGTCACGGTAATCTCAATGTCGCCGTCGGGGCGGTCCTTATCTCTCACGGTCAGTCCCGAGAGCTCCACCATGCGTTGCGCCAGCTCCATGATCTTCACGGGCTGACCCATATCCAGCACAAACACATCACCGCCCTTGGCCATCGCACCGGCCTGGATGACCAGCTGCGCCGCTTCCGTAATAGTCATGAAGAAACGAGTCACCTCTAAGTGGGTGAGTGTAATTTGCCCGCCGTCGATAATCTGCTGGCGAAACTTGGGCACCACCGAACCCGACGAGCCCAGCACGTTGCCAAAGCGCACCATGCAGAACCTAGTCCCGGTTTGGTTAGCCGCCAGAGCCTGCAGCGCCATTTCAGCCAGACGCTTGCTGGCACCCATTACATTGGTAGGGCGCACCGCCTTGTCGGTACTGATGAGCACAAAATCAGTAACACCACTTTCTGCGGCGGCTTGGGCGATGCATAGCGTACCAAGCATGTTATTATTAATGCCGGCGATTGGATTGTGCTCCACCAGCGGCACATGCTTGAAGGCCGCGGCATGGTAAACCGTATCGGGGTGCCAGGTGGACATAATCTCACGCATACGGTCGTTGTCCTGAACAGAGGCCAGTAGAGGCACCAGCACTGGCAATGCGCCCACCTCAGAGCTCGCCAACTTTTTCTCCAGTTCAGAGTGAATAGCATATAGGGCAAATTCGCTGTGCTCGATCAGCAGCAACTTGGCCGGACTTACCGCCAGAATCTGGCGAGAGAGTTCGCTACCTATAGAGCCTCCCGCCCCCGTGACCAGGACTACCTTGCCGATAATATTTTTGACCATCAGGTTGTGGTTGGGTACGACCGGGTCGCGACCAAGCAGATCGTCGATATCCAGATCCCGGAGATCCGAGATACTTACCTTGCCCCGAGCTAAATCGTTCACACTTGGCAGTGTCCGCACGGCGACATGGGCGCGGCGCACCTGACTCAGGATTTTGTTTCGGCGGTGGCGCGAGAGACTCGGCATGGCGAGCAGCACGTCACTGATGTTGAGCGTGGCGGCCAAGCTGTCCAGATCTTCCGGATTGTAGATGGGCTGACCGTTGAGCACATGACCATGCAAGCGGTCATCGTCGTCCAAAAACCCAGCCACCTGCACTTCGAGGCTGTTGGCCATGGCAACGGCCAACTGGCGGCCAGAAGTGCCTGCGCCATAAATCAGCACCTTGGGCCGTGAAGTTTGCTTAAGGATCGTCAGATACTGGTCGCCCAACCAGACCCGAGCCAGTGCGCGCGACGCCCCCACAAAGAAGAGCAACAAAATAGGTTGGATGATACCTACCGTACGAGGTACCCCACCAAAGCCAATTGCGGTGAAGATGGAAGCGTATAGCAAGCCGTAGACGCCCACTGCACGGGCAACGGACAGCAGCGCCGGCCAGTCGCTGTAGCGGAAGATGGCGCGGTACAGGCCCGATATGACAAAGATAGGTAGCGCGATACCCACCGAAACCACCACTGCCCAAAGCCCCTGAACAGAAAGGTTAACAAACTCACCCAGCCGCAGATAGAAAGCTAGCCATACGGTCAGGATGCAGAAACTCAGATCGACTGACAGCGCCACAAAGCGCTTTGCGGCTCGCGGCAAAGCCAAGATTGGGACGGACAAATTAATTAGGGATTGTTTCATGGCGTGAAGCCCCTTGAATCCTAAGTTTTAAATCCCCAAAATGAAAAGTACTTTTCAATGCAATACTCCATCCCTTGCCAAAACCTTCAAAGCTGTCATCCAAAGTATCTTTGTATCGAAAAAAAGAGACCGGCGCTTTAAATACTCCACATCAAGTTGCACCTTATGAGGAATCGATATTTTATCTCTTCCGCTGACCTGTGCCCAGCCCGTAAGGCCCGGTACCAGCTCGTGAACTCCATGCTCAGTGCGCAATGCAATCAGATCAAACTGATTGAACAGAGCAGGGCGTGGCCCAACAAAACTCATATCGCCCTTAAGGATGAGAGAAGCTGAGGAAATTCATCGAAACTGGATTTCCGCAGAAAAGAGCCGATTGGAGTCAACCAATTTTCGGGATTAGAAAACAAATGGGTAGCCATGGGAGGGGTATCAATACGCATACTACGAAACTTAGGCATTCGAAAAATCACATTTCTGCGGCCAACTCGGTCTGACCAATAAATGACTGGGCCAGGTGAAGTGATTCGCACTGCAATGGCAATTACTAGCATGACAGGAGAAAGCAGGGCAATTAAAACGATGGCGGCCACTAAGTCGAAGGCTCTTTTCATCAAACACCTAACAATCCGCGATGGATTGCCTCTGAGGCAATTCTCTCTAACTGCAAGGCAACTACTTTTCGTTCATCGTACAAAGCCAGAGCGCGTTTGCGCCCTGCTTTGCCCAGAAATTTTCCCCAATTAGGATTCAATATGAATCTCTCTATCGAATCGGCAAGCAACTCTGGGGACCGAGCCGGTACAAGCAATCCAGTTTTCTCAGGAATCACCTCTTCGCGCGCACCGCGAATATCGGTCGCTACGACCGGCTTCGCCATCATCATCGCCTCGATAATGGTGCGGGGCATGCCTTCCCGCCACGAAGGAAGGCAAAAAACATCCATAGCTGCCAGAAGTTGAGGAATATCGTCGCGCAAACCCGGAGCAACAAGGCGATTGCGCAGCACTTTTTGAGCTTCTGTGAACTCCGCCACGACCCCTTGTGCATGGTCGCTCACCAGACGATCACCGATCAACAACGCCCATAAGCGGGGGTGGCGATCTGCAAGTGAAGTCATAGCCTGCAGGAACTCGCCCACTCCCTTCTCTCGGACCTGACGGCCAATAAAACCAACTACAAACGCATCTTCCGGAATTCCCAGTGCAGCCTTCACTAACTGGCCAGCAACGACTTTTGCAGGATCGAATCGTGCCGAATCAACCCCGTTGCCAATCACCATAACCTGCCCGGCAGGCGCGATGCCCTCACTGACGGCATCAACCGCATCCTCTGTACTTTGACAGAACAGCAAATCGGTGTAGCGTCTGCAGAACCTTTCCAGCATCACAAAAAATGTACGTTTCCAGAGCGGCATGTCATCGTGAAAATAAAAACCGTGTGCGGTATAAATGATAAGAGGGATACCGGCCAGCTTGCCGGCAATGCGGCTGATTAAGGCAGCCAACGGTGTATGGGTATGCAATACATCGAATTTCTGCTGTCGGAAATAACGTGTCAGGGCAATTAGCGATTTCAAGGCAAGCCAAGGATTCATACTACGAGCTATTGGAATCGTCTCGATGCGATAACCTTGTGCGCGTAGCCCGACAATCTCCTCCCCATGAGAGCAAACTGCGGTGACTTCCCAACCTGCTTCGATCATTCCATCGATCAAAGGCAATAGGAATTTCCTGAGGGTAAAATCCACTGCACAAATCTGGCAAACCTTCAATCCCATCGCCTTCTCCACGCTTGATACATCAATACATTCCACAACGAATGCTGGACATTCGTTCCTGACAAATGCCGCTGCCACAGAGCACGGATCGGCACGGGGTCAAGCAGGCCATCAGAAGCGAGTGCTGCTGGCGAAAGCAAATCCTCAGCCCAATCGCGCAGCGGACCCCTCAGCCAGCGCTCAATCGGCACGCCAAAGCCCTGCTTCGGACGTTCGACTAGTTCGCGTGGTACAAAGCGATAAAGCAACTTGCGCAGCAACCACTTACCTTGCCCGTCACGCAACTTCTGATTGAATGGCAACCGCCAAGCGAAGTCAATCACCCGCGTATCGAGGAAGGGAACGCGCGTCTCCAAGCTAGCTGCCATCGCTGCCCTGTCAATCTTGACGAGGATGTCGTCTGGCAGATAGTGCAGCAAATCGACAGCCATCATACGTTCAGCAAAACAGGGTAGCGCCGGCCAGCTACCAGGGTCGGTAACCAGTGTCGGTGGCTCATCAACTCCTGGCAGGGGCAAGACGCCCCGCCACTGACTGACCAGCTCGCGGTATAGCGCCTCTGGGGATGACGCGCTGATGACTTCTGCGAGCTTGTGAAGCTTGTCGCCAGGATTACTGACGCGAAGTCGCACTGGCAGCAGCGGGCTGAGCGCGCCAAAGGCGCCGTTCCAGGCGCTTGAAGAAACGGCTGACAGGCCGCCAGCGAATGCCCGGCGTAGCCCAGGTGGAAAGTGCCCGAGGCTGGACCAAAGCGAATTCGCCCACAAGTAGCGGTTGTAGCCTCCGAACAACTCGTCGCCAGCATCACCGGTGAGACAGACGGTGACGTGCTGCCGCGCCAGCGCGCAGACGAGCGCCGAAGGAATCTGCGAGGAGTCGGCGAACGGCTCGTCGTAGATGTCTGGCAAACAAGGGATGATATCGCGAGCCTGCGACGGACCGACGTACAGTTCGGTGTGTTCAGTGCCGAGATGCCGAGCCACCGCCTTGGCGTGAGCTGCCTCGTCATAGTCGCTCTCAGCGAAACCGATAGTGAAAGTGCTTATAGGCCTCGTGCTACGGGCCTGCATCAGCGCCACCACCATCGACGAATCAATGCCGCCAGAAAGTAGTGCGCCAAGCGGAACATCGGCGACCATCTGCTCGCCGATCGCTGCACCAAGTACCGCCTCTAGTTCGTCAAGCGCATCGCTATCGCTGAGAGGACTTCGTTTCGCAACGCCCTCCTGCGCTACCAAAGTGAAGTTCCACCATGGCTCAGGTTCGTCGAAGCGGCCATCGGCCATGACCCGGAGTAGGGTTCCCGGCGGCAGCTTGAAGATTCCTTGATAGATAGAGTACGGAGCCGGCACATAGCCGTAGCGCAGCATCAATGCCAGTGAGCCAGGGTCGGTGTCGAATCGGGCAGCAGGTAGCGCGCGCAGAGCCTTCAGCTCAGAGCCGAAAACAAATTTCTCACCAACCCGCCCATAGTAGATTGGCTTCTCACCGATACGGTCGCGTGCCAGAGTCAACGTTTTTTCCGCGCGGTCCCATAAAGCCAAAGCAAACATGCCACGGGCGCGGCGCAGCGTTGCCTCCAGCCCCCAAGCGACCACTCCGGCGAGCAACACCTCAGTATCCGAGTGGCCGCGCCACAATGGCGCCTCCCCCGCCGCTTCCAGCTCACTTCGCAACTCCGCCCAGTTGTAGATCTCGCCGTTATAGACGATTACATACCGTGCGCAGGCTGACTTCATTGGCTGATTGCCAGCGGGCGACAGGTCAAGGATTGAGAGGCGGCGATGTGCCAGCGCTATCCTTGATACTTCGTCACTCCAAACGCCGGCCGCATCCGGACCACGATGGCTCAGCCGATCCGCCATGTCACGAGCGAGTTGGCCTGGGTTGCAATTCGGCACTACCCGCTCCAACGGCAACAGGCATCCCGCAATTCCGCACATCGTCTTTCGTTCCTACGCTGACGGATGCCGCAGACAAAGGGTGCGTGACACCATCTGCCGAGACAAATTTACATGGTCGCCAAAGCGCTCACCGTCAAGCCTATGACAAAACTGCCGATTAAGTGCCAATTCGACATCTAACCACCAATGCGAAAACAACTCACGCTGCCCATCAGGAATGACCTTCGCAAGCTCCTTAAGTGATAAAAGGTTATGGTAGTCGACGCGCTCAATCACAAAGCCGTGTTCAAACACCAGCCGGTCAGCAACGGCGGCGCTAAAGCGTTGCTGGTAGCCAGCCTCCCACCCAATGCCAGCCAACCAAGGAGATATCAATGTGCGCAGACGCGCTCTCAATGCCGGCAGCCAAGTGGCTGGCTCGGCAAGATCCATTACATTGCGGAAATGTCCGTCATCGTAGTTCAAGTAGAAACAGCCCCACGGAGCAAGAACACGCTTAGCGTTCCGCAGGAAAAGATCCGAATCGACAACATGTTCGAACACGCTGAAACTCACGATGTAGTCCGCTCTGATATTCAGCGTCGACATTGCGTCACCAGTAAGTATCTCCGCACTGCAGCCAGCGAGGCGCTTGACGGCTTTGCCGTAAGAATCCGCCCCCGGCTCGAACGCCACTAGGTGCAGATGTGGGTGGTCGCGCAATATGCGTGGCCAATCGCCGCCGTCGCCGCAGCCATAGTCGAAAATCGTTACACGCTTTGTTCCGAAACTTTGCTCGAGCAACTCAAGAACGATTCGGGTTTTTGCAACGTTGCCCAACCAATAGAGGTTACTAGCGGATTCGGTCATAGACATTCCAAATATATTGACATGGTCTTCCCGAGCATACTTTCGATAGAAAAACTCCTTTCAACACGCTGCTTCCCGGCCTCGCCAAACGAGGCATGCAGCGCCGGCTCGGTGAGGCGAGAAAACGCCGCAGCAACGGACTCGACGTCGCCCGCCGGGCAAAGAATTCCGGTGACTCCATCCGCCACCACCTCGGGAATCGCACTCACGGCCGTTGCGACCACCGGTCGTCCAGCCGCCATAGCCTCCAAAAGAACCCGTCCGAATCCTTCGTACTTCGAAGTAAGCGCGAAACAATCAAATGCACCCATGACAGCCTGTATATCCTCCCGAAAACCCGCCCATACAACACTATTTTCGATCCCCAGGTTAGCAGCAAGTTGTCTCAGACCTTCCTCCAACGGCCCACGTCCAACAAGCACCAACCGGCTGTCGCGAACAGCGCCAGCACGAAAATTCGCGTAGGCTTTAAGCAGCACGTGCAGTGACTTTTGTGGCACGAAGCGTGTCACCGTCCCGATTACATGCGTCCCCTCGGGAACTCCCCAGGAAGTGCGGACATCACTGATGACTTGCTTAGTTATTGCCTGATAAGGTCTGGGATCAATGCCGTAATACACAGTGACGACCTGATGGGGACGAGGCCTTAAGTTCGCCTCCACGTGGCGATAAACAGCATTTGATATCGAGATAACCCGTTTCGCTCGAGTCAGCACCCATCTGCCAACAAAGCGCTGACCCAAGCCCACAAAAAAACGCTCATCATTGTGCTTGCTGATCACCAAAATTGGTACAGGCTGCATTAACAGCAATGCCAAACAGGTATACAACTCAGCGGGAGGCATGTGTGCATGAACGATATCTGGCTTAGTGATATTTATTAATCTACGCAGTTTACATAGAGGCGCAAGGTCACCGTAAAACCGCAGTCCAAGTGGAGCCACACTCACACCCAAATCACCCATTGAGCTAGCCCAGTAGCCATCGCCTTTAAGGTAGGCCACAGTCACGGTAAGCCCCAGTGCCACCTGCGCTCGCACAAGATCGAAAAGATGGTTTTCTGCACCGCCGCGATTAATTGTAGTAATCACATGTAAGACATGCATCATGTGGCTCTTGAGGTTGATAAACTTCGGGATGCAATCGATGCTCCGACACCAAGCAGTATCCATAAACAACGTTCGTAAAATCCATCATGGAAAAGCATCCAGATTAACACCCCAAATATGCTGGCATGAATAGCTACCGCTATTGGCTCAAAAGATCTACCTAGTTGCAAAAGCATCGAAACTAACCTTATTACCAGAGCAACGAAAATAGGAACCCCAGCTTCAGTAAGAGGTTGAGCGTACCCATTGTGAGGCGTCATTTGTTTGCCTGTCAAGTTTAACTCCTTCTGAAAATTTTCCGACGTTCTCCGAGTAGTTCGTCGAGAAAGCGCCCAAGCCAAGCCTGGTTACAAGGGATTCATAAATGGCCTTAGCAGCAACTTTCAGAGCAACAATTCGGGTAGCCGCACTTAAATCACCGCTCGAATTAAGTTCACTTAATGAACCGGAGCTTAACGCGTTAATAATAGCCCACCCCCTGAACTATCACCATAAAACTCATGCAGATCGACTTTTTAAGGAATGCCAAGATGTGGGGAAAAATGAAGAAATAGAACTGTAAATGGGATTAGATAATAAGAAATCAAACCAACAGCTACAAGTTTGGTGGCGATGCCACTCCTTCCAAAAAAAGACTTAGTAAACAGTCATTAGTTTTTTTACGCAAGCACGAAGCGCATAGTGATGATTTGATCAAGCTGGGCCGATCAAAACGGGGGATTACTGCATCCCAGGAATCTGGCCACTGATGGGAAACGACTGATCACCCGTCCTTTAGCTAGAAAACCTCCACCCGACACAATCCTGCATCACCAAAAACAAGACCGGCTCTTCATACTTTGGTCTCCAGAAGTCGAACCGGCGTGGCTCGAATTAATCTCGCGATCTTACCCGCACAGATAGATCGGATTTGCGCTTGCATGCAGGTTTTTTCATAATAGACAGCGGTAGAGCGGATATTGTCAATCAAGCGCGGCACTTCGCCTCCGATGGGGCGGCCAATACCCTCATAACCAAAGCCGCATAAGGTCCCGCCAAAGAGCACAATGCCTGATAGGCAGGCGCTGAAAGAAGTGGGACGAATTTTAAGAAAACTAGCATGGCAAAAGAATAAACAACTACACCAATTATCAAGCGAACGACATCGGGCAATCCGTCCAATTGAAATTGGATAAATAGTGAAATCAAACAACATGTCGCTGAAACAAAGACAATTCCGATAGGATGGGATGTGGCTGGTACCAAGCCCTTTCGGTGAACCTGAACAATAACCATAAAACTCATTATTAGCTTTACCCCCCCAAGGCACGCGAGAAGAACCAGCAGCCCTTGATCCTTGACAAGGAAAACCACACTTAATGCTGCCAAAGAAAAAATACTGTTATAAATCATAAGCCAACCGTATTGATGGGTCACAAGCAACCCAGAACCCCAAACCATCCGTATAGCAGATTCGACAAAGAGAGGCAGTAACCAAACCAGTGCAACAGGAACAGCCGCAGCGTATTGGCTTCCCAGAACGAGGGGAAATCCTATCGGCAAAACGGTTGCAACAGCAGCTGTGATAATTGAAAACCAGAAGACAGCTAAGCCACCCAAACATTCTAACTGACGACGAAAGCGAGCTTCATCGCCTCGACTTTCATGGAGCAAGGGAAGAACAAAACCTGAAATCGGCAAACAAGTAAAGCTCAACACTTTCTGCAGCAAATCTGTGGCAATGGCGAGTAGTGCCAAATCGGTACGGCTATAGAGGCCCGCTAGAATCAAGAGTAAAAACGGCCCGCCTGCAAGCGCAGTACTCATCTTGTCGAATAACGAGACCAGTCCATGAGACTGGGCGGTCGTTGCAAATCCAGGTGGCAAGGGCTCCTTTTCATCGTTAAAATTTTTCGTGACTAAATTATGAAGTAATAGGGATTCGATAATTGCCACAATCAACAAAGCACCGACTAACACCAGTGGCTCACTAAGAAAGGCGGCTAATAAAGCTAAGCAAATAGCCCTCAATATTGTCATTAACTGTGCAAGCCACAACAAACGCGCATGCTGAAATCCTGTTGCAAGAGCGCTACTAGCTAACTGGCCATGCAGCATCACGCCAGCAAGGATACCTACCAGAAAAAAACTGACTGTTCGCCAGTCATCAGGATTCAAACCCGTAGCTTTGACCCATTGGGGTCCGGCAAGAGAAACTGCAACGGAAATTCCAATTACGAAAAGCCAACGTCTACATTGGAGGTTCCAATAAAGGCTGAGTCGTGCACGCAAAGTAGCAGCATCTCTTAAATATCTCGCAAGTCCTATGTTGCAACCAACCTCTGACAGGATCAGAAGCCAAGCCAGTAAGGCCATCAACGTCGCATAGTCTGCATATGCTTCTGGCTGTAGTGCACGAGCCACAATCACTGCCGCCGCGAGGGCGACGCATGCACCCAACGGTGCTACCAAGGCATTAGCCCGGGCTGCTCTCAGAATTATCGGCATTATTTTGTCGCAATGATAAAATAGGCGAGAGGATAACGCTCAGCAGATATACCTGGATGAACATAGCGGTAAATCTTTTCCAGCAGCAAACAACTAGCTGATATCACTAAACGAAGAAATCTAAATTTAGCTACAAAGCCTAAAAACTCAGCAACCACTATGAAAAGCCCGCCTTGAGGAATTACGACTACCGAAGAGAAACCTGCCGTATCAAAAATTTTTTTTAGGGCCCCTTCTGTATATCTAAAGTAATCATTAATAAGGAAATTTTCTGTTTGATGCATGTGAACCGGAAAAATAAAAGGTACATAGACAAGCGCATTGCCCCCATTTTTTAAAACCCTAAACATTTCCGAAATCACATGCTGGTAACCATAGACATGCTCAAGGGTATTGAAAAGAATTATTGAGTCAGCATATTCGTTCATGAACGGATGAGTGCTCTCAAGATCGCCAACGATTGTTGGGCGAGCCTCCGCTATCGCGTCCATATTAATAAATGTGCCGTTTACCTTTATCAATTCTTTGTATGATGGAATCCCACCTCCTCCGAGATCTATAGTTACACCATTTAACGGTGCCAACGATGATACTCGTATGTTCAGCATTGCACGAGTCATAGTTTTGCCACGGATAAGCCATTTTAATAGGCTGGCAATTTTCAAATCAGTCATAGTCTAAGGCTGTGTAAGAACCAGCAATAGCTTGCACCGCCTGAATAATTTTATTCACATTAGCCTGTGTCAAGTTTGGATATATTGGTAATGAAAAAGCCCGAAGGTATTCAGCGCTTGCAACAGCGAATTGAGCTCCACGCAGTTCATAGCGCTCTTGCCAATAGGGTTGCATGTGCAACGGTATGTAATGCACTGAACAACCCACCCCGTGCCGAGTCATTTCTTCTATAAACTGGTCGCGAGAAATCTTGATCCGATCCAGATTCAGGCGCAGCACATACAAATGCCAGGCGTGGGTGTCTCTAGAATGTTTTACGCTGGGGACCTCCAGCTCCAGCCGTTCGGCAAAGGCGGCGTTGTATTGCTCCGCGATCTCCTGTCGCCGGACCATCAATCGGTCGGCCTTTGCAAGTTGGCACAAGCCGATAGCGGAAGCGATATCCGATAGGTTGTATTTGAATCCGGGAGCTACCACCTCGTAATACCAGGCAGGCTTGGTCGACGTGTATCGATCCCAGACGTCGCGATTGATCCCGTGTAGGCGCATGAGGCGCATTCTTGCTGCCAGAACCGGATCGTCGGTCGTCACCATACCGCCCTCGCCAGTAGCTATCGTCTTGGTTGCATAGAAACTGAACACGGTCGCATGCCCTATTGAGCCGACTCTCCGCGACCGGCACTCTTGATCCGATACGCTACGACTGAGCACATACGTAGGGAAGGCGTGAGCAGCATCTTCGACAACGTACAAACCATGATGGCTCGCTAGATCAAGGATTTGATCCATTTCGCAGGCCTGCCCTGCGAAATGGACTGGAACAATCGCCTTCAGTCTATTGCCATATTCTCGCCGAATCTCTAAGATCTTTTGCTCCAGCTTAGCAACATCGAGATTGAGCGTTTCGCGATCAACGTCGACAAAAACGGGGTGCCCGCCTAGATAGCGAATCACCTCTGCAGTCGCGGTGAAAGTCCATGTTGGCACTATTACCAGATCCTCCGGTCCGATACCGATCGCTTCCAATGCCAGATGCAGACCAGAAGTAGCTGAGTTGACGGCCAGCGCATGTGCAGCCCCAACGGCTTCGCCGAACCTACCCTCGAATTCCTGTGTTCGCGGCCCAGTCGTAAGCCAGCCGCTACGCATTGTTTCGACAACGGCAGCGATTTCCTCTTCCTCGATGCACGGCAGCGCAAAAGGTATGAAGTCTTTACTGCCGGGAATATTACTGTTAGTCATATTAATTCCCTGGTTTTATCGCAATCATACAGACGGCGCGATTCAAGAACCATGCGGTCGGTCGGCAGCCGAAAAATAAACGTATCAATGGGATACCCCATGTCATTCCAGCCAACCGCCCCCCGCTGCAGGCCCACGGCGCACGCGCGGCCTTCCCGACGAGAAAATCTGCAGCTACGTCGCGGCAATCGACGAATCCGGCATTCGCAAAGTGTCCTGTGACGATCGACCTGTTCATGTAGTGCAAATGATCCAGAAAACCCGGATAGGCACCTCTCATAGCAACGTAGCGCTTGGCCAGCGCCTTGGGCATCATAGGCAACCAGGCCATCTTATAGTGCCCCTCGAAAGGGAAAAGATTGTTGGGCACCTCGAAGTAGGCGCGCCCGGCTGGTCTCAAGACGCGAAACACCTCAGATACGACCGCTGGTATATCCTGCACATGCTCAAGCACTGCAAGGCTGATGACAAAGTCAAACGAAGCATCTTCAAAAGGCAGATCCTCACCGACACCTTGGCGAAAGATTGCGTTGCGAAGCCCTAGGCGTGCCGCACGCTGGCGAGAAACCTGGACCCCAGGAAGACTCGGTTCGATACCCTGTATCGAAATACCATGCATGGCTAAGGCGACGCTCAGCCCCCCCGCGCTGCTACCAACATCCAACCCCTTCTCGGGCAGGCCTGGAAGCAGGCTCAGCACGAACTTCACTTTCTCTTGGTATAAAAGTTCCTGGTGCATATAGGAGCGCACCCGAGCATCCAGTAACTCTGACGATAATGGGGCGACATCCCCATGAAAACCAGCAATCCACTGACGCAGCATTTCGGCAAAAACCATGTCATCGACGGGCGCTTCGGTTATCGCTGATGGCGAAGTAATCGTATTCATGTCGTTAACCAGTTCCTGCTGTTGATTTCGTCTTGCGCAATACGATGACCCAACCAATCGGATTTCCGGGCTTCCACAGCAAATCGAGCACGCTTAAAAGGAAGGTAATTAAACGACTCTCGAAGTAATGCCTCTGGCCCCAGGCAGTTTCCAGAACCAGCGGGATACCGCTGTCGCGAATATAGTTCTCGGTATCGCTTTTTAACAGTTTACGGAAGGCATCGGGCGGGTAAGGTCTGACATGACTGAAGGTGTTCCAGACGTTTTTGACGCCAGGAGTAGTCAAAAGCACGACTCCCCCATCGCGTACGACTCTTGCCGCTTCGTGGACAAATCGCACAGCATCGATTGGGTCGAAGTGTTCGATCAATTGGGCGGCGTGGACCGCATCGAAACTTCCATCCGAGAAGTCCAGACACAAAGCGCTCATGCAGAATGCGGATAGCTGGCGGTCCCGGCAACACGCCACCAGTGCAGGATCAACATCAATGCCGACAAAATGCTCCGGATCACGCATGAGAAACTCTCCCCTACCCGAACCGACGTCCAAAACACGTCGTCCCTGCAGATATTTAACGAAAAACGGATCCGCGCGATAACGTAATGCTAAGCCGATATATTCAAGCACTCTCATTTATTCAACCACAACCCCTCTCTGCCGAAGTACTCTTGCCGGGCTACCCGCGATCACACATTTCTCGCCGTAAGAGCGCGTCACCACACTACCCGCACCGATCACGGTTCCTGGACTCACATCCGCCATAATAACCGTCTGGGCACCGATCCATACATCGCTACCAACAACCACCTGCCGCTTCTCCCCATGCATCTCCCGCATCGGGCGGCCATGGTCTTCAAAAGCGTGTTGGCGGGCACCGCTGACGAAAACCACATGGCTACCGGTCATTACGTCGTCGCCGATACGCACCCAGCCGACCCAGTTGGCAACTCCAAAAGTACATCTATTGCCGACCTCGGCTTGCCGAGTGCGAATCACCGCCAGCCAGTCCACCGTAAGATTGGTTCCGCAAGCGCGAAGTGTAGAGCGGTACCAAACTCGCCGCAGGAGAACTCCCAGATAACCGGGGACGAGCGCCAGCAGTTGGCTTGGGGCGGTAAAGGTGCTGTATTCCGGCAATGGTAAACGCGACCACAGCAGAAAAGGCATCAATAGCAGCCAGGCGATGAGCTGGGCGAGCATGAGCAATATGGCTAGAATCACGGCGCACGCCCTTCTGCCGCGCCATGAAGAATGGAGCTCAATTTATTGATCAAGCTATTCAGACCATGATCGCTGTGAGCGACGAACGCCTGAAGTTCTGCAATTTGATGCCGCTGATGCTCGTCGAGATTGAGATAGTCGGCCAATCCGGTACGTATCCCAAGCTCGTCATTCCCGATAACACAGTTGGCGAAACCACCCGCTGTTGCCAGCGCTGCAAAGGCATCGTTACAGCTGAGTACGGGGCAACCGCTAGCCATTGCCTCGACAATCGCCTTATCTAGGCTCCCCGTAGTTCCAAGGCTTACAAAAACATCTGCTTCTCGGAGATATCCGGCGATATCAGACGGTGGAAGCCGCCCGGTAAATTTGACATGATTGGGTGTAGAAACTGCCTGTGCCTGACCACGCACCATGTGGGCAAATAATTGCTCGCTATCCGAAGTCGCATCTCCGACAATGGTCAATCTCCAGGACCGGCCGTCAGGAACCCTCCACTCTTTCAGTGCCGAAATCAATACATTCTGCCCCTTGCTAGGTGCCAAGCGGCCAACCGTAACGATTCGGAAAATCAATCCGGAAGTTCTTTGCGTAAACGGAAAAAGATCCAGATCAATGCCTTGCCCGATCACACGCGCTTTTTCCGACTTGATGCGAAACCCTTGTGGTGTCGAAGTTACGACCTGGTCAACCAGGTAATGCGCAACCCGAAGCATCCTCGGGGTAGCACCGTGCGCATACCAGAGAATGCTCGGACATCCAACAAGACGCGCTACAGGCGCAAAAAGCACTGAAAAGAGCGGGATCATGTGCGCGAAGGCGACCGCCGGAGGTCGATCGCGCCACACCTTGACAAGAAACCAGTAAAAGCGCAGAACACGTAACCACTTCGGATATCCCCGTTCTCTGCCAACTGACCAGACTTTTACATTAGGCGGAAGCTGATAATTTCCCTCGCACATTGTCACAACATCGATATGGTCAAAACGCTTAGCCAATTCTTCAATCCAGCGTAACCCAAAAGCCAAAGTGACGTGCTCAGAATCTACCGCGAGGTTGAACATCAGTAGATTCATGCTGACTCCGTTGCCATCTGGTAGAACTCCCTCAACTGCCGAACGACTACATCGGCAGTAACTGTTTGCCGCATAAGCTCACGTCCGCACTCCCCCATTTCAGCCAAACGGACGGGGTCCCTAGCCAGTTCCACGACCGCAGATGCGAAAGCCTGTTCGTCTCCAACTGGGACAATGCGGCCGGTCACTCGGTCCTTGATAACCTCATTCGCTCCCGCTGTAGCAGTGGATATTACAGGAGTACCCGCCAACAAACTTTCAAAAAGAATGCGGGCGGAACTCTCACGATCCGAACTGATCAAAGTCAAATCTGCTGCTTGGTAGTAATCGACCATACATTCGCCCGGAACCCAGCCTAGCCAGCGCACCCGACCGGGAAGCACCCTTTCGACCTCCAGCCTTAGAAGGTTCTCGAGACGCCCGGACCCAGCAATTGCCAGCACAAGGCCAGGCAACTGATGAGATGCGGTAGCTAGCGCACCGATCATCAACGACATATTTTTTTCTGCTTCTAGACGATTCACTGCCAGCATCAGCGGACCGGAAAGGCCCGCCAAGAGCTGGTCACGAATCGTGCCGGCACGATCGCTACTCACCAGAAAGCTCTCAGCATCAGTAATTAAGAATGGGATATATGTTAGGTTCCTGCATCCTATGCCAGCAACCCGATCTGCCACGGCACGACTGTCAGTTCGGGTTGCTGTTGCATAGCGCAGGACGTACTTCCCAACCATGTTCGCAACGCGATTGAGCCTCCTCTCCTTCAGCCAGACCGGATTATCAATTTCATCACTAAACAGCCCTGTTATTAGAGGCACACCGCTCATGGTGGACAGGCAAACGCCGATGGCTCCAGCCAGATATGGTTCCTGCACCTGGATGAAGTCAAACCTCTCTCTAGAGAGTATGCGCTTCCCCAAGGCAACAGCATTAGGGAAATAAGCTGCCCAATGAGGAACCGGACACGGATGAACAACAAGGCGCCTACCAAACTTTATGGGTACGATACCATGATCGGCAGGAGCCCGAACTAAGTGCACGATGCGAGCCGGCAAGCGGTCGCAGTAATAGAGTTGTCGCCTTTGCGCTTCCGACAGATGTTCGCTCAACATCGCCCGATCGTGACCGATGTTGAGAATCGATAGCGGTTTATTGTTCACCGCAAGATTCCATTAATACCATTTCTGTATTGCGAACCATCGATGAAAAGCTAAATTTCTCAGCGAGTTTCTTATGAGCAGCACGTACCGACGCATCACGCATGCTTTCGTCGAGAAGCACGCGGCCGATCACTGCAGCGAGCGCATCACTGTCTCCGATAGGCACCAGCCAACCATCGATGCCATCCGCGATCGTTTCGGTCGTACCGCCTGCAGCTGTTGCCACGACCGCAACACCGCAGGCTTTCGCTTCCAATACGATATGCGGCAGGCCCTCATATTTGGAATTCAGCACAAACAAACGCCCCCGCCGAATTTCCGCTGGCACTAGACTTTTTTCGACATGACCAATGAACGATACATTTGCACCGCTCGACTGTGCAAACAATTCTAGTTCTTTCCTTAGTGGGCCATCGCCTACTACCCGCAAAGACCAATCATGGTGGGCCGCAATCGTTATAAGTTCAGCGACGCCCTTCCAGGGCACCAGTCTGGCGACTGTCACGATGTCGGCAACGGGAACATTTGCCGCATCAGCCACTTCCGGAACGGGTACCGCGTTATAGACGACCTTCAGGCGATCCCTAGCCACGCCCCAGCAGGCCACGATTTCTGCGAGGTACCGGCTGGGAACGATGACTCGATCAGCTCTTGCGGTATACCACCCCTGCAAGCGACGAAGCAGCATCCACCTCAACGAAAGTTTCGCAATCTGAAATTCATTGATGTCCAGTTGGATCGCTTGTTGGTTTTGTGCGCGCTCCCAGATCAGATCGCCGACGACTTTGATAACGACTGGTCGTGAGCCAAATATTTTGGTGGCGAGCACACCCTCTAGGACCAAACCATTCAGATAGACGACATCCGCCCCGATGGCAAGCCGTCGAACAAGAGATACGGTTTGAAGCCATCGCAGCCAGCGCGATTGCCGTCTCTGTATCCGATGCACGGCAAATGGATAATTGGAATCGTCATTCTCTGTGCGGTCACTCAGAGTCACGACCCCCAAAACCTTATGTCCAGCCTCACACAACGCAGAAGCTATTGTCGGAACGTAGCTCGCAGGACCGCCGTAATCAGGCGGAAATATTCCCGTAACCAGTAGTACTTTCATCGAGAATCGAGGATAGTTTTAAAGTAATCAATTGTTAGTTGCAAGCCATCGTGAAGGGAAGCGCTTGGCTTCCATTTCAACTTGGTGGCCGCAGGTCCGGTGTCGGCCTGTCGCTGCTTTCGGTCGTCGCCAGATAGTTCCTTAAACATAATGGATTACTTCGACCTTTTTAGCGATATTACCTAATCTGCTAATTGGAGCTTTGTGAATCATCGGGATTCCCAATGTCACGCAATTTACATCATGGCCGTCATTGAGCAACCACTCGCAGTGGTGCAAGCCAAGAAAATCTGCCCCATCTGCGACCAATTCTATTTTACGGTTGGTTACTTTATTCATTTTTTATCGATAGTTTAAATATTAATACGCCACAGCTCCTGTATATGCATTCAATCTGTTAACCGTACCGCTTAGGAAAAATGTTAGCAGTTAGGTGTACTATAGACGCCAAATAAAATGTCCTTGCGCACGCAGAGCTTGCGTGGGATAAACTGACTTAACATCAACGAACACACCAGCAGGCCTCAGCTTACCCAACAGGTCGTCGGACGTCATATCCAGATACTGCTGGTGTGACACGGCGACAACGAGGGCATCGGCCTGGGGTAGCAGTTCCCAAGGTGTCAGCGCAATGCCGTATTCGTGAAGCACCTCCGCCTGGTTGGCAATGGGATCATGCACTAGAACGTCGCAGCCGTACTGTTTTAGCTCCCGAACCATATCGGCAACCTTGGAATTGCGGATATCCGGACAGTTTTCCTTGAACGTGAGTCCTAACACAATGACCCTTGCGCCATTGATACAGCTCCCAGCCTTAATCATCTGCTTCACGGTTTGCTGGGCGATCCAAGCTGCCATGCCATCGTTAATCCGTCGGCCAGCAAGGATGACCTGCGGGTGGTAGCCGAGCATTTCGGCCTTATGGGTGAGATAGTAGGGATCCACGCCGATACAGTGGCCGCCTACAAGGCCAGGGCGGAAGGGCAGGAAGTTCCACTTGGTGCCTGCGGCTTGCAGGACCTCGAGGGTATCAATGCCGATTTTGTCAAAGATGATGGCGAGCTCGTTCATCAGCGCAATGTTCAGATCGCGCTGGGTGTTTTCAATGACCTTGGCGGCTTCAGCTACCTTGATGCTGCTAGTGCGATGCACGCCAGCGGTAATAACTGATTCGTAGAGATCGCCTACGGCTTGCAAGGTTTCGGTCGAATCCCCAGAGACAACTTTCACGATCTTGGTGATCGTGCGTTCCTTATCACCTGGATTGACACGCTCAGGACTGTAACCAACATGAAAGCCCTGCTTCCACTTTAGGCCGGATTCGCGTTCGAGGATAGGAATACACACCTCCTCGGTGGCGCCGGGATAGACGGTTGATTCGTAGATCACGGTGGCGCCGCTCTTCATGTGCCGTCCAACTGTGATACTGGCACTGACCAGCGGTGTGAAGTCCGGAATATGGCCTTCATCGACAGGGGTGGGAACGGCAACAATAAAAAAATCGGCGCTGGCCAGACAGCGCGGGTCGGCAGTAACTTCAAGTCCGCCGGACCGCATGGCAGCCTGAAGGTCCTCCTTAGAGACTTCGCCAGTCGGGTCATAATTTTCGCGGTAACTGGCTACCTTGGTTTCGGAAAGATCGAAGCCGATGACCTTATATTTCTTACCAAACTCTACTGCCAGTGGCAGGCCGACGTAGCCTAGACCAACGATAGCAATAACACAATCCTGACTCAGCATTTGAAATAGTCCTTGTACCACTGGACGAAGTTAGCTACGCCCTGCTCGACCGGAGTGAAGGGTTTGTAGCGGAACTGTTCGACTAGATCAGTCACATCGGCGTAGGTATCCTTCACATCACCAGGCTGAAGCGGAAGCATGTTAATCATTGCCTTTCTGCCTAACGCATTCTCCAGCGCAGCGATATAGTCCATTAGCTCGACCGGAGAACTATTTCCAATATTATAAACTCGCCAAGGTGTTTTGCTAGAGGCAGGATCGGGTTGGGCGCCGTCCCACTTATGGTTTGTGGCTGCCGGGCGGTCCAGTATCCGGATGACGCCTTCGATAACATCGTCGATATAGGTGAAATCCCGCTGATGCTTGCCATTGTTGAACACTGGGACCTTTTCCCCGGCGAGTATGGCCTTTGTGAATTTAAACAGAGCCATGTCTGGCCGGCCCCATGGGCCATATACAGTAAAGAAGCGTAGGCCAGTGGTGGGCAGATTATAGAGATGGCTATAGGCGTGCGCCATTAGCTCATTGCTCTTTTTACTAGCGGCGTAGAGCGAAAGTGGGTGATCAACGTTATGATGGACCGAGAAGGGCATCGTCGTGTTGGCACCATAGACGCTTGAACTGCTGGCATAGACGAGGTGTTCGACACTGTTATGGCGGCATCCTTCAAGGATGTGGGCGAAGCCGACGATGTTGCTGTTTATGTAAGCGAGCGGGTTTTCGATGGAATAACGTACGCCGGCTTGGGCGGCGAGGTTGACTACACGCTCGGGCTTATGGGAGGCGAAACAGTCCTCCATCGCCTTGCGATCAGCAAGGTCGATGCGTAGGTGGGTATAACTGGAGTGGTTCGCGTGCCTCGCCAGCCTCGCTTCCTTGATGGCTGGATCGTAGTAATCGTTATGGTTGTCGATGCCAATTACAGTATCGCCACGTTCTAATAATCGAAGAACCAGAGTTGATCCGATAAAACCGGCAGAACCGGTTACAAGCACTTTCATGAATCGCTCCCAAAAAGATTGTGGGTATAAACCTTAGCGGCCACATCGGCTAATGCTTCAGTATTGCTGTTGGAGATGATCACATCAGCCTCGCTCTTAAAAGCATCGGAATTCCTGATGAATTTAGAGTTATAGAACTCATTGTTCTTTAAGACTGGCATAGACCATTCCCCGGATGCCTCTGGCGTCCGATACAAGCGGCTCAGGACTTAGCATTAGATTTCCTCCTGGAAACTAGTCAATTTCTGAAATAGGGACATAAGGCTCAAGGTAATTTAGATATGCTACCGCAGTGTTGTTTCACGATCAGCAAGCGCGTTCAAGGGGTTCTATCCGCGAGTCCGAAGACTTCAAGGAATACCCAAACTACTCTTGCTCGTTTTACAGTTGTTATTTTCCCACATTGTTATAGCTTTTAAAAAAGTTTTACCAAGTAGGCAACGAGGCTGGTTTGTCAGCTCGCCTAGCGAAAACTAGCCTGTGCCGCGCACGCATTTTTGTTGACGCTCACTTTTCCAAGATGTCTTCAGCGGTCTTAAGCACGCTGCTTGCCAGCGGAAGCCTACTAAGATCGCCTAAATTGACGATACTCTTGTCCCAATAGCCTTCTGTCTTCCACCTCGGGGACTCGCAGTAAATCTCAATCGTCGGCTTGCCCAATGCTGCCGCTAAATGAGTTAAGCCAGTATCGACACCAATGGTGAGTGCAGCATACGCAACCAAGCGATAAGCCTCCTTAATTGAGAATGCCCTGGGCACAATGGCTCCAGGAACTTGACTGGCCATGAGCACACTAATTTTCATTTCCTCTTGACTGCCCCACGGAAAAAGGACTTGATAACCCTGGCTGGATAACGCCTTACCTAACTCAATCCAGTTCTCACTGGGCCAGCGCTTTGCTGCGCGTGCCGTTGAATGAAAGCAAACTATATAAGAAATAGTTTCGCTATTTGACTGTTTTCTCAAGCCTTCGATTGGAAGTGGTGCTAACTGCCCGACAAAGATCGATGGGTAAAAAAGTGGCGGCTCACTGTGCCGATCGATTAAGGGCCAATCTAGCGCCGAGCTCATCACTCGGCGGGAACGATCAATCGCATGGCATTGAACGGGCACGTTTACCAACTGCGTATAAAACATCCTTGCCATTGGCTCATAGCCCGAGTACTCGGTTGCATTCCCCAGCCCACTGACGATCGCGTGATTGGATTTCTTCGCAAGGGCGCACACCAAGGCCGACTTTAAAAGCCCCTGAGTATCGATCACAATACCGTAGGTCACCGACTGCAACAATTTACGCATAGCAAAAAATTCTTGCCAAGTTTTAATGGAGAATAGATTTTTTCTCCAACGCCGAAAGGCTAGTGAAATAATTCGGTCGATTCCCCGAAACGATTCTGTAGTTTTAAGAGGTTCCAGCAAAGGGACGTACGCCTCCTCCACAATCCAATCGATTTGTGCCTCTGGTAAACGCTTGCGTAAATCCCAGACGATCGGTAGGTTATGCAAAACATCCCCAAGGGATGATAATTTCACCAACAGAATTTTTGGGGCTGAATCTGCTGGTGCAATGGGCTGCAATGAATGTTGCTGCTGAATGGTCATTTCAGCATTATCGTATTGTTTGTAATGAGCCTAAAAAGCTTTGGCAATTAAAGAGCACTACCTAAAATTTTGGCACAGCTTCCCATGCTAGACCGGTAGCGTCTTTGGTATTGAGTAATGCTTGTCGACCGTGCGGCAGAGGCCACTCAATTCCAACCGCTAGATCACACCATGACAGGCAAACTTCACTACTCGGATCGTAATAGTCGGTGGTCTTATAAAGGAATTCAGCCGTTTCGGATAAAACTAAAAAGCCATGCGCAAAGCCAGGGGGTATCCAGAGTTGTTTATGGTTCTCAGCAGAGAGTTCCACGCCAACCCATTTACCAAATGTTCTTGAGTGTTTTCTTACATCGACTGCCACATCATATACATTTCCAGCAGTGACTCTAACTAATTTACCCTGGGTGTGCTTTAACTGATAATGCATCCCTCGCAATGTCCATTGCCTTGAAAAGGAATGGTTGTCTTGGACAAACTGAACATTTAGGTCTGTTGCAATGGCAAAGTCGTTCGCATTAAAGGCCTCGGTAAACCAACCTCGATGATCACCAAAGACTTTTGGTTCAATGATTAACACTTCAGCAATACCGGATGGGCTCACTTGTAATTTAGAGTTGGTCATCACTTAATTCTTAGCGGATAAGGAAATAGGCAGAGCGCTAGTATTTAGCTCAATCAGAATTTTATTTAAGTATTGGCCGTAACTATTTTTCTTGAGTTGATCGGCAACTTTTTGTACTGCTTCTGCGCTAATCCAACCTTGACGATACGCAATCTCTTCTGGGCAGGCGACCATCAGGCCTTGGCGCTTTTGCAGTGTGGCAATAAAGCCAGCAGCGTCCAGCAAAGAGTCATGCGTTCCAGTATCTAACCAAGCATATCCTCGACCCATCACTTCAGCTCGCAAGGCATTTTGATTGAGGTAGGTGCGATTCACATCGGTAATTTCCAGCTCACCTCTTGCGCTTGACTTTATTGAAGCAGCAATATCGCAGACCTGATTATCGTAAAAATAGAGTCCCGTTACTGCATAGTTACTTCTTGGTCTAAGCGGCTTTTCTTCAATCGAAAGCGCCTTATATTCTTTGTCAAACTCCACCACGCCATAGCGCTCAGGTTCATTTACGTGATACGCAAATACGGTTGCGCCTATGGTTCGATCATTTGCGCTTTGCAGTTGCTCTACCAGTTCATGACCATAAAAAATGTTATCGCCCAGCACCAATGCGCTTGGCTTATTGCCAACAAAGGACTTCCCTAAGATAAAAGCTTGCGCCAAGCCATCGGGTGAGGGTTGTACGCGGTACTCTAAATTTAACCCCCACTGGGACCCATCACCGAGTA